>Ga0316205_10002871_pt1 | contig 17054 bp, 13 predicted proteins | sample 3monthpyrite_MG_FD_204941 | JGI IMG/M metagenome (GOLD analysis project Ga0316205, IMG submission 204941) | Microbial mat bacterial communities from mineral coupon in-situ incubated in ocean water Damariscotta River, Maine, United States -... | ecosystem: Environmental > Aquatic > Marine >... | reverse complement strand
CTTCTGGTGCAGGTGCTTGATTTCTCTCTCTGGTCACTTGTTCATTATTTTGATTTTGAGTTGTTTCGCTTGCCGTCGTTTCCTGCACTGGTTCGGCACTGGTCGCTCGGTCCTCCGCTTCCACAGGTGCGTTGCTTTGATTTGTTTCTAACTCAACGCGATTGTCATCACGATTACGGTCTATATTTTGCTGCGTGCTGAGCTGAGCTTGTGAGGTATTAGCTGAAATTTCCATAATAGATTCCTTTAATTAAATTCGAATATTGAGCAAGTTGCCAGTTGATTGTTGCTGTAATCTAAAACGCTGGCGATTTATTTCTAACTCTTTTTTTTGCAATTCACTGATTTCTCTTTCGATAGCATCTTCCTGAGTTTCTAGTTGTTGTTGTCGGGATTGAACGTTCTGTTGTTCTTGTACTAATTCTTGAACCTGTTGCTGGGTATTATCAACTGTCGCCGGTCGAGTAAATTCCTGGTTCAAGGAATTATTGCTATTTGATGTTTGTTGGGTAATCTGAATAAAAGGGCTCTCCAAAACCGTTTCTTCAGATGCAGGCGCAACTCTTACCTGAATAACCGGTGCGGGCGAAATTCCGCCGTTGGATACTCCTGCGGAGGTACCCAATGAAAAGTCTGTTGATGAAGATTCACCAGCTATATTAATTGAAGCCTGCGACTCGATTCGATTCACATTAAATTGAGCCGGAGCACTTAAATTGATCTCCAAAGATGATTTCCTTTAAACAAATACTTGCTCACAAATTATAACCAATTCAAGGAGAGAGTTTTATCCTATGTGAGTTTAAGGAACAGATCGTTCCAACAGGGGAAGCTTTTGAAAGAAATAGGTCTAAAAACGGCAAAAAACAGCACCTACTAACCTGCGGAGCAAAAGATCTTAGGATGCATTGACTTTGTAAGATCCTTTCACAACTAAGTTATAAGCCCATTTTATCCAGGGCAAAAGGATCGAAATATCTGACGCTTCGACGGTGGCGCCGCCCCATATTCTGATACCGGCTGGCGCGTCAGCATAGGAGCCAATATCGTAGGCAACGTTTTCACTATCCAACAGGCTCACTATCTCTTTGACTTGCTCGGGCTCGGCTTTTAGGGTCAAACAAATACTAGTATTAGAAACGGTATCTGGATTTTTTGCTAAGAAATCAATCCAATTATTCTGCTCAACAAATTTTTCTACAACCGCTAGATTGTTTTGTGATTTTTTTATTGCTGCAGAAATGCCTCCTAAATTTTTCACCCAATCCAAAGCGTCGAGATAATCTGCGACGCACAACATTGATGGGGTGTTAATGGTTGCTCCACGAAATATTCCTTCGTTCAATTTACCATTTTTGGTCATGCGAAATATTTTTGGTAGCGGCCAACTTGGCGTATAGCTTTCTAGTCGTTGCACGGCTCGAGGACTTAAGATCAACATTCCATGCGCCCCTTCGCCGCCGAGTACTTTTTGCCAACTAAAGGTAATGACGTCGAGTTTTTCCCAGGGAAGTTCCATCGCAAATACTGCAGATGTCGCATCGCAGATAGTAAGACCTGCGCGATCTTTTGAGATCCAATCACCGTTAGGAACCTTTACGCCTGAGGTAGTACCATTCCAGGTGAACACCACATCATTGTCAAAATCAACCTCGGATAATTTTGCTAAGTGACCGTAGTCAGCCTCTAGAAGGCGTACATTGTTAATCTTTAACTGATTAACAATGTCGTTTGCCCAGCCTTTGCCAAAAGATTCCCAGGCTAAAACATCCACACCTCTTTCTCCCAATAACGACCACAAAGCCATTTCAACCGCGCCCGTATCAGATGCCGGGACGATGCCAACTCGATAGCCTTCAGGTAAGCCCAAAATTGCCGCGGTATCATCGCAGACCTTGGCTAAGGTTTGTTTGCCCAATGCGGAGCGGTGAGATCGACCCAAGGTATCGAGTTTTAATTGTTGAACATTATAGCTGGGCCGCTTACTGCAAGGGCCAGAAGAAAAATTAGGATTGATTGGTTTTGACTCAGGTTTCATGATGATCTCTGGAGATGTAGTAGGATTTTCTAAATAGGTATTTTATTATGTTTATCAATCTAGTTTTATTCAAGTTTAGCTCGAAATCATAAGCCGTGACCGCTATATAAAACTTAACTTTGTTTCCGTGTAAAAACGATTTCTTTCTCACTACTCAACTTCTTATTAATTTTGTAACCGCCTGAATTAAAACTTTTCAAATCTTCAGGCTGGTCAATTCGGTTCTGAATAATATATCGGCTCATCAATCCTCTGGCTCTCTTAGCAAAAAAACTGATCACTTTATATTGCCCATTCTTAAAATCTTTAAAGACAGGGGTAATGATCTGGTGAGAAAGACTTTTCGCTTTAATCGCTTTAAAATACTCATTGGATGCCAAGTTAACCAATACTTGAGAATCGCTTTTATTCAGTTCTTTTTCTATCGACTGATTTAATGACTCTCCCCAAAAATCATACAGGTTTTTACCGGCGTCATTTTCAAATCGAGTACCCATTTCTAACCGGTAGGCCTGAATTAAATCTAAAGGTCTGAGAACGCCATATAAACCGGATAAAATTCTCAGGTGCTGTTGGGCAAATTCCAAATCGTCATTTGCCAGGCTATCTGCATCTAAACCCAGGTAAACATCACCTCGAAAAGCAAATACTGAAGCACGGGCATTTTTCTTGGTAAAAGGGGTCTTAAAAGCTTGAAACCGGTCATAGTTAAGAACGGCCAATTTATCGCTTAATTTCATTAAGCTGGCGATATCTTGCGGGGCAAGTTTTTTTATTTGATCAATGATTTGCTGTGACTGTTTCAAAAAACGGGGTTTGGTTGTTTTAATCGATGGAATTGGACTTTCGAAATCCAGGCTTTTCGCCGGGGAAATAACAGTTAGCATGTTAAGAGGTCATCTATTTAGTCTTCATTTAGTGACAAGGATAATACCAGAAAATCAGCCATAAGAAAGTTTAGCTTACATTGTATAGAATTTGGCTATATCGATTGAATTCAACAGCAGAAGAGGCAGCGCTCAGTCTACCTCATCTGCCATTTCAGTGATGCTACAGTTTTAAACTCCACCACTTGCTCAATCTTCTCAATTACAGTAGATTGACGTACAAACTCAAAAATAACAAGTAATTGATCCTATGAAATCAACGCTCACCTTTTTTCTTTGCACTATCTTTTTCGTACCTTTTTGCCATGCAGCCCCTCTTAACGATAAAGAGTCGCTAATCGTTACAGAAATCGATAAAGAGATCGATAAATCACTAATGCTTCTAGAAACAGTGGTTAATATCAACAGCGGCACCATGAATTTTGATGGGGTGAAAAAAGTCGGGCGAGTTTTCGAAAAAGAATTGCAATCAATCGGCTTTCAGACCCGTTGGATAGATGGTCAACCCTTTAACCGCGCTGGACACTTATTTGCCAGTTACGGCAAGCAAGGAAAAAAGCTACTTTTGATCGGCCACCTTGATACGGTGTTTGCAAAGAACAGTCAATTTCAAGTTTTTAAGAATATTGACAAAACTCATGCCGCTGGTCCAGGTATTACCGATATGAAAGGAGGGGATGTGGTTATGATGACTGCTTTAAAAGCCCTTAAGAACAGCGGAGTGTTAGAGCATTTACAAATCAAAGTGATTATGACCGGCGATGAAGAAAAGCGGGGATCTCCCTATGAGACAGCGACTAAAGAATTGATTGAAGCCGGAAAATGGGCGGATATTGCACTAGGATTCGAGGACGGTGATGGCGATCAAAAAACGGCCGTTATATCTCGCCGAGGTGCCACTGGCTGGCAACTAAAAGTGAATGGTCGACCGGCCCATTCCTCTCAGATTTTTCGCGATGAATACGGTGATGGAGCAATCTTTGAAGCAGCAAGGATCCTTAATCGCTTTAGAACCGAGCTATCAACCCAGCCGAATTTAACCTTTAACCCCGGCGTGATTGTGGGTGGGACCGAGGCCGATTACGACTCTGCGCTAGCGGGCGGAAAGGCATTCGGTAAAGGTAATGTCATAGCACAAACAACTTTGGTGAGTGGTGATATTAGAGCCTTGTCTCCCAAGCAATTAAGTGATGCCAAAGCAGTGATGAAAAAAATCGTATCAGAAAACCTAAAACAAACTAGCGCGACAATTGAGTTTTTTGCAGGATATCCGCCAATGGCACCTAGTCAGGGAAATAGGAAATTGTTGGCAATCTATAATCAAACCAGCCAGGATTTAGGCTTTGGTGAGGTCATGCCGGTCGATCCCAGAAAAGCTGGTGCCGCTGATATTTCCTTTGTGGCAAATCATGTGGACATGGCGCTCGATGGGTTGGGTTTGATGGGAGTTGGCGGTCACACAACAAAAGAGGTGGCTGATATTCAAACTTTGGCGTCTCAGGCTAAACGAGCTGCTGTGTTAATCTATCGATTATCTGAACAATGAGCTGACAGCTGATCCGGAAAATGACTGGGTCTGTTTGATACATATTCAGTTACATTTTCTTTACCCAAATTTTACCTTGTTCAAGCCTCAATTTTCTCAAAATAACCGACAAATAGCGTATTATAGCCAACTGACTGTTTATTCAACAAATAAAGCCTCTAAATGAAAAATAACGAAAATAAAACAAAGATCTATAAATTAGTTATCTTTTCCTTAATACTCAGTTTGTTCTCTTGTGGCAGCAATGATTCAAGCATTGCAAGTGGCCAACAGTCGAACCAAAAAGGCGCCACCGATAAAAAGGCCGGCAAAAGGATCCCGGTGGAAGTGAAACAACCCACCAAAGGTCTTGCCGCTTCATATTATGTGACTACCGCCACCATTGAGCCTAGCAGTGATGCCAAAATAAATTCCAGAACAGCTGGGGTTGTAACAAAACTTTTGCATGAAGAGGGGGATGACGTTTTGGCCGGTGAAGTGCTTTTGATTTTAGATGATTATGATCAGCAACTTCGTCTCAAACAGGCAGAGCAAAAACTAGCCAGCGCTTCGAGGGAATTTAAGCGTTTAAGTAAAATGAAAAAATCAGGAATGGTTTCACCCACCGAATGGGAAACCACAGAAAATATTTTTAGAACTGCTGAAACCGATAAAAAATTGGCTGAGTTAGCGCTTTCTTATACTCGAGTTGCTGCGCCTTTTGATGGACGTGTGGTTTGGCGCGAAGTCGACCTGGGAGCACATGTAGGTCAAGGGGAATTACTTTTTCGTATGATGTCAATTCGCCCATTATTAGTGCGGGTTCATATACCTGCGAATCGATTAGGCATGGTGGCACAAGGACAAAAAGTTGAATTAAATATCGACAGCGCCGCGCAACCATTAGCTGCAAAAGTCGAGTTAATTAGCCCAATTGTCGACCCATCCACTGGCACTATAAAAATCACATTGAGAATTGACGAGTATCCAGACAGTGTTCGCCCCGGAGATTTTACAGAGGTTCATATGGTGACTGATCAACATCAAAATGCACTTCTTGTGTCGAGCGTGTCGATCATCGAAGAGCGGGGCAAACATTTTTTATATATTGTCGAAAATCAAAAAGCGATCCGAAAACCAGTCACTACCGGATTTATTATGAGTGAGTTAACTGAAATTGTGGAAGGGATTAAGGAAACCGATTTGGTCGTATTCAAAGGTCAAAGAACGTTGAACGATGATGTAGCGGTCGAAGTATTGTCGGATGAATCAACTATTACAGACAAAGGCAAAAGAGGTCGACCATGATTCGACAAATCGTCGAATTTTCGGTCACTCGCCGAGTGACCATATTAATGGTGTCAATTGCATTGTTAGTTTTTGGTCTGGTGGGTCTATCGCGATTACCCATTAACCTGTTGCCATCACTCAGCTACCCTTCACTAACCGTTCAAACCGAATTCGAAAATGCCGCGCCCGCAGAAATTGAACAGCTGATCACTCGTCCGGTTGAGGAAGTGGTCGGTGTGCTTAAAGGTTTAAAACAAATTCATTCGGTATCCCGTTCTGGCATATCTGAAGTCACCCTTGAATTCGGCTGGGAAGCCAATATGACCAATCTGGCAATGGATATTCGAGAGAAACTGGATCGGCTACAATTGCCATTAGATGTCGATACACCAATTGTATTGCGTTATGACCCGGCGTTAGATCCGATTATGAAACTGAGCATAAGCGGTGATCTACCCTTAACCCGTTTACGTTTGCTAGGTGACAAAACGGTTAAAGAAACTTTAGAGCGGATCGAAGGGGTCGCCTCGGCAAAAATACGTGGCGGTGAAGAAGAAGAGATCCACGTTAATATTAATCAGGGAAAGGTTGCGGCGATGGGGATCAACCCCCAACAGTTGGGTCTGCTTTTGAGAAACTCAAATATCAATCGTCCGGGCGGCTCTTTAAAAAATGACCAAACTCAACTACTGGTCCGAACGGTTAATGAATATGATAATTTACAGGAAATAAGAGATCTAAGAATCACTGCACCGGACAAACCATCGGTAAGGTTAGGCGATGTCGCGGATGTGGTCTGGACCAGTAAAGACAAAGAAGAAATCGCTCGATTTGGTGGCGATGAAGGCATTTTGGTGTCCCTATACAAAGAGGGTGACGCCAATACCGTTGATGTGGCTAACGCAGTAAAAAAACAAATTGCTTCTTTACAAAGAAAACTGCCCAAAGGGGTAAAGGTCGCAGTACAATTTGATCAATCACGATTTATCGAGCAGTCCATTGATGAGGTCAAAAATTCGTTATTATTTGGTGGATTACTGGCGATTGGTGTTCTTTGGATTTTTCTAAAAGATTTTCGATTGACCGCTATCATCACGACCTCAATTCCATTATCGGTGATCGCGGCATTTATTTTTATGTATCGCGCCGATGTTTCGTTGAATATTATGTCGCTGGGAGGATTGACCCTAGGTGTTGGTATGTTGGTGGATTCCGCCATTGTCGTTTTGGAATCGATCCATCGACAAAGAGAAAAAGGTCTATCGATATTTCAAGCAGCCATAATAGGCACATCTGAAGTGGGCGGTGCGGTGACAGCATCGGTACTAACTACCATAGCCGTATTTATTCCAATTGTGTTTGTTGAAGGCATTGCAGGGCAATTATTTCGCGATCAGGCTTTAACGGTTACTTTTAGTTTAATCATGTCGTTGATTGTTTCGTTTACCCTGATCCCTATGCTGGCATCACTTGGAAAATCAAAACAGAATAAAGGAAATGAAAAAAGTAACAAGTTGCCGATACCAGCAAAAATCAAAACTTCTTCAATCAGTTCATTAGGACGCTTTTCCAACCAATATGAAAAAATCCTTCGAAAGGTGCTTAATTTTAAATGGACTAGCTTGATCGCCGCTTTTGCTATTTTCTTTTCAACACTTTTATTGGTTCCAAGAATACCCACCGAATTAATTCCCCAACTGAGTGAAGGCGAGTTCTATTTTGATATTAGTATGCCAGAAGGAACAGCGTTGCCGACTACCAATCAATTATTGCAAAAAATGGAAGTGATTGCTCTACAAAATTCAGAGGTTGATTCAGTTTATGTTTCTGTGGGTAGTCGCAATGTGAGCGGAGGACTATCGCTTAAAACTAAAGATGAAAATCTTGCCCAAATAAGTATCGTGATAAAAGATCGCGCCGATAGTGAAATGGAACAGCGAGTGATCCGACAGCTACGAGACGCCTATGCAAAATTACCACAAGCCAATGCACAGTTCGGACGACCTTCTTTCTTTAGCTTGAAAACGCCGATGGAATTATTATTTTATGGTGAAGACCTCGAAGCGATGCGCGACTATACCTTGGAACTGTTACCCAAAATAAGTCAAATTAAAGGGCTAATCGATGTGAGGGCTTCTTTAGAAACCGGTAATCCAGAGTTAGTAGTACATTTTGATCGTGAGCAATTAGCCCGACTTGGATTTAATATTGAATCGGTGTCTGAAACACTTAATCAAAGAGTTAACGGCAGTATCGTTTCCAGGTTTCAACAGCCTGACAGGCAAATTGATATTCGTTTACGAAATCGTGAATTAGACAGAGACAGTGTAAACGACATGGAAAATATCGTCATTGGTCAGATAGATGGTCGACCTGTGACTCTAAAAGCCGTTGCAAAAATAGAATCTCTTCAAGGCCCCGCTGCTATCGATAGAATTCAGCAGTCACGTGTGGCAATTATTGCGGGAAATTTAAAAGGCCGCAGTTTGCGCAAGGTCACCGAAGATATTCGACAACTAATAAAAAATAATCCTCCACCCGCTGAATTAAGTTTTGAGTTTGGCGGCCAAAATGAAGAAATGCAGCAGTCATTTAACAGTATGTATTTTGCGATCTTGTTAGCTGTGTTTTTAGTTTATCTGGTGATGGCTGCAACTTTTGAGCATCTGGGTCATCCTTTTATTATACTGTTAACAATCCCACTCTCATTAGTGGGTGTCATCTTCGGATTGCTGTTTAGCGGTTACGGAATAAGTGTGATTTCGATGATTGGGGTGGTGTTTTTGGTTGGCGTGGTCGTCAACAATGCTATCGTTTTAGTTGATGCAATAAATCAAGCCCGTCGAATAGGGTTAGAAAAACTTGAAGCTATAGTGACTGCAAGTAAATCGCGGTTAAGACCTATCCTGATGACGACCTTTACCACAGTACTTGGTTTATTACCCATGGCGATAGGTTTTGGCGAAGGGGCAGAATTACGGGCGCCTTTGGCGGTAGTGGTTTCCTTCGGTCTAGTGGTATCAACAGCTTTAACCTTATTGGTCATTCCTGTATGCTATTTGATCATGCCATCAAGCGTTACCACCGATGAAGAGCTAGAACAGCTCGACCAAAAGTTACACGACGCAGAACAAATTGAAGCGGTACACCAAGAGTAGAATCGATATCAAAATTTAGAACCGAGAACCTAGAACCTAAAATTTCCGATTTACATCGAGAAACGATATGACCTTACCAGAACTTGCAGTAAAAAAACCAATTGCCACCCTAATGGCCTTAGTCAGTTTATTAGTGCTTGGACTGATTGCTCTGTCTCGTCTTGAATTAGCTTTTATGCCAGAGACAGAGCGAAAGCGTTTAATTGTGGTTGCGGACTACCCCAATGCCTCACCTAAAGCAACTGAGCGGATGATCGTTCGTCCGCTTGAAGAATCTTTGGCATCGATTAATGGTCTTTCCCAAATGTGGTCAAACAGCGATCGTCGGGGCGCCCGTATCAACCTCAGTTTTGATCTGGAAACCAATATGGATTTGGTTCGTGCCGAAATAAGAGAACGAATTGATCGAACCAGAGATGAACTCCCTGATGATCTTGAGCGAGTTATTTTATCGGAACATTGGGATGTTCAAAAATCCGGCGAAACGATCTTAGAAGCCCGTATTGCATCGGGTCGAGATTTAAGTAAGAGTTATGAATTACTAGAGCGAAAAATCATTAGGCCACTAGAGCGGATCCCTGGAGTTGCTGTTGTGACTTTGAGTGGTGTCAATCCTAGAGAAGTCAGAGTTAACCTTCATTTAGATAAGCTAAAAAAATATCGAATTGATCCCAGAGATGTCTGGACCAGTATCGCTAAAAATAGTCAAAATAGCGTACTAGGTTTGTTACGTAGCGAGCAAACTAAAATCACCTTTAGAGCGGTGGGTGCTTTGTCTGATATCAGTGAAATTGAACGAATGCCATTGATTAATTCTCAATTAAAATTGCAGGATATTGCAGATATTACATTTAGCGAACCGCCCTTAGAATATGGTCGACATCTGGATGGAAATTTTGCTTTAGGATTAAACGTCGCTAAAGAATCAACGGCTAATACCATCGAAATTACAGAAGCTATTCACAAGAGAATTGCTCAAATGCAGGACGATGCCGAACTCGATGGAATCAATTTTTTGGTTTGGCAAGATCAGGGAAAAGAAATAAAAAACACCTTGGGGGATCTGCAACAAACCGGATTTATTGGCGCCATTTTAGCTACTTTAGTTTTGTTCGTCTTTTTAAGAAAAGTTAGCACCACTTTGGTGGCCGTATCTTGCATTCCTTTTTCCTTAATAGTGACCTGTGGTGTGATTTGGATGCAGGGCAAATCGCTTAACACTATTTCGTTACTCGGGCTCATTGTTGGTCTGGGAATGCTCGTCGACAATGCCGTGGTGATTATGGAAAATATCGATCGCTATCAGAAAAAAGGTTATGACGGGCGAGTTGCCGCTATTTTGGGATCGAAAGAAGTGTCAATCGCCGTGATGACTGCGACACTTACATCAATCATTGTTTTCCTACCAATGATTTTTTCTAAACCCACCAAAATGAATATCATGTTGCAGGAGTTGGGTATTACTATCGTGATCACATTGATTGCTTCACTATTGATCAGTCAAACTTTGATCCCGCTGGCTTCGAGGCGCTTACTTAAAAAAGAAAAAAAACCTGTTAAAACACCAATTATGGATAAAATTCAAGCCAGGTATGAATCGGTTCTTGGTTTTACTTTAAAGCATCGTTGGATGTCGGTGGTTGTTGGCTTGAGTTTGTTGGCTTCAACTCTTATACCATACAATAATATCAATTTTAATTTTGACGCAGCACCAACGGAAGTTTTTATTGGTATGAATGTGAATTTTTCAGAAGCGATTTCATTAACTCAAAAAGAAAAAATAATTACCAGGATAGAAAATTCCTTAAAACCCTATAAAGAAAGATTTAATGTGCAATCTATTTATAGTTGGTGGAGCGAAAATTATTCTATCGTCAGGCTTTACATGAAAACCGGTTATCAAAACGAACAAGCGATGAATCAAGTGAGGAAAGAGCTTAGATCATTATTACCAGTGATTGCCGGGGTTAAAATTCAGGTGCAGGATAACGGTCCTTTCTGGAAACGAAATAGCGGTAAACGGGTTGGAGTACAACTGCAAGGGCCTGACTCAGAAACATTAGGCGAGCTGGCAGAACAAGCTTTAACTTTAATAGAAAGTGAGCCAGCGTTTTTCGATCTTTACTCCACTTCGGAAGGTGGTCAACTTGAATTGCAGGCGAGCTTAGATCGAGCGCGGATGTCAGCTTATGGTATTTCGAGTGGCGAGCCACCGAGCCTGGTTGAAATGACGTTTCGAGGTCGACAGTTGCCAAGGTTTAAGAGTCATGATGGTGAAGTTGAGATGCAACTAATCTTGGGTGATGTGAACAATACCGATGTCGATGATATCAAGAACTTAAATCTAATTAAACAGGATGGCTCTGAAATTACGTTAGATAGCATTTCGTCCTTTTCCGTTCAAAAAGGCCCTAGCCGAATTAATCGACAAGATAAAATTTCAAGTATTTGGGTTGGAGCACGATTTGATAAAGGTAAAAGAAATGAGTTGCAAAAAAAGTTAATTGCGCTTTTGCAACCCATGTCTCTTCCCGAAGGCTACAGCTGGCAATTAAATAATCGATTTCGTGACGCAGAAGATAGTCAGCAAGAATTTATTCTTAATTTGCTGCTCGCTCTGGGGCTTATTTTTGGAGTCATGGCTAGTTTATTTGAATCGATTAAACAGGCTATTGCATTAATGATATCTTTGCCTTTTGCTTTGGCTGGCGCTTTTTGGACGTTATATTTAGCAGGTGTTGATTTTGATCAACCCGCATCTATTGCTGTTTTACTCTTGTTAGGTGTGGTGGTCAATAATGGAATTGTTATGGTGGAGCATATCAATATGTATCGACGCGAAGGTTGGGAACGATCAAGAGCCATGATACACGGCGGAAAAGAAAGACTCCGTCCTATTTTAATGACGGCCTTAACGACTTTAGTAGGGTTAGTCCCAATCATTATTCAAAAACCTTCACTTGGCGGTGTTTATTATTATTCCATGGCTTATGTCATCATTGGAGGATTGTTATTTTCTACCTTGTTGACCACGTTGTTTTTGCCCGCGACCATTGCGTTGGTAGAGGATACTCCGGGGAAATTGAAGCTAGCGATGAAATGGTGTAAGTCAAGAGTTTTTAGTAGGGCGGATTTGCCTAAACGGACGTAGGTACCAAAAGTAGGTGCTCTAGGCAAGTTGCGTTAGCAGGACGCGGAAGTACTAGCGTAGCGTAATCCGCCTAAGTGAACTTGAAGATAATATGCCATTTCTCAAAATTGTTCGGCATTCAATTAAGTTCGGTGTATTACGCAAAAGACGCAAAAACACCCTAAAAAATTCGAAATTCAAAGTTATCTATCTGAGGAAAATTTTCATGAACCAGGACACTCAAACGAAAATAGAAGCCGCTGTATTTAAACGTTTTATTAAACATTTAGATGATCACAAAGAAGTTCAGAATATTGATCTTATGATCCTGGCCGATTTTTGTCGTAATTGTCTATCAAAATGGTATTCAGCAGCGGCAGAAGAGCATGGAGAATCTGTTGATTATGATGCCGCACGTGAAATCGTTTATGGAATGACCTATGGCGAATGGAAGGATAATCATCAAATTAAAGCAACGCCCGAGCAAATGGCGGCTTTTGAAGCCAAACGCAAACAAAAAGAGTCTTCGAAGCAAAAATAATAGACAGCGCCCCCCCATGCACACAATCAATGGCTTGTGTTATAATCGCGCGTTTTAAAAGCACCAATCAAAATAGGTAGATAGATGAGTAATCAATACGAAACACATGAGTCAAAGGCTAGTTACGGCATTGGCATGAATATGGGCACCCAGTTATTAGGACAGACGTTCGATGGCCTTGAAATAGATATCGTTGCACAAGGATTAAAAGATTCATTCCTTAAAGTCGACAGCGCGGTCGCTCCACAGGAAATCCAGGCGGCATTTGAGCATGTCACCAAATTGATGCAAGCGCAAAAGCAAGAGCAATCTAAAGGGGCTATAGAAATTGGTCAAAAACATCTTGACGAAAATGCTAAGAAAGACGGTGTTATCGTCACAGAATCGGGTCTTCAATATGAAATTATTTCTGCCGGCGAAGGTGAGATGCCTGGATTAACCGCAAAAGTTAAAACTCATTATCACGGTACTTTGATTGATGGCACTGTATTTGATAGCTCCTACGATAGAGGCCAACCGGCTGAATTCCCAGTCAATGGTGTGATAGCTGGATGGACAGAAGCTTTGCAGTTAATGCCGGTCGGTTCTAAATGGAAACTTACCATTCCTTATTCTTTAGCTTACGGAGAGCAAGGTGCTGGCGGAGCTATCGGACCTTGTGAAACCTTAGTATTTGATATTGAATTACTAGAAATTACCGGTTAATTGATATTTGCACTTGCGCAATACTACTTGTATAGGTAGTATTGCTTTTGAGCATAAAAGCCGTGGATTGGAACCTTAAGCCATCTAATCTATACGACCCATTCAACTTAATAGCAGGAGCACTCCTATGGCAGTGGTGACTTTATATATGTCAGATCGCGATTCAGAAAAAACTTTCACCGACAAAAAGGAAGCTGATAATTACGACAAAATGTTAGAGCTGGCAGAAAATGTCAGTCTTTGGATGGAAAAATCTATCCAGGGATTATCGGAAGAGCAAATTGAACAAATCGGTTTATTAGTCGCCGAAAACAAAGAAGTGCTGGCAAAAGCAATTAAAGGTAAGTCGGACGTATTACTGCAAGATGATCAAATTGATGCGGATGAAAAAGTCACTAAGATTTCCGCTTAATAGGTTCGAATCCAGTTTCAAGCAATCTTTATTCTAACAACCTTCATCGTTTCGAAGTTTAGGCCCGCTATGGTTTCCATTTGCGGGTAATAGGTCAAATTGATTCTTTGACCTTTAATTAGTTTTTTATAGGGTTGCTTTCGTTTGTATTTGAACGGGACGTCACAGCCTTCAATCATTATAGAATTGACAAACCACTCATCCTGTTCCCTTTGAACATGTGAAACAACAATTCGATCTTCAGAATGGGTTAACTTTTGGTGGCTGTTGATTAATTTATCAGGATCGCTTTGCATAACAGAACCGGTGTGAAAGTCAATTTAGGTAACATCAATTTAGCCAAAATCAATTAAAAAAAGGAACTACGGTAAAATAAGCCAACAGACCCGCAAAAATAAGCAGTACTGAAAATCGAATGGGCGAATTTAGAAAAAATTCTAATCTGGAAATTCGCTCCCCAGATTTCTCTAGTGCATCGTGCTCCGATTTTACTCTTTGATGACGTTCTTTCTGATAGACGTCAATTAATGATTTTGCGTGATCCAATTGTTCTTTATCTTTCATCCAGATAGCGGCATAGCCTAAACTCCAACGGCCAGAATCCGTTTCATAATATTGAATTTCGGCATCATCTAAAAGCTGACGAACATCATTCGCTTCGTCATCGGGTACACCATTTAATTTGAAAACAAGATGAGACATTGAGATTTACTGCTCTAATGATTAAGAAAGGTTATGATTTAATCAATCATTATATCAAAATATTGTTAATATGTTGTGCGCTTTTCTTAATATTGACTAAACTTAATATTAAACAGCAGCCATAACGCATTTTATGTCTCCAATTTTTCGATGTTTAGCGCTTTTCTTTAGCTTCATTTATTGTAGCTCTGAATCCGTCCATTCCATAGACATTCCTCTTTCCGAAAAAGAAAAACAGTTTCTGCAAATGAAAAAATCACTGTCAATGTGTGTTGGTACTGATTTTATGCCCTATGAAGACATTCAAAATGGACAATACATCGGTATGATTTCAGAGTATATGGCTATCGTGAGTGAAAATATCGGTATTCCCTTTATTTTGATTCCAACGGTTGACTGGAACGAAACGATGCACAAAGCGAGAACAAGGGAATGCGATATTGTGACATTTATTATATCGACGCCAGAGCGAAAAAAATTCTTGAATTTTACTCGTCCGTACATTGGAGAACCATTAGTTATCGCTACTAAAGATGACAAGCCTTTTGTTGTTGATGTAAAAAATATACAAGACAAGCGATTAGGCATTGTAAGAGGTTATGCCTACGTCGAAATCTTATCAAAACGATACCCTGGAATTAATATCGTTGAAGTAGATTCAACTTTTGATGGTTTGAAAAAACTATCTGAGGGTGATCTATATGCCTATTTAGATGGACTTAATGTGATTGGTTATCATATACAAAAATCTAATGTCAGAAATTTAAAGATAAACGGTACGCTTAAGAATAACTGGGACATCAGCATCGGTTCACGAAATGATATGCCGATCATCAATGATATTTTGAACAAAGGGTTAGACTCTATCTCAGACCGGCAGAGAAAACAGATAGACAACTCATGGGTCAAAGTAAAATATGAACATGGCTTCGACCACGATCTGATCATACTTATTAGTGTTGTTGTTACTTTGATTTTCACCTTCATGTTCTATCATCAATATATATTAAGAAAACACAATAAAATGCTGGAGAGTTTGTCTGAAACTGACAAGCTTACTGGTATTAACAATCGCCTGAAGTTGGACAAGTTTCTTCAATATCATGTCGATCTTTTTGAGCGATATCATGAAACCTTTTCCATCGTTTTGATCGACATTGATCATTTCAAAAAATTCAATGACAAATATGGTCACTTAATGGGAGATAAGGTACTAATACATGTCGCAAATCTATTGAAGAAAAATTGCCGCAAGATGGATATGCTCGGTCGGTGGGGTGGCGAAGAGTTTTTGGTGATTTGTCCAAAAACCGGCTTAGATGGTATAAGAGCATTGGCAGAAATTATTCGAAGTAAGGTTGAAAATAATCATCTTAAAAATGTCGACGGGGTGACTGTTAGTCTAGGCATTGCAGAAATGAGTGTGAACGATAATTTCAATACCTTACTAAATCGCGCCGATAAAGCCCTTTATTCGGCAAAAGAAAAAGGTCGTAACAGAGTCGAAGAAAGTCAAAGTTAGTTTTTCTGAAAAAATGTTAGACAAGAAATAAAAAAGCCGACTGGAAAATGAGCTACCAGTCGGCGGGGAAGTGGAATAACTTAAGTGTTAAATCTACAACAGAACCAGGTTTTGTGCACCTATAAAGCTCGCCAAAAATAATCCTGCAAAAATAATATATTTAAGGTCCGTTTTTTTTCGAGGCATTATAAAATCAAGGATTTATTATCGGTATTGATAGTATGCATCTTTATTCTGAACCTAAACTGAATAGGCTAGAAAAAGAGTAACTATACAGCTAGATTCACGCTGTCATTGCGAGGAGCTTGCGACGCGGCAATCCCCAACGGTTTGGCACATTATTACTAGTTTTAGCATCACTCAGCCTTTAGGAGATTGCCGCGTCGTACCTCCTCGCGATGACACGAAATCTTGGAGTTTTATCATATTGTTATTTAGTCATGCCAAAAATTACAAAAAATACAGCTTATCGTATGCATAGGCACTAAGGATTTATTCTTTTTTTCGTGGAACCTAAATTTCATTGCCCAAATTGAATTACCGAAAGTTGCTCCTTAAGCGACAAGATATGTTCTTCCCAATATCGGTTGGTATTAAACCAGGGGAAATTATGTTTAAAGCTAGGATCATCCCATCTTCTTGCGAGCCAGGCGCTGTAGTGGATCATACGAATGGTTCTCAGTGGCTCTACTATTTTAAATTGACGATCATCAAATTCCATAAAATCTTCGTATCCTTGTAAGAGTTTATTCCATAGCTCTCGATTACTAGCATCATTAATTAACATCCAAAGATCTTGAACCGCAGGTCCCGTTCGCGCATCATCAAAGTCGACAAAATGGGGCCCGTCATCTGTCCATAACACGTTACTGGGGTGGCAATCACCATGTAGTCTTATTCGATCATAAGATCCTAAATCGGCGAATTTGTGTTGACTAATGTCGATTAGTTGTTCGGTGATAGCTTGATAGGCCGGGAGAATATGTGATGGGATAAAATCGGCTGCCAGTAAAAACTCAACGCTTTGCTCGGCAAAAGCATTGATGGTCAGTTCAGGTCTAACGTCAAAGGTCTGACTTTCACCAATGGCGTGAATACGACCAATAAATCGGCCAATCCAGGTCAATACTTTTTCATCATCTAG
>Ga0316205_10002870_pt1 | contig 17062 bp, 10 predicted proteins | sample 3monthpyrite_MG_FD_204941 | JGI IMG/M metagenome (GOLD analysis project Ga0316205, IMG submission 204941) | Microbial mat bacterial communities from mineral coupon in-situ incubated in ocean water Damariscotta River, Maine, United States -... | ecosystem: Environmental > Aquatic > Marine >... | reverse complement strand
CGCGCGCTTCGCCGGAAAGCGAGGCCAATATTTCGTCCTGCCCGTTACCGGCCACACCGCCAATGCCCAAAATCTCGCCCTTGCGCAGGCTGAAACTCACATCTTTCAGGCTGATGCCAAAAGCATCGGACGAGGGCAGGCTCAGCTGGTCAACCTTCAACACCTCCGCCCCGGGCGAAAATTCGGTTTGGGCGTGTATTTCCAGCTCGCCACCGATCATCATTTCGGCCAGCGACGTGGCGGTTTCTTCGCGCGGAATGCAGGTATCCACCACTTTGCCCATGCGCAAAATGGTGGCGTGGTCACACAGCGCCAAAATTTCGTCGAGCTTGTGGGAGATATAAAGAATGGCGACACCGTCCTTCGAGAGCTGCCTCAGGGTGCCAAACAGCACCTCGACCTCTTGCGGGGTCAGCACCGAAGTGGGTTCGTCCATGATCAAAAGCCGCGGGTTTTGCAGCAGGCACCGGATGATTTCAACCCGCTGCCGCTCGCCAACCGACATATCCCCGATCAGGCGGTCCGGGTCCAGCGGCAGGCCGTAATCCTGGCTCACTTTTCTGATTTTGGACGAAAGCTGCTTGCGGTTCGGGGCGTCATCCATGCCAAGGGTGATGTTTTCGGCCACGCTCAGGGCCTCAAACAGCGAAAAATGCTGAAACACCATCGACACGCCGGATGCCCGCGCAACCGAGGGTTTAGTGGGGGCATATGCCGCATCATTGAGCTTCATGCTGCCGCTATCGGGCTTTACCAGCCCGTAAATCATTTTTACAAGGGTTGATTTTCCGGCCCCGTTTTCACCGAGCAGCGCATGAATTTCGCCGGGTTCAATAGAAAAGGACAGGTTATCATTGGCTTTTACACCCGGATAGCTTTTTGACAGATTGGCAATCTCAAGTAATGCGCTCATAAAACGCCCTTCTCCCCATTTTCTTTTTCACTGATCTTACGACGCATTAACCAATACGCAACCCCAATCGCAATGGCGGCGGGTGTTTTCCCGAGGGTAGGGTCACCAATCGGGCATTGAAGGCGGCCAAGGGTTGCGGGCGCGTGGCCCAGCTCCGCCAAGCGCTTCAAAAACCGCGCTTTTTTGGTGGTCGAGCCGATCAGGCCCAAATGCCCAAACGGGCGCGAAAGCACCTGATGGCAGATCTCCAGATCATGGCTGTGGGCATGGGTCATGACAAAGTGAAGCGCATTATCGGGCGCCTGCGCTACCGCCGCCGCGGGGTTGGCGAATACCAGCCTCGATTCACCGAAACCGGCTTCCGGAAAGCGCGCCTCGGCCATATCAACCCATGTTATCGCAAATGGCAGCCCCTGCAGCACCCGCAGAATTTCGCGGCCCACATGCCCGGCTCCGTAAATAAACACCGGCATATCCGTGGCGGTGAAGGGTTCAAAAACCGCGCTATGCTCACCGCGGGCACCGCTTGTTTCGGGGCGCGAAAAGCCGGGTTTGCTTTGGTCAATCTCCGCCAGTTCCTTGCTGGTGAAGCGCTCAAATAAAAGCGCTACCCGCCCGCCGCAGCATTGCCCGAGTTCCGGCCCCAGCGCGATATCCTGCACATCCCGCGCCCACGGCACCTGTGCCAGCAAGGTGAGCGCATGTTTTGCGGCGTTCCATTCAAGGGTGCCGCCGCCAATGGTGCCGGTTTGCCCGCCATCCCATACCAGCATCGACGCGCCCGTTTCCCGCGGGGCCGAGCCTTGCACGCCCAGCACCAGCACCCGCACAACCACCCCGTGAGCCGCCGCCGCATCAGTGAGTTCAGAAAGGTTAAACGCCATTATTTTACCAGCGCCATCAGCACCCGCTCGGCGGTGGCGGGGGCGTCAAAATTAGGGTTGCCCCCCGCCGCCGATACCGCATCACAAAGCGCAAAAAACACCGACATGCCGAGCACAAAGGGCGGCTCGCCCACCGCTTTGGAGCGATAAATGGTTTTTTCGCGGTTGGCCCCATCCCACAAAGCCACATTGAACACAGCCGGAATATCGGAAGCACAGGGGATTTTATAGGTGGCGGGGGCGTTGGTCAGCAAGCGGCCATCATCGGCCCAGCGCAACTCCTCGATGGTGAGCCAGCCGGCACCCTGCACAAAGGCTCCCTCGATCTGGCCAATATCGAGTGCGGGGTTAAGGCTGTTGCCGACATCGTGCAAAATATCGGTGCGCAAAATCCGGTTTTCGCCGGTGAGGGTGTCAATTTCCACCTCGCTCACTGCGGCCCCGTAAGCAAAATAAAGGAAGGGGCGGCCCTTGCCCTTTATCCGGTCCCACGAAAGTTTGGGGGTTTTGTAAAACCCGGTGGAGGAAAGCGAGATCCGCGCCTGATAGGCAGCGGCGGCGAGCGCGGAAAAAGGCATGGTTCTATCGCCGACGCTGACCTGCCCATTGGCAAAACTCACCGCACCGCCCCACGTTTTTTCGGCGAATTTCACCAGCCGCGCTTTTATCTTTTCACAGGCATCCTTGCAGGCCATACCATTGAGATCAGCCCCCGAGCTGGCGGCGGTCGCGGATGTATTGGGCACTTTGCCGGTATCGGTGGCGGTTATTTTCACCGCCGATACATCCAGCCCAAACACTTCTGCCGCTACTTGCGCCACCTTTGTGTTCAGCCCTTGCCCCATTTCGGTGCCGCCATGATTAAGCTGCACCGAGCCATCGGCATAGACATGCACCAAAGCCCCGGCCTGATTGAGAAAGGTGAGGGTAAAGGATATGCCAAATTTCACCGGCACCAGCGAGATGCCGCGTTTGATAACGGATGATTTGGCGTTGAATGCAGTGATCTCGGCGCGGCGGCTTTTATACGCCGAGCTTGCCGCCAGTTGCGCCACCAGCTCGGTGGAAATACTGTCTTCCACCTCCATGTGATAGGGGGTCAAATCGCCCTTGGGCGCATAAAAATTGGCTTGCCGCACCTGCAACGGGTCCAGCCCCAGTTCGTCGGCGATATGTTCGATCACCCGCTCGATACCGATAATGCCCTGCGGCCCGCCAAAGCCGCGAAAAGCGGTGTTGCTTTGGGTATTGGTGCGCAGCCGGTGCGAGGTGATTTTGGCGTTGGGCAGGTGGTAGGCGTTATCGGCATGCAGCATGGCACGGTCAGCCACCGGGTGGGAAAGGTCTGTCGCCCAGCCGCATTTCACGAAATGCTCAAAGATAACCGACCGGATTTTGCCATCCGGCCCGAAACCGGCCCGATAGGTGATCCTGAAATCATGGCGCTTGCCGGTGATGGTCATATCGTCATCCCGGTCATAGCGCATTTTGGCGGCGCGCCCGAGCTTTTGCGCCACTACGGCACAGCTTACCGCCAGCGCGTTGCCCTGCGATTCCTTGCCGCCAAAGCCGCCGCCCATGCGCCGGGTTTCTACCCGCACGGCATGAAAGGGCAGATTGAGCGCCTCGGCCACTTTATGCTGAATCTCGGTCGGGTGCTGGGTAGAGGAAACCACCCGCATATCGCCTTCTTCGGGCTGGGCATAGGCCACTTGGCCTTCAAGGTAAAAATGCTCCTGCCCGCCAATTTCCATGCTGCCCGAAACGCGATGCGGCGCGGCGTCAAGCGCGGTTTCGGCATCGCCAATCGCATAGGTGATCGGGTCACCAAAGCGGCTATTGGCGGCAATGGCCTGATCAAGCGTAACCAGCGGGGTTTGTTCTGTGTAGCTTACCTGCCCAAGGCGGGCGGCGCGGCGGGCATTGAGATGGGTATCGGCGACCACCAGAAAGATCGGCTGGCCAACATAATGCACGGTATCCTCCGCCAAAAGCGGTTCGTCATGCACCGAGGGGGAGACATCGTTATCGCCCGGTAAATCAGCCGCGACCAGCACATCGATCACGCCTCTGGCCGCGCGCACCGCCGCCAGATCAAGCGTGAAACCGGCACGGGCTTTGGCGGAAAGCCCGAAGGCGAGATGCACACAATTCTCGGGCAGCGGATAATCATCGACATAGCGCGCCGCGCCGCTTCCTTGGCTGCGGCCAGAATCATGCGGGACAGGTTTGGCCACGCTCATTTTGCACCCCCGTCAACGCGCAGGCCGGTTTCGCCGGTTTGCTCCAGAAAATAGCGCATCAGCAGGTTTTCTGCGAGAATCTGGCGATAGGCCGCACTGCCGCGCTGGTCTGAAATCGGGGTGTAATCAAGGGCAAAGGCGGCTTTGGCGGTATTTATGCTGGCCTGTGTCCATGGTTGGCCGATCAGCGCCGCCTCCACCGCTGTCGCCCGTTTGGGGGTAGCGGCCATGCCGCCAAAGGCAATGCGGGCCGCGGTGACCACGCCGCCCGCCACCACAATATTGAAGGCGGCACAAAGCGCCGAAATATCCTGATCGAAGCGTTTGGAAATTTTATATACGCCGAGCTGCGCGTCTTGTTCGGGGATAAAAACGCTTTCGATAAACTCGCCCGCGGCCCGGTCTTGTTTGCCATAGGCGATGTAATAATCCTCCAGCAAAACCTCGCGCCGCACCGCGCCTTTGCGCAGGGTAATGCTGGCATTGAGCGCGATCAGCGCCGGCGGGGTATCGGCAATTGGCGAGCCATTGGCGATATTGCCGCCAATGGTGGCGGAATTACGCACCTGAACCGAGCCAAAGCGACGCAGCATTTCGGCGAATTGCGGGTGTTTTCCGGCCATCATCCCGCGCAATCGCGCCAGCAGCACGCCCGCACCAATGCGCAGGCCACCCGCCTCGAGGCTGATGTTTTGCAAGGCGGTGATCTGGCCCAAAAAACCGAATTTTTCCGGTTGTTCCAGATCCTTTGTCAGCACCAGGCCGACCTCGGTCGCGCCACCTACCAAAACCGCATCGGGGTTGGCCTCATACCAGGTGGCAAAATCATCGAGCGAGGTGATCCCATGTTGGCCGAGCGCAGTGGTCAGCGCCGCCTCGTCATATCCGGCAGCGGGCACCGGTGTGTGCGCCACGGCTTTAGCGGCGCGCAAAATGGGCGCATAGCCGGTGCAGCGGCACAGGTTGCCGGCCAGCACATCGGCGTGGTCCTGCCGCCCTTCAATATGGGCGGCAGCGAGCGACATCACAATCCCCGGCGTGCAAAACCCGCATTGCGAGCCGTGATGTTCCACCATCGCCTCCTGCACCGGATGATTGCCGCCGAGCGATTCCACCGTGCGCACGGATTTGCCCTGTATCTGCCCGAGCAGCAAAATGCAGCTATTGACCGCACGGTGCACCAATTCGCCACCTTCCAGCGTTGCAACCATCACCGTGCAGGCCCCGCAATCGCCCTCGTTGCAGCCCTCTTTGGTGCCGGTCAACCCTTTTTGCAGCCGCACAAAATCCAGCAAGGTGATCGAAGGGTCGTCTGCCGACACCGTTTCGCCGTTTAGAATGAAGGAAATTTCGCCCATCTAGCTGCCCCTGTAGGTTGAATATCCAAAAGCCGAAAGCAGTAACGGCACATGGTAATGGCTGTGCTCCGCGATACCAAAACGTAGCGGGATCACATCCAGAAATTTGGGGTCGGGCAGGGCTTGGCCGCTGCGCTCAAGGTATTCTCCTGCATGGAAAACCAGCTCATAAGCCCCCAAGGCGAAATCATCGCCTGCCAGCAGTGGCGCATCTACCCGTCCGTCATCATTGGTGCGCACATCGCGCAACCGCACACCATCACGAAAAAGCTCTATGCGCAGGCCGGCGGCGGGCTTGCCGGAACCGGTATCAAGCACATGTGTTGTCAGTTTTCCTGTCATGTATTTCCGCCCATCTTCCTTTTGCCAGTCTGTTTTGCAAACCGGTGCACCTGTGAATCACGACATTGCGTCAATGCACCACCGATGTGGTGCCAAGGTCGGTTTTGATTCCGCGCATTATGGCCAAGCGGACCGGCCGAAAAAGTGCGACGGCGCCAGCCCGCTTTTTGGGCAAGCGGCGCTTCGGTCACTTTTCCGAGCCAGTTTACCGCCCCGCTCCCAATTTGCAATTTTTATTTTTCAAGCCGGTTTTTGCGCATTTTTCGCCATAAGTTACTGGTTTCCGGTCGAAAATAATTTTCAATTTTTCAGCGTGTATTCGGAGGCAAAAAAACATATCCTTTTGCCTGATCCTGTTTCCTCGCTGAAAGCCGCCGAATATGCCCGCCGACCCCCGTTTTATCCATCTACGCGTGCACTCTGCCTATTCCTTGCTGGAAGGGGCTATTCTGGCCAAAAAACTGCCGGATATCTGCGCCAAAAACACCATGCCCGCTATGGCCTTGACCGACACCAACAATATGTTCGGCGCGCTGGAATTTTCGGAAATTGCCAGCAAGGCCGGTGTGCAGCCGATAATGGCCTGCCAGTTTGACCTCGCCTATGAAGCCGCGGCGCGCCCCGGTGAAAAGGCCCCGCCACCAAAGCCCGTTGTGCTGCTGGCCCAAAATGAAAGCGGCTGGCGAAATCTGCTCAAGCTCAACTCGGTGCTCTACCTTGAATGCGGCAATGCCGCGCCGCATATCACACTCGCCCATCTGAAAGCCCATGCCGAGGGGCTTCTTTGCCTGACCGGTGGCGCACTTGGCCCCGTTGGCCAGCTTTTGCAGGACAACCACGCCGCCAAGGCCCGCCTGCTGACCGAGCACTTAAAATCCCTGTTCCCTGATCGGCTCTATATCGAGATCCAGCGCCACCCCGGCGCGGAAAACCGCCGCACCGAAGCCGAAGCACTGACCGAGCCGGGGCTGGTGAGCCTTGCCTATGCGCTTGATATCCCGCTGGTCGCGACCAATGATGTCTATTTTCCGAAAAAGACCATGTATGAGGCCCATGACGCGCTGATCTGCATTGCCGATGGCGCCTATGTGGACCAGCAGGCACCGCGCCGCCACCTGACGCCCGAGCACTATTTCAAGTCACAGGAGGAAATGTGCGCGCTATTTGCCGATCTGCCCGAGGCGCTGGAAAGCACCGTTGAAATTGCCCGCCGCTGCGCCTATCGGGCCCTGACCCACCCGCCTATCCTGCCGAAATTCGCCGATAACGAGGTAGAGGAATTGCGCCGCCAGGCCAAGGCGGGCTTGCAAGCGCGGCTCAAGGTTATCCCCCATGCCGCCAGCGTTGAAGAATACGAAGCGCGGCTGGATTTCGAGCTTAACGTCATCATGGGCATGGGCTTCCCCGGCTATTTCCTGATCGTGGCCGATTTCATCAAATGGGCGAAGGAGCAAAACATTCCGGTTGGCCCCGGTCGTGGCTCGGGCGCGGGCAGCCTTGTGGCCTATGCGCTGACGATCACTGATCTTGACCCGCTGCGCTATGCGCTTTTGTTCGAGCGCTTCCTGAACCCCGACCGGGTGAGCATGCCCGATTTTGACATCGATTTCTGCATGGACCGCCGCGAGGAGGTTATCACCTATGTGCAGGAAAAATATGGCCGTGATAAAGTAGCGCAAATCATCACCTTCGGGGCGCTCTTGTCCAAGGCGGCGGTGCGCGATGTGGGCCGCGTTTTGCAAATGCCCTATATGCAGGTGGACAGGCTGAGCAAGCTCATTCCGGTGGAGGGGGTGAAGCCCGTGAGCATCGCACAGGCCTTGCAAGATGAGCCGAAACTGCGCGAAGCGGCGGATGAGGAAGAAGTAGTGGCGCGGTTGCTTTCCTATGCCGAACAGGTGGAAGGCCTGCTGCGCAATGCCTCCACCCACGCGGCCGGGGTGGTGATCGGTGATCGCCCGCTGGACGAGCTGGTGCCGCTTTACAAAGATCCGCGCTCGGATATGCCCGCCACCCAGTTCAACATGAAATGGGTGGAGCCGGCGGGGCTGGTGAAATTTGACTTTTTGGGCCTGAAAACCCTTACCGTCATTCAAAACGCGCTTGATCTGTTGCGCCTGCGCGATATTGACATTGATATCGGCCTGATCCCGCTGGATGACGAAAAAACCTACCAGCTTTATGCCAGCGCCAAAACCGTGGCGGTGTTTCAGGTGGAAAGCTCGGGGATGATGGACGCCCTGCGCCAGATGAAACCGACCTGCATCGAGGATATCGTGGCGCTGGTGGCGCTCTATCGCCCGGGCCCGATGGAAAACATCCCCAAATTCTGCAAGGTGAAAAACGGCATCGAGGCGCGTGACCTGCTGCACCCGAGCATTGATCATCTGCTCGACGAAACCCAGGGCATTATTGTTTACCAGGAACAGGTGATGCAGATCGCGCAGGAAATGGCGGGCTATACCCTTGGCGGCGCTGACCTGTTGCGCCGCGCCATGGGTAAAAAGATCGCTGAAGAAATGGCCAAGGAACGGCCGAAATTCGAAAAAGGCGCGGCTGAAAACGGGGTTGATAAAAAAAAGGCCACCGAGGTTTTTGACCTGTTGGAGAAATTCGCCAATTATGGCTTCAATAAATCGCACGCGGCGGCCTATGCGGTGGTTTCCTACCAAACCGCTTGGCTCAAGGCCAACCATCCGGTGGAGTTTATGGCCGGGGTGATGAATTGTGATATCCACCTGACGGATAAGCTGCATGTTTATTTCCGGGAAGTGAAGCGGCTGGAGATCGAGATGATCCCGCCTTGCGTAAACCGTGGCAGCGCCACTTTTAGCGTGGTCGATGGCAAAATAGCCTATGCGCTGGGCGGGCTGAAAAACGTGGGCGTGGAAGCGATGAAGCTGATCACCGCCGCCCGCGAAACAGGCGGGCTGTTCAAAGACCTGTTTGATTTTGCAAGGCGGGTGGATTTGAAGCGCATGGGCAAGCGCCCGTTTGAAATGCTGGCCCGGGCCGGGGCGTTTGACCGGCTCGACAGCAACCGTCATAAAGTGCTGGTCAGCGTTGATGCGCTGGTGGCTTATTCGGCGGCCAATTTCGAGCAAAAGAACTCCTCGCAAAACAGCCTGTTTGGCGATAGCGGCGAAGACCTGCCGCCGCCGCGCCTGCCGATGCCCGATGACTGGTTGCAAACCGAGCGGTTGACCGAGGAGCAGGCGGCGATTGGTTTTTACCTGTCGGGCCACCCGCTTGATGATTATATCGGCCCACTTCAGCGCCAGCGGCCGCCGGTATTTACGTTGGACGAGCTTATCCAAAGAAGTGAAGGCGTTAAGGCAGTGGCGGCCAAAATCGCCGGCACGGTGGCGGCTGTGCAACGCCGCAAATCGGCGCGCGGCAACCAATATGCCTTTGTGCAATGCTCTGACCCTTCCGGCCTGTTTGAGGTGACGGTGTTTTCTGATGTGCTGGAAAAGGCGGATGCGTTGCTGACGGTCGGCCAGAATATCGTGCTTTCGGTTGAGGCCACCAACGAAGGCGAGCAGCTCAAATTGCTGGCACGCGGCATTGTGGCTGTGGATAGCGCCATTTCGGGCGTGGCGGCCAGAGGGCTGAAAGTTTATCTCAACCAGCCCGAGGCGGTGCCGAGCATGGCGCGAATACTGGCCAACAAGGTAAAGGGTGCCCAAGGGCCGGTGAACCTGATTTTAAGCGCGCCGGACCTGCCCGGTGATGTTGAAATCACCCTGCCGGGAAACTACCCGGTAAACCCGCAAATGCGCTCGGCGCTGAAAAGTGTTGACGGCGTGGTCGAGGTCGAGGAATTCTAGCCAGAGGCAATAGATGCCCGTTGTTATCAGGGTGCGGGCCGCCCGAGATAAGGTGGTGAGCCGCCCCAGCCTCAGTGAAAATCGCGGCTCGGAAACAGCACCTTGGCCTGCTCGCGCGGGTGGCGGGCGCGGGCGGGGCGGGGCGCGGTATCCGCCACCGGTGTGGCGGTGCCCAGAATATCAAATTCAGGGTGGCCAAGCTCGGCGAGTCGCGCCGACATATCCTCCACCTTTTGCGCAATCAGGTGGGTGACAATGCCTTCGCGTTGTAGCGTGCCGGTTACCTTCAGCAACCGGCCCGAGATCACCGCTTTGCGGAATTTTTTGTAAATCGCGCGCCATACAATCACGTTGCACACCCCGGTTTCATCTTCCAGCGTCACAAATACCACCCCCGAAGCAGTGCCGGGCCGCTGGCGGGTAATGACCAGCCCGCAGACCGTGTGCCGCCCGAGCGGGGCGGTGGCCAGCGCGTGGTGCGGGGTGAGCCCGCTCATGCCGGGGCGCAAAAGCTCCATCGGGTGGGCGCGCAGCGATAGCCGCATGGATACATAATCTTCCACCACCTCCTCCCCGAGGCGCATGGCATTGAGCGCCGCCACCGGCTCAATAATCCCCTCGCCCTCAAGCGTGCCGGCAAACAGGGGCAGCGGCCTCGGGGCGCGAATGGCTTTAACCTGCCAAAGTGCATCCCGCCGCCCCAGCCCCATGCTGGTAAAGGCATCCGCCTCGCCCAGCCGCTCCAGCGCGGCAGGCGTTACCCCGGCGCGCTGCCACAGGCTTTCAGGGTCGGGGTAGCCATTGCCGCGCGCCGCGATCAGCCAGGCGGCATCTTCCTGCCTAAAGCCCTTTATCTGGCGAAAGCCAAGCCGCAGGGCAAAGCTGCCATCCATCCGGCGCTCAAGCCGGTTATCCCAGTTGCTGCCATTCACACATACCGGCCTGATTTCGGCATCGTGTTCGCGCAGATCCCGCACGATCTGGGCGGGGGCGTAAAAGCCCATCGGCTGGGAATTGAGCAGCGCGCAGGCAAACACCGCCGGATGGTGGCACTTGAGCCATGCACTGGCATAAACCAAAAGCGCAAAGCTGGCCGCGTGGCTTTCGGGGAAGCCATATTCGCCAAAGCCTTCGATCTGGCCAAAACAGCGCTCGCAAAAATCGGGCGGGTAGCCCTTGGCCAACATCCCGTTGATAAACTTCTCGCGAAAGGTATTGATGGTGCCCATGCGCTTGAAGGTGGCCAGCGAGCGGCGCAACCTGTCGGCATCTTCCGGTGAAAAACCGGCCGCGACAATGGCGATCTGCATCGCCTGTTCTTGAAACAGCGGCACGCCATTGGTTTTGCCGAGCACCGCGCGCAGTTCCTCGGAAGGGTATTCCACCGGCTCGCGGCCCTGCCGGCGGCGAATATAGGGGTGGACCATATCGCCCTGAATCGGCCCGGGGCGGATGATGGCGACCTCGATCACCAGATCATAAAATACGCGCGGCTGCATGCGGGGCAAAAAGTTGAGCTGGGCGCGGCTTTCAACCTGAAACACCCCGATGGCATCGGCTTTGCACAGCATATCATAGGTTTCCGGGTCTTCCTTGGGCAGGTTTTCCAGTGTGTAGCGCGGGCCGCCATGCTGCTCGATCAAGTCAAACGCCTTGCGGATGCAAGTGAGCATCCCGAGGCTGAGGATGTCAATTTTCAGGATGCCGAGCGCGTCGATATCATCCTTGTCCCACTCGATAACGGTGCGGTCTTCCATTGCGGCATTTTCAATCGGGCAAAGTTCATCCAGCCTTCCGCGGGTGATGATAAACCCGCCGACATGCTGAGACAGGTGGCGCGGGAAGCCGTTGATCTCGTGGATCAGGCGGATGGTTTGCAGCAGGCGCTGGTCATCAGGGTTCAGCCCTGCCGCGCGGATCTTTTCCGGCGCGATCGGCTTGTCGGACCAGCCCCAGATTTCGCCGGAAAGCGCGGCGGTGGTATCAAGGCTCAGGCCCATCACCTTGCCAACCTCGCGAATGGCGGCGCGGTTGCGAAAATGAATAACCGTGGCACAAAGCCCCGCGCGGTGGCGGCCGTATTTTTCATAGATATGCTGGATAACCTCCTCGCGGCGCTCGTGCTCGAAATCAACATCGATATCGGGTGGTTCGCCACGGGCCTCGGAAATGAAGCGCTCAAACACCATGGCAATGGTTTCGGGGCCGACCTCGGTAATGCCAAGCGCATAGCAGATCACCGAATTGGCCGCCGAACCGCGCCCCTGGCACAGAATGCCCTCGCCACGGGCAAAGGCAACAATATCGTGCACGGTGAGGAAATAAGCGGCAAAGCCGAGATGGTTAATCAAAGCGAGCTCCTTATCGACCTTGGCTAGGGTTTCGGCGCTCACCCCGGCGGGGTAGCGCTGTTTAAGCCCCTCGGTGGTGAGCCGCGCCAGCCGCGCTTGTGGTGGCTCGTCACCACTTATTTCGTCGGGGTATTCATAGGAAAGTTCGGAAAGATCAAAGGTGCAGCGGTTGGAGATTTCGACACTGCGGGCCAGCGCGGCGGGGTGGTGGCGAAACATGCGGGCCATATCGGCGGGGGGTTTCAGGCGCCGCTCGGCGTTGGGCAGGGCATGGCGGCCAATTTCATCTATGGTGCAGCCAAGGCGCATGCAGGTAAGCACATCGGCCAGTTGGCGGCGGCGGGCATGATGCATGAGCGCATCACCGACGGCAACCATCGGCAGCCCGGCGCATTGGGCGATTTCGGCGAGGGTAGCAAAGCGGGCCTGATCCTGCCCGTCATATAAGGGTGCGGCCCCCAGAAAGGTGAAGCCCGGAAAGCGGCGCGTCAGCCGCCGGATCTGCTGGAGCGTTTCATCCGCGCCGGTCCGAAACCCGGGCGCTTGCGGCAGGGCGATCAGGATCAGGCCGTCGCCGCCTTCCAGCAAGTCGGTAAAGCGCAGATGGCACTGGCCTTTTTCAGCGCGGCGTTTGCCGGTGGTGAGCAAGCGGCTCAGGCCGGCATAGGCGGCTCGGCTGGTGGGCAGGGCCAGCCAGTGGGCGTCGCTATCTTGCAAAACAAGCCGGCAACCGGTGATGACCCTTGGCAAGTGGGTGTGGCCCGTGCGCTTAAGCTCTTGCAGCGCCGACCACGCCCGCACCGCCCCGGCAAGGCTATTTTGGTCGGTGATGGCAATGCCATGCAGGCCAAGCTCGGCGGCACGGGTTACCAGTTCCTCAGGGTGGGAGGCCCCGGTAAGGAAAGTGAAATTGCTGGTGGTGGCGAGTTCGGCATAGGGCATGGGGGCTTTTGTAGAGCTTGAATCAGGAGGCATGGCGGGTGGCGCAGTGGCGCGGCTAAAAAAACCACACCACTTGCTTCATTCTTTTCTAAATACTCAGGGGGGAGCGACGTATGTCGCGAGGGGGGCACCCCCTTGGCCGAGCGGAGCGAGGCCACGCCCAACGGGAGGATCGGATTTGCCTGCAAATCGCGATCCGACCGGCGGGCGCGCCTGTAGCGAAAGGGCGGCTTGGCTGGTCATGCGAATTCTCCGGCAACAAACCATCCCGGATGTTGCGGGGTAAAAAACAGCCAGAGCCGCCGGCCTTCAAAGGTAAGCACCCGCCAGTAATCCCGCACGCCGCTGCGCCAGTCGGGGTGGTCAAACCACCATTCGGGCGCAATCCGCTCGGGCCCAATGATATGGGCCACGCGAAACCACAGCCGCCGCCAGCAAAAGCGCTGCGGGGGGTGTGACCCGTGCCCGGCAATGGCCTCGGGCGCAAAGATGATGAGCGGGCGCAGGTTGGGGCTGGCCCAGCCATGCGCCGCTTCGCTATAAGCGGCCGGGGCCACAGAAAAGCTCTTTTCCGGCAGGTGGCTATCGGCGGGCAAAAGCCGGGTGATGTTTTCAAGCCCGATACGGTTGCCGAGCTTGGTGATGATATCGGCGAGCCCGTCATCCGGCCCAGCGGCTTTATAGCTACTGGCTTGGCGCAGGGGCAGGGCTTCCAGTTCCACCGCCTCCAGCCGGATCTGGTCAATCCCGTAGCCCGCATCCATCTCGTTTAGCCCGCGCTCGAACAGGCGGGCAATGCGGGGGGCGTCGCGCATGGCGCGGGCGAGGCGGACCTCGACCTGAACGCTGGCTTGGTCAACCCGCCGCGCCGTAAAAACCAGCCGCCGCGCGCCTTTTCCGGTGGCTTCCAGCCGGGTGCAAAGCCGGGTGAGCAGGCGCTCCAGCCCGGCCGATACATCCTTGAGCAGGCCGATGGGTTCGGGCAGGGTCATGCGAAGGGCGAAAGGCGCGGCGGGGGGCAGGGGCGAAACAGGCTCGGGCAGCGCACCAAGCGCCTGATCAAGGCGCAAGAGCACCTCGGCCCCAAAGCGGCGGGTGAGGCTGGGGCGGGGCAGGGAGGTAAGGTCTGCCACCGTGCGAATGCCCAGCCTTTGCAGGCGAATGCAACTGGCCGCAGGCAGGCGCAGCGCCGCCACGGGGAGCGGCGCGAGGAAGTGCCGGGCCTCTCCCGGCGGGATGATGCTGAACGGGGCGGTTTTGGGCGGAGGGCTGGCCTTGCGTGCCTGTGCAGGGGCGGCTTTCAGGGCAATTCCGCCGCTGTTTGCGCTGCCCCCCATGGGGCCAGCCACTGTGCGCCGCGGCGCTTTGGCTTCATGGGGTTTGGCGGTAGCATCTGCTGCCAATTGCGCCCCGTGGCGGGCGATGGCCCATGCCGCGCCGCGCGTATCCGCCAGCCCGGCGCGGTGGCTGATACCGGCGCGCGCCAGCCGCCGGGCCATATCGGCCAGCAACGGCGTTTCTCCGCCATGCAGGTGCGCCGCGCCGGTGATATCGAGCACCAGCCCGTCATCCTCGACCCCGACCCATGGGCAATATTGCCCGGCCCAGCGGGCCAGCACCTGCCTGAAGCGGGCATCGGCCCCGGGCTCGGCCTCTGCCGTTTGCAGGCCGGGGCACAAAACCCGCGCCTCCCCGAGCCCGATGCCTTTTTGCAGGCCTTGCCGCGCGGCTTGCACATTCAGGCAATATATCTGCTCGGTATTGCTGTGCCGGTGGGTGAGCGCGAAGGGGGCATCAATCGGGCGGGCGCGCAGCACCCGCTCGCTCGGCAGCCTTGGAAACCACAATGATACCACGCGTCTGTTCATCCCAGCGAGTCACCCACGTTGTTAATGTTCCTGATTTGTTCTTTATAAGCTGCCACGTATGCAGAGTCGAGTCATCAGATGAAAAATATGGGGCGCAGTGCCAGCGGGTATCAGCCGAGGGGCTGCCCGCCCCTTCTGGAATCAGAAAAACACCAATGCCCTTTCCTGCCTGCGCGGCCAACAGCAGCCGACGCCCTGTAAACAGGGTGAGCGGCTGCGAAAGCCGGGTGATAACCGCACCAAACGCCCCGGAACGCAGGGCTTCTTCGGCGCTGGCGAGGGTGTCGGCGTGGTCTTTCGGGTGGGCAAAAAGCAGGCGGGCGGGCTCAAAAAACGGGGCAATACCCCATGGGTCAAGCTGCTCGGCCTGCCATTTTTCAGACATCCAGAGGCAGGGTTTGGGCTGGACCGCACAGACCATAAGCGCAAAAAAAGCGGCGCCGGGGCCCTGGGCCTCATGGGTGCGGCCGGGCGTGGGGGGAAAGAAACTGTGCAAAATCTCGGGCATGGGCAGAGTATGGGCACGGCAGAGAGGGAGATCAAGAGGCAAGGGCTGCGGCTGCAGCTTGCGGGGCGACAAAGGCTCGGCTAGGATGCCGCAAGGTTTGCCACGGGCAAAGGGCGGGCAAAGGACGGGCAATGCAGATCAATCGACGCGGCATGATAATGGCGGGCCTTGCCGGGGTAATGGCCGCGCCGGGGCTGGTGGCCCGCGCACAAAGCCATGCACCCGCTCTGGTGGCGGTGGCCACCAATTTTGCCAGGCTGGCCGAAACACTGGCCACGGATTTTGAAGCCCAAACCGGCCTGCGCGTTACCATCGCCAGCGGCTCTACCGGCCAGCTCTATGCGCAGGTGATCAATGGCGCGCCTTACGATATTTTTCTGGCAGCCGATCAGGCGCGGCCTGCAAAGCTTGAAAGCGCGGGGCTGAGCCTTGAGCGGATAGCCTATGCGCGCGGTTTTATCGTGCTCTGGCACCCGATGGGGGCCGCGAGCGAAGCGGTGCTGCGTGGTCAGGGTTTCAATTATTTGGCGATCGCCAACCCTGCTTTGGCACCCTATGGCCGCGCGGCGCAAGAGGTGCTGCAAGCACTGGGGCTGTGGGAGGAACTGCGAGAAAAGATCGTGATGGGACAAAACATCGGGCAGGCTTATGCGCTGGTCGCCTCCGGCAATGCCGAGCTTGGCTTTATAGATGCAACCCGCGGGCAGGAGCCGGGCGGCTATTGGCGGGTGCCAGCCGCGCTTTATAGCCCGATATTGCAAGATGCGGTGCTGTTGAAGGATAGACCGGTGGCGCGGGCCTTTATGGGGTATCTGGCCTCTGATGCGGCCCGCGAAACCATCACCGGCGCGGGGTATGCGGTGCCATGAGCCTGCCAGACCTCGCCCCGCTTTGGCTTTCGGTGCAACTGGCGCTGGTGACCACGCTTTTGCTGCTGCTGGTTGGCACACCGCTGGCATGGTGGCTGGCCACCACGCGGGCGCGCGGGAAGGCCATAGTGGAGGCGCTCACGGCGCTGCCTTTGGTGCTGCCGCCAACCGTGCTTGGTTTTTATCTGCTTATCTTTTTGAACCCGAATTCCACGCTTGGCGGGCTGTGGCGCGATGCTACCGGCACCGGGTTAACCTTTTCTTTTTCGGGCCTTGTGCTGGCTTCGGCGCTTTATTCGCTGCCTTTTATGGTGCAACCGCTGCAAGCGGGCTTTGAAGCGGTGGGGCGCGGGCCAATGGAGGCCGCGGCGAGCTTGCGGGCCTCCAGACTGGATGCGTTTTTATGGGTGGCGGTGCCGCTGACCAAGCGCGGATTTCTGACCGGCATGGTGCTGAGCTTTGCCCATACAATAGGTGAATTTGGCGTGGTGTTGATGGTCGGCGGCAATATTCCGGGGCAGACCCGGGTGATTTCCATTGCCATATACGAGCAGGTGGAAACGCTGGATTATACGCAGGCGCATGCGCTTTCGGCCATTTTGCTGGTGTTTTCCTTCTCGGTATTGCTGGCGGTTTATACGCTCAACCGGCGGATGCCGGTGCGGGTGGGCTGATGGCGCTTTCGCTTGATATCAAGCTGGCAGCAGAAGGGTTTACGCTCGAAGTTGCCCATAGCTTTGATGAAGCCGGCATTACAGCGCTTTTTGGTGCCTCCGGTGCCGGTAAATCAACGCTGCTGCGGGTAATAGCCGGGCTGGAGGCCGAAGCGGCCGGGCGGGTGACCTTTGGCGAGGAGCTTTGGCAGGGCGACCGGAGCTTTGTGCCACCCCATAAGCGGGGGGTTGGCTATGTGTTTCAGGATGCCCGGCTTTTTGAACATCTGGATGTGGCCGG
>Ga0316205_10002869_pt1 | contig 17070 bp, 14 predicted proteins | sample 3monthpyrite_MG_FD_204941 | JGI IMG/M metagenome (GOLD analysis project Ga0316205, IMG submission 204941) | Microbial mat bacterial communities from mineral coupon in-situ incubated in ocean water Damariscotta River, Maine, United States -... | ecosystem: Environmental > Aquatic > Marine >... | reverse complement strand
TCGAAATGGGGCCTGCAGGCCCGCGCTATTTGTCAAACCATGCAGGTGGTATTCTGGGCGGCATCTCGACCGGTCAGGACATCGTGTTGCGCTTTGCAGTCAAGCCCACCAGTTCGATACTTAAGGCCCGAAGAACGATCACCAAATCCGGTGAACCTACCGAAATCGTCACCAAGGGCCGCCACGATCCCTGCGTCGGCATCCGCGCCGTGCCTGTAGGTGAGGCCATGATGGCCTGCACCTTGCTGGATCATCTGTTGTTGCACCGCGGTCAAATCGGCGAAAATCGCGGAAAGATCGGGTAGATTTCCAGGTTTCGGATTGCAGTGCAATCCGACCGACGCGGGGGTTTCACCCCCGCACCCCCAAGGTATTTGCCAACCAAAGAAAACAAAGGCGCGCGGGGCTACTTTGTTGTCCAACTATCCACGCCGGAGGCAGGTGGGCCATCGCGCAAAAGGATGGTGCAACGGGCGTGGTCCATGGGGCCGTTTCCAGATGCCATCAGCCCTGCCGCGCGCGCTTTTGCTCTGCTTGGCCGGGCTGGCATGTCTGGTGACGGCACCTGTCCTGGGCATCCGGCCCCGAGTATCCGGGGTTAGCGTGGCGTGAGCGATTGTTTTTGCCGCGCTGTCTGAACCGCGTAGATACCCGCGGCGATAATGCTGATACCCAGCACATCCAGCAGCCCGATTGTTTCGCCCAGCAGGACCGCGGCGATGGCCACGCCCAAGACCGGGTTCAGGAAATGAAACGTTGCCGCCTTGACCGCCCCAATGCGCCCGACGAGCACAAACCAAAGCCAGGTTGCCGCCAGCCCCGGCACGAGAATGGTATAGGCAAAAGCCGCGAGCCAGGACCAGCTATAGCTGACCTGCCATGTTTCTGTTGCCAGCGCGATCCCCGCCAAGACCGCGGCGCCGATCCACATATGGATGCCGATCATCATCAGGATATTCTTGCCCGAGGCCACATTTCGCACCGACAAGGTGGCGATGGCCAGCGCGATCACCCCCAGGACGCTCAGGGCCAGACCGGTGAAATCAGCGCCAGCCTTGATCCTAGTGCCCATGATCAGCGCCACCCCCAGGAAGCCCCCCAACAAGCCTGCAACACCCAACGCTGGAACAGGCTGTTTGAACACCAGCCAGCCTGCGAGCGCCACCAGCAACGGCATGGAAGAGGCGATGATGGCGGCGAGGGAAGCTTCGATCGTTTGCATCGCCACGAAATTGAGCCCCAGATAGGCCGCGTTCTGGCATAATCCGAAAATCAGCGTCGCGCGCCATTGTGCAGCGGTCAATCGCCAGCTTTGTCCGATCGCCAAGGCAATGGCGATGGCGATGGTCCCGGAAATCGCGAATCGAATGGCCAATACCGAAAGGGGCGGCGCGTCAGCGACGATGATGCGGGCCGAGGTAAAGGCCGATGACCACATCAAGGCAAAGGCCAGCCCCATCAATATGGCGCGGATATCCATTGTTTCTGGCCTTCAAGGTTTGGCTGCGGGTTCCCACAGCTCTATCGGATTGCCTTCGGGGTCATGAATTCGGGCAAACCTGCCGATCTCGCTGTCCCACTCAGCCCTGGTTTCTACGGATATCCCGGCCGATTGCAATTGGGCGATCATGGCGTCCAGGTCGGCCACCCGAAAGTTGATCATCCATGGCTGTGCCTTGTCGCCGAAATAATCCGTGTCTCTCGGAAAAGGGGCAAAGACGGTTTCGCCTTTGTCCTGCAGCCAAGCCCCCGACATGAAATCATCCACACCCAGATGCGATTGATACCAGGCACGCAGCGTATCGGGCGCATCCGCGCGGAAAAACATGCCGCCAATACCCAGGACTTTTTCCATGTGGCCTTCCTTTGGTCCGGTGGGGGGCCGAAAATGACAAGGGCCGCCAAACTGGCGACCCTTGCAAAATCCGTCGAGAAGCCCGGCTTAGCCGTTCACGCTGTCTTTCAGCGCTTTGGCAATGGTCATTTTCACAACCTTGTCCGCGTCTTTCTTGATCTGCTCGCCGGTGGCAGGGTTGCGCACCATGCGCTCGGGGCGCTCGCGGCAATAGATCTTGCCAACACCTGGCAATGTGACTGCGCCACCGCCAGATACTTCGCGTGTGATAACGCCTGTGATCGCATCCAACGCGGCGCCAGCCGCCTTTTTGTCGGCGCCCAATTCGTCGGCCAGTGCTGCTACAAGCTGGGTCTTGGTAAGCGGTTTCGCCATTCTCATTTCTCCTCGTTCTTGCCCTGTTGGGGATTGTGCCGCGAATCTAGCGGAAGAACCGCCACAGACACAACGCCTTGTGTGACAAATCCACTTGTTTTTATGCTTTTTCACCCAATTTTTCGCCTCATTGGCAGGCAAAAACCGATTTGCGCCCAAACCCGGGTGCCCAGACGCGCATTGGCGACCGGGTTTTGCCGTCAATTGCTTCTTAACTGCTTGGGGCGAAACTGGCCGCCGCGGGCAACAGGATACTCAGGATATGCTCATGAAAATGTGGAATGGGCTGGCGCTCAGGCTGAAACTTGCGCTGCTCTACAGTGCGATGATGGTGGCCGCGCTGGTGGCTTTGGGAAGCGTTGGCTACACTGTTGCCCGACAGGCGCTGGTCGACCAGGTCTATCAGCAGCTTGAAAGCGTGGCGCAGGCGCAATCCAATGCTCTGTCCAGGCTGATTGCCAATACCGAAGAAACCATGCGCCTTTATGCCTCTGACCGGGGCACGGCCATTGCCATACGCGACTTCGCCAAGGCCTTTGCCAGCTATGAGGACCCGACCGCGGAGCTGCAGCGCCTATACATCACTGAAAACCCATTCCCGGCCGGCGAACGCGATCAACTCGACAAAATCAACGCCATGGAACCCTATCACATCACACACAGGCGCCTGCACCCGACATTCAACCAATTGCAGGATTCGCTGGGCCTGTATGACGTGTTCTTGTTCGATGATCAGGGCAATCTATTGTATTCGGTCTTCAAGGAAGTCGATTTCGCCACGAATTTCCAGACGGGGCCTTGGGCGGACACGACCTTGGCCGAGGCCTATTCCGCCGCCATGGCATTGCCACGTGGCGCCCCGCCAATTCTGGTTGATTTCCAAACTTATGGGCCCAGCGCAGACACGCCAGCGGCATTCATGGCTTTGCCGATCTACTTTTCCGACGAGAACCCGATCGGTGTGCTGGCATTCCAGATGCCCGTGCAGCGCATGCAGGCCGCCATCGCCGGGTTTGCCGGCGTTGGCGACACCGGCAATGTGCAGGTCTACGGGGCGGACGGATTGCTGCGGTTTGACGGCAATGCACCAGATCGATCCGATGTGTTGAGGGCACGGTTTCCAGGGTCAATCGAGGGTGCAGAACGGCCCGGCGAAGCGGCCCCTGCCCGTGGTCCGGTTAGCTATGTGGATGATCAAAATCGAGCCCGGCTTGGATTTGCCTATCCGGCGTCCTTTCTGGGCGCGACATGGCTGGTTGTTGCGTCAAAATCACAAGGCGAAGGTTTGGCGCCGGTCCGGCGGATGCGGCAGATGTTTGGCGCTACGGGGCTGGGTCTGGCCCTTTTGTCGGCTTTGGCCGCGTGGATCACCGGCAAGAACGTGGCGCGCCCGTTGGTGGCCATGGGCGGTGCGGTTCGCAGGCTCGAACACAAGGATTTCAGCCATACGATACCGCATGCGGACCGCGGCGACGAAGTTGGAAATATCGCGGCCTTCCTGGAGAAATTGCGCGGATCCCTGGCCACAGCGGAAGAACAAAACCATATCGCCCACGCACGTGGAACCGCATTCATGGGGTCATCTTCGGCGATGATGGTGATTTCGATGAACAATGTCGTTGAACTGGTCAATGACGCGATGGTCGGGTTGGCGTTGACGAATTCCGCAGCCCTGCAGGCCATTGATCCCGACTTTGATGCATCCCAGATGCCGGGCCGAAAAATGGCAGTTCTTGCTCTGTCTGAAGCTATTGTTGCACGGATGCAGGATATTCATGACACCGGCGTCTTTGAAACCATACTGCCGCTGCAGGGCATCTCGATGGGGATCAAGCTGGCACCCATCCTTGGAGAGGACAATCGCGCCACCGGCATGGTTGTCGAATGGACGGACAAGACAGAAGAGTTGCTGAACCAAGAGATGTTGGCAGATCAAGTGCGGATCGAGTTTGACATCGCGGGCCGCATAGTCTTTGCCAACGAGAATGCGAAGGGTCTGCTGGGTGGCGCCGAGCGGGCCTGGCTTTCCGGAGCGGGCCTGGCTGCGGGCTGTCATGCCTTGGATATTGAGGGGCCCGGTCAAACCGATGTGCTCAGCCTGGGCAGGACCGGACAAAAATACCTGGGCCGCTTCAGTTTTGATCTGCCCGATGGCGCGGTCATCGTTGACGGCACGATGCTGCCGGTCCGAAATCAGGATGGAGATGTCACACGCATTGTCCTGCAAGCGACGGATCGCACGCAAGATCATCTGCGGCGGCAAGAGGCTAATGATCAGCGAGCCCATGCATTGGCCGCGCAGCAAACCATTGTGGAAAAGCTGAGCGAGGCGTTGCAAAGCCTGGCCTCCTGCGACCTGACCACCCGAATTCTGGACGATCTGGGCGCGGATTACGAAGAGGTGCGCGAGAATTTCAATTCGGCCATTGCGACGCTTGACCAGACGATTGCTACCGTATCTGTTCGGGCAAATCAGGTGTCCGAAAGCGCCAGGGGCATTCAGGACAGCGCCACCAACCTTTCGTCGCGCACCGAGGCACAGGCGGTCAATCTGGAAGAAACGGTTTCGGCCCTGCAGGAACTGACCGGGCTTGTTCAGGCAACCACGAAAAATGCCTCGCAAACGGCGGAGATTGTCGCGCAGGCCCGCAACGGGGCCAAGGACAGCGGCGTGATCGTGACTGACGCGATTGCCGCGATGGACGCGATCGAACAGGGCTCAGGTGAAATCCGGTCCATCATCAATGTCATTGAAGAAATTGCCTTTCAGACCAACTTGCTGGCACTGAATGCCGGCGTCGAAGCCGCGCGCGCGGGCGAAGCCGGGCGCGGGTTTGCGGTTGTCGCCTCGGAAGTCCGCGCCCTGGCGCAGAAAAGCTCTGATGCCGCCCGCGAAATTGCCGGTCTGATAGCGGCCAATGGCAGCCAGATCCAGAATGGCGTCGAGATGGTCTCCAAGGCCGGTGGCGCGCTGGAGGCAATCTCGAAATCTGTGACGGAAATCAATTCGAAAATGGATCGGATTGCCCAAGATGCCACGTCCCAGTCGAATTCCATCAATGAGATCTCAGCCGCCATCCAGGAGATGGACCAACTGGCCAGCCAGAACGCGGCCATGTTTGAAGAAACCACTGCGGCAACGGCAGATCTGTCTCAACTGGCCCATGAATTGGATGGGCTGACCTCTCAATTCACCACTGTGGCTGCGCGCGAGACCGCACCTGACGGCGATCCGGCACGATTGGCAGGCTAGCGGGTCTACAAAAAGGCGGTTTCTTCAAACGATCGCAATTTACGACTGTGGATGCGTTCAAGTGGCATTTCACGCAAGGCTTCCATTGCCTGTATGCCGATCAAAAGATGGCGCGACACCTGTGTTTGATAAAAGGCGCTGGCCATGCCCGGTAATTTCAGCTCGCCGTGCAGGGGTTTATCAGAAACGCAAAGCAAAGTGCCGTAGGGCACCCGAAACCGAAACCCGTTTGCCGCGATCGTGGCACTTTCCATATCCAGTGCGATGGCGCGCGATTGGCTAAGACGCTGCACCGGGCCGGTATGTTCGCGCAATTCCCAATTGCGATTGTCGAAACTTGCAACCGTGCCCGTGCGCATGATGCGCTTCAGCTCATAGCCCTGCAATTCGGTCACTTCGGCCACGGCAGTCTCCAGCGCAATCTGGATTTCGGCAAGTGGAGGAATGGGCACCCAAATGGGCAGATCATCGTCCAAGACCTTATCTTCACGCAGATAGGCGTGCGCCAGCACGAAATCGCCCAATTGCTGCGAATTGCGCAAACCCGCGCAATGACCCACCATGACCCAAGCATGCGGGCGCAATACGGCGATATGGTCCGTGGCTGTCTTCGCATTGGAAGGCCCGACCCCGATATTGACCAAGGTGATGCCAGACTGGTCAGCGCGTTTGAGATGATAGGTGGGCATTTGCGGCAACTTCGATGGCGTCTCAATTTGATCATTTTTCCCTGAAATAGAGACGTTTCCAGGGCCCACGAACGCCGTATAGCCATTCTCGGGATCGTCCAGCATCTGGCGGGCGTAGGCTTCGAATTCCTCGACATAGAATTGGTAATTGGTGAACAGGACGTGGTTTTGAAAATGGGCCGGGTCGGTCGCGGTATAATGGGCCAGCCGGGCCAACGAATAATCGACCCTTTGCGCGGTAAAGGGTGCCAAGGCCCGCGCGCCGTCGGCAAATTCGAAATTGACACCGTTGACGATGTCATCATGTGTGGTCGCCAGATCGGGCACATCAAAGATATCGCGCAAAGTGAAATCCGTGGCGCCGGATTGCGGCACGCTGAGTTTGGGATCATTGGCCACCGCGAAATGCACGGGCATCGGCGTCCTGGAAACGCCAATTTCGACCGGCACGCCATGATTTTGCATCACCAGCTCAAGTTGCTGTATCAGATAGTGGCGAAAAAGGTCTGGCCTGGTGATTGTCGCCACATAGGTGCCCGGTTCCGTCACATGGCCAAATGACAACCTGCTGTCGGTCCGGGCAAAACTTGTCGTGGTCAGCCGGATTTCGGGATAATAGGCACGAATGCGGGCCGGAGCCGGTTGCCCGGCCAGCGTTTTGCCAAAACGGGCACACAGAAACTCGACCGCGGTGAAATACAATTCCTCCAACCGGTCCACTGCGCGGGCGGCATCATAGAAAGTTTCGGCTTCAGGCGTGTCAGGCGTTCTTATTGTAGTGCTTGCGCCAGTCTTGCTCATGCGTCGTCCTCAAATAAATCGGTGATTTCAAACTTCGTAACATCGACCAAACCCAGGTCCGAAATGCGCAATTCGGGGATCACGACCAATGCCAATAGCGAGTGCTGCATATAGGCGTTGTTCAGCGTGCATCCACATTCCGCCATGGCCGCAACCATCCGGTCGGCCGCGGCCGCTACCTCTTGGGCGGGGCTATCGCTCATCAAACCGGCAACCGGTAGGCGCACCAGCGCCAGCTCCTGGCCATCCTTGAACACAGTGATGCCGCCGCCGACCTCGCCCAATCTGTTTGCGGCCAGTGCCATGTCGTCGCGGCTTGTGCCGACTACGATCATGTGATGGCTGTCATGGGCCACGGTGCTGGCCATGGCCATCTGTCCTTTGTAGCCAAAGCCATTGACAAACCCATTGACCACCGCGCCCGTCGCCCGATGCCTTTCGACCAGGGCGATCTGGCAGACATCTTTGGCCTCATCGCCCTGAACAATAGTCTCTAACACGGGCAATTCCGCCGTTAGAGCCTTAGTTGGCGCCTGGTTCTCGACAACCCCAATAACCTTGACTTTGGCACGGTTGGCGCCTTTCGGGGCCTGAACCTGGAAATCCGCCCCGCTCAAATCCTTGCCCATGCGCACGGTTTGTCGCACGTCGTCAGGCCATTGCAGATGCGGACAATCGGCCAGGCAGACACCGTCACGCGCGATGGTCACACCGCGCGCCAGAACTTCCTCGATCGGCAGGTCAACCAGATCGCTGGTGATGATCATGTCGGCGCGGCGCCCCGGCGCGATCGAGCCCAGTTCCCGTTCCAGCCCGAAATGGGTCGCCGTGTTGATGGTCGCCATTTGAAGGGCCACCAACGGGTCACAACCGCAGGCAATGGCATGGCGCACCACGCGGTTCATATGGCCGTCATTCACCAATGTGCCCGAATGGCAATCGTCCGTGCACAAGATGAAATTGCGCGGATCCAGGCCCCGTTCGGTGACTGCCGTGATCTGGCTTTCAACGTCATACCAGGCCGAGCCAAGCCGCATCATGGAACGCATGCCATTGCGCACCCGCGCCACCGCATCTGCCTCGGCCGTGCCTTCATGGTCATCGGCGGGTCCGCCCGCGACATAGGCGCTGAAATCGCGGCCCTTGTCGGGGCTGGCATAATGACCGCCGACGGTTTTGCCCGCAGCCATTGTCGCGGCCATTTCCGCCAGCATCTGTGGATCGCCATGGATCACGCCCGGAAAGTTCATCATTTCGCCCAGTCCGATGATGCCGGGCCAGGCCATGGCCTGCGCGACATCCTCGGCCGAGATTTCAAACCCCGTGGTTTCCAACCCCGGGGCAGAGGGTGCGCAGCTGGGCATCTGGGTATAGATGTTGACGGGCTGCATCAGCGCCTCGTCATGCATCAACCGAACCCCGCGCAACCCCAATACATTGGCGATTTCATGCGGGTCGGTGAACATGGTTGTGGTGCCATGCGGGATGACTGCGCGCGCGAACTCGGCCGGGGTCAGCATGCCGCTTTCGATATGCATGTGCCCGTCGCACAGGCCCGGCAACAGATATCGCCCTTGCAAGTCAATGAGACGAGTTTCAGGGCCAATGCAATGGCTCGCATCCGGCCCGATATAGGCAAAACGCCCCGCCACCACGGCCACTTGCCATCCGTCAAGGATTTCGCGCGATTGCACATTTACCAACTTTCCGCCGCGCAGGACAAGGTCAGCCGGCGCCCGGCCAGCGGCGACAGCCACGAGTTCGGCCGCTGTTTCGGCCCAGGATTTCAATGAGTGTGTTTCCATTTGCCCATAATCCACAGCTTGGCGGCACGCACAAGCCCAACCGCCGTTTCCTGTTTGCGACCTCGCCCATGTCTTGTTTGGTGCAGACCCAATGCCGCCTGACTTTGCAAAATACGCGTAGTTCAACTTGATTGAGGCGCGTCATGGCACGGCAGACTTCTACGGAATGGCACTATCACCCGGACCTTCCCTTGGCAGATGGGTCGATTTTCAAATGGCCGCCAGATCCCGGATTCCTGGCGCGCTGGTTCGCGCGAAATTGGCTCACGCTCAGCGAACGCGTGATGATGGTGGCTTTGGCCATAGCCAGTTGGGCATGGTTTTATCCGTCTCTAACACAGGCAAAAACGCTTGGATTTGGTTGGATCTTTCAGATCTGGGTGGTCAATATGGCGATCATGATCGTCGTGGCGGGCGGGCTGCATTGGTATTTTTATATGTACAAAGCTCAGGGGCGGAAGCTCAAGTTTGACAAACGCGAACAAGCCCGCGGCAACCGGCTATGGACCTTTTCCAACCAGGTGCATGACAACATGTTCTGGAGTCTGGGCTCTGGCGTGGCACAATTGACGGGTTTTCAGGTTCTGGTGCTCTGGGCAATGGCCAATGGCTATGCACCCTCCATCAGCTTTGCCGCGCATCCCGTCTGGTTTGTATTTGGCTTTGTCCTCTGGCCGATTTGGTCCGCTTTTCACTTTTATTGGGTGCACCGGCTCCTGCATGTGCCGTTTTTGTACAACCGCGTGCATGCCTTGCATCACCGCAATGTCAATGTGGGGCCCTGGTCGGGCCTGTCGATGCACCCGGTCGAGCATCTTTTGTATCATTCGACACTGCTGATCCATTTCATTGTGCCGCTTTCGCCCGTCCATCTGGTGTTTGGCGCGATCTATAATGGCGCCGGCGCGGCGATGACCCATACGGGCTATGAAAACCTGCTGATCAAGGACAAAAGGCGCTTGGCATTGGGCACGTTTTACCATCAGCTGCATCATCGTTATTATGAATGCAACTATGGAAATCAGGAAATGCCCTGGGACCGGTGGTTCGGAACTTTTCATGACGGAACCGAAGCCGCCACGCAAGAAACCCGCGCCCGCAAGAAGCGAATGTTTGGATAGATGAACACGTCCCGCAAGGAATGGAACCACCAACCCGAGCTGCCCATTGAGGTATCACCGTTGTGGCAATGGCCACCCAGGCCGCTTGCAGCGCTGAAATGGTATGCAGACAGCTGGTTCCTTTTCACCATCAATACGGCCATCGTCGCCCTGTCCTTTGCCGCGTTTCTTTGGTTTTCCCCTACGTTAGTCACTGCTTCAACCCTGGGACCATGGGTTCTGGGCATCTTCGCGCGCAACTTCGTCTTGCTGAGCCTGGTCGCGGGCGGGTTGCATCTGTGGTTCCATACATATGCGCTGCAGGGCACCGAAAAGAAATATGATCCCCGCCCTTTCCCGCGCGACGGGCGGATGTTCACACTGGGCGCGCAGTTGAAAGACAATATGGTGTGGTCGCTGGCTTCAGGGGTCACGATCTGGAGCGGTTTTGAAGTGCTCTTGTGGTGGTCCATGGCAAACGGGTATGCCTCTGTGATCACTTTTTCTTCAAATCCGATTTGGTATGTCGCGATTTTCCTGCTCATTCCGGTCTGGGAAAGCTTCTATTTTTACTGGATACACCGCATCCTGCACCTTGATCCGTTCTATCGGTTTCACGCCCTGCACCACCGCAACACAGACGTTGGTCCCTGGTCGGGTCTGTCGATGCACCCTGTCGAACATCTGATGTATTTCGGCACGATTCTCATCCATTTCGTGATCGCCAGCAATCCGGTGCATGTCATCTTTCACTTGATGTATTACGCGCTTACAGCGGTCACGACTCACACCGGGTTTGAAGGGCTGTGGTTTCGCAACAGAAAACGCGTGCATCTGGGTATGTTTCACCACCAGATCCATCATCGGTATTTTGAATGCAACTATGGCAATCTCGATGTGCCGTGGGACAAATTGTTCGGGTCCTTTCATGACGGCACGCCTGCCGGCAAGAACATTCTCAAGAACAGGAAAAAACGTTGATTAGAGACTGTTTTTGCGCGCAATCAAAGCCTTGGGCCGGGCCTCGACCACAATGAGAAACACCCGCCCCCCTTGCTTGATGTCGCTTGGCCATGGCTATAGCGCACAGGCGCTGGCGCGCATTCTCTTGCCGCTTGGGTGGCGCATCTATGGCACCACCCGTACATCTGACAAACTGGATGAACTTGCAGCCACGGGGATAATCCCGATCCTGTGGCGCCACGAGGATGTCGCCGGTGCCCTGCCTCAGTGCAGCCATGTTTTGATCAGCGCCGCGCCCGGGCCAAAGGGCGATCCGGCGCTGTCGGATTTCGGCGATCTGCTGGCCCGTCATGCGCCCTTCGCCTGGACCGGCTATCTGTCCACAACCGGGGTCTATGGCGACCACGCCGGTGGGTGGGTGGATGAGACAACGCCGCTCACCCCGGCCACAAAACGCGGTCAGATGCGCGTCGCCGCTGAGACCGCCTGGACAGAATTCGCCCTGGCCTCGCCCCTTAATCTGCATATTTTCCGCCTGGCCGGCATCTACGGGCCTGGCCGCGGTCCATTTACCAAGGTCCGTCAGGGCACGGCGCGCCGCATCATCAAACCGGGCCAGATATTCTCGCGCATACATGTCGAAGACATCGCACAGGTGCTTGCCGCCTCGATCAACCGACCCAATCCAGGCGCGATCTATAACCTGTGTGATGACAATCCGGCACCCCCCGAAGAAGTCATCGCCCATGCAGCCAGGCTATTGGGGCTGCCTGTTCCGGTTTCCGAACCATGGGACCAAGCCGAGATGTCAGAAATGGCGCGCAGCTTTTACGCCGAAAGCAAACGTGTGCGAAATGATCGGATCAAGACGGAATTGGGTGTCGATCTGCTCTATCCAACCTATCAGACAGGGCTTGCCGCCCTTCTGGCCGCTGAAACCTGATCTCTTTGGTTTGAAAATACCTTGGGGGTGCGGGGGTGAAACCCCCGCCCCGGTCGGATTGCGCAGCAATTCGAAACCTTTCATCCGTGCTGCACAAGCCGGCGGACACCAGCACAAAACGCCCAGAATACCAACAACAACACACCAACCGTGATGCCCGTAGTCACATAAAACCCGAGCCGTTCATCCCATTGCATGTTGTTCAGAAACGGATAGGGCAAACCGCTGGTGACAAGTCCCTGCGGCAGGTCGTTGAGCGGGCCGACAAACAATTCCATCCAGGCGATATAGCCCAAAACCAGCGCGGCAAGACCCACCAGCGACTGCCAGACATGGTGAAAAGCCCGGTAGACGAAAATCGCATCGACCCACAGCAGCACTGGCCCGATCAGATGCATGTAATATTCCACCCACCAGATCGGCGTGCCATTGTTGACCAGCTTCGGGTCAATCAGGAAAAGCCGCCAATACAAAAACACGACCAACATATTGGTGACTGCGGCCACACCTACCAACGGGCCCCAATCGCGTGTGCTGCGATGTTCGCTCAGGGCCAACATCCGGCTGGTTGTCACGAAATTGAGCACCAGCGCCCAGACGGTGAGATAGCGAAACGGACCGCCCGGGCTGGAATAGTCCGCGGCAAATACAAAGGTCCGCAACATGTAAAATGCCGCCAGCGCAAAAATCACCCAGCGAAAGCCGCGCACCGCGCGTTTGTGTTGATCGTAGGGCGCCGCCAATGCTGTTCAGGCCCGTTTCGTCGCAATATCGGCAACGCCCAGAACATGCAGCACCCTGGCCGCGATATGATCGGCATTCATCCCTGCGACCGCATACATGTCGGCGGGGCTGGATTGGTCGATAAAGATGTCAGGCAAACACATCGACCGAAACCTGAGCCCTCGGTCAAATATGCCCTCATCCGCCAACAACTGCGCCACATGGCTGCCAAATCCGCCGATCGCACCTTCTTCGATCGTGATCAGGGCCTCATGCGATTGGGCCAGGTCCAGGATCATCTCAACGTCCAACGGCTTGGCGAAGCGCGCATCGACGATCGTGGGGTGGATACCGCGCGCCGACAATTGCTCTGAGGCCTTGCGCACCTCTTCCAGCCGTGTTCCGAACGACAGCAGGGCAACGCCCTTGCCCTGGACAATCATCCGCGCCCGGCCAATCTGCAGGATTTCGGGTTCTTCGGGCATCTCGACGCCCACGCCTTCACCGCGCGGGTAACGAAACGCAATGGGACCGGTGTCATGTGCTGCCGCAGTCGCAATCATATGACACAGCTCTGCCTCATCGGCCGCGGCCATCACCACCATGCCCGGCAAATTTGACAAGAACGCGATGTCAAAGCTGCCTGCATGGGTTGCCCCATCTGCCCCCACCAGCCCGGCCCGGTCGATCGCAAAACGCACCGGCAGGCGCTGGATGGCAACATCATGGACAACCTGGTCATAGCCGCGCTGCAAAAAGGTGGAATAAAGCGCGCAAAAAGGCTTCATGCCCCCCGCCGCCAACCCGGCGCTGAATGTGACCGCATGTTGCTCGGCTATGCCCACGTCAAAGCAGCGGCTAGGATAGCGATCCAAAAACCGGTCCAGTCCTGTGCCGTCCGGCATCGCGGCTGTCACCGCAACGATCTTGTCATCCTTGGCGGCCAGCTTGACCAATTGGTCCGAGAACACCCGCGTATAGCTGGGCGCGTTGCTGGGCGCCTTTTTCTGCTCACCGGTGACCACATCGAATTTGGCGGTCGCGTGGCCCTTGTCATCGGCCGCTTCGGCAGGGGCAAACCCCTTGCCTTTCTGGGTGATGGCGTGGATCAGGATCGGCCCGTTTGCGCGGGCTCTCACGGTGCGCAGCACGGCCAGCAACTGCTCCATGTCATGGCCGTCAATCGGCCCGACATAGGAAAATCCAAGCTCCTCAAACATGGTCCCGCCAACGGTCATGCCCTTGAGCATCTCCTTGGCCCGGCGCGCGCCTTCCTGAAAAGGGCCCGGCAACAGGCTGACGGCCCCTTTGGCCGCGGCCTTGAATTCCTGAAATGGCGCACCAGCATACAGGCGGCTGAGATAGGTGGACAACGCGCCCACTGGCTGCGCGATAGACATCTCATTGTCGTTGAGCACCACAATCAGACGTTTGCCCAAATGGCCGGCGTTGTTCATCGCTTCAAAGGCCATGCCGGCTGACATCGCACCGTCACCGATCACGGCAATTGCATCGCCCAGCCCGTGTTCCGGCGCGCCGCCCAGATCGCGCGCCACGGCAAAGCCAAGTGCCGCCGAAATCGAGGTGCTGGAATGGGCCGCGCCGAACGGATCAAAGACGCTTTCCGAGCGTTTGGTAAATCCGCTCAGCCCGTCTTTCTGACGCAATGTGCGAATGCGGTCGCGCCTGCCGGTCAAAATCTTGTGCGGATAGCATTGGTGACTGACGTCCCAGATGATCCGATCCTTGGGCGCATCAAACACCGCGTGCAGTGCAACGGTCAGTTCGACCACTCCCAGCCCCGCGCCCAGATGGCCGCCGGTCTGGCTGACGGCGTGGATTGTCTCGGCGCGCAACTCATCGGCCAGGCGCGACAGATCGGCATCCGACAGGCCCGCCATATCTGCCGGCACGTTCACACGGTCAAGAATTGGCGTCGCGGGTCTGTCACTCATATCTTGGTTCTTTCCTCAGATCTGCCGGGCAATAACGAAACCGGCCGCCGCCCGCAAGTTTTGGGCGGCCGCGCCATAGGGGCCCAGTGCGTCGCAGGCTTCATCCACCAGTGATCTGGCACGCGCGCGCGCGCCGTCAAGGCCCAGCAATGACACAAAAGTGGCCTTGCCTGCTGCATCATCCTTGCCCAGACGTTTGCCCGCGACCTGCTCGTCGCCGGTCACATCCAGAATGTCATCGGCAATCTGAAAGGCCCGACCAAGCGCATGGGCATAGGTGGCCAATGGCGCGGTATCTGCGCCTGCCAGTATCGGCCCGGCTGTGGCCGACCATTCGATCAAGGCCCCGGTCTTGAGCGCCTGGGTTTCTTCCACCTGCGCCATTGTATAGCGCTTGGTCGCCTGTTCCGCGGCGATATCCAGCGCTTGCCCACGCACCATGCCCATCGCGCCGGCGCGGCGCGCCAATCCCGTGATCAGATCCAGGCGCCGTGCAGGGTTGGGGGACAGGCGCGCGTCGCCCAGCAATTGGAAACTCAAGGCCTGCAACGCATCGCCAACCAGAACCGCCGTGGCCTCATCCCATTTGACATGCACGGTCGGCTGGCCCCGTCGCAAGTCATCATTATCCATGCACGGCATGTCATCATGCACCAGCGAATAGGCATGCATGGCCTCGATCGCCGCCGCCGCCCATACCGACGCCGTGTCAGCTATGTCATGCAGGCGAGCCGATTCCATCACCAGAAAACCGCGCAGTCTTTTGCCACCGCGGGACGCATAGGCCATGCCATCCGTGATCGGCCCCGCCGAATGGGCCGCGATCGCCTCGTCCAGGGCCCGTTGAACCTCTTGCGCACATTGCAGCAAACGTTCCTGAAACACTTCCGCGCCCTTCGTCTTTGGTTGCAAAATACCTCCGCCGGAGGCATCGGACATGCGCCGCATTAAAGCCCGTCAACTGGCGTGGTGCCGCTGGGCTGGCCCGCCTCATTCAAAGTGATCTGCGCGATCTTTTCTTCGGCTTCTTTCAGCTTGGCTTCGCAGCGGGCCTTTAGAATCGCGCCGCGTTCATACAAGGCAATTGATGCGTCAAGCGGCACATCGCCCCGCTCCAACTGGCCGACAACCTTGTCCAACTCGGCCATGGCGGCTTCAAAGGTCATTTCTTCCACAGGTATTTCACTCATGCGCCGTGCTCCATCAATTCGGTGACATGAACGGCCACAGCCGCCCCCAAGGCGTCCAGATCATACCCGCCCTCCAGTGTCGAGACCACCCGGCCCGCGCACAGACGCGCAGCCAAAGCGCATATTTCTGAGGTGATCCAGGCAAAATCTTCTGTGTCCCAGTTCAGATTGGCCAATGGATCAGCCCGATGTGCATCAAAACCGGCGGACACCAGAATCAGCTCTGGCGCGAATGCCTCCACCGCTGGAAAGATGTCGCGCGTATAAACCCGCCGCATTTCCGCGCCGCCTGTCGCGGCTGCCAACGGCTGGTTGATGATCTGACCGTGCGCCCCGCGTTCATCGGCCCGCCCGGTCCCCGGATACAGCGGCATCTGGTGGCTGGAAGCAAACAAGGCGCGCGGCTCATCCCACAACAGGTCTTGCGTGCCATTGCCGTGGTGCACATCAAAGTCCAGCACGGCAACCCGCGCGGCGCCGTGGCGCTCCAACGCGTGGCGTGCACCTATGGCCACCGTGCCAAACAGGCAAAAGCCCATGGCCGTCTCGGTTTCGGCATGATGGCCAGGCGGGCGGCACCCGACAAAGGCATTCGCGACCTCTCCTGCCATCACCGCATCCACCGCCGCCGTGATTGCCCCCACACCGCGCATCGCGGCCTGGAACGATCCTGGCGAGACATGGGTATCGGCATCCAGTGAGACAAAGCCCGCCTCCGGGATTGCCGCCCGAACCCGATCAAAATACCGCTCGGGATGACACAAGAGCACATCTTCCTTGGCCCCAAGGGGCGCTTCGCGCCGGTCCAATTGTGCAAAGGCGTTGCCCTCCAGCGCGCGGGCGACATGGTCCAGACGCGCCACCTGCTCGGGGTGGCCCGGCGGCGTCACATGGCGCAAGCATTCTTCGTGGCAGTAATAGGCTGTCCCCATTGCGTGGCGCGCTCCTTCTCTATTTCGAAAATATCCCCGCCGGACGCAGAACCCTATTCCGGTGCCAGCATATAGCCAGCCCCGCGCACCGTCTGCAAATAGCGCGGTTGTCGCGGGTCGGCTTCGATCTTGCGGCGCAATCGTGTTATTTGCACGTCGACCGCGCGTTCTTGCGCCTGCCCCCGGTCGCGGCCCAGCTTTTCCACCAGATCCGAGCGGCTGACCGGCTCACCCAGGGCGGCCGAGAAGATCCGCATCAATTGCCCCTCTGTTGCCGTCAATCGCACCAGATCCTCGCCCGACCACAATTCACCGCGCTCCACATCATAGACCACCTGACCCAGGTTCAACCGCTTGGGCCGGGTTTCAATGGTCTCTTCCTTGGGCACACGGCGCAGAATGGCGTTGATGCGCAACAACAATTCCTTGGGCTCAAACGGCTTGGCCAGATAATCATCCGCGCCAGCCTCCAGCCCTGTTATCCGA
>Ga0316205_10002868_pt1 | contig 17076 bp, 11 predicted proteins | sample 3monthpyrite_MG_FD_204941 | JGI IMG/M metagenome (GOLD analysis project Ga0316205, IMG submission 204941) | Microbial mat bacterial communities from mineral coupon in-situ incubated in ocean water Damariscotta River, Maine, United States -... | ecosystem: Environmental > Aquatic > Marine >... | reverse complement strand
TAAACAATCAACACCATCATTATTAAACCCCATACGATTAATAATTGCTTTTGCTTCAGGCAATCGAAACAATCTGGGTTTATCATTTCCGGGCTGCGCCTTTGGTGTTACCGTACCCACCTCTATAAAACCAAAACCAGACGTTGCCAGTGCATCAATATAGCTGGCATTTTTATCAAGGCCGGCAGCAAGACCAACACGATTTTGAAAGCTCACACCCATAACGGTTACAGGATCATTAACAGCTTTCTTAGATATTAATTTTAAGACACCGGTTTTATTTATTATATTGAGAGACTTTAACGCCAGATTATGAGATTTCTCTGCATCAAAGAGAAACAATATTGAACGAAAAAATTTGTAAAACATCAGGCAGGCTCCAGATACTCAATCATGAGTTGTAACGTTTTGTTATTTCTAAACTCATTTACATCAAGTTTATATAACGCCCGTATTTTATCATTATTCTCACCAAGCTGCTCTTCTGTTGTATTAAATGCAATGGCATCAATTTCTGAGGTCATGGAAGACATCTGCAATTTCATTTTAAGGTGCCCTGTTCCAACCACGCGCCATTCTTTAACTATAAACTCATTATCAAAAACAGGCTCTGGAAAACCCTGCCCCCATGGACCTGCATATCTTAAGGTTTCTGCGAGGTTTAATGAAAAATCAGATGCCTGCAACTCCCCGTCTGTATGAACAACGCCTTGCAGGTCATCTTCAGTTAAAATTTCAGAAGCAACTTTTTCAAATTGCTTTTTGAATAATTCCAGATTTGATTTATCCAGCGTTAAACCAGCAGCCATTGCATGACCACCAAATTTAGAAATAATTTCCGGGTTACTTTTATCAATAAGATCCATAGCATCTCTTATATGGAAACCTTTGATAGAACGTGCAGAACCCTTGATTTCATTGTTATCAGATGATGCAAATGCAACGACTGGACGGTTAAATTTTTCTTTCAGACGTGAAGCCAAAATACCAATTACACCCTGATGCCATTCATCATTAAATAGCACCAGTGCAGATGGCATGTCGTTTTCGTTAAGTGTATTACTAAGCGATTCAAGCTCTGACAATGCCTGCTCGAGCATATCTGACTCTATTGAACGTCTGTCAATATTTAACTGATGTAGTTCTTTCGCAATGTTAAGACAATGTTGCTCATCATCACTGATTAAGCATTCAATACCAACTGACATATCTTCCAGCCTGCCAGCAGCGTTTAATCGTGGTGCGACAGAAAAACCGAGATCAGAAGCAACACAATTCGACTGATTTCTGCCGGCTATTTGTAAGATTGCCTTAATACCCGCACAACATTCACCCGATCGAATTCTTTTCAAGCCCTGATCAACAAGTATTCTGTTATTTCTATCGAGCGGTACGACATCAGCCACTGTACCCAGTGCGACCAGATCAAGAACTGAAGCAAGATTAGGCTCTGGCAATGCATCGTTAAACCAGTTTTGTTTTCTTAAGAGTGACCTGACCGCCATCATCAGGTAAAAAACCACACCAACACCAGCAAGTGATTTGCTTTCAAAACCACATCCTGGTTGATTTGGATTCACAATAGCGGCAGCATCTGGTAACTGATCCGCAGCGAGATGATGATCCGTTACAACTACCTGTATTCCCAACTCATTCGCATACTCAACACCATCAATACTGGCGATCCCGTTATCAACAGTAATGATCAGATCAGGTCTGGTATCCAGACCATGCAGCAATAACTCTCTGGTAAGACCATATCCAAAATCAAACCTGTTTGGAACCAGATAGGATACATTTTTTAAACCACATGCTTTGAGTAACCTGATGACAACGGCTGTGCTGGTAGCACCATCTGCATCAAAGTCACCCACAATCAGAATAGTGTGAGAATTAGTAATGGCTGTTGCAACTATATCGGCCGCTTTATCTATGTTCAGTAGCCCCGGAAATGGCAGTAAATTCTTTAGCTGGTTATCAAGTTCAGCCTGTGACTGTAAATGACGATTACGATAAACAGTCTGCAGTACAGGGTGCAGCCCCTCAATATATTTTAACTCAGCGGAATTTTCGTAATTTTTAATTTGCATTGTCTTCATTTGACTTTTACACAAATATCTTTGAGATGAACTCTCTTTCTGAGAAAACGATACTTATGCATTTTGTTATATTTAAAACAACTGCCAGTAGTCTCATGAAAAATTAAAAAGTCTATATCACCTGCATTCAATAATTTAACGAGAGACTGTAATGTGTTTTTTTCAAATTCAGCTAATGCAACTAACCAGGCATTAAAATCACCAACTGAAGAAGATTCTAGCAAGGACTCATCTATCAGATATATATTTTCATGTTCAGAATACTTAACATTCTCAATAGATACGTGTTTTTTATCATGATGATTACAAAATCCTTTTATCCAGTCCGCCTCTCCAACACAAGCATTTACTTTTATAAATTCTTTATCATTATGATTAGCACCCCAAAACCAGAAACTATTTAGTTCATTACCATTAACAAGTCGCTGATCAAACGTTAGTCTCTCATGCAGTAACATTTGTGTCTCGTTAAATACCTTTAACCAGTATTTAGCGCCCTCACCCTCTGGTAAAAAGTGTTTAATATCTCTCCCGTATACATCTTTGCTGGGCACCATCATTGGAATTATATTTTTTTCAGTCAAACAAAATATCTTTCCACTCTCAGATATTTCTAATTTAAGTTTATCTTCATAAAAATATTCATTAAAAACAGCTATGATATGTGTGATTTTATCGGTATCTTCTGGTTGTATAGATATTGGTCTTGCTACTATGTGATCAGACTTTAATTCCAAATGCACAGGATCTGCATAAAGAACATTACCCTTAGACGGAGTATCAGTATCAGCAGAGAAATACTCATGACTGGCAACTGGTATATTACACAGGTAGTCAAGTGAAAGCCCAGCCGAATTCAGCGCCTGTTTATCGGCTTTAGAAATGATCCTCTGCAACAGAAACGATGAATTAATGAGCCGATTGTTAAGTTCGCTCGACTGAAAGGCGTTAAATAGCCCCGGAACGAGTAGGTTTACGCTTTTACGCTGCACAGAGAACAAACCCTTACAGGTGGATATGATCAGTTTATTCTATCGAATAGATGTAAGTTATTATAGTTTTATTTAATAGATATACTGAAAAGCCTTAAAAACTGTATTGAAGATCCAGTATTATCAAATTTTCATTGTTTGTAATTGGGGAGTCACTAGAACCATCATAAAACGTAGGCTTAGCGACCATTAAATGACCGGTAAATTTACTTTTATATTTAAACTCAATACCAACTCCCCAGCCACGGAAGCTGGCCGTGTCATCTTCCTGACCGTCTATACTGACCTGAACTCCATATGATGCATCAGCAAACATATACGGGCTGGCAATCTTGGAAAATCTGAGATTAGAACCCACTTTAAAATCAAGTATTTTTGGGTAGTTGAAATGAACTTCAAAGCCAATATAGGCACTGCTATCCGCAGAATACTCATTTACAGCAAATGCACGTGTTGCATCAGGTCCACCGATAGCCATTTGATCAACGGTTGCAAGTCTAGTATCGGTATACTGCAAATTGAATTTTGAAATCATCCGTATAGGAGAATTTGTAAGCGGAAAATTAGTAAATTTTAAATAATAATGAGAAAAATTAATTTTTTCAAAAGAGTCTTTTCTGGCATCTATATTCGTTTCAATATCAAGATCACCAACAGTCAAAAATACTTGCCCATTGTTGACACTTTTACCTACATCAGATAAAAAATCATAGTTATACGTGAATATAAATGAATCAACATTCTGGTCTTTTACGAATATACTTGAATTAGAATCAACTTCTGAAACACTGTTTTGTATATCAAAACGAAAAAAAGATGATCTTTTTCTCGTACGACTCAGTTTATATTCATAAGATATTTTACTTATCCTGGTCGTACCACTAACATCTATTTCATCGAGCACACCAGATCCATTCTGCTGGGTATTATCAAGTACATATTGATTTGTACTTGCTGATACAAAGAGATGATTTTTCTCATTGTAGACAGGTATTCTGTAACTCAATGAACCATATGTAGAATTGTCAGGTGATGATGTCTGCATTAACCCTATAGATATTTTATCACCAAGCCCTACAGGTGTATTATGCTCATACTGGTAATATAGTCTGTTCTGACCAGTAAACTCTGAGCCATGATTATCAACTCTTAATAATGACGAAGACCGTTCCTCACCAAGAATATTTAGATTTAAATGTGTATCACCGATCTGCTCACCCGGCTTGAAATAACCACTAACTTTTAAGCCTGGATAATCGTTTAGCAGGTATAACTTTTGCTCAATGTCTTTATATACAACAGCTTTATGGATTAAATCATCAAACAAGCCCACAAGATAATCTGATCCATATAGGTCATTCCCTGCGACTGTCACCTTTCCCAACACGCCTTCGAGCACAGTTAAACCAACAACTCCATCATGTACATCCTGACTTGGTAAGAATGCTTTTGCCAAAAAGAAGCCATGATTTCTGTAATAGGTGGTAATTGTTTCTGCTATTTCTTCAATCTCTCCAATGGTAAGACCACGATTTTTCTTTTGTTCCTTAAGTAACCATATTAGTTTTTGTATTTCTGGCAGATCTGTATAATTCCCATCTGCACTTGTTTTATCAATTTTGTTAAGAACTTCAGCCAGTTCTAATAATTCCTTGATGGTATAACCGCTTTTCTGAAGAAACTCTTCTTCCATCATATCGTAACGTTTCTTCTCAACTATATCAGCCAGTTCTTTTTTACTTATGGAAAGATCCGGATACGATTTAATGCCTTGTATTTTTATTTCCTTAACAGGAATACGCGGGCCTTTACTAGGATCAGGATTACGTTTTGAAACAGGCGGTATTTCTTTGTTATTAACTACCCAGTCTTTATATTTTATATCTCTTTCATCAACCTCCTCTGGTAAATTCAAAGTTATAGAAGAAACATTAACAGGATGAAACACAATCCATATAAACACATAAAACGTAAACAACCTGCTCATGTAAAATATCATCCTGATTAACTGCGCTTAATAATTCCGGCAAAAGCATTAACAATTTCAAATATCCCTGAATTATCAAGAATATTTTTATTTTCTCCAATTTCAAGCTTTTCCAGTAGAATAGTACGGTTATTTTTATATTCATCATACTGGATCAGACCTCTAGAATATTTCATAGAGAGCTCATTTATTTCATTTATAAGTTGATCGTCAATTTTCACTAAATAATTTTCCTGACAAGTCTAAACCCTGTATTTCTTTTACCTTCACCTGATACCTTCTTAAGAGTTTTTAAATTACACTTTGAAAATCCATCTAGTCTGGACCCTCCGGCAGCATATAATTCATTAGTTGCTCCCTTAAGAACCCATTCCTGAACATTTCCTATTGTATTGACCAGACCCCACTTATTTTGTTTGCCAAGGGTTACTTTTACTAATGAATCACCTTTAATTACACCACGTGAGTTCATCGAACAGTTTCGATTTGTATCAATACTAGAATTATTCGCTTCAGCTGCATTCATCCATTGGTTATAGCTTGGTAATGAATACTGCTGAGCAGTATTTGTGTTTAACCACTCTATATAAGAATTTACGTCATTAAGAGAGATATTATTTACCGGTAAATCAAGCACCCCACTTGATACTGTGCAATTACCAGTAACATCACAATAGTTCTTGTAATCACGGTAACTGATTTCATATTTACTTATCGCATAGAAAGAACTGTCTATTCTTGACTTAACGACAACCATTTTAGGACCAAAGCTGCCCGTAGACAGCGGATCCTGACAAATTGCGCGACTATTCTTACCTGCTTTACCTGCAAAACTTGGCTTACACAAGTCGACATATCCGATAACAAGATCACTGACAGTTTTATTGCCAGGAAAAAACTGTATTGCATATGATTTAAGCTTTTTTGCCTGAGAATGATCATCTACAGAGACTTTATTGATGCATGATATTGTAGACGCGACAAAACCAGGAAGCTGTTTTTTATAACGATCTGCATCAAGAGAGCTTAATACCCTTAATGATTTACCCAGTACTCTTGCATTCATACCATTTCTACATAAAAGTTCTTTACTGACAGAGTTCAATGCCTGATTATATTTACGTTTCGTTTCAGCTGCATTTGTTCGTTGCTCTGATAGTATGTTGCTGCGTATATTGGCTTTTTGTTGTTCAAACAACCGTCTCTGAGCATCCTGCTCCCTTTTAAGGATGGCAATTTCATTAAGTCTGTTATTTCTACGTATGGTTTGTATATCGTTTTTAATGCCTTTTAATAAGCTAAGGTTATCATTATATTTTGATGCTTCTGCCAGTAATATATCTGCTTCATCAATATTGTTCGATTGAATGTGTTTATTAATTTCAGCCACATATAACTTTATAGTTTTTTCTTCTGCCTTATAAGCCCAGTCGTCACTTTCCGGAATGACTTTCCAGAGAACTTTAAATGCCTGCCAGATATCTTCATGCCATTGGATAGATTTAAAAACTGGACTAGCTAACAAATTTTCAACATCATCTTTATAAGCATTTATTTCGGACTGCGTAATACCCTGTTGATTTCCTGCTCCAACATCTGAGTTTATTTGAAAATAGAAAAATGAAGAAACTGCAATCGCAAGTGAAAAACCAATCACTGAAAATATTTTTACATTAGATGACTTTTCTGAAAACATCTGATCATAAAATACTTCTACTGATGAAACCCTGTCCTTTTTGTTAAAAGATAAAGCCTTTTGAAGCGTATTCCACTGCGAACTTGATAGCTCATCAATCCGTTTTGGTTTTAATTTTTTTGACAGAGCCTTATCTGCAGGAAGCTTACCAAACGGGTGCTCGCCACTAAATATTTCATAGGCAACACAACCCAGAGCATAAATATCATCCCTTTCATCCGGCTCTCCTCCACTCAACATTTCAAGACTGGCATAGGCTGGTGTCAACGCACCTAATGAACCGGCATCAAATAATGTTTTTTCCCCACTTAATTCTGATTTAATATCAGATCTGTTAACTGCTCTGGAAATACCAAAATCAAAGACTTTTGCATTACCCTTGGATGATATGAATATATTACCTGGCTTAAAGTCAGAATGAATAATGTTTTCCTGATGCGCATAGATTAATGCTTCACATATACCACGTAACACGCTCCACGCTTCATTCATTGGCAAGCCAATATACTGATATTGTTTAAGCAGCTTATCGAGAGGCTGCCCTTCGAGATATTCCATGGTCATGAAGACCACATCTCCATCACGGTCAAAATCATGCACATTTACAATATTAGGGTGAGCGATACTTTGTGACTTTCTTGCCTCACGTTGCAAAGCAATTAACGAATCAGGGTGCTTCTTAAACTCTTCATTTAATACTTTTATTGCAACAAATGGATTTCTGTCCTTAGCTTCTACTTTTCTAAGGTCTACTGCTTTATACACAACCCCCATACCACCAACACCAATAACTTTCTGCAACTGAAATCTTTTTTGTAATATTTTTGGCGTATTTGTTTTCTTGCTTGTAGACTGTGAGCCACTTGCTTTCACTACTGTATTTTTTTTACTTGATATAGATGATGTGCTTTGATCTTGAGGGCTTGACGGCCTTACAACTGTGCGTTCATCTCTTTTACTGCCATGATTAACATTAGCACTTTTTGTACGCTGTACATTTTTAAATACTGTAGTATCACCAGAACCTGATTCACGTGGATCATTTTTTCTGCGTATTACTGTTTTATCCTTAGCTTCTATATCCATTTTAGCTTTTAAATTTTACATTTGTAATTGTCTGGCTCTCATTATTTTGAATGAGAATAAATGAAACATTATCACTAGCTTCATTTTCAAGAGAAAGTCTTATCAGCTGATCAGCATTAAATTTAATACCACCATTATTTAATATCGATTGAATTATATCTTCGTTCACAGAATTATATAATCCATCACTACAAAGAAGAAACTTATCGTCTTCTTTTATCTCGAATACCTGTAAATCAAGCAGTAGCTGTTTTTCAGCGCCTACGGCTCTGGTAATTACATTCTGGTCTGGATAATTTTCTATTTCTTCAGGTAATAAAAGATGACTATCAAGCATCTCCTGTACTTGTGAATGATCTCTGGTAATTCTTGTTAACAGGTTTGATCTCAAACGGTATAAACGTGAATCGCCTGCCCAAAGTACAGCCCCAAAGTTATCATAAAAAAAAGCAACTACTACAGTAGTACCAAAAACTCTGCCGCCGAATTCTGCTTCAGAATGCTCAAGTATTTTCTCATTTACTCTGTAAATAGCATTTTCAATTTCATCAATACTAGATGATATACCATTACCTAAAGATAAATTATTCAACGCCTCTACCAGCATACTGCTGGCAAGGTCTCCTGCTTCATAACCACCCATACCGTCCGCAACAACCCATAAGCCATTTTCAGGACGGGATAAGACTGAATCTTCGTTTACTTCACGTACAGAACCGACATGAGAAATTTCTGATGAATTATAATCCAGCATCAAAATACCTCATCTGGAATAAGCTCATCATTCGTTGAGATCAAATCTTGCTTTGCTGCGAACGGCACAAACCAGTTATGCTGCTCCCAGTTACCATCAATTAAGGCCGTAAGTCCTCTGGCAGGAGGCAGTCCTTTGGAAAGTAAAAAGCATGGTTTAACAAGATCTGATCCAAGTGAGTGCCATACACTGTAACTCTGTCCATCTTTTTTGAGTAAATATTCCAGTAAGCCCGGATATACAGATGAGGGTAACTGTTCTTCAAAGTCCATAGAAATAGATATATGCCCAGATACTGCTTGTACTGACTTATTAGTAGTTGTCATTATCGATTGATTTAAGCCCTGCACGGATTGCAGTTCTGTGTGCATTTCATCTACATCAAGATGTCCATCCAGACCTTCAAGCGCAATATTTTCTAAATTCCTATACCAGCTGCCTTCACTTGAAATCATTTCAAATGCATTTGATCCGGAAGAAAGTTTTGCAACAAGTGTAAACGGAAAATAGCGCCCGACTCGATCAACGCTGGGTATCATAATGCCTGCCCAGTTATTATCATCTATGGCGCCAGTAGAAATAGCGAACCGCCAGATAGGACTTGTAAGATATATATCTAGCCAGTTATCACCCAACTCTTCCTGTGAACAAAGCATGCCTCTTTGTAACCATTCATCCCAAATATTTATAAATGCAGGCGGAAGATCTCTGGTAATAAAATCACCATGAGCAGGTAGCTTTCCATATAAACCAACATTGTTAATCACTTATAAAACTCCCGGACATCTGAAGTTACTAAGTAGCCCTTTGGTAAACGGATTTACAACACTTTTAGCTTTAATTTCATAACTTACTTCAGAATCTGCCATTGAATAAATAACATTAAATTTATTAGGCTGATGAGTTGCACTTAAGCGTGACTGATCAAGTAATCTAAACCATGACCAGGCCCCATCATAATCACGAGTGAGGATTTCATTATCCAGTTTTTCAAAATAAATGCTTACACGTTGAGCTTCAGGACCGCCAGGCCAGGAATGTTGATTCCAAAATTTAGGACCATGTGTATAAGAATATTTATTACCACCCATATCTAATACAAATCTTGAAACTGTTTTCAGCATTTTTTCAGGGCGAGTTTGAAATGAGAACGATGGCTGTTCAGGGTTCTCCTTAAAAAATACCTGACTAATTAAACTTCCACGCTGAAGCTGAGCAACTGTAGACCTAGATAAACCGATTGTCCTTCCATCAATATTTTTCAAAGACCATTTGTTACCTTTTTTAATAAATGGAGAGAGATAATTATTAGTAAATGTCTTAAAAGTGCCTTCGGGTTTGAAAAACTCAGTGAAATCATATAATTCAAGCTCACTTTTGGCCTGACTATAAATCGGGTATTTACCCTTTATACCTGCTTTGTATGAATTCAAAACCTGAATTCTCCATTGTTGTTGCAGATAACTTTTAGCTGAAGCCAGAACCACGCCCCATGATTGTCTTGAAAGCTGTAACATCCATCGACCAACTGGCTGAGGCAAACCTGCTGCATGAACCTGAATTTTTCTGAATACATCGCTTCCAGCACCAGAGAATCTGCCCTTTGCCGCTTTATATGATGCCTCTGCTGGATCAGGAGAAATTAAAATTTCGTTTATGTAAGAAAAGAGCTCATTAAGTAATACCAGTGTCGCACCTATTGGTGCCGGTTTGTTTTTAGACTCTGTGTTAAGCTGGTTTAGTTTTCTAAATTGTTTATCAACTGTATTACCTTCCATTGCAGAAGCTACAAATCCACCTAAACCGGCCACCAGTTTTCCTTTAGCAGACTTATCACTGGCACCCGGGATTTCAACAGGCACATATGGAGATAACTGTGTATTCGCTTTTGCAACCTCCAGCACTCTGGTTATCGGCGAATATACTGCATCTGATAACTCAGACAATTTTTTTGATGCTTCATTCAGTGAAGTAAAACCTTTAAGACTTAAGCTATCAAGCGATTGTTGCCAGTGGAAAGCATAATCAGACAGATATAGTGCTTTTACTTTATTACCAATGTCTTCTAGCTGACTATCATCATAGTTATATTTTTTTGAATAGGTTGAAGAGCCTGATTGTTTTGACAATACCCAATCATCACTCAACACTTCATTCAAATACGGAGAATCTGCGGTAAAATCTAGTTCTTCATATGCATTTTTAGTGAATAAAAAAGGTATTGAAAAATTATTCAGTGATTTTTTATTATATTTGAATATATCTTGTGAAGACTCTCCCAGATAATTACCAACATTTACCATTGATGACAGTTGTTTATGAGACTTTATGCGCTCATAAACTCTTGTTGGTACAGGAATTCTCATTAGCCTGTTACGGGATGACGAAATAAGCTGCTTATCAAGTACTAACGGCTCTCTGAGATTATCTAAATACGCCACGAAGTGTGTATTCAGTTGTTTTTGTACTATTGGTTTATTTATAAATGAATTTTTCCATGAAGATTTATACCAGTCAGCCAAATGATCTTTTTCGAAATGAGTAAAATCCTGAAACATGAGATAGGTTTTTAAACCATCATATAGCTGACCAGGTTCATTAAATGATTGTTTAACACTTTGTTCCAGATATTTTATAGCTCGTGGCCCCATTAATTCACTAAGGTTAGCGCTATATAGTTCATTTAAGCGATCATCAACACTGGAATCAAAAAGACCAAGGTTATTTAACCACGGGTGTTCATCTTGATCATATACCTGACTGGCTGTTTCTAAAGCATTCAGAGTTGGAAGTATTCGTCTTAAATCGGTGTTCCAGGATTTAATACGTCTGTTTTCGGTTTCATACTTAGTCAGGTAAGCATCAATTTCGTTGAGTAATAATTTATTACTTGCCACACTGCCTGTCCACGCCACCATACTGCCAATGAACGCTGTAAATAAACTGATATAGGCGGCTTTTCTGCCTAAAGAATATACTTTTTCAGCCTTTTTATTTGTACCCACCAGTTCTGATTCAGTAAATATAAGTTCTTTAAATAATCGTCCTATAAAGTAGCTCTTGCCTTGACCAGGAACAGCTGGTGCAACATCTGGGCTCATTCCATAATTATTCGAAATAGAACTCATTAGTCTGTCAATAGGCGTTCCGTCCTGAGTACCACTGGAGAAATAAACACCACGTAAATATGGCTTATCATGAAAACGACTCGATGAAAAAGTTTGACGAAGAAAGGTTTCAACAGAAGATTTTAAATTGGCTAGCTCTGATGGGAATGACTGAATTTTTGTTCTGCGTTTTATATCACGCTCTTGATGCACTCGACCCAAAACCCGGTCAAACATTCTCTCAATGAGCTGATCATACTGTCCACTCCACCAGTCAAAATCAGTTGCTTGGTGCTCTCCTAATGGAAAAGTGATACCGCAGACTTCTTCTCTGTCATAATGGCCATAGTCATTAAAGAATTCAGCAAAACCTGATATAAGATCACACTTAGTCAACATAATATAAACAGGAAATCTTACGCCGAGCTGAGAGGTTAATTCATCTATTCTGTTTCTTATGGTTTTGGCATGCCAGGAACGTTCTTCTTCAGTCTGAATGAGTAAATCCTGAACACTAATAGCAATGATAGCGCCATTAATCGGTCGTCTTGGTCTGTTCTTTTTAAGCAGTTTTAAAAATCCATTCCATGCTGAGCTATCAATTCCTCTGTGACTATCCTGAGTAGTATATCGCCCGGCTGTATCAATCATTACAGCTTCATTGGTAAACCACCAGTCGCAATTTCTGGTACCTCCCACCCCCTGCAATGATGCAGAACCAAGCTGTTCCGCCAGCGGAAACTCCAAACCAGAATTCACCAGCGCTGTGGTTTTTCCGGAACCAGGAGGACCAATAATGATATACCATGGCAACTCATACACTGCTTTAGAATGTTGCAGTTTACCTTTTACACGTAATTTTTTTAACGTGTCTAACGCATTCGTAAAACGCTCATTAATAACTTTAAGTTCTTCAGCACTCTGCACACTATCAATTGAAGATTCGTTATTATCATTTTCAATATCATTGATAAATTCATCATTTTTCTTATTAGTCATGTATTGATGACGAAGGTTATTCAAACCCCATACCACCAGTAAAAAAATAATAAATAACAATCTGGCAATATCAGACTCTAATGGTGCGTAATTATTTTCACCAAAACGTATATAAGGACCGGCAAACCAAATAAGGCATGACAGTGCAACTAACCCTACCAGTGAGATAAAACGAGGATCTTTAATAAAGGCAACCACCTTATTCATTACCGGATCCCCTCACTTTAAATATATTGTCATTGTTATTATTCTTTTCTTTATCAAAAGTGAATAATGATTTTTTTGTTTTATTTTCTTCTAACACATTGTTAATTTTTTCTATACGTTCCGTAACTTCGAACGATGACTCGAACAACCACACTCTAAACCCGAAATAACTAAAAAACATAATTGACGCAAAAACACTGGCTATAACCCACAAAGGCACATACTGCGTTAATGTAGATTTAGTGTGCTCACTTCCATGCCAGCCAAATGATAGGTCTCTTTCAAATTCACCACGAAAGTTTCTTATTAAACTGAATAGCTCGTCTCTAATCAGTTCAATTTGTTCTTTTCCGTTATGAATAAGCCTGTATTTCCCCTCAAAACCAAGGCTCAGACATAAATACATCAACTCAAGAATTTCAATATTTTCCGAAGGCATCTCCCGCATGCGATCCAGAAGAAGAAAAAACTTTTCGCCCCCTGCTGTTTCATTATGAAACGTACTTAACAAAGTATGTTGCGACCATTGACCTGAACTACCCCAGGGTGTATTTAAAATCGCCTCATCTAACATCGCGCAAAGGATATATCTGGATGCAAGAATAATCTCAGGCTGTAGCATTTCATCTTTTGCATGTCTTTCAAAAAGTTTTATTTCGTTAACCAGACGTGAATAGAGACCACTCTCATCATTATGTGTCATCGTATTTTTTAAACTACTAAAGACACCAAGTAAAATTGACGAACAACTCACCAACTTGTTGACATGAGGCCCAATACTTTGAAAGACGACATCAGGGTTTATCTGGCGTGAAGCTACCCCCTGAGATGCCGCCTGATGTATGGGTGGCAACTCAAAATTATCTGACGGTATAGATTGTCTTGAAGCTTGCCCGCCACGTCTTCCCGGTGATGGCCTGATAACCGTTTGGTCTGCAGATGTCTGTCGAGCTGACCTGATTATCGTTTTGTCTGCTAATTCATCCATGCGCATCTACTCCCTGATTGCCCAGAATTCAATTTCCAGACCCGGGAACTCTCCGCCAATATGCAGAGCAAATCCACCTGACTGTTTCATTTCTTGCCAGTAAGGGCTACTGGAATCTAACTGAAAGTAAGTGAACCCGGAATGGAAAGGTATTTGTCTTGGCGCAACAGACAATGCTTTAAGTCCTATACCCGGCATCTGTGCATTAACAAGCTGACGTATTCTTTCCACAGGACCAAGCTTTGTTTGGGCATTAAATCTGCTCAGAATAACTTCTGTGGATACATCAGCTTTTACAGCCAATATAAATATTGATGATTCAATAAGACTTCGGTCTGTAATTTCAGCTACACGAATACCGTAGTTTCGTTCTACAAAGTTCATTGATATTGCACTTTGTTCATAAACTGAACTAAAGCATTGCCTTAAGAACTGAATAACTGGCTTAAACGTTTTTTCAAGATTATCATGTAAATAACTGGAAAATCTTGGCGCCCTTCTTCCTGGTGTTGTAAAAGTGGCTAATTCACCCGCTAACTGAATGAGAGATGAATACAAATCCTCAGGATGTAATCCACGAATTTGTGAATAATGCACAACAAGTGGTTCAACCCTGTTTATTAGCTGTAACAATAGATAATCAGACACTTCAGCTGTACCAGCCCGTCTTGCATCTGACAAGCGGCCTGCTATCGATTCAGCGCGGTGATTTAACATACTTGAAAGTTCAGACAAAAAACCTTTAAGGACATCTGAGCTTTTTGTGTCTGTGGTCGAAACGACATAGTTTTTATCCAGCAAAATTTGCTGATCTTCTTTTTTCTCAACCACACGCATCATACCTATACATGCATAACCACTGAGATCATCTGTCTCTAATAGCAGCCTGATACGTAATTTACCTACCTGAATCTGACGACTATCGCTTTCTTCTGAAACGACATCATGAACTGAATGGTCACTGGATTCATATCTTGCCAGACCAGTATGATTACCTTCAGAAAGAACTTCCTGTGCGCCTGATCGTCGCAGAGGTATACCTAGATAAATAACACTGTTATGCGTATTTTCGGGAAGCTCGAATACCGGTGGCGGCTCATCAATATCTGGAAAATTAAAGGGTGTTCCATCAGGAAAAACGCCATCGGCAGAAGCAAACGAAATTTTTCCTAATCCTAGTAACTGATGATCAAGTACAAAACTTTTCACTCCCCAGCCATAACCCGAGAATGCTGAGCATCTGTTTTCAATATATCTTTCAAAATAACGGTCTTGTTGCTGAAAATGTTGTGGACTAAGGAACATTCCTTCAGACCAAACGACTTTACTGTTAACTGCCATGTTTCCTCTCCCTGCTAAGACCGCTATACCACTTAAAGATCTGGCAATGCTTCTGTAACTGATTTTGCTTCTTTTAGATCTGCTTTGAAATCATTTGATGGATCTTCTAATTCAAAGAACGGATCAGTTTTTTTATAGTCAATTTGTAAACTTGTACCTGTAAGCACAACGTCTATTTTTCTATCAAAATGAGGATCTATTTTGACAACAGCCCTGAATTCTGAATCCTTGTATTTAGAAAACTCCGCAAACAGCGCCACATATTTAGTCTTTTTATTTAATACAAACTGTTTTTTACGTTTAGTATCCGGCACGAAATGTTTCAGCGCGTGTTTATCTATGAGATTTTTACCCAATATTTTCTTATCATTCAAATAGATATCATAAAATTCCATGCCTTCAAATTTTTTATTGTCTTTAAGCTCATATAGTCTGATTACTAAAGGCGAGGCTCTGTCAGAATCATCAGGATTAATATCGTCTTTAGCGACAACATTGAGTTCAAGATCAGCATCAAGATTTAAAACACTGGCAACATTACTACACGCTGATATAAATAAAGAAATACTGAGTATTGATATTAAAATAGAGTACCTAATGACAATTATTCCTGCTCTGTCCATCTTTCCTAGTCCATTAATTAGATTATATTTATTCTTTTGAATTCGCTCTGGCCAGCTTTAATTGCTGCATCTGTTGTTCATATGCCTGCACAAACTCATCCCCAAACAGATATTGAAAAGAATCGTCTCTGTCTTTGATAATATCTTTATACATGCCATTATAAAATTCCCAGTTGCGGGCCTTTTTCGTTGAAATTAAGCTATTTGCCTTTTGTTTATTAAATTTCGCTTCAAGTATCTGTGGATTAAAACGTTCAAGTAAATGATTGAATGCTGAACGCATTCCTGCAAATACCGCAAACTGATGATCTGCAATACCCTCAATCCCCTCTTTCATCGCTGTTACAGGGTCAATATAGGCATTACCGGATCTTACAAACATGTTTACCATTGCATCTTCCAGTGTCGGAGAGAACTTTAAGGGATTATTCTCTACAGACTGGATAGTAGTCACACTCATTCTGAATTCATTCTTTAAGGTGCTGCGTGATTTCAGAATCAGCATTAAGCCTTTAACCGCCACCTGTAAAAACTCTCCAACCACATCATTAATCTCATCAATTTGCTGTTCAGACATATCCTGAATATTTAAACCCAAAGCAGCAATCAGGTCCTCATTTGAAGAGATTGAAACAGATGGCATGACTGGTTTCTTTGATTCTGGAGCTGACTTATCTTGCACATGTGATTCTTGTTTTACTTTATGTGGTCTGGGTACTTTTGGAGTTGCTTGTGGAGCCTGCTCTGCATGTCCAGCGTCATTAAGATTAGGTGAAGCCTTTTCACTATTTTGGGTAGCAACTGACGGAGAACTGACTTTAGCACCGACACCAATTTCTGATCTTAAGCGACGCTTGTGCAATACATCTACCGGATAGTCCATTTCAGTCACACAGGCATCTCGATGTTCAACCTGTTCATCTAAATTAGGTAACGGCATATCGAACCAATTATCTGGAATCATCTCAGGAAACTGAATCGAATGATTTAAAGCACTGCCAGAGTCTGGCTGTGTACCGACATAAAAAATATCGTCAACAGGCTCAGATGCAGATAATGCAATTAATGGATCTAAAATTTGTTCTTCTTGCAGTAAAGGCTGATCATTTGAAATTTGATGACTAATACCCATTGATAGTGGCGTATCATTAATTGGGATTGACTCTTGCTCAAAAGTATTGGCAGCCGGTATTAAGG
>Ga0316205_10002867_pt1 | contig 17077 bp, 15 predicted proteins | sample 3monthpyrite_MG_FD_204941 | JGI IMG/M metagenome (GOLD analysis project Ga0316205, IMG submission 204941) | Microbial mat bacterial communities from mineral coupon in-situ incubated in ocean water Damariscotta River, Maine, United States -... | ecosystem: Environmental > Aquatic > Marine >... | reverse complement strand
TGGAAATTCTCAAAATTTCACCGTTGGGCTGTGTCGGGATGTTCCTGTTAGGAGGCATCTTCTCAGCGCAGTTCGGCATGGCGCCGGTTTACGGTGCGGTGGCTGGTCTGAGCGTGGCAGAAATCTCGACCTTCGTGTCGGTCTTCTTTATCGCGGCACTGGTTTTGCAATACCCGATTGGCTGGGTGTCGGACCGGATGGACCGGCGCGTGTTGATCTGTGGCACGGCTGTTGCCTTGGGATTTGGTGGCATACTGGGGGCGGTTCTGGGCGAAAACTTTGTAATTCTTCTTGTGGCGGCGTTTATCATTGGCGGCATGTCGAACCCGCTCTATTCGCTGCTGATTGCCTATACCAACGACTTTCTGGAACATGATGACATGGCCGCTGCTGCCGGTGGTATGGTGTTTATCAACGGTTTGGGTGCGGTGGCGGGCCCGTTGATCACCGGCTGGCTGATGGGGTTTGTCGGCGCATGGGGCTTTTTCATATTCATCTCGATTCTGGCCTTTGCCATGGCAGGGTATGCCGCGTATCGGATGACACAACGGGCCGCGCCCTCGGTGGATGATACCGAAAGCTACGCACCAGTGATGCCGTCAGCCTCGCCCCTGACAGTGGAATATGCCCAGGAATACGCCATCGAAGTGGCCCAAGAGCAACAGGACGAGCCGGATTCCTAATATGTCGTGTTGAAGCAAATCGTTACTGTTCCTAACTGCGAACCTGACGTTAACATTTTAAGAAGCATTTGCGACAAAGCGAGGAGCCTCGGATGGTTGCGCCGGAAGATGTGTTGAGTTTTTGGTTGGATGAGGTCGGAGAGCAGGGTTGGTATGATCCGCCCGGAGGGCTGGATGACGAGATCACCAACCGGTTTTCCGAGGCCTTGAACAGCGCACGCGAGGGCACCTACGGCCTGTGGCTGACTTACCCCAACGGCACGCTGGCCTATATCATCCTGATGGATCAGTTCCCGCGCAACATGTTCCGCGCAACGGGCGATGCCTTTGCCACCGACAAACATGCGCTGGCTGCCGCCAAAGTGGCAATCCACCGCAAGTGGGACATGCGGATTGATGAGCCTGCTCGACAGTTTTTCTATCTTCCCTTGATGCATTCCGAGAACCTGTGTGATCAGGACCGCTGTGTGCGCCTGATGTGTGAGCGGATGCCAAAAGATGGGGGTGATAACCTGCTTCACGCCCGCGCCCATCGCGAGGTGATCCGCCAGTTTGGCAGGTTCCCGTATCGCAACGAAGCACTGGGCCGGGCCTCTACCAAGCTTGAGGAAGAGTATGTTGCCTCGGGTGGGTACGGCCACACCCTGCGCAGCCTGCAATCCAGCAAGGCGGCTTAACCCCCGAATTCCCAACAGACAATTGATCGCGACCGCGCTATAATGGCGCGGTGGTATGTGGCGCGTTGTCGTGCGCAAAAAAATAGTTTAATACCAAACTACATTTTGGGACGGAGAGAAACATGGCTGCGAAAACCTTTGATATGATCGTGATCGGCGCAGGCCCGGGGGGCTATGTGGCGGCCATTCGGGGTGCGCAGCTGGGCTTGAATGTCGCCGTGGTGGAACGTGAACACATGGGCGGTATCTGCCTGAACTGGGGCTGTATCCCGACCAAGGCGATGCTGCGGTCCTCGGAAGTGTTCCATCTGATGCACCGCGCCAAGGAATTCGGGCTGAGCGCCGACGGCATCGGCTATGACCTTGATGCGGTGGTCAAACGCTCACGCGCGGTCGCCAAACAGCTGAACTCGGGCGTTGCCCACCTGCTGAAAAAGAACAAGGTCACCGCCATGATGGGCGAGGCCACTCTGACCGGCAAAGGCAAGGTTTCGGTCAAGACCGACAAAGGTACTGAAGAGCTGGCGGCCAAGAACATCGTCGTCGCCACCGGCGCGCGGGCCCGTGAACTGCCCGGGCTTGAGGCCGACGGCGATCTGGTCTGGACCTATAAGCACGCGCTGGTCCCGCCACGTATGCCCAAGAAATTGCTGGTCATCGGATCGGGTGCGATTGGGATCGAATTTGCAAGCTTCTACAATACGCTTGGGTCGGAAACGACCGTGGTCGAGGTAATGGATCGCATCCTGCCCGTGGAAGACGCCGAAATCGCCGCTTTCGCCAAGAAGTCGTTTGTCAAACAGGGCATGACCATCATGGAAAAAGCCATGGTCAAGCAGCTGGATCGCGGCAAGGGCAAGGTCACCGCGCATATCGAATCCGGCGGTAAGGTTGAGAAACACGAGTTTGATACCGTGATTTCCGCTGTTGGGATCGTTGGCAATGTCGAGGGCCTGGGCCTGGAAGAAATGGGCGTCAAAGTGGATCGCACCCATGTGGTGACCGATCCGCATTGTCGGACCGGTATTGAAGGGATCTATGCCATTGGCGATGTGGCTGGTGCCCCCTGGTTGGCCCACAAAGCCAGCCACGAGGGCGTGATGGTGGCCGAACTGATCGCGGGAGGAAAGCCCCACGCGGTTGATCCCGACAGCATTGCGGGCTGCACCTATTGTCACCCACAAGTGGCCAGCGTTGGCCTGACCGAGGCACAAGCCAAGGAAAAAGGCCTCAAGATTAAAGTGGGGCGCTTCCCGTTCATGGGCAATGGCAAGGCGATTGCACTGGGCGAACCCGAAGGCATGATCAAAACCATCTTTGATACCAAAACCGGCGAACTACTGGGCGCACATATGGTCGGGGCCGAAGTGACCGAACTGATTCAGGGCTATGTGGTTGGCCGCCAGTTGGAAACGACGGAAGAAGACCTGATGAACACCGTCTTCCCGCATCCGACCCTAAGCGAGATGATGCACGAGTCGGTGCTGGATGCCTATGATCGGGTTATTCACATCTAGGCTTGCATAGGTATTTCTGGAAAGATGAACGAGGGGGCTGTGCGACACGGCCCCCTTTGTGCATTGTGATCGCAGAAAGGACGCTGCGATGCCAGGTATCAACCGTGTTGTTATGCAGAAAACCTCGTGCCGTTGGCTACGCGGGCTGGACCTTGAAAACATGGATGCTGCCGAGATTTCGGGCAAGCATGGCCGCCGTTACACCTTCAAAAGCTACAAGATTTTCCGCTATCCCAAGCACGATATCTGCGCCGGGCCGTTTACCAATACCCGTGGCAACATCCTGCAATATGACATCATCCTTGCCAATCAGGTCTGGGAACATCTGGACCGGCCCTACGCGGCCACCTGCAATGTGCTCGATATGTTGCGCCCGGGGGGTATTTCTGGATCGCGGTGCCGTTTTTCATTCCCTATCATGGCGCGCCGGTGGACAATTCGCGCTGGTCCGCGCGCGGGTAAGAAAACCTTCTGGTCGAAGCGGGTTTTGCAGAGGACCATATCCGCGCCGAACAATGGGGCAATCGCGCCGCGGCACAGCGCAATTTCGAGCTGCCCTGGCCACCACCTTATGACAAGGTGACCGATGACCTGGACAACGACCCCGATTTCCCGATCTGTGCCTGGGCCTTGGCGCAAAAAACCGAGACCTGATGACAATAGTTGTCAGCAATAGCGGCGAATTTCGCACGTTCACACTTTGTTCACTTTTTTATCTTGGAAGACTGCGCGCGCTCAACTATCTGTACTTCACCTAAGCGGGGGTGCTGATGGCTGAGTTAAAGAATATCGAGGTGCGTGGCGCGCGCGAACACAATCTGAAATCCATTGATGTGGATATTCCGCGCGATCAACTTGTTGTAATCACAGGGCTTTCTGGCTCTGGGAAATCCTCGTTGGCGTTCGATACAATATATGCCGAGGGCCAGCGCCGCTATGTAGAATCGCTGTCCGCTTATGCGCGCCAGTTCCTCGATATGATGGAAAAACCCGATGTTGATCACATCAGCGGACTTTCCCCGGCGATTTCCATCGAACAAAAGACCACCAGCAAGAATCCCCGTTCAACCGTTGGCACGGTGACCGAGATTTACGACTATATGCGTCTGTTGTTTGCGCGTGTTGGCACGCCCTATTCCCCGGCCACAGGTAAGCCAATTGAAGCCCAGCAAGTGCAGGATATGGTGGATCGCGTCATGGCCATGGAGATCGGCACACGCGCCTTCCTTCTGGCCCCGATCGTGCGCGATCGTAAGGGTGAATACCGGAAAGAATTCATAGAGTTACGAAAGTCCGGCTTCCAGAGGGTCAAAGTAGATGGCGAGTTCTATGAATTGGACGAGCCCCCGACGCTGGACAAGAAATTCCGCCACGATATTGACGTTGTCATCGACAGGCTGGTGATCAAGGAAGGCTTGGAAACCCGGCTGGCCGACAGTTTCCGTACCGCCCTTGACCTGGCCGATGGGATTGCCATTCTCGAAACAGCGCCGAAAGAGGGTGAGTCCGAGCGACACACCTTTTCCGAGAGATTCGCTTGCCCGGTCAGCGGCTTTACCATCCCCGAAATCGAACCGCGCCTATTTTCGTTCAACGCGCCGTTTGGGGCCTGTCCGGATTGCGATGGGCTGGGTATGGAACTGTTCTTTGATGAGCGCCTCGTGGTGCCCGATGAGGCTTTGAAAATCTATGACGGGGCGTTGGCACCGTGGCGCAAAGGCAAGTCACCCTATTTCCTGCAGACTATCGAAGCCATTGCAAAACATTACGAATTTGATGCCAAGACCCCGTGGAAGGATGTGCCCAAACACATTCAACAGGTGTTCCTGCACGGCTCGGGCGATGAAGAAATCCAGTTCCGTTATGACGAAGGCGGGCGCGTCTATCAGGTGTCCCGCGTGTTCGAGGGGGTGATCCCCAACATGGAACGCCGGTACCGCGAAACCGACAGCAACTGGATCCGCGAAGAGTTTGAACGCTACCAGAACAACCGCCCATGCGGGACCTGCGAAGGCTACCGGCTGCGCGAAGAAGCACTGGCTGTTAAAATCGCCGGGCTGCATGTGGGGCAGGTTGTACAGATGAGCATCCGCGAGGCGTTTGACTGGTGCGAAACCGTGCCTGAGGCGCTGACCAAGCAGAAGAACGAGATTGCGCGGGCGATCCTGAAGGAAATCCGCGAACGCCTTGGCTTTCTGAACAATGTCGGTCTGGAATACCTGACGCTTAGCCGCAATGCCGGGACGCTGTCGGGCGGGGAAAGCCAACGGATTCGCCTTGCCAGTCAGATCGGCTCGGGCCTCACGGGGGTGCTCTATGTGTTGGATGAACCGTCCATTGGATTGCATCAACGCGATAATGGCCGCCTGCTGGAGACGCTGAAAAACCTGCGGGATCAGGGCAATACCGTCATCGTGGTCGAACATGACGAAGAGGCGGTGCGCACCGCCGACTACGTGTTTGATATCGGTCCCGGCGCGGGGGTGCATGGCGGGCAGGTGGTCAGCCACGGCACTCCCGAGCATGTGGCCAGTGATGCCGCATCAATCACCGGGCAATATCTGTCTGGCACGCGCGAGATTGCGGTGCCGACGACCCGGCGCAGGGGAAACAAGAAAAAGCTGAGCGTGATCAAGGCGACCGGGAACAACCTCAAAGCGGTGTCTGCCGACTTCCCTCTGGGAAAATTCGTCTGTGTCACGGGCGTGTCTGGCGGGGGCAAGTCGACCCTGACGATTGAGACCTTGTTCAAAACTGCGTCGATGCGCCTGAACGGTGCGCGTCAGACGCCTGCGCCCTGTGAGACGATCAAGGGGCTTGAGCATCTGGACAAGGTGATCGACATTGATCAACGCCCCATCGGACGCACACCGCGGTCCAACCCGGCGACCTATACCGGAGCCTTTACGCCGATCCGAGATTGGTTCGCCGGTCTGCCCGAGGCCAAGGCACGTGGCTACAAGCCCGGACGGTTCAGTTTCAACGTCAAAGGTGGGCGCTGCGAGGCCTGTTCAGGCGACGGGTTGATCAAGATCGAGATGCATTTCCTGCCGGATGTCTATGTCACCTGCGAAACCTGTCAGGGTGCGCGATATAACCGTGAGACTCTGGAAATTAAGTTTAAAGGCAAGAGTATAGCAGACGTTCTTGATATGACGGTTGAAGATGCCCAAGGCTTCTTCAAGGCTGTGCCCAGCATCCGGGACAAGATGGATGCGCTGGCCCGTGTGGGGCTGGGCTATATCAAGGTGGGGCAGCAGGCCACGACCTTGTCGGGCGGTGAAGCGCAGCGGGTGAAGCTGTCAAAAGAGCTGAGTAAACGCTCGACCGGGCGCACGCTCTATATCCTGGATGAGCCCACAACGGGGCTGCATTTCGAGGATGTGCGCAAGTTGTTGGAAGTGCTGCACGAACTGGTCGAGGGCGGCAATACGGTGGTGGTGATCGAACATAATCTGGACGTGGTGAAGACAGCCGATCACATCATAGACATCGGCCCGGAAGGGGGCGATGGCGGCGGAGAAATCGTGGCGACGGGCACCCCTGAAGACGTCGCCGAAGAACTGCGCAGCCATACCGGCCGTTACCTCAAAGAGATGCTGAACGCTAGGAAAGTGGCGGCGGAGTAGGCCATCGGACCCGCGCCGCCATCCGGCTTATTTACCCGATTTACAAGTGCTTACGCCAAGGATCGAATAGGCCGGACAATTGCCCAGCAACCCGGTGATCAGGGGAACAAGACCAATCAGATACAGCCATCTGTAAGCCGCGTCCGCATTCAGAAAGAATCCGACCAGCAGGGCAATCCCCACAACGACACGCAAACCACGTTCGGTTTTGCCAACATTTCTTTTCAGCATTTCCCAGCCTCCACAATGCACACCCCTGTCATAGGGCCTTTGACTGGAGAGATTATCACATGCAAAAATATGAATGTCTTTGATCTGGATCGAATTACGACGTCACATCTTCGTGTTTGGCCAGCCCGTATTTCATCAGAAAAACACAAGCCCGTTCTACCCGGATTGGGGGTAAGCCACTGACTTTGGAAAGGGTTTCGGCATCCGCACCATCTGATCCAGTAGCGCGCAACGCCTCAAGCACTTTTGTGATGCGGGTGGTGGGCTCAAAGAATTGCTTCAACTTGCCATAACGGCGCGCAGCAAAGAGTATCTTGATATCCAGCGTTTCATCCGTGGCATAAAACCGCCCCTGACCCGGCTTGATCTGTCGCGTGGGGTAGGCTGAAAACAGTGACATGGGCGAGGGGGCCATCGGAACCGGACCGCGCTGTTTATCTCGTCCGGCGGTGGCGCGGATCGCTGACTGCTCGGCCCACAGATCCTGCATCTGCGGGATCACCACGGACCAGTCATAAAGCGTTCGGGCGCGGGCCTGCCCGGCAGTTCCCATTCGCTTGCGCAGCGCGGGATTGCGCGCCAGGTCGACAATGGCCTGGGTCATGGCGGGCAAATTGGCGGCCGTCATCGCAGAGGTGTTGTTGCCATATTGCGCGTAGGAGTGGCGCTGAACCTGATAGCGCCACGCTTCCAGCCCGGTATGGGCGCCTGAAATGGTTGTTGTGGGCACGCGAATGCCGACATCTTCCGTTACGGTGTCGCGCATGCCATCCCAATCGGTGGTCAAAACGGGCAGGCCGGCCGCCATTGCCTCAATCGGGGCCAGGCCAAAGGTTTCCTGAATATTATCAATGGGAAAGGTGAAGATATCCGCACCCGATAGCGTCTCTTTTCTGGCCTGAGTATCGGTGCCGTCCAGATGGGTATAGCTGACATCGGGCATGAGGGCCTTGGCGCAGCCCTCAAAGACGCGTTCGCTGTGGTTGTCGCCGTAAATCCCACAGGCCAGCATATGCAGTTTCATGCCCTTGGGCAGCTGAGATTGCGCCTGTTGCAGCGCCAGAAACAGCGGGCCGGGGTCAAATTTTCCATAGGGCACCAACCGAGACAGTGTTGCCAAGACGATATCCGTCTCGCCCCACCCCATGCGGTTTCGCAAGGCCGCGCCTGCGCCGACATCGGGGGCGAAGGCATCACAGTCGATCCCCAACGGAATCACCGGCATGAGCGGGCGGGGTGGCAGCTTGCCAAATCGGGCGCGCAGATGCTTGTCGGCCAGATCCATGTTGAAGCTGGTGGCGGCATGCACGGCCTTCGAGGTGCAAATCACCGCATCCCATTCCGCCTGCGGCCCCGCGCGCAGATCAAACATGCCCTGCATGACCGCGGTCGTGGCAGTGGTATGGGTGATGCCGCAGATCGACCAGGCATTCATGCCAAACCGTTGTCGCAACCAACATTGATCGGCGTAGTTCGGGGAGGGGTAATAGAGCGTGCCAAGTGGCGCCATCTTGGCAGGCGTGTCGGTATAAACCGCGCGGTGAGGCAGATCGCGGCCTGATTGCGCAAGGTGCCTGGCAAACGCCGCTTCGCTTTTACTGCCCTTGGTGAGCGAGACAAATTCGTCCACATCCGCGTGTCGGAAAAAGCCCTGCAAGAAGGATGCACCCGCAACGCGGCGGCCATTTAGCCCTTTGTTCTCAGGATCATAGCCATCATCAGCGTACCAGATCACCGCATTGCGATCAGAAGTGGTCATGCATGGCCCCGTCGTTTTGAGGCCAAGATAGCGGGCCGGACAGCCCTGTCATAGCGCAAAAGCGCCTAGCTGGAATGCCCGCGCCCCTCAAACCGAGGCAGCATCGCCGAGAAATCACGGCCCGCGCCGTCTTCCTCTTCGACAAACTGCGCATAAAGTTGCGTTGCGGCCTGCCCAATCGGTGTGTCGGCATCGGCGGCTTCGGCAGCCTGAAGGGCCAGACGCAGGTCCTTGAGCATCAGATCGGCCGCAAACCCGGGCTGGTAGTCATTATCGGCGGGCGACGTTGGGCCAATGCCGGGGGCAGGGCAATAGGCATTCATCGTCCAGGAATAGCCTGACGAGGTCGAGACGACGTCAAACATCGCCTGTCGATCCAGACCCAGCTTGTCGGCCAGGGCAAAAGCCTCGCAGGTGACAATCATCGTTGCGCCCAGGATCATGTTGTTGCAGATTTTGGCAGCCTGCCCATTACCAGAAGGGCCGCAATGAACTGCTTTTTGCCCCATGATATCAAATAATTCAGATGCGATCTTAAAGCCACCATCATCGCCACCCACCATAAAGGTCAACGTGCCGTTTGTCGCCCCGCCAACACCGCCGGACACGGGCGCATCCAGCGCCGAAAGCCCGGCAGCCTGCGCCTGTTCGGCCACGGCGCGCGCGCTGCCCACGTCAACGGTTGAGCAGTCGAGCAAGACAGCGCCCGTTTGCATCGCCGGAATGATCTGATCGGCGACGGCGCGTAAAATCTGGCCGTTGGGAAGCATGGTGATCACCACGTCGCGGCCTGTTGCGGCCTCGGGGGCCGACGCGGCGGGGGCAACGCCCTCGATCATTACGCCAGCGGTGTCAAACCCGGTGACGTGATGACCTGCCTTGGCAAGGTTGGCGGCCATCGGCCCGCCCATGTTACCCAATCCGATAAAGCCAATATTCATGTGGTTTCCTTCGTGTTTTCAAAGGTTAAGCTGTCAGGCCCCAAGGGCATAAGCATCTTGGTGGCCGCCAGTGCCGGGGGGGCATCAAGGCTGTGTTGCCATTGCGGATTACGATCTTTGTCAATGACGGCGGCGCGTATGCCTTCAAGGAAATCACCGTGTTCCATCGCCCGATGGGTGAACCGATACTCCAGCTCCAGCGCCTTGCGAATGTCTGCACTGGGGCCGCGAAGACGGTGGATCATCTCAACCGCGCAGGCGATCGACAGGGGGGAATTGCGGGACAGTTTCTTGAGGGTTTCTGTGGTAAAATCGCTGCCATCGGCGCGTAAGGAATTGAGAATGTCGATCAGGGTTTCGCCCATGAAATGGCTGTCGATCTGGGGCTGCTGATCAGCTATCGGGCCTTGAGGCGGCACCTGATGTGTAGCACCAATGCTGCTGAGGTCGCCGGTTTCTTCTAGGGAGGCGATCAAGGGGGGCCATTCAGCCTCTGGAACGTAACTATCTGCAAATCCACAGTAAATCGCATCACTTGCGTTCATTCGGGCCGCTGTTGTGCCCAGATATTCGCCCAAACGCCCCGGTGCGCGGGCCAGGATCAGGGACCCGCCCACATCCGGTACAAGGCCAATACCAACCTCGGGCATGGCAATCTGGCTGCTGTTGCCGACGATCCGGTGCGAGCCGTGACAGGAAATACCGACGCCCCCACCCATTGTGAACCCTTGCATGAAGGCGACATAGGGTTTGGGATATTCGGCGATTTTCGCGTTCAGGCGGTACTCATCGCGCCAGAATCTTTGGCCATAGGCAAAATCACCGGCCCGGCCGGTGTCATAAAGCTGTTGAATATCGCCGCCTGCGCAAAAGGCTTTGTCCCCCTCGGCGTCGATGATCACCAGTTTGACAGCGTTATCGTCGACCCAGGCATCCAACGCGGTCTCTATTGCGGTGGCCATATCATAAGTCATCGCGTTCAGCGCGTGAGGGCGGGTCAGCGTAATGCGGCCCGCACAGCCGGTGATGCGGATGTTAATATCGCTCATACGTCGGCCAGCAATTGGCGCGCCACGATCAGGCGCATGATTTCATTGGTGCCTTCCAGGATCTCGTGAACCCGCAGATCGCGCACCAGTTTTTCGATCCCGTAATCGGCCAGATATCCGTAGCCACCATGCAATTGCAGACATTGATTGGCCGTGTTGCTACCGGTCTCGGTGACAAAGCGTTTGGCCATGGCGCAGAACTTGGTGGCATCGGGCGCACCGGTATCCAGCTTCCACGCGGCCTGTCGCAAGAAGGTACGCGCGGCCTGCAATTCGATCTCAAGATCGGCAAGGCGGAATTGCAGGGCCTGGAACTGATCAATCGACCTTCCAAAGGCCTTACGCTCGCGCATATACGCGCGTGTTGAGTCAAGTGCAGTCTGAGCAGCCCCCAGCGAACAGGCGGAAATGTTCAAACGTCCGCCATCAAGGCCAGACATCGCATATGTGAAACCTTTCCCCTCAATTCCAATCAATTTTTCGGATAAAATATTGCAATTGTCGAATTGTACCTGCCGGGTTGGCTGGCTGCGCCAGCCCATTTTGTCCTCTAGTCCACCAAAGCTAAGACCCTCTGTGCCGTCCTCGACATAGACCGTCGAGATGCCCTTTGGCCCGTCTTCACCCGTGCGCACCATCACCACATAGGCGTCGGAATATCCCCCGCCCGAGATGAACGCCTTGGTGCCGTTCAGGCGGTATCCTTCATTGGTCCGTTCTGCCCGGGTCTTGAGCGCGGCGGCGTCCGATCCCGATCCGGGTTCGGTCAGGCAATAGGACAGCACGGTCTGCATCGACAGCACGTCAGGCAGCAACCGCACCTTCATGTCGTCGCTGGCATACATATCGATCATCTTGGCGCACATATTGTGGATCGACAGAAAGGCCGCGACCGAGGGGCAGGCCATCGACAATGCCTCGAATACCAATGTTGCATCCAACCGGGTCAGCCCCGATCCACCGCTTTCCTCGGACACGTAGAGCCCGCCAAAGCCCAGTTCGGCGATTTGCGGCCATAGCTCTTTCGGGATGGTGCCCTCACGCTCCCATTTTTGCGCGAAGGGCGCGATATTGTCCTGACCAAAGGCATAGGCCATGTCGAAAATGGCAGTTTGTTCTTCGCTCAGTGCGAAATCCATAGTCATCCCCCCAACGCGCTTGAATTGAACATGTGTTTAATTACGAAATCTTGCAGGAGTTTTGCAAGAGGGGCGATGCCCTTACAGATCGGTGTGATATTCCTCGATCAGATGGCGCACAACGGCACGCAAGGCCCCGGCGGTGTCATCCTCGGCCTCAATGGCATCGGTAAAGGATTGCCGTTGTCGCCCGGCGCTGGTGTGGGTGGACATCATTTCGCGCGCGTTTTCAATTTCGGCGACCGAGTCGAAAAACAGCGCATCCTCGGCGACCAGTTCAAACATTTCCTCCAGCAATTCCTCGAACGGGACGATTTCACTGCGTCCAAAATCAATCAGGCCACGGGTGGTGCCGTACCGCTGGGCGCGCCACCGGTTTTCGGCCAGAAGAAAGCTGTCATAAATGCGCCAGCGTTGATTATGCTGGGCCAGTCGCCACAGCATCCGGGTCAGCGCCTGGGTCAGAGCCGCCAGGGTGAGGGTATGCTCCAGCCGGGGCTGAACATCGCAAATCCTGCTTTCAAGTGTTGGAAATTTCGACGACGGGCGCAGATCCCACCAGATTTTCGAACTGTCTTCGATCACGCCCAGATTGATCAGCACTTCAACCGAGCGTTCAAATTCGCCAAAGCTGTCCATTTTGGGGGGCAGGCCGGTGCGGGGCAGGTTATCGAACACGGTCAGACGATAGCTTGCCAATCCGGTATCATGACCTTGCCAGAACGGTGAAGAGCAACTGAGCGCCAACAGATGCGGGAGGAAATAACTCAGTTGGTTCATCAGGTCGATACGACGGTCCGGGTTGCCGATCCCCACATGGACATGCATCCCACAGATCAACATGCGTTGGACCACGCCCGCCAAATCCGAGGACAGATCGTTATACCGATCCTTGTCGGTATGGGCCTGATCGCGCCAATCGGAAAACGGATGGCACGAGGCGGCAATTGGGGACAAGTTGTGCTTGGCGGCGTGTTTGGAAACGCAGGCGCGCAGGCGTTTAAGGTCATCGCGCGCCTCATCCACGGTGCGGCACACCTTGGTGCCGATCTCGATCTGGCACTTGAGAAATTCCGGGGCCACCTGATCCTGCAGTTCACACGCGCAGGCCTCCATCAACCCGTCAGGGGCCTCGGCTAGCGCGTGGCTGTCGCGGTCGACGAGAAGGTATTCTTCCTCGATGCCGATGGTAAAATCGGGGCTGGTGTCGGCCATTCTGCGTGCTCCGCGTTAAGGTTTGCCTAGGAAAGCGCGGAAATGCCGGGGTGCCAAGGGTTAATTTGCCTCAGTCACCCGTGTCGATTTTCCACCATTTCGGGCGTTTGGAGATATTGGAATGCGATGTGGGGCGCAGGGCGGCCGCGCCCGGCTTGTCAAAAACGCCCAAAGTCAGGGCGATGACAGGGTCGTCATCAATGGCTCCGATCGTGCTTCCGCATGTGCCGCAGAATGCACGAGATGACCCCTTGGATGAGCGCCATTTGGCAGGTTCGCCGCCGGGGCCACTCCAGCTAACATGATCCGCCGGAAACTCGACCCACGCGACGGTCAGCGCCCCGGAATGGCGCCGACACATGGTGCAGGAACAGGTATGCGGCCAGTCTGCCGGGGGCTGCGCGACGAAGCGGATATTGCCACACAAACAGCCACCTTCATAGGGTTTGGGCATCGAAATCTCCCATTAAAAAGGGCCGCAACATGATGTGCGGCCCTTGAACGGTAAAGCGGGGAGTAATCTTAGTCCATCGCCTTGAAATTGAATTCGCCACCTTCCTTGATGCCCGAAGGCCAGCGCGAGGTGACGGTTTTGGTACGGGTGTAGAACTTGAAGCTGTCCGGCCCGTGCTGGTTCAGGTCACCAAACATGGATTTTTTCCAGCCGCCAAAGGTGTGATAGGCCAGCGGCACCGGGATCGGGACGTTGACGCCGACCATGCCGATGTTGATGCGATGGGCAAAGTCGCGCGCCGTGTCGCCATCACGGGTATAGATCGCGGTACCGTTGCCGTATTCGTGGTCCATCGCCAGGCCAATCGCCTCTTCATAAGATCCGGCACGCACGGTCGACAGAACCGGGCCAAAGATTTCCTGTTTGTAGATGTCCATGTCAGGTGTGACGCGGTCAAACAGGTGCGGGCCAACGAAGAACCCATTTTCATAGCCTTGAAGCGAGAAGTCGCGATTATCAACAACCAGCTCGGCCCCCTGATCGACGCCCGACTGGATCAGGCCCAGAATACGCTCCTTGGCCTCGCGGGTCACAACCGGGCCGAAATCCACGTCCTCGCCATCGGTATAGGGCGCAACACGCAATCTTTCGATCCGTGGCACTAGCTTTTCGATCAGACGATCAGCAGTTTCATCGCCCACGGGCACGGCCACTGAAATAGCCATGCAGCGTTCGCCCGCGGCGCCAAACCCTGCCCCCACCAGCGCGTCAGCGGCCTGATCCATATCGGCATCGGGCATCACGATCAGGTGGTTCTTCGCCCCACCAAAACACTGTGCGCGTTTGCCGTTCGCGGTTGCGCGCGCATAGATATACTGCGCGATGGGGGTCGAGCCCACGAAAGAGACACCGCCGATGATCTCGTGATCCAGCAGGGCATCCACCGCGTCCTTGTCGCCATTGACCACCTGGAAGCAACCTGCGGGCAGGCCTGCCTCGACAAACAGCTCGGCCAGCATCAGCGGGACGGAAGGATCACGCTCGGATGGCTTGAGAACAACGGCATTGCCACAGGCCAGGGCAGGGCCCACATGCCACAGCGGCATCATCGCAGGGAAATTGAACGGCATGATCGACGCGACAACACCCAAGGGCTGTTTCATCGAATAGATATCAATGCCGGGACCCGCGTCATCGGTGTATTCGCCCTTCAACATTTGCGGCGCGCCGATGCAATATTCGATCACTTCAAGACCGCGTTGCAGATCGCCGCGCGCATCAGGCAGGGTTTTGCCGTGTTCGCGGCTGAGCGCCTCGGCCAGCTTGTCCATGTCGCGGTTCATCAGGCCCACCATCGCCATCATGACGCGGGCGCGTTTCTGCGGGTTCATGGCCCCCCAGGCGGGTTGCGCGGCGGCCGCGCGCTCGACCGCGTCATTGGTTTCTTGCTTGGTGGCGATCGGCAGTTTGGCCTGCACCTCACCCGTCGCGGGGTTGAAAACGTCCGAGAAACGGCCGGAGGTGCCTTTGGTCATGGCACCGTCGATGAAATGGGTCAGCTCTTGCATGGAATCCTCCCTGGAGTGTTTGGGTGCAGAGTAGCCTTGCAAATTTAATTGGAACAGAGGCAATATTCCAAAAAGGTCATGCAAAAATGCAAAGGTGAAGGCAATGGGCGCGCAATGGGATGATCTGAAAGTGTTTTTGGCGGTGGCGCGCAACGAAAGCCTGTCAGGTGCGGGTCGTGTGTTGAAGGTCGATCCGGCCACGGTCGGGCGTCGGGTGGCACGACTTGAGGCCGTCTATGGCGCGCCGCTCTTTGGGAAATCGCCGGGGGGCTATGCATTAAGCGATGCGGGCCAGCGCCTGATGAGCCATGCAGAAAAAGTCGAACAGGCGATGGAAGAGGCCGCCGACGAGATGGCCGGCCAGTCCGGCGGCATGAGCGGGCAGATCCGCATCGGTGCCCCAGATGGCAGCGCGAATTTCCTGCTGCCGCAGGTCTGTGCCAAGATCGCCGCGGCCAATCCCGATCTGGAAATTCAGATCCTGGCCTTGCCGCGCGTGGTCAACCTGACCCGGCGCGAGGCGGATATGGTGGTGGCCGTTAGCCCGCCCAATGCCGGGCGATTGAGCGTTCAGAAGGTCTGTGATTACAAATTGCACCTGGCGGCGTCCAAAAAGTATCTGCGTCGTCACCCGCCCATCACCCGGATCGAGGATCTGAAGGATCACCAGATCATCGGGTACATCCAGGACATGATTTTTGACAAGGAACTCGACTATATGAGCGAGGCGGGGTTGTCGCGCGTCGATCTCGCGTCAAATTCGGTGTCCGTGCAAATCAACTGGGTCCGGCAGGGGGCCGGGGTTGGGGTGGTGCATGATTTCTCGCTGCCCTGGACGCGCGGCGTGCAGAAATTGCTGACCGATCAGGTGAGCCTGACCCGCAGTTTCTATCTGGTGCGCCATGCCGATGACCGCCGATTGGAGCGTCAGAACCGCTTTGCCGAGGCTTTGGTGGAAGGGATGCGCGTCGAAGTGACCCGCCTTGAGGCGCTGACTTGACAGGCACCGGTATATGGCAGACCTTTGAAGAAAAGCAAAGCCGATCGGAGGGACATGATGCTGGTTCAACAGATCCTGCAAGCCAAGGACAGCGATGGGGTGGTGACAATCACGCCCGGTACGCTGGTGTCAGAGGCCGCGAAAATCCTGGCCGAGCGCCGCATTGGTGGTTTGGTGGTATCGCGGGATGGTGAAAGTGCAGATGGTATCCTGTCGGAACGGGATATCGTGCGATCTCTGGCGGTCCGTGGGGCAACCTGCCTGACCGAGAAGATCGACGAGATGATGACCCGCAATCCTGTGTGTTGCGGTCCGCAAGACAGCTCGGACGCGGTTCTGGCACAGATGACCGATGGCCGGTTCCGCCACATGCCAGTGGTGAACGATGGCAAACTGGTGGGCATTGTTACCATCGGTGATGTGGTCAAGGCCCGTCTGGAAGAGCTGTCGATGGAGAAAAATGCCCTTGAGGGCATGATCATGGGCTTCTGATCCCAACCTATTTTTTGAAACAAGGGCGGCAGGGGTGCTTGCAATCCGGCAACCGGTATAGTTGCTTGGGCGCAAGCGAAGACAAGGGACATCCGTATGCGCATTGGTCTTTATCCCGGAACCTTTGATCCGATCACCTTGGGGCATGTGGATATCATCCGGCGCGCCTCGGCATTGGTGGACCGGCTGGTGATTGGCGTGGCGATCAATCGTGACAAGGGGCCGATGTTCAGCCTCGAAGAGCGCGTTGAAATGATCGAGACCGAATGCGCCAAGCTGAGCGATCAGACCGGAACCGAGATCATCGCTCATCCATTCGAGAACCTGCTGATTGATTGCGCCAAGGATGTCGGTGCGCAGATCATCATTCGTGGCCTGCGGGCTGTTGCGGATTTTGAGTATGAGTTTCAAATGGTTGGGATGAACCGGGCGCTGGATTCTTCGGTTGAGACAGTGTTTCTGATGGCGGATGCCAACCATCAGGCGATTGCCAGCAAACTGGTTAAAGAGATTGCAAGACTGGGCGGAGATGTCTCGAAATTCGTGACACCGCCGGTCAACGATGCTTTGCGCGCACGGCTGGGTTAGCGCGTGGCCACAGCTAAATCCCGCCTGATAGACCCGCCCGTGAACATGCCTCGGGCGGGTAATCTGGTATCAGAACCGCTTGGCGATACCCACCTTGATGCTGGTGAACTTGTCCGCGTCAACCCTGAGGCCCGG
>Ga0316205_10002866_pt1 | contig 17080 bp, 21 predicted proteins | sample 3monthpyrite_MG_FD_204941 | JGI IMG/M metagenome (GOLD analysis project Ga0316205, IMG submission 204941) | Microbial mat bacterial communities from mineral coupon in-situ incubated in ocean water Damariscotta River, Maine, United States -... | ecosystem: Environmental > Aquatic > Marine >... | reverse complement strand
AGAACGTCACACTACCGCCGCCCAATTCGCCAAGCGCCGCGATGGCCTGCGAGGCCGCCAGCCCCCATTTTGGCGACGGAACACCCAAACCGATCACGCAGCTGGTTTTCTCGGTAAGCCCGGCATCCCCCGCAGCGTCCAGAATGATCCTCCGGGCGTCGTCGGTATCCGCCGAGCAAGCATCAAAATGACCTTCCCCGTCTTCGATCAGATAGCGCAGCGTAAACGGCGTGATCACCGGGCGGGGCGCCGAAATTTCAAGCCCCAGTCGCACACCTTCGGGCACGTTGCGGGCCAGCTCCACTTCGATCTCGCGCTTTTCGGCGGGGCTTTCGGTCATCGCCTTGACCACGACCCGCTGGGCATCCACCGAAATCTTGGTGCGGGGCAGCTTCTTGAGCGAATTGACCGCATAATCCAACGCCGCATCCCATGTGTCAGGCTTGGGATAATCCGCTGTCTCCAGCAGATCGGCCACCGATTTACCGCCCGCCGCCTCCTGAATCTCGGCCACCAGCGCAGCACGATCATTCGCGGCAGGGATCAGGCCAATCACCGAAATGCCGCTATCGTTGCGCAGGATTTCAACCGAGAACCGGGGCGGTGCGATATCGGCCGTATCCGCAACCAGCATCTGGTCAATCACGCGGGCGGCATCCACAACCGTGCCCGCCACCGACAGGGCCATGAACCGGCGCGCCTCGGTCGGGGCTTCACCGGCCAGGAACACCTGCAAACCGCTGGCATCCACCTCGGCCCAGGTCAGGCCCTGTTCATCCAGGGTGTCGCGCACGGTTTGGCGGGAATGATCCTCGATGACCGTCACCGAAAAACGGGCCGCAAGCAAGCAAAGCGCCGCCGCCGCGACAAAGACGCCAACGATCGCAAACACCGAAGAAAGACGCATAATGAGGGCCGTGAGTTGTTGTTCCCAAACTGTCTTAGGCGCTTGACCGGGCGAGTGCAATCACAGCAGCAGCGCGATGGCGAAAAACGGCAGAGGCACCAGCCCCGCATCCCGATTGGAGCGGAAGATACGCAACAGGCCCGCGCCATCCTCGGTATCCAGACCACGCATCTGCCAGATCATATGTCCGCCCATCGCCCAGGGTCCCAGCAGGGCGATCAACACGGCCAACGGATGCCCCCCCTTGGCCGCCAGGATCACCGCCACCCCAATCAGAGACACGGTGACCACCAGAAACCGCTTCAACCACTTGCCCGTGTCCTTACCAAACAGCAGGGCCGTGGATTTCACCCCAATCAGCGCGTCATCCTCGGCATCCTGATGGGCATAAATCGTATCGTAAAACAGCGTCCAGGCGATGCCCCCCAGATAGAGCAGCACCGCAGGCCAGCCCAACGATCCTGTATGCGCCGTCCAGGCCAGCAAAGCGCCCCAGTTGAACGCCAGCCCGAGAAACGCCTGCGGCCACCACGTGAACCGCTTGGCAAACGGGTAAATGCACACCGGCAGCAACGACAGCACGCCCAGCGCGATCGCGGCCCAATTGAAAGTCAGCAGGATAACGAAGGCCGCCAGCGACTGTATGACCAACCACGCCAGCGCCTGTTTGGTTGTGACCTGCCCCGATGGAATGGGCCGCGATGCGGTGCGTGCCACCTGCCCGTCAATATGACGGTCTGTGATGTCATTCCACGTACAGCCCGCCCCGCGCATCAGAAATGCGCCAATGGCACAGCCAACGAAAATCCAAAGATCAAACCAGCGCGCCTGTCCGTCGTACAATATCGCCAGCGCCAGACCCCACCAGCACGGCAACAACAACAACCATGTACCAATCGGACGATCCGCCCGCGACAGGCGCAGATAAGGCCGCGTCCATTGCGGGGCCGTGTGATCCACCCAATTGCCGGTATAGGCGTCCGCCACCCGGTTTTCGGCCTCTGGTGTCTGGTTGTCGGCGGTCATATGTTGGCTCTCATGAAGGATACGAATGTCAGACTTTATGTAGATCACCCTTTGGGGCAAGGGCAATCGGTTCCGCTGAACCGGGATCAGACGCATTACCTGTTCGGGGTGATGCGGCTGGGGGTGGGCGACACGATCCTGTTGTTCAACGGCAAGGACGGCGAATGGCGTGCCTCGGTGGCCGAGGCGGGCAAACGTGCTGGTGTGCTGCAGACCCGGATGCAAACCCGGCCCCAGCAAAACCCACCCGATCTGTGGTTGCTCTTTGCACCCATTAAAAAAGTTCGCACCGATTTCATCGTCGAAAAGGCTGCCGAAATGGGGGCTGCGCGCATCTGCCCGCTGCAAACCGCCTTCACAAACTCTGAACGTGTCCGGCAGGACCGCCTGCAGGCCCACGCCGTGGAAGCTGCCGAACAATGCGGCGGCACCTTCGTGCCCGAGGTTGCCGATCTTGCCAAATTCTCCAGGGTGATGGAGGACTGGCCCGAAGACCGCCAGTTGATGTTCTGCGACGAGGCCCTTGCCGGCGCGGCCCAGACGTTGGCAACGGCAGGTGGCGATAAATGGGCCATCCTGATCGGCCCCGAGGGCGGATTCTCTGAGGCAGAACGCAAGGCGCTGAACGCCATGCCCCTAGCACACCCCGTGTCGCTGGGTCCGCGCATCCTGCGCGCCGATACCGCCGCCGTGGCCGCGCTGACCGTCTGGCAGCAGGCTTTGGGGGATTGGCGATGAACACCAAGCCTGTCTATCGACTGCACCTGTTCTTCGCCAAGGACAACGACCGTACCGTGATCTTGCGGCAAGGGCCTTCCGAAGTGTTCCGCATGATCCTCTGGCATCGCGACAGCGACCGCTTTGAAGATGGTCAGTGGCTCAAACACAAGGTTTACGTGGACCTCTGCGATCTCTCGCCGGACGGGCAACATTTCCTTTATTTCGCGCTGGATGGGAAGTGGGGCGCGGCGGCCAAGGGCAGTTACACGGCCATCTCCCGCCCGCCCTATTTCACCGCGCTGGCGCTTTTCCCCCAAGGTGACACATGGGGTGGCGGTGGGGCTTTCCTGAACAACACACTGTTCGTCGCCGATGGCGATAAAGATATTATTGGACGCACCAAGGGATTGTCCCGCCTCTACCGGTCCGAGCCAGACAAAGCCTGCCCTTCCGGGTTGCGACATGCCAGCGGCACCTGTGCGAAAATCGGCAAGGCCAAGGCCGCCCGTGCCAACCTGCGCCCCTTGCCGCGTGACCCGGCGCTTGACCTCTACGATACGCAGGGCGGTTGCCTCTACCGCCGCCACGGGCTGGAACTGGAACTGATCCGCGACTTCACGGACATGCAATTCGAACCGATCCGGGCACCCTACGACTGGCGTCACTCCGACGACTTGTCCGATCCTCCAGCCCCCTGGCACCCTGCCGACAGGGATACAACATGAGTTTTGTGCGCCCCGAAGCCGCCGCCGTGCTGCTGCGCTGGCGCGAGACCTATGTGGGCGGGTTTCTGGCGCTGCTCGGAACGTGGTGGGCCTTTGGCCTCAGCGGGTTGATGCCTTATCTGGGCGGGGCGCTGATTATCATCGGCACCATTCTGATCATTGTAGGGATTCAACGTGGGCGCTTTCGCGTGCCCGGAGATGGCCCCGGCCTTGTGCGCGTGACCGAGGATCAGATCGCCTATTTCGGGCCACTGACCGGCGGCGTGGTGGCATTGTCAGACCTTACCCGGCTCCAGATCGTGGCCGAGGCAAAACCCACCCATTGGGTTCTGTCACAATCAGGTGAGCCCGACCTGTTCATTCCGACAACTGCTGACGGGGCCGAGGCGTTGTTCGACGCTTTCGCCCGCCTGCCGGGCCTGCGTACCGAGCAGATGCTGACCGGGATGAAATCTTCATCAGGTCGCAGCATAACGCTTTGGCAACGCGCTGAATCTTCCCCGAAGCGCCTGAACTAAACAAAAAGCGTCAACACAATTTCTCCTTGGATGTGATGATCCGGATTGTGCATAGCCGTTCTGACACCCCGCCCTACGCCAAGACTTGACACCCCGCGCCATCCGCTTCACCACTCGCGGACCTTAAAAACGCGAGGGCAAGCCCATGTCGATCCCACAATCCGGCGGCGGACCAATCGAAGATCACGCCCAACTGGCCGGCTATCTGGAAAGCGGGTGTAAGGCGCGCGAAGATTGGCGCATCGGCACCGAGCATGAGAAGTTTGGGTACTGCAAGGACACGCTCAAACCCATTCCCTATGAGGGAGAACGCTCGGTTCTGGCGGTGCTGACGGGGCTGCGCGATGGTCATGGCTGGGCCCCTGTGGAAGAGGCGGGCAAGCTGATCGGGCTTGAAAAAGACGGCGCGAACGTGTCGCTTGAACCCGGTGGACAGCTGGAACTGTCGGGCGCGCCGCTGGAAAACATCCATCAGACCTGTGACGAGGTGAATGTCCACCTGGCCGATGTAAAAGACATCGCCGACAAGGTGGGTGTTGGCTTTATCGGTCTGGGGGCGGCCCCGGTCTGGCGGCACGAGGACATGGATCAGATGCCCAAGGGCCGCTACAAGCTGATGACCGACTACATGGACCATGTCGGCACCATGGGAAAATCCATGATGTACCGGACCTGCACGGTGCAGGTGAACCTCGATTTCGGGTCCGAGGCCGACATGGTCAAGAAATTCCGCGTGGCCCTTGCATTGCAACCGGTCGCCACCGCACTTTTCGCCAATTCGCCTTTCTTTGAAGGCGCTCCCAACGGCCACAAGTCCTGGCGTAGCCGGGTGTGGCGCGATCTTGACAGTTCCCGCACCGGCATGTTGCCGTTTGTCTTCGAGGACGGGTTCGGGTTTGAGGCCTATGCCGATTACGCCCTCGATGTGCCAATGTATTTTGTCTATCGCGATGGCGAATATATCAACGCTCTGGGCATGTCCTTTCGTGACTTCCTCAAGGGTGAACTGCCCGCCCTGCCCGGTGAAAAACCAACCCTGTCGGATTGGGCCGATCACCTGACCACCATTTTCCCCGAGGCCCGCATCAAGAAATTCATGGAAATGCGCGGGGCCGATGGCGGCCCGTGGCGTCGCCTCTGTGCATTGCCCGCGTTCTGGACCGGTTTGATGTATGATCAGGGCGCTTTGGACGCAGCCTGGGATCTGGTCAAAGGCTGGGATGCCCCCACCCGCGAGGCGTTGCGCATCGCCGCCAGCGAAAGCGCGCTTCAGGCTCAGGTCAACGACATCAACATGCACGATCTGTCACGCGAAGTGCTGGCCTTGTCCGAGGCTGGATTGAAGGCGCGCGCCTGTGAAGGGGCCGGCGGGCTTGTGCCGGACGAGACCCATTTCCTCAACGCGCTGATGGAAAGCGTGGACAGCGGCAAAGTGCCTGCCGATGAGTTGCTGGAGTGTTATCACGGCGCATGGAATGGCGATCTGAGCCGGATTTATGCCGAGTATTCTTACTAGGCCGTCCAGGTGTTACACTCGGGCGGATAACTGCCCGAGTGAGGTCTGATGATCATTTCCCAGCCGACCCCCGAATTGCCCGTTCGCGATGTCGCCACGGCGCAGGTCCATTACCGCGACCGGTTGGGGTTCAAGATCGAATGGCATGATGATGACGGCGGTATTGGCGCAGTGTCTCATGGCCCCTGCGCAATCTTTTTCCGCAAGACAGATGGGGATATACACCCCTGCACCTTCTGGGTCTTCACCAAGGATATTGATGCCACCTACGAGGATCTGGAACGGCGTGGTGCCCATATTTTCGAGCCGATCACAAACACCAAATGGGGGATGCGCCAGTTTGCCCTGCGCGATCCCAATGGGCATGTGTTCTATTTCCACCACGATCTGTGATGCGCGATCAGCCCCAATCCAACACAGGTATCACCGGTTGTCGGGTTTTCGCATAGCCCGGTACATCCCTGTCCAACCGCTTGGCCAAGTCCGGCAACCGACGAACGGGTACCTTTGGAAACAAATGATGCTCACGGTGGTAAAACATCAGATACGCTATCCGCGCCAATGGCCCGCGTTGGCTGCGCCCAGCCAGACCGGTATGCACGGTACCCTGATGGGTGATCCAGACCGCAAAAAACGCGGTCAGGCATTGCGCCGTGGTCATCGCTGCAAGGTGCAGCATCAAAAACGGCTGCCCACTGAGAAGGACCATCGTCATCACGATCAGCACACCAACCCAGTCAATCAGAACCAAACGCCGCCACTTGGGCGACCCGCTGCGCCAAGCCGCAAGGTTCAGATCGACGGGAAAGCGCGGGCCGTACAGCAGCACCTGACCGGCGCTCATATGGCTGCATTTCCCTTCATGATCTTCCGGGCCCAATGCGTGTTTGTGGTGTTTCAAGTGACAATACGCATCCGCATGGTTTGATCCGCACATCAGCGCGCTCAGGGCGTGCATCACTCGGTTATCGCCGCGCCGGGACAGGCCCAGATTGCCGTGGATCGCCTCGTGATTAAGGCGCAGCGCGCAAAGGAAAAACATGAAACTGGCCAGCGGCCCAACCATCCAAAGCGGGCTGGCATAAAGCACCAGCGACAGCGCCAGCCACGGTACGGGCAACAGTAATTCATGCAGGGTTCTGTCCGGTGTCATTCCGGTCAGGTCATGCCATTTGATACCTTTGGGGGTGGGTTCCGGGGCGCACATGGACTGTCCTCTCTGTTCAAAAAGAAAGGGCCGGGCCTTCTGCGGGCCCGATCCAACTGTGTTAGCCAACTGCAGGCTCAGCGTGCGGTGGGGAGGCGGGCTCGGCACCCTGTGCCACGGCCCGCAGGATGGTCACCGCATGGGAAAACCCCAGCCCCAGACAGATCGCTGCCAACCCCAGGGCAGCCATCAACGCCAGGGCCGCATCATTGCCCAGCAAAGGCAGGACACCGGCAATCAGCAGCACACCCCCGGCACCGATGGCACCGAACCCGGTGGCAACAGTCACCGCCGCCGAGCGGATCACAGGACCGCGCTTGGGACAGTCTGCCAACATGGTACCGATCTTGAGGATCATGCAGGCCAGAACCGTCAGAACTGTGAGGGAAATCAGAGTGTAAGTGGCAAGAACAAGTAACATGATGAGGTCTCCTTTCTCATACGATTTGGGTAAAGAACGGGCGGCACATCCGGCGGTACAGCACCGCAAAGACAGCCGACCAAAGCGGCGCAAACACCGATCCGAACAGCAGATAGAGCATGGCCAGGCTGGACGGGTTGCGTTCTCCGTTCAGCAGGGCGAACAGGTAAATGCCCGCACAGATCACAAGGTTGGCAGCAAAGCCAAGGGCAGCGATTTCGCCGGTCTTAGGTGGGTGGCGGCTGAGCCACCACAACAACACCGGCGTGGCCACAGCGACATAGAACGGCCCGCCAAATGCAAGCGCAAAGACCGGGATGAGCAGGATCCAGAAGGTCGCCCCCGTCACCATGATCGGGGCCAAGGCAAGCGCTGCGAAAAAGCTGACCGGGTCGATCATGTGGCGCCTGAGGGGATTGTTTTTATTTCCAGTTATTTCTGTCATGAAAGAAATCCTCAGTCAAAATTTTTAGCGGGTTTTGCCCTTCGGCAGCAGCTTCGCAATCCGTCCGCCCATTTTCAGCAGGGCCATCTGCACCCCACGGGGCATCTGCGACATTTCCTTGTACCAGCCATCGAACATCTCCATTGTCTCAAGCGTCTCGGAAATCCGTGCCTTGATATTGGTGGGCGTGTTATCGGTTTCGGCTTCCTTTGCCACCTCGTGCAGCGCGGCCAGGGTGGGCGCATATTCGCGTTCGCGCCGTCCTTCGATGACGATGTTCACCAAGTCAAACATGTCGCGGACAGACGTGAAATGATCACGTCGATCCCCCAACTGACGACTGACCTTGACCAGCTTCCAGCCCTGCAATTCCTTCAGCCCGTTCGAAACATTCGAGCGCGCCAGATTCAGCGTCTCGCAAATCTCATCGGCGGTCATTGCGTCGGGCATCACATGCAGCAAGGCATGGATTTGCGCGACCGAGCGGTTGACCCCCCATTTCGCACCCATTTCCCCCCAGTGGAGAATGAAGTTCTGTGTGGCGGGTGTAAGCTTCATCGGAGCATCCTGTATTTTCTGTAATGACAGAAATAACAGACACAACTGACAAGTCAAGCAATTCTTTTGACAGCCTGCCAGAACGGCATCAGAAGCACACAAAACTTGCCATCTGTCGTCACGAATGGTCAGCCACCCCTTGCGTCAATCCCATGTTGTTTGCATCCTGCGCAGATAAACAACTTCAAAAGGGACAAAACATGCGTGATTTCTTTATCAACTCTTTGGAAAAACTGATTGCCGTGATCATCGTCGTCGCGGCCATCGCTGTGGTGATCGGCAGCCTGTCTGCCATGGTGACACAAGGATTTCTGGCAGGTTTGCTGATGCTGGTACTTGGGGCGCTTTACGTCCTTGTGATGGGCGGGATGATGTATCTGTTCCTGGGCATTTACCACAACACAAAACGCACCGCCGAGGCCCTGGAACGCCAAGGATAGGTCGGTGCACGACCATCGCAGCTGATGCAAGCGGTGACAAAGGCGCGTCAACACGGCGCGCCTTTGTGCTTGGACAGACAAAAGTCTGACCCGCCCTTCATCTGCGCAATTGCCATTTCGCCTGAAATCCTCATTCTAAGCCGACACCAGATTGGGACCGCCTTATGAGAATTGCCACTGCCGCATATCCCCTTGATGCCCTGACCAGTTGGGCGGATTACGCCCAAAAGATTGAGGACTGGGCCTCTGACGCCGCAGGAAACGGTGCGAACCTTCTGCTATTTCCGGAATATGGCGCGATGGAACTGGCGATGCTGGATGGTGCGGATGTGGCAGCCGATATGGAACGCTCGATGCACTCAGTGTCGGCCCGCGTGCCAGACGCCGATGATCTGCATGCCGATCTGGCGGCCAAGTACAACGTGCATATCTGCGCTGGCTCCGCCCCGGTTTATGACGACGCGCTCGGGCCCCGCCCGGTCAACCGGGCGCGCTTGTTTGCCCCCACCGGCGGGCGCGGCTTTCAGGACAAGCAGATCATGACCCGCTATGAACGTGATCCGATGGACATGGCCCCCTGCGCACCGTTGAAACTGTTCGACACGGCCCTTGGCAAGATCGGAATCCTGATCTGCTATGACAGTGAATTTCCCCTGCTCGGCAGAGGCTTGGCAGAAGCCGAGTTGTTGCTGGCCCCCTCCTGCACCGAAGCCCTGTCTGGCTATTGGCGGGTCCGCATCGGGGCCATGGCCCGCGCTTTGGAGAACCAATGTATCTCGGTGATGTCCTCGCTTGTGGGCGAAGCGCCGTGGACAGATGTGGCCGATGTCACCACCGGGATGGGCGGTATTTTTGGCCCGCCCGACGCCGGATTTCCGGACACTGGAATCCTTGGGATCGGCACATTGGGTCAGCCTGGCTGGACCTATGCCGAGGTCGATCCGGCGGCGATTGCCCATGTCCGCGCCGATGGTCGTGTACTGAACCGCACCCATTGGGCCGAGCAGCACGGGCGCGACACCTCGGTCACATCTGAAACACTTCGCTGATTATCCCCTTGAAAACTTCGCCGATTAGGCTCATTTAAGCGGCGTCCCCGCACCAAGCGGGGTGTGTAACAAAGGAGAGACCATGGCCAAGGAAGAACTGCTCGAATTCCCCGGTGTCGTGAAAGAACTCCTGCCCAATGCGACGTTCCGGGTCGAGCTTGAAAACGGCCATGAGATCATCGCACATACGGCAGGCAAAATGCGCAAGAACCGCATTCGCGTTCTGGCAGGCGACAAGGTGCAGGTCGAGATGACCCCCTATGATCTGACCAAGGGTCGGATCAACTATCGCTTCAAGTAAGTCCCTGACTTAAATGGCTTTCATCCTCGGATCAGGAAGCCCGCGGCGGCGTGAACTGCTGGCGCAAATCGGGGTTGTGGCGGATGATATCCGCCCGCCTGACATAGATGAAACCCCGCAGACAGCCGAACTGCCCCGCCTCTATTGCATCCGCATGGCGCTTGAAAAAGTGAAGGCGGTGCAGGCCGAGGCAGAGGACATCGTTCTGGCTGCGGACACCACAGTCGCGCTTGGCCGACGTATTCTGGGCAAGCCGGGCGACGTGGGCGAAGCAGCAGCGTTTTTGCACGACATGTCGGGGCGGCGTCACCGCGTGATCACTGCCGTGGCCTTACGCCGGGGCGATCAGATTTGGCAACGGGATGTCGTCACGGGTGTCAAAATGAAACCCCTGTCGGATGATGAAGTGAACGCCTACCTCGCCACCAATGATTGGCAGGGCAAAGCCGGCGGCTATGGCATTCAGGGGCCTGCCGGGGCGTTTATCCCATGGATTCAAGGCTCGTTCACCGGGGTTGTCGGCCTGCCACTGGCAGAAACCGCAAACCTGCTGATCGCTGCCGGATATCCACTCTACCGGGACACGCCATGAAGGGCCGCCAGATCATTCTTGATCATCTGAACGGGGCCGAAGCCGCCGCCCTGCTGGTCGATGGCCGCTTGCATGACTTGCTGATTGACACGGATCGACCCCGGCCCGGCGCGATCTACCGCGCCATTGCCAATCGCCCGATGAAGGGCCAGGGGGGCATGTTCGTCACCACCCCGGACGGCAACGCGTTTCTGCGCCAGATCAAGGGCTTATCTCCGGGTCAACCGATCCTAGTCCAGGTCACAGGTTACGCCGAACCGGGCAAGGCGGTCCCCGTGACTGCCCGCGTTCTGTTCAAAAGCCGCTATGCGATTGTCACGCCCGAGGCCCCGGGCCTGAACATTTCCCGCTCGATCCGCGATGACGATCTGCGTGACCAATTGCTGGCTGTTGCCCACGGCGAAATGGCCGAGAGCAATATGGGCCTGATTCTGCGGTCTGCCTGCGCGGGTGCCGAGACGGATGAGATTGCCGAGGACATTCGCGCCATGCATGATCTGGCTCAGGCGGTTCTGGGTGATGCGGCTGGTGCGACGGCAGAAAAACTGACCGAGGGCGATGGCCCCCACGGATTGGCCTGGCGCGATTGGTCGGACCCTGCCGATGTGATGACTGATCCCGGCGGATTCGAAGCGCTTGGTGTCCTCGATCAGATCGAGGACCTTGGATCAGCCCATGTTGCCCTGCCCGGAGGCGGCGCAATGTTTGTCGAACCCACCCGCGCGCTGGTGGCTGTCGATATCAACACTGGCAACGATACATCCCTGGCCGCCGGGCTGAAGGTAAACACGGCCGCCGCCAAAGATCTGCCCCGTCAGTTGCGATTGCGGGGCCTGGGCGGGCAGATCACCCTTGATCTGGCCCCGATGCCCAAAAAAGACCGGAAACTCTTTGAAACCGCGCTGAAATCTGCCTTTCGCACCGATGGTGTCGATACTGCCCTGGCCGGATGGACCCCTCTGGGCCATTATGAACTGCACCGCAAACGGGATCGTATCCCCTTGAACGAGTTGACCAAATGACCTGTCCCATCTGCCAGAAAGACACTGTCAAAGCGTTTCGCCCCTTCTGCTCCAAGCGGTGCGCCGATGTCGATCTGGGCAAATGGCTGTCCGGCGATTATGCCATGCCATCCCAGGATCCCGACGATATCGAACAAGCCTTTGATGCGATTGAGAAACTTGAGGACCATGACCCCAAGCTGCACTAAAGACTTTTTTGCCGATACCCTCTGGACACCCCTCGCCCCCTCGCCTAGAACGCCTGCACCCGAACGCCCCCGGCGTTCCCCCGTGCCCGGGTAGCTCAGGGGTAGAGCAGTGGATTGAAAATCCTCGTGTCGGTGGTTCGATTCCGCCCCCGGGCACCATTAAATCAAATAAAATCAAAAGCTTGCATCATTTCTCGATTCACGTTCCGATCCGAGTTTGAGGCTGGGTGTCCTATGGGTGCCAAAGTCATGTGTTTCGCTTTGGCTGAACAGTAAAATTACAATGCCAGCTAGCCTACGACTACGCTTCGCTCTAACCTGAGTTGAATTTCAGAAAAGTAACTAGCGGGCAGAGTACATGTACGACCCCACATTTGGCAGCGCAGCACTTGCAAGGCAACTGAGCAAAAGTGATTTTCTTAAACAGCCTGCATTGAAGAATGAAGCTCACAAGGAAGCTTTGGTCACTCAGGCTGTGGCCACTGCACGAAATGGTTTTACCTCTCTGCCATTGACGCCGAACAACTTGGCTGGCCGGACCATCTATCAAGTAAATGATCTTGCGTGCGATCTGGTGCTGCGAAAGGCTGCTCAGAACATTCGCAGGATCACTGCATCAAAACAGGGAAGCCGGATTGAGATCGTTCGGCGTCTAAAACTGCTCTGCGAAGAAGGGTTGCCTTTTACTGTTGCAAAGATGGATGTAAAGAATTTTTACCCGTCCGTTGATCAGGATTTTTTGTCAAGCCAACTCAGCAAAAGGCTTATGACTGCTCCAAGCACGAGGTCTGTTGTCCGGTCACTGATTGAGCAATGCAAAACCAACTCGGTGAACGGCTTACCCCCAGGTTTGGCAATAAGTGCCGAACTTAGTGAGTTCTACATGCAAGACTTTGACCAAAGAATGCGGGAGCAACTAAACGCACACTACTTTGCCCGATATGTAGATGATATCGTACTGATCCTACCGGAATTGGAACATCCGAACTCGCTAAAAGCGCAGATCGAAAAAGCTTTGCCGGCGGGGCTGAAATTAAATTTTTCCAAATCGAAAATTTACCCGTTCAAGAATGCAAAGATGAAGACGCCAACCGTCGAGCACAGCTTTGACTACCTCGGGTTCCAGTTCAGTGTCTTTAACACTGACAAAGCGAGACCCATTTCTCGTCGAGTTGAACTAGATATCGCGGCCTCAAAGGTGCGAAAGAACAAGACTCGAATTGTGAAATCCCTCCTGCGATATTTGGGTGATGGGAACTTTGCCGATCTGAGAGATCGCGTCCGTATTTTGACCTGTGGCTATCAATTCTTTGACGAAAGAAAGCAAAAGAAGCGAAGCGCGGGTCTGCAGCACACTTACAGCCTGATCGAGAGTAACGCACCGGCACTTGTCGAGCTCGATAGATTTTTTTCGGGGATGGTTCTGTGCCGGTCAGGGGCAGTCGGGGGGAGGCTGGCGCTCGCTTTGACTAATCGTCAAAGAAAAGAGCTTCTCAAATACTCATTCGTCAACGGGTTCGCCAATCGTGTTCACTTCCGGTTCAGCGCTGATCGGTTAGCAGGACTAATGGAGTGCTGGAAGTATGCCTAGCAAGCGAAAGTCACGGGTAAATCTAGACCGAGCAGACAAGTGGCGTGTGGTACTCACAGACACGTCACCTTTCGAGGTACCGATTGTCGTTAGCAACGATGGATTCTACAAGAACCTTCATGGCGTGACAAAGAAATCGGCGGACTTCCAAAAGTTGATAGGCGCTCTCTTGCTGGAGGATGACGGCAAGGGCTACACCGTTCCGCTCAGGTACAATATCGTCAAAGATTCTCGAAGTGTCAGAACCTTGAGCCTCCTGCATCCGAGAGGTCAGGTCATATTGGCCGATTTCTATCAAAAGTACGAGGAGTTGATCTGTGAGTACTCCGGGCGCGGACCGTTCTCCATTCGTGCGCCGAAGAAAGTTGGGAGCTCCTTTTTTGTACCGTCTTCAGTGCAGGATAAGAACCAATTCAAGAACGCTACCGTCGATACGGCGGAGTTGGACAAGCTGGTGCGTAACCCGGCAAGCTATTTTGCATATTCAGGATTTGAGCGCCTCTACAAGTTCTTCGCCTCGAACGATCACATTCGCTTAGAAAAAAAGTTTCGATACCAGTTATCTTTGGACATTAGTAAGTGTTTCGACAGCATTTACACTCACTCCATGGCTTGGGCGACCAAGAGCAAAGAGGAGGCGAAAGAAAATACGTTCGCGCTTAGTTTTGGAAATCAGTTCGACAAGGTAATGCAGAGGCTCAACCATAACGAAACAAGTGGTATCTGCATTGGCCCGGAGGCCAGTCGGATCTTTGCAGAAATTATACTTGCAAAGGTGGATCAAAACGCACGCCGCAACCTTGAAGTGAAAAGCCCTCCCATACGTGATGGTGTCGACTACGAATGCAGACGGTACGTAGACAACTACTATGTTTTTACCAATGACCCTGTGACGGCCGAGCAGGTGGAGCACGAGCTATCAATCGCGTTGCGAGAATACAATCTGCACCTAAACACCGGGAAAAGAGAGTTCGACAAGCGGCCATTCTACTCGAAAAAGTCTCTGGTAATCGACGAGATCAATAAGTCTCTTGGCACTCATTGGGAAAAGCTCTTTGAAACTGTCACCCTACCTGCGAGCGGCAAGAGGGCGTTGCTTCCGAAGTACATTTACAAATATCGGTCGTTGTTTGGAAAGTTCACCAGAGAGGTTAAGGCAGCATGCTTTTCCTCGGAGCTTGGTTACGACGCGGTTGCAAACTATGTAATTGGGGCGGTTCGCCGGAAAGCTATTGATATAGCGGACGGGTACGGTGATCTTGTTGCGTTGGAAGACACTCCTGTTGTTGATCGGGACTATCGGCAAATGTTCTTTTTCCTGCTTGATGTTGGGTTTTACTTTTTTACGCTTCACCCTACCGTCGCGTCATCGCTTCGCCTGTCTCACGCCATCGTGTGCGCTGCGCAGCATCTGCAAGAACACGATCCAGAAGGTTTTGATATCCTCAAAGAAGCCTCCCTTCGTTGGGCGTCTCAATTGGCGAGAGCACCTAGCTTCGAAGGCTTGTTCTCAAAAAACTCGGTGATCCCTATCGAGATCCTCAACATTCTGATTAGTCTTCAACAATTTGGAGGCGATGGGCAACTGGAGCACGAACTGATCTCACTCGCCAAACTGGACAGAAAGAACCAAGGTTACTTCGAGTTGGTCGTGAAGCTATTCATCTATGGTGACCGACCGGAGTTCGCTGACCAGCGGAATGAAATATGGGACTTCATCTGTAAGCGAATTTCTTCCGAGAAGTATCTGAATAGGGATTCAGAAACAGTTCATCTTTTGTTGGATTCCCTCGCTTGCCCCCATCTTGACAGGACCAAGAGAGCTAAGTTGCTTCGAGCTTCATGGAGCAGGATTGGCGCGAACCTTGGAAGCATCAGCGTTGCCAAGGCAGAGGCTCTAATTGATGAAATCCAGCAGCAGCATTGGTTTGTTCGCTGGGATGGTGTCGACCTATTGAATATGATCGAAAAGAAAGAATTGAGCAGCGTCTACGCCTAGGGTACCTAGAAGGTGGGTGCCAGCCACGTTTTGCCGCGACTCGTTTTGCGGTACAGACGGGCGATCAAACTGCGGTGTTCAGCCTCGTGTTGACCACATGGATCGTACAGTCCGCGTAAGAGGTCGCCTTGAGCAGCAATGCACACACTTACTGTGGCTGGCATCCTAGCCTGAACTTCAGAATCATTTTTTGGGTGCAGTTTTGCCTGTGATTGCGGCTATAGCCTGCTTTTCTGCCGCTGAACCCTTCACCCATTGCCACGGCGTGCGCGGCTTACGAGCTTTCGCCAGTTCAGGGTTTGCCTTGGCATTGCTGACAGCGGCACGCAGCTTCTCACGGGCATCGCGTGGATCGACTTTTAGTTCTTCACAAAGGGTTTTCAGTGTAACGATGTCAGGCATAACGATCTCCTTGATTGCTGATGAAGATCGATAAGATGCCGGCTGGTAGGTTGTCAGGGACAACCCTAGCTGGCTCTAAAGATTTCCGAGATGTCCACGCCAAGCGCCTTCGCGATCCGTTCGACCACCAAGATCGACGGGTTGCGCTTCCCGGTTTCGACGCCACTCAGGTAGGTCTGGTGAATGTCTGCAAGGTGGGCGACTTCCTCTTGGGATAAGTCCTTCTCCCTCCTGATTCTTTGGATGTTTTTTGAAACACGTTGCTGCACAGACATGTGCTGCATGGCGCATAGCAACTGCAATCAGCGCCATAGACTATAAGTCATAAAGCGCATACGCTGGTGGAAGTTTTTTGATTTCATTGGCGACGTTTTGGGATGGGCAAAGATTGCACAAGTGCGCCCGAACACTTGACTCATAGTCTAAGTGTCTCTGCGCATCAGGTCTTGGAACCGAAGAGGGTTCTGGCACCTTCCGAAATCTTGGCTCACATAGATGAACACAAGATCATCCACGGCTTGTACGGCTGGTGGTTCGACAGCGCCTTGCCAAAGGTGCCACGAGGTGGATGTCTCGAACTCGATGGAAAGCACTTGCTGTATATTGGCATAGCGCCCCCGAAGGACCGACCGGCAAAATCGGGTTCAGCTACGCCAGTCAAAAAGCGTCTTTGGCGCAACCACCTGCGTGGCTCGGTCCGATCCTCAACCCTTCGTCTATCACTCGCTGCTTTACTGAAGGATCAACTAGGCTTCGAATTTTACAGGGATGCCGGTGATCGGGTGCGCATGACGGAAGATTACGAGGAAAACCTGACCGCTTGGATCGAAGAACATGCTGGGATTTCTGTGGTCCACCATGACGCCCCCGGGCAGCTAGAGGAAGCGTTGGTCAGAAACGGCCCACCATTGCCTTTGAACCTGAGTATGTCAGGCCATCCGTTCAAACCAACCTTGAGCGCGCTTCGGAAGGCGCTTGGGCGCGATTGACGCCACCTGCAACAAATCCCCGGCATATGCAGCGATAGGCGCGCGTGGCCGCGTTGTATTGAGCCAGCATGGCGTTTGACCGGCATTCGCGACATATCCAGCCCGACGCCACACTGAGCCCGACGCTGGCCCCTGCACGCTGCGTAGACGGGTTCCTCACTGGGAATTACCCTGACGACTGCTGCTGCCCGATCTTATTGCGCTGTTGCGACTGCAATCAGTGAAAGGAGATCGCAATGGTCATTCGTGCAACTTGGAGATTCAACGGGCAGGAGAAGGTCATCCTCGGCAATTGGCATCGCCTGTGGTGCCTGCTGTTCGGTCCATTCTACTATGCCTTCAAAGGCATGTGGTGGTGGGCAATCTTATCCTTCTTCACCCTGAATGGCCTGTGGATCGGCTTTCCCCTGTACAACTGTGGGATTGTCCTTCGCCACTTCCACAATAAGGGGTGGGTTCAAAAT
>Ga0316205_10002864_pt1 | contig 17086 bp, 18 predicted proteins | sample 3monthpyrite_MG_FD_204941 | JGI IMG/M metagenome (GOLD analysis project Ga0316205, IMG submission 204941) | Microbial mat bacterial communities from mineral coupon in-situ incubated in ocean water Damariscotta River, Maine, United States -... | ecosystem: Environmental > Aquatic > Marine >... | reverse complement strand
AGGGACTAGGGACTAGGGACTAGGGACTAGGGACTAGGGACTAGGGACTAGGGACTAGGGACTAGGGACTAGGGACTAGGGACTAGGGACTAGGGACTAGGGACTAGGGACTAGGGACTAGGGACTATCAGGATGATGCCAGACCCAAATGACCTGTCAAGACAATCTTTTGACTTTCCTAGTACCTAGCTACTCGTACCTAGTAACTAATGTATGGTGGGCCGTGAGCGACTTGAACGCTCGACCAATGGATTAAAAGTCCACTGCTCTACCAACTGAGCTAACGGCCCGGAAAAAGATGAACACGAATAATACTGGAACCACCGGGAATGGCAAGTACCCAGTGGTGTTTTTTTTAAATTCCTTCCAGTTTACGCATACCTTTAGGAAGCAGTCGCATGTCAACGAGGCCAGTCACGAATGCCGACATAAAACTCGCATCCTCGTACATCATTTTATAGAGCTGAACTTTCATGGTAATAGCACTACCAAAGATGATACTAAAGAGTGTAATGATTGAGCCCAGAGCCAATGTAGACACGCCGGTAATACCTTGACCAATGGTACAACCAACCGCTAGAACTCCACCAAAACCCATTAAAACAGCCCCTATGAGGTGGTTGAAGAAGTCTCCGAAAGATGCAAACCATTCAATACGGAAGCTACGAGTAACCAAAGACCAAAGAAATGATCCGGCTATCACGCCAAACAAGGCCATCAGACCAAATGTCAGGTATTTGGAAGCAAAACCACCCATGGCATAACCATAAGTCTGTCCCATAGGATTAATAAAAGTAAATGACTGGGTATTCAGTGAGCGTAGTTCAGCAGGCTTACCGGCATCACTGTCAACCAGCATATCCCAGTTTTCAACGTAACGAGCGAGGTTTAGCATTTCGCCTTCAGCTTCTATGCTAATCAGTGCACCACTAATGTACCAACCTGCCAGTACACTTAAACCAACAACCAGGCCACCCATTACATTATCTAAACTACTGCGGAATTCACTGGATTTAAAAATAATGATGAGTAAAAGTAGAGAAATCGCACCCCCTATATACATTCGCATATTGGCGGCGTCTGCATCATTAACCAGTGACCCCAGATCTTGAGACGTTGACAGTGAAATGGCCGTTGGGCGTAACCAATCATAGAACAATACAGACATTAACGTCTGATCAGAACCAGGGAACGGGTTAACCATGTAATAAGCAATCAGTCCTATAATCAGTAACACCATGATGGATTTAATGTTTCCACCACCAATACGTATCAAGGTTTTGTTACCGCAGCCACTGGCCAGTGTCATACCAATACCGAATAATACGCCACCCAGTAAATTCTCAGCCCAGATCAGTTCACTACCGCGATAGGGGGGGAATGACGTGCTGGTATTTACCAGTCCTGCCGTCTCCAGTATAACTACCCCGAGCATGGCGACAGCGATAGCCAGAAACCAGGCTCGCATTCGACTGTTATCCCCCATGTTTACAGCATCAGACACTGCGCCCATGGTACAAAAATTAGTTTTATTAACCACTGCACCCATTATGAGTGCTACTGCAAAAGTAGCCCAGAGAAATACGGTTTGTGCACTGGCGAAATCCTGAAAAACCATCTAAATACCCTCAATCATCTTTGTTATGACATGCCTAACAATGGAAAGTCACCGATAAAAAAACTCGGTTAGTCTACCTTGGGAAAAGGAATATAGCTAGTATTAATCGATTGCTTTACATATAAATCAATGGCTTATATGTATATAGTGGGATCATCAGCGCCTGCTGCCAAAAATCCGTCTTTTCTTATGCGGCAAGAGTCGCACTGACCGCAAGCCCTGCCTAGCTCATCGGCAGCGTAACAAGAGACCGTTTGACTGTAATCCACACCCAGGCCAAGCCCTGTCTTGATGATTTCCTGCTTGCTTAAATCAATCAAAGGCGTGCGAATCCGTATTTTATGCCCTTCTACTCCTGCACGAGTCGCCAGATTAGCCATTTTCTCATAAGCCATAATATAGTCAGGTCGACAATCGGGATAACCTGAATAATCAACTGCATTCACCCCAATAAAAATATCACTGGACTCCAGCACCTCTGCCCAGGCCAAAGCCAAAGACAAAAACACGGTATTGCGGGCAGGAACATAGGTAACAGGAATACCATCAGAGGCATGCTCCGGCACAGCAATGGATTGATCCGTCAAAGCCGAGCCACCTATAAATCCCATGTCGATATTGATCGTGCGGTGTTGCACTGCACCCATGGCGTTCGCAACATTGGCTGCTGCCACCAATTCCGAGACATGTCGTTGGCCATAACTGAAACTTAAGGCATAACAACGGTAGGACTGTTGCTTTGCAATAGCCAATACTGTGGCTGAATCCAGTCCACCTGACACAAGCACAACCGCTTTCTTTTGTTTACTCATGTTATCTAACCTGAAAGATAATAACCGGATCGAAAGATCTAGCGACCGGGCTCATCACCCCATAGTAGTTTGTGTAATTGCACCTGAAAACGGATCGGTAGTCCTGACTCAATGACCCAACCTGCCAACTCATCCGCATCCAATGAGCCATGCACTGGCGATACCAGGACTTCACAGCGCTCAAGCAGTTGCTTTTCCTTTATTTGCTCACATGACCAATCAAAGTCCCTTCGGTCAGCCACCACAAATTTAACCTGATCATTGGGTGTTAACAGCGTAATATTCTCAGTTCTGTTTTTATCCATTTCGCCAGAACCTGGGGTTTTTAAATCCATCACCCGACTTACTCGCGTGTCCACCTGCCCAATATCCAATGCCCCGCTGGTCTCCAAAGATACTTCCAGACCTAGATCGCATAATCGAGTAAGCAAGGGTATACAGGCTTTTTGGGCCAAAGGCTCACCACCAGTCACCGTGACATAGCTAGCGCTCAGAAGCTTCACTTGATGAACAATTTCATCCAGCTCCATCCACTGGCCACCACTGAAAGCGTACTCGGTATCGCAATAACCACAACGTAAGGGACAGCCCGTCAAGCGTATAAAGATGGTCGGGAATCCCACACTCCTCGATTCGCCCTGAAGCGAATGAAAAATCTCAGTAATACGCAAGCGCCTGTTATCAGACTCATTTTCAGTAATTTCATCTATCATTGGCGAATTCTACACTATCTTGTTTTTTTCAGCTGCTTCGCAACAACCTGACAAGACGATATACTGTCATTCATGTCAGAACATCAGGGAAAATCAATCGGTAAAGGTATGATCATAGCTGCCTGGCTTATCGCGCTTGGATTGCTAACCCTGTTTTTTAATAAAGTACTGGAAAATCAACACAATCCCAATAAAAGTTTGCAAAGCAGTGTCTCCAGTAGCGGTACAAGGGAAATAAAACTACTACGAAATCGGGGTGGGCATTACATTACACCGGGTGAAATCAACCAACATGAAGTGTTATTCATGCTCGATACTGGCGCCACAACGATCTCAATACCAGGCGATATTGCTAATCGTCTTAATCTTAAAAAGGGTTTTGCATTCAATGTTTCTACTGCTAACGGCAATATACAGGTCTACGCAACACGGCTAAAACAGGTGAAAATGGGCGACATTATGCTCGAAAATGTTTCCGCAAACATTAATCCCCACATGGATGGAAAAGAAATATTAATGGGCATGAATGTCCTGAAAAAACTCGAAATGATACAACGAGGAGATACCCTGACATTACGCCAGTATCCTTGAAACACTTCATAGACATTCCTGATGATCACAGCACGTCTCCTGTCACACCTAAACTCAGGCAACAGGTCGTGTTAGAATAAGGCATATCGATTGTTATGGCTTCTAAGATGATTATTCAAACAACAAACAGCGGCTTGCAGTACCAAGACACCATCATCGGCGAAGGCAAGTGTGCTACCGGACTGCGTTATGGTCCTACTGGAACCGGTGGCTCAATAACGCCTAATGCCACTCTCATTATTGAAGTGGAATGACTGGGACATCAATGAGCAAGGACAACCCTTTGGTAAATTTTCAACGAGACCTTCATCAGCAAGTTACATTTGCCCTGCAAGAAGATATTGGCGACGGTGATATTACCGCCAGCCTGATCCCGGAAAACAAAAATGCGAGTGCCCGTATTATTTGTCGGGAAGAAGCGGTCATTTGTGGCCAGGAATGGGTTAATGAATCATTTCATCAACTCAATGCGGACACCCGCATTGAATGGCAAATAAATGACGGTGAACTGGCCAAACCCGACCAAACGCTATGTCTGATTAGTGGTAATGCCCGAAGCTTACTGACAGCTGAACGTACCGCATTGAATTTCCTACAAACCTTGTCAGCAACCGCCACGTTAGCAAGGCAATATGCGCAAGCCGTTGATGGGCTCACTGCACGCGTATTAGACACCCGAAAAACCCTACCAGGCTTGAGGATGGCGCAAAAATATGCTGTTTTTTGTGGTGGATGCGATAATCATCGTATGGGGCTTCATGATGCCGTTTTGATTAAAGAAAATCATATCGCCACAGCCGGCTCAGTTGATAAAGCCGTCAGCGCTGCACGTAACTTGTTAGTACACAAGGACATACTGATCGAGGTTGAAGTTGAAAACCTCAAGCAATTGCAAGAAGCACTTAACGCAGGAGCCGATCGAGTACTACTTGATAACATGGACATTGACATGCTTAAGGAGGCAGTTAACATCAACAAAGGTAAGGCTGGACTGGAGGCATCGGGAGGTATAACATTGAAAAACATTAGAAATATTGCTACAGCTGGCGTTGACTATATTTCGATAGGTGCTCTGACAAAAGATATTAAAGCAATTGATCTTTCGATGAGAATTACCATTGATGACTAAAATTTTGTACTAGACTATAAATATCTTCTACATCAGACCAGTAAGGCATGTTTCCAATAAAATAAGCAGTAATTTTTAGAGCTAATTGGATAAATTGTATTGATCATCAAGGGATTTGGACGTATATTTTAACTAGTAATGGTTCTGATTTTTTATGAACCGTTTGTATTACACAATAACAGCTATGAGATACTAACATGGAAACAAATACCGCAATCGATGCATTTAAAGGAAGAAGCGAAAGTCTCAGTAGTAGAATCAAGAAAGCAAGGATTAAGTCTGGCATTAGTCAGGCGGAACTTGCTCGTCGTATGGACATCTCTCGTGCCAGTGTCTCCATCTGGGAATCAGGCGGCAACGTCTCTCAGGATAACATTATCAAACTGGCTAGCATCCTCAAAGTAACTCCCGAATGGCTTCAATATGATGTAAGTGCCCGCCCCGAAGTCGATGTTGAGATGTTAAAAGAGTGTTTGGTTAAAACCGAACACATGTCCAAAAAACTGGATGTAAATCTTAATCAGGATCAACAGGCTCGTCTGGCAGCCTACCTGTATACCGAAGAACTACGTGGATCAGAGCCTGATGAAAAAAGAATCTCTGATCTTATCCGCATCCTGACTTAATCTACTCACTACCCGGGGTCTCCCCAAAACGCTTCAGCAACATTGATCTGTATCAGTCCGTTTGATACAGATCAATGCTATTGTTAATTATATTCCTTGGTATTTTTTTGAGTGTATAAGCCATAAACGGAGATCACCATGTCTGCTTATCAACGCACGCTCATCGCTATTGATTTTTCTGCCGCTTGCAAACATGTTCTTGAACGTGGCATCGAAATAGCCTCTCAAAATCAGTCTGAAGTTTACCTGATACATATCGTTGAATATCTTCCGCCCATGGATTTTGGTTACGAACCCATCATTGTTCCGGACTGGTATACCAATGAACAGGAAATCATCACCCAGGCGGAAAAAAGTCTGAAACAACTGGCCGCTGCAAATGACATCAATAATAAACATACGATAGTGCAAACCGGAACGCCCAAGAACGAAATTATTCGCTTCGCTGAAGATCACCATATTGATTTGATCATCGTCGGCTCTCACGGGCGTCACGGCATACAAAGAATATTGGGCTCCACCGCCCACCCGGTTTTGCAAAATGCTCATTGCGATGTACTTGCTGTTAGAATTTCTGATTAGAGTTTTATTAAGCTTATGAGTAAGTCCACACATAAAGTTTTTATAGCTATCATTCTTGCAATACTTGTCGGTCTTTTTTTCTGGTACTCAAGCAAACCCTCTCCCGTGAAAGTCACTGTAGCAACCATCAGCAAGGGTGAAGTTGAGGAAACTGTCACCAATACACGCGCCGGCACGATAAAGAGCTGTCGACGTGCGCGTTTAGCTCCGGCAACAGCCGGACAAATCTCCAGGCTGCTGGTAAAAGAAGGGGACAAGGTTAAGGCCGGAACCATGCTACTTGAAATCTGGAATGAAGACATAAAAGCGGATATTGAATTATCAGAGCAGGAAACCCGTGCGACAGAATCACGATCAAAGGAAGCCTGCGTTAATGCTCAGGTTGCAGAAAAAGAAGCCAGTCGACTTAAAACCTTGCGAAAAAAGAATCTTGCTTCCGATGAGGATTTTGATCGTGCCATCGGCACTGCACGCGCGAAACGTGCCGCTTGCCAGGCTGCAAAGGCAAGCATTCAAGTGAGCCAGGCGAAAGTCAAACTTGCTCGTGCGCATCTTCAACGCACACAATTACACGCACCCTTTAGTGGTGTAGTTGCTGAAGTTAATGGCGAAGTGGGTGAGTTTGCCACACCCTCCCCGATTGGTGTCCCCACCCTACCCACCATTGATTTATTTGATCAAAACTGTGCCTATGTGGCTGCTCCCATTGATGAAGTGGATGCGCCCCAATTAATAAAAGACATGCAAGCCAGAATAAGCCTGGATGCTTTCAGTAAACAATCATTTCCCGGCCAGGTAAGACGCATTGCTCCCTACGTTCTCGATATTGAAAAACAAGCGCGCACCGTTGATATAGAAGTCGACTTCGTCAATCAAGAAGATATTACGCAACTATTGCCCGGATACAGTGCGGATGTAGAAATCATCATCAATAAAAAAGACAACACATTAAGGATACCCACAGAAGCCATCAAAGAAGACGATCAGGTACTGATCTATCATAAAGACAGTCATATACTTGAACAAAAATCTTTCAAAAAAGGCATTTCGAACTGGGTTTACACAGAAGTACTTGACGGCTTGAGTGAAGGCGAACAAGTTGTCACATCCATCGATCGCAAGGGAGTGGAAGCAGGTGTCGAAGCCATCGCAGAATAAAACTTCATGATACGGCTAACGCATATTAACCGAGTCTTTCAGGTAGGCGATCAACAAGTTCATGCGCTTAAAGATATCAACATGGATATTACTAATGGCGAATACTTATCCATTATGGGGCCATCCGGTTCCGGTAAATCGACCTTATTAAATATCCTCGGTCTTCTTGATAATCCCAACTCGGGTGAATACGAGCTTGAAGGTGAAGTAGTTACCAACCTCAGCGATGAACAGCAGGCTGCTATCAGAAGCACCCAGATCGGGTTCGTGTTCCAGTTCTTTCACTTACTTCCTCGTCTGACTGCTGAAGAGAATATTGCACTACCTATGATGCTGGCAGGTATCTCTGCAAAAGAAAGACATCAACGCACACGGAAAATATTACAAACACTGGGGTTGACCGGTCGTGCTCACCACAAACCGGAACAACTATCGGGTGGACAACGGCAACGCGTCGCTATCGGCCGGGCTACCATTATGCAACCCAGAGTACTGCTGGCAGATGAACCGACAGGTAATCTGGATCGCCATTCAGGACAGGATGTGGTCGATATTCTTGAGTCACTAAACCAGGAAGGCATCACACTCATCGTTGTTACCCACGATCCTGAATTGGGAGAGCGAGCCCCAAGAAAAATAAAGTTCGTTGACGGCGTTATTACTGTCGATACAGGCACACAGCAATGACTATGAAGTTCACGGATACGCTGGGTTTTTCATTAAGTGCAATAACCCGCCATCCATTACGGGCCGGACTCATGCTGTTGGCCATTTCTATCGGTGTTGCGTCCATCATCATTCTGACTGGACTCGGAGAAGGTGCCCGTCGCTATGTCACTGCAGAGTTTTCTTCCCTGGGTACTAATCTATTGATTGTCATTCCTGGCAAAACTGAAACCAGTGGCGGCATGATGAATATATTCAGCGGTGAAACACCGCGCGACCTGACACTAGACGATGCTCATAGTCTTAAGCAACACGCACAAGTAAAAAGAATAGCGCCCGTAGTTATTGGTACTGCCTACGTATCCTGGCAACAACTGAGCCGCGAAACAGCCATCATGGGATCGAATGCCGAGTTATTAGCGCTCCGAAACTGGAAAATGGCACGCGGTCGTTTTCTACCTCCTGCAGATAGTACACGCGCTGCAGCCATCTGTGTTATTGGCACAAAAATTCGCAAGGAATTATTCAAAAATGAAAATCCTATTGGTAAAAAAATAAGAATTGGAGACAGACAATTCAGAGTTATCGGTGTCCTTGGCTCTGAAGGGCGCTCAATCGGTATCGACGTAGAGGACATTGTCATTATTCCAACCGCCTCGGCACTCAGTTTATTTAACTCGCCCTCATTATTCAGAATTTTGGTAGAAGCGCGTTCGCGCGATACTTTGAATAAAGTTGAACAGCACATTATTCAAACCATCAAAGCCAGGCATCAAAATGAAGAAGACATTACTGTTATCTCCCAGGATGCTGTTCTGGGTACTTTTGACCAGATTTTTAAAACACTCACACTCACCGTTAGCGGTATCGCAGCGATTAGCCTGACGGTAGCAGGTTTATTAATCATGAATATAATGCTGGTGACTGTCAGCCAGCGCACTGCTGAAATTGGCCTGCTTAAAGCCATCGGTGCTTCTCGCCTGCAAATACAATCACTATTCCTGATCGAAGCAGTTTTACTCACCAGCTTCGGTGCGTTACTAGGTATTGCACTTGGTTTTTCCGGCAATTATCTTATCCATCATTTCGTGCCTGCATTAGATAATACTGCCCCGCTGTGGTCTGTACTGGCAGCTTTCGTTCTTTCTGTTGCAACCGGTCTATTATTCGGTGCAATGCCAGCACGTAGAGCTGCCAGACTCAATCCTATTCAAGCACTTGCTCACAGGTAGGACTAATGCATATCAAGGATTTTATTCGCCTCACCTATAGCGCCATAGTTACACAACGGTTAAGGGCATCACTGACGATACTGGGCATTGCCATTGGCATTGCTTCCGTGGTGCTATTAACTTCAATTGGTGAAGGCATACACCGTTTCGTTCTGGCCGAATTTACTCAGTTCGGAACAACTCTGATCGGCATCAACCCTGGCAAGACGACTACGCTCGGCACTTCTATCGGTGTGTTTGGAAACGACCATCCGTTAACCATCGAAGACAGTGAAGCCTTACGTCGAATACCCTATATCCGCGCCATCGTACCCGCAGTTCAAGGCAACGCTGAAGTTGAAGCGAAGGGCCTTAAACGCCGCACAACTGTATACGGCGTAGGAGCTGAAATGCCTGAGGCGTTTGCTCTTAAAGTAACATCGGGGCGATTTCTTCCACACGATCAAATCGAAGCACCACGAGCCTTTGCCGTATTAGGCTACAAATTAAAACAAGAGCTGTTTGCCGGACACAATCCACTTGGGCAGAAAATCAGAATCGGTGGAGAAAATTACCGGGTGATCGGCGTTATGGAATCCAAAGGGCAAATTCTCGGCATCGACCTGGATGACACCGTTTATATTCCTGCTGCACGCGCACTCAGCATGTATAACCGCGAAGGCCTGATGGAAATAGATGTCATGTATGAAGAAGGTCAGGATGAACAACAGATTGTCAGTGCAATAAAACGCATTTTAACCGCACGCCATGGTCGCGAAGATTTTACGATAACCACCCAACAACAAATGCTGGACGTCATGGGTGGCATTCTCAACATACTCACCTTTGCAGTGGCGGCACTGGGAAGTATCTCATTGCTGGTGGGCGGAGTTGGTATTTTAACGATCATGTTGATTGCTATTCAGGAAAGAACGTCTGAAATTGGTTTATTACGTGCGCTGGGTGCCCGTCAAAACCAGATCTTATGGTTGTTTTTAGGCGAAGCCGTTGTGTTATCGGCTATTGGAGGGTTATTCGGTTTGTTGCTGGGCGTCGCGGGTGCTCAACTACTGCATAGCCTCGTTCCGGCGTTGCCCGTGCATACACCCGTATTGTATGTATTAATGGCAGAAACGATCGCTATTTTAATCGGTCTGCTTTCAGGCGTTTTACCCGCCCGCAAAGCAGCAAGGATGCTACCGGTAGAAGCACTCAGAACTGAGTAGTTAACCTCACAGTTAACATGACTTTGACTCCTGCAATACTTGCAATTGTTGCTTATTCATTTACATTAGAGCGATGAAAAAGTCGCTTAACAAAATGCAACTTGTCGAAAAATTATCAGACATTCTCGACAAAGATTCACTACTCTACGAACAGGAAGACACAAAACCCTATGAGTGCGATGGGCTTTCTGCCTATCGCAAATTACCCATGCTTGTCGTTCTTCCATCCACTGTCGAGCAGGTTCAGGCCATTGTACGAGTCTGTCACGAATATAAAATTCCGGTGATTGCGCGTGGTGCCGGTACCGGCTTATCTGGTGGAGCTTTACCGCGTGAAGATGCCGTACTTCTCAGCCTTGCACGTTTGAACCAGATTCTGACTATTGACCCGGCTCAGTGTCTGGCGATCGTACAGCCAGGTGTTCGTAATCTTGCTATCTCTGAAGCCGTTGCACCGATGGGGCTCTACTATGCACCTGACCCCTCTTCTCAAATTGCCTGTAGCATTGGCGGCAATGTGGCTGAAAATTCCGGTGGCGTACATTGCCTTAAATACGGATTGACCGTTCATAATATCAGTCAGCTAAAAATAGTTTCCATAGAAGGCGAACTACTGACAATTGGCAGTCATGGACTGGATAGCTCTGGTTACGATTTATTAGCGTTAATGACAGGCTCGGAAGGCATGCTTGGCATTATTGTAGAAATCACCGTCAAACTACTACCCATCCCCGAACGTGCACAAGTGATTATGGCTGCTTTTGATGATGTAGAAAAAGCAGGCAATACTGTCGGCCACATCATTGCTGATGGCATCATACCTGCCGGCCTGGAAATGATGGACAACCCGGCCATACGGGCAGCCGAAGATTTTGTGCATGCCGGCTACCCGGTTGATGCTGCCGCCATTTTATTATGCGAACTGGATGGCACCAATGAAGATGTTTCTGCACAGGTCATGCGTGTTTGTGAACTGATGAAACAGCATGGAGCCATCAGCGTAAAAACAGCCCAGGACGAAGCTGAACGACAACAACTCTGGAAAGGTCGCAAAGCTGCCTTCCCGGCTGTTGGCCGCATTGCACCGGATTACTATTGTATGGACGGTACGATTCCCCGTAACAAACTGGCCTGGGTATTGAAAAGCATTGCTGAATTATCGGACCAATATCAATTACCGGTCGCCAATGTCTTTCATGCTGGCGATGGAAACTTACACCCGCTGATTTTATACGATGCCAATAAACCCGGCGAACTGCAAAAGACTGAAGAGTTTGGCGGAAAAATTCTGGAGTTATGCATTCAGGCAGGCGGCACCATTACGGGTGAACATGGCGTCGGCATGGAAAAAATTGACCAGATGTGCATCCAGTTTAAAGCCGATGAACTACAACAGTTTCATGACATCAAGCATGCCTTTGATCCTGACGGGCTACTCAATCCCGGTAAAGCTGTGCCCACATTACACCGTTGTGCCGAGTTTGGTGCTATGCATGTCCACGATGGGCAACTTCCACACCCGGAACTGGAGCGCTTCTAATGCCCGACCAAAGCCAGCCATTAGGTGACCAGGTGACTGAGGCCATCTCTCAGAAACGTGCACTCTACATTCAAGGCAATAACACGAAAGCATTCCTCGGAAATGAATGCGATGCATCGACGTTGGATGTCAGCAATCATAGCGGCATCCTGCACTACGAACCGACCGAGCTGGTGATCACTGCGCGTGCTGGCACCCCACTGAGTGAAATTATTCACAACCTTGATGCTCATCAACAGATGCTGGCTTTTGAGCCCCCGGCCTTCGGAGAGCATGCTACCTTGGGCGGCACCATCGCCTGTAATTTATCCGGACCTCGACGCCCCTACACCGGTGCAGCCCGAGACTATGTACTTGGTTGCCGCATGATCAATGGACAAGGCCAGATTATGCAGTTCGGTGGAGAAGTCATGAAGAATGTGGCGGGTTATGATGTCTCCCGACTCATGACTGGCTCATTGGGTACGTTGGGCATTCTGCTGGATGTATCACTCAAAGTTGTTCCAAAACCGCAGAAAGAAATCACTATCAGTAAAGAAGTCAGTGCTGAACAAGCGCTACAGTTAATGGCACATTGGCGTCAGCAACCCGCACCCATCTCTGCCAGCTGCCATGATGGTCAACAATTATTTTTTCGATTGTCGGGCACTGAACAAGCACTAAAAGCTGCACGCAATAAAATCGGCGGTGAACGCGTCGACAACGATACACTTTTCTGGCAACGGCTGAATGAACATCAACATGCTTTTTTTAACACCCGTAAAAAAGTATGGCGCCTCTCTCTCCCTTCAACAGCACCTCTGTTAGAGCTGGAAGGAAAAACCATGATGGATTGGGGTGGAGCACAACGCTGGTTGGTGAGTGACGCGAACCCGGAAACCGTTCGAACTAAAGTAGCATCAATTGGTGGTCATGCCACTGTTTATCGAAATAACAATACTGACACCAATAGTTTCCATCCATTGGATGGCAATATGTTATTCATACATCAACAGCTTAAAAAAGCATTGGATCCACATGGGTTATTTAACCCCGGGAAAATGTATAGCGAAATCTAGGGAGCCTCAGAATGGGTATTTTGATCTACATCAATAAGTCTGTTACCCATTTTTGCGATGATATCTACGCTCCTTTAGGAATACAAACCCTCTATTCCTGGCCCCATTGAAACCAATGGGGTTTTTTCTAACTAAAACATTCATCAGACAAGATAATAGATTCCCCTTAAATTTTGTTCGTTCCTTGATAGCTATCAAGTACTTGCTGCTACCTGTTATTGCCTGTTGTGAAATGACGGCTAATACCTGAACCACTAACTAGTTGTTTTGTATCGATAACGATTAGTTTACAGTGATATGTATGCCAGTATGGCATACGAATTGACTTTTCTTTATTGTGTGCCATACTGGCGTACATATATTCAATAAATAGGTGACAAAATGTCCGCTGATCGCAAAGACACCCGACTGGTTGCACGCACTTCCAGTGAAATACAGGATATCCTGCAACGTGCCGCTGATTATTCCGGAGCAAGCCTTTCACAATTCCTGGTCGATGCCGCAATGGAAAAAGCTCGCCTCGTGATAGAGCGATCCGAAAGCCTACACCTTTCAATGGCCGGCGCAGATGCTCTGTTTACCGCACTGGATAACTCACCCAAAGCTAACAGCAAACTTCTTAAGGCAGCAGATCACTATAAGGATACAGTGAATGTCGATCATCATCGATGAAATAACACCTCAACATAATCGAAAAGCGTTTGATTGCGGAGTGTCTGAACTCAATCAATTCCTGCAACAACAAGCACGACAGAAAACCGCCAAACACATCTCTAAAACCTTTGTCGCTTGCATAGATTCCGCCCCTGAAATGATTGTCGGTTTCCACACACTGACCGGATTTTCAGTAACAACCCCGCCATCTCATCGGGATTACAAAAAATATCCTCACCCACTCAGTGCCGTCAAACTTGCACGACTCGCTGTGAATTGTAGTCATCAAGGTCAACACTTAGGCAGTCGTTTATTGATCGACGCCATTTATCGAACCGTCCTAGTCTCTCAACAAATTGCGGCTATTGGATTGTTTGTCGATCCGATGGCACCTGAAATCACCCCTTTTTATCAACAGTATGGTTTTTGTCAGGCTGACCCCGGCGATCTATCTCGTCTTGAAATGTGGCTACCGATTAAAACTTGCGTTGAAATAGTGGATAGCATGAATGAATTTGAGTAGTTCTTAAGCGGCTTGGACTTTTATTAGAAAATAAATATTTAGAAGGTCTTCAGGAGCCACTTCGCACACGGATGATCACATCAATGCCCTCAGTCACCATACCTTCAGGCAATGGTGGAACACCGGTCACTTTCAATTCTTCAGTAGCAATATCAGTTAACGTGCCATTATCGATATTATAGAGATGGTGGTGCTCAGAAGTATTAGAGTCATAAAAAACACGACTGGGATCAACGATCACTTGCCTGACCAGGCCTTTTTCAGCAAACAGCCCCAGGGTGTTATACACCGTCGCTTTTGATACTGAAGGGCGAGATTGATTCACAGAGGTCAACACTTGATCAGCTGACAAATGCTGAGGACGATCAAACAAAATCTGGGCAATATCGATCCGTTGCTGGGTAGGCTGAATGCCATAATCACCCATCATGCGAATAACGGCTTGTCTGTCTAGCGGCCATTGTCTTTGTTTGTTATCCATAAGCATCAGTATAGGCCTAAAGATTAGACAAAGTCTAATTAATAAACCTCATATAACTACGGTTTATTGCCTTGCTTAAACAATAAACAAACAGAGAACCAGAAATTAACAGATAAGGTTAGGATATAGCGTTAATTGCATAAGGCAGTGGGTCAATAACAGGCTCATGGCCTAGCATCTGATCAACCAGAAGGTCCACAGAGGCCAGCCCCAGAATAACGCCATTGCGGAAATGGCCACAGTTGAAATACAAACCATCCAATTCAGGGCTCGACCCAATATACGGAACCCCCGTAGGACTGCCCGGGCGCAGTCCAGACCAGTGTTTTTCAACTTCATATTGAGCCAGTTCTGGCACCCACGACTGCGCACGTTTTATTAATTCCTCTCGTGCCTGCGTAGTGGTCGATTTGTCAAAACCGACGTATTCCAGCGTACTGCCCATTAATATACGACCATCACGACGAGGAATCAGGTAATGTCCTTGATGTAAAATAGTATGATGAATTAACCCGGGTATGGCTTTGAATACCAACATTTGGCCTCGTACCGGCTTAACATCAACATTAATACCCACTTGGTTCAGTAACGCTGAACTCCACGCTCCCGCAGTAACTACTACGCTCTCAGCAGGCAGGGTTCTTTTATCCGTCTTAACGGCTACTACACGCCCCTTTTTCTGTTCTATGGATTGCACTGACTCTTGCTCGGAAATCGCTACACCATGATATTGCAGACTTCCTTTTAGTGCTTTAACCAGCCGCGGGTTCCTCAACTGAGCGACTTCTGGCATCCATAAGGCTTGTGAAAGTGGACAGGACAGACGCGGTTCCAGTGCCCGTATTTCGTTCACCTCATTCAGGCTCTGCATTTCCCAGCCAAACTGCTGTGACCATTGTCTCGCCTGCAAAACTTCGGCTTCTTCACCATCAAGTATCAGTAAACCGGTTTGTGTCCATTCGGGATCTATACCAGACTCTTGTTCGAGCATTTGAGCCAGCTCAGGGTAATGCTGATGACTGTATGCTGCCAACTCAGAAACCGCTTGAGGATAGCGCCAGGGATATAGCGGGGAGAGAATACCACCGCCCGCCCAGGAAGATTCAGAACCTAATTGACCCTGATCAAGAAGCAAGACTGACTGACCTTCAAGAGTGAGACGACGCGCGGTCAACATCCCTACCAAACCGCCACCCACAACAATACAATCGTACAAACCTTACCTCACAGAATATTTATCAAGGCGCCAGAAAAACTAGTAGCAATGGAATTATTTCAACTCTTTAGGTAAATTGAAGGTGACATTTTCCGGCTCACCTTCATTTTCATTGACGCACGTAACGCCCAGACTTGTCAGGTGTGCTCGCACCTGATTCACCAGAATCTCCGGAGCTGAAGCGCCCGCAGTCAGACCGATAACCTGCTTTTCCTTAAACCAGTCACTATTAATATCTTCTACACCGTCTATCAAATAAGCAGGAATAGACAGTTTTTCAGCTATTTCGCGTAAACGATTGGAATTGGAACTGGTAACAGAACCGACGACTAAAACCACATCACTTTTTTCCGCCAGCAGCTTAACCGCATCCTGACGATTTTGCGTGGCATAACAAATGTCATCTTTTTTAGGCCCTTGTATCGATGGGAAGCGTTTATGTAATGCACGGATAATAGACTGGGTATCATCCATCGATAAAGTAGTCTGGGTTACAAAACACAGATTATCAGGGTTTTTTACCGTTATCGTATCAACGTCAGCTACCGTTTCTACAAGGTAAATACCAGTATCAGGCGAATCATTCTGATAACGCCCCATGGTGCCTTCCACTTCCGGATGCCCCGCATGACCAATTAAAATCACTTCACTACCCTGCTTCGCGTGCCGCGCCACTTCCAGGTGTACTTTGGTTACTAATGGGCAAGTAGCATCAAAAACCTTCAAATGGCGTTGCTCAGCTTCCTGTTGTACCGCACTGGAAACCCCATGCGCACTGAAAATGACCGTCGCATCGTCAGGTACATCGTCCAATTCTTCTACAAAGATGGCGCCTTTCTGTTTAAGGTCATTAACCACAAAGGTGTTATGTACCACCTCATGGCGTACATAAATCGGCGCACCGAACACATCGAGCGCACGTTCAACAATTTCAATGGCCCGGTCAACACCGGCACAAAAACCACGGGGATTCGCTAATATTAATTCCATACGCGGGATTATACAGAAAAATGACCTGACATTGAGTAGAAAACGAACGAATAATACCCATCTACAGGTGCTAAACAGCATTCACAGCTGTCATGCACTGCTTTAAGCAGCAAACCACCATACCGCTCATCTGAACCATGAAACCACTCGTCCAGCTAAGTTCCGTATATCTATCTGATAATTCTATAAATTATTTAATTACCCTGCTAAAATGTAAGACACATCACATACAGAAACAGGCTATTTTGCCGTATTATTAATGCAGGCACCAAGATGAATAAAATAATGAATT
>Ga0316205_10002863_pt1 | contig 17096 bp, 17 predicted proteins | sample 3monthpyrite_MG_FD_204941 | JGI IMG/M metagenome (GOLD analysis project Ga0316205, IMG submission 204941) | Microbial mat bacterial communities from mineral coupon in-situ incubated in ocean water Damariscotta River, Maine, United States -... | ecosystem: Environmental > Aquatic > Marine >... | reverse complement strand
TTGCGTCCAACGCATTGGCCTGCGGCAACGTCATCCAGAAGGGAGAGCTGTGGCCCGCCATCACGGTGCGCATCGTCAGCAGGAAGTTGTTCACTCCCTGGTAGGGTTCTCCGCCCACGCGCAGGGGACGAGAGCTACCACCTGCGGTCCAGGGCTTGCGCCACGGCAGAACACCGCGCTCGATGATGCGGATGATTTCGTTTGTGATGACCTCGGAGGCATCGAATTTGGGCGTGCGGGATCGGGCCATGGCTGGCCTCCTTTCGAGTTTTTGGTGAGAGGAAATGGTGATCAGGTTGACTGGCGGGGGCGAGGATCGTTGATGATCCTGGCGCCGAGCCCTTCGACCATGTCGATGTAGGTGGTCAGCGAGACGGACCTGCCAGGATCCGAAGAGTCAGGGTCGGCCGATCCGTCCCGCGCCACGCACGGCAAGTTCGCGAAGGCGATGACGTCACTGATGGGTCGGATATCGATGAACGGGGTTCCTCGTGCGACCGCGAGGGCGGCCAGGGGAAAGCGCTCGATCGGCGCGAAGGTCGAGACGGTGGTCCAACCGAGATGGAGGAATGTCCCACCCTCCCCGCAGATCACATGCGCGTTTGGCAATGACGCCGCCTGCTTCAGATAGCCGAGATCACGCAGGACGGTCTGGCGTTCGCGCCGCTGTGCCAGCGCCGTCTGGCCGGTTCGGCGTAGTTCCTTGTGTCGCCACCACGAGGCAGCGGTCGCGCGCAACACGCGCAAGACACCTGTTTGCATGGGAATGCCCTTCGTCAGGAACGGCAGACCGGAACCCGGCCCGGACCCATCCGAGGGACCCCAAAGGCCCTCATCCGGCAGTCACAAAACCCGAAGAACACTTCCGTAATGGGGCGGATCATTGTCAAGGGTTTCCGGCAAGCCAAGAATTCCGGCGAACATTTCTTTCTTCACCGGGTTTAAAACACAAAATCAAAAGCTTACTTTTTCTTTTTCACTGCAACGGCACTTCAGGACCGAGGGCTCCCCCTGCCCGGGCTTCGCTCTTCCGTCCGTAGTCAGCCTCAAAGCTGCCACTCTATGCCTGGTTCAAATCTGGTCCTGGGTGCCCATCTTTCACGCGCATTCAACAGGTGTTGATAGCCAGTGTCCTTACGGCATCTCCAGGAACCTCGTCCCGAAAAGGGACCTCTGCGTACCTGTTGTCAGTTGCAGTTCATGCCTCCGTTACGAAAAATCCTTGATGCGTGTCGCTTAGGCCGTCGGGCCCGGGTTCAGCGTGAAGCGAAACGGCGAACCGTCCATCCACATGCGATGCAAAATGACGCCAATTCGGCGCGCGAGCGCAATCAGGGCCCGTTTCGATCCACGCCTGTGCGCCACTCTGAGTGCCCAGGCCTGCAACCAGTTCGGTGCTGCGCGGTGCATCAAGATCGTCGCGGCCTGATACAACGCCGATCGCAATCCTCGATCACCCGCTCGTGTAATCTGCCCGACAATGTCCATCTCTCCGGATTGAGTGCGCCTCGGCGTCAGCCCGACCCAAGGACCGATATCCCTTGATTTCGCGAAGCGGGCCGGGTCATCAATCGCGGATCTTACGGTCAAAGCAACAATTGGGCCAACACCGGGCATTGTCATCATGAGACGGCAAACATCGTCATGTTCCGCCAACCCCACGACCTTTTCATCCAGGCTGGCCAGCTCTGTCCTCAGCTGCCCCCGAGCCCGCAGAAGGGCCAACGCCGAGGCGGACAAGATGTCATTGTCGGCAACCAGCTCCCTCACCCGGGCCTCGTACCTTACCCGGGTGACATGCCCAAGCTTCAGGCCGAAGTTCCTGAGCACTCCCCTCATCGAGAGTTCGATGTTGATGATCGCCTGCTGAATAGACTTGCGCGCCGACAGCAACGCGCGAATTTCCTGGGAGGACACGGATTTGCGGTGCACGGGCCTGTACCAACCCATTTGCAACAATCGAGCAATTCCCTGGGCATCGCGCCTATCGGTCTTGATAGGCATGGCTTTCAAGGCGGCCTTCACCAATCGCGTTTCCATCAAGACCACGTCAAATCCGGCCTCTTCGATGCCCTTGCTCAGCCATTGGGACAGTGGTCCGGCTTCGAGCCCGATCGCGTCGACCGCGTACGGCAATGACGCCATCGCACGCACCAGCGCTTCAGGCTCGCTGGCTGCCTCCAACTCCTCAACAACCTTCCCTTGCGGCCCCAGCACACAAATCGCCGTGCTTGCCAGAGATACATCCAATCCGATAAATACATTCATGTCGTTGCCCTTCTATTCTTAGGAATTGAGGCGCATGGAAACATACGACCTCGTAGACGCGCTGCAGGCGCATCAAGGGCAACGGCACTTCAGATCATGCTGACAAACAAGCGAAACGTGCTCGATTCGCCGAAAGCCCCATTACGGCATCTTTAACTTTCCAACCGCCAACCGGACCGCGGAAACTGACAAGGGTCCGACACCACCGCGGTTCCCAAGGACTTCATGCAGTCAGTGCCGGTTGGGGTCCAAGATCGGCAAGGTATATCGGCAACCCCAGCCCGACCGCAGCAGTCTTTGGCATATTATCAATAACTTATCTGATGTTCTCGATCGGCGAAAAACGCACCTACTGCGACTTTTCAGGCCCAAAAATCAGGATTTCCGGCGTTCAGCGCAATGCAGCGTTACGGATTAGCATTGGAAACGAAGGCACAGCGCCTCCTGACAGCTTGAAATTCAGCAATATTGTCGCTATATACCGTCAGTATCACTGTAGGAGCATAGATCATGCACATCACGAACTTTGCTGAAGCTGGGCAATTCGAACCGCGCAAGATTGCCGCGGTGCTACGCACGTCAGCAGAAGAGATCGCATTGACCGTCGGCTTGGGCAAAGACGCGTTGCAGAGGCGAACCCGCATCGGTTCGGACAAGACGCAGCGCCGCCTGCGCGAATTGGTAGAGGTGCTGAACAAAGTCGAGCCCCGCTTCGGCTCGGAACTGATGGCCTATGCATGGTACCGGTCAGAGCCCCTGCCCGGTTTTGATGGCCGGACAGCCATGCAGCTGGTGCAGGAAGGCAAAGCTCAGCAAGTTCTGGATTACATCGATGCGGTCGATGCGGGCATCTTTGCCTGATGCCGCTGAAAGATGGGCGCTACACAGGGCCACTCTATCGCGCCCTGAACCCGGTCTATGCGCGTGAACCTCTGTCCGGACGAGGCGCTGAACTCTATGGAGGGCGCTTTAACGCCAAGGGCACCCCTGCCCTCTACACCTCGCTGGATCCCGCGACCGCTCTTAGAGAAGCCAACCAGGTCGGCAGCCTGCAACCCACGATCCTGGTGTCCTACAAGGCCGACCTTGGGCCTATTTTCGATACCCGCTATCAGGACGGACTTGACCGGTATGGCGCGACCGAGGCGATGCTTGCCGATCCTGCATGGCGCATGAAGATGCTCGATGGTGAATCGGTTCCGACACAGGATTTTGCACGCGCCCTCATGGCGGATCGGTTTGCGGGGATTCTGATCCAAAGTTTTGCGAAGGGCGCTTTGTCATCGGACTTCAACATCGTGTTGTGGGCTTGGACTGGCAATAAGGGTTCTTTGGACGTCGTGGATGACGAAGAGCGGCTGTCGCGAATGTGAGGTGATCGGCTGACATTTTCACGGGGTGCACTTTTCGCATACCGCGCCTGTGACAAGCCTCTTTACGCCGCTGTCAGGGAATAGCTGGTGCTACGTCCACCAGCGTCATCTTTCTCAAGTGCTCCCAAATCGATCAGGTCGAGGATGTCGCGATATGCGGTGTCTTGTGAGCACTTCTCGATCTTCGCATATTTCGACGTCGTGAGTTTTCCTTCGAACCCATCGAGGAGGCGGTTAAGCATGTCCCGTTGGCGGTCGTTTATGTTGGCCGTTCCGTATTTCTCCCAGAACCGCGCCTTTTGAAACACGGCCTCCAGAATGATCTCTGCGCCATCAAAAGCACGGTCGAGGCAATTGAGGAACCAATTGAGCCAGGCGGTGACATCAAGCCCGCCCTTCTGCGTCGTCTCGAGCATATCATAATAGGCGCTCCGCTCCTGCCGGATTTGGGTCGACATGCTGTAAAACCGCTGTGAACTGCGTTCGGATCGCGCCAACGCCATATCCGCGATCGCACGCGCAATGCGCCCGTTGCCATCGTCGAAGGGGTGGATCGTGACGAACCACAGATGTGCAATTGCGGCATGAATAACGGGATCCGTATCGGGGGCCTGATTGAACCAGGTCAGAAACCGCGCCATCTCTGTATCAAGCCTTGCTGCTCCCGGCGCCTCAAAATGCACGCGCTCGCGACCCATAGGTCCTGAAACAACCTCCATAGGGCCGATCCGCCACTGCCCTACGGCGATCCGGGTTATTCCGCTTCGCCCCGTTGGAAAAAGGGCGGCATGCCAGCCGAACAATCGCTCTGCGTCCAGGGGTTGGTCATACGCTTGCGTCGCGTCCAGCATCATCTCGACGACCCCATCGACATGGCGATCAGACGGGATCAGCCCGCCTATTTCGAGCCCCAGCCGTTTTGCGATAGACGACCGAACCTGATCCTTGTCGAGCGTCTCGCCTTCGATCTCGCTGCTCTTGACGACATCACTGGTGAGAGTTCTCAACATCGCTTCGTTGCGAAGATCAAAGCCAAGGCCCTCCATGCGTCCCAAGAGCTTGCCTTGCCGGTGGCGGACAGCGGCAAGTTGTGATGACAGCTTGGCCTTGTCCCAAGAAAACTGCGGCCAATCAGTGAGTTCGTGAATGTAGGTCATATTTTACGCACTCCTTGCGGAGATTATACCGGGCAATCTCCGCAAGACAACAGTATTCGCCGCGCAATATGCGGAGAATACTGGCGCCAATCTCCGCAGACCCCTCTGGACCTTTGAATGTAGTAGAAACTGCTGCCCCATCCCATCATGCCGCCTGTCCGCTCAACCGGCCATAGAAGCTGCGCTCGAGATGCAGCTCCCCTGCCCCGGCTTTCTCGACCATCCCACGCAGATATCCGCCCGGTGACGCCACTTCGCCGGCGCAATGCTTGTCGAACGTGAGAACCAGCGCCGCAGTCGCGATTTGTGGCCCAAGTCGGTCCTGCGCGAGGTTCCAGGCGTGTTCAGAAACGCCGATCATTGGCCTCAACTGCCCCACAACACGGTGCAGATCGCCCCAATCCTTCAGATATCCGCCCATATTGCGCGCCCACGACGCAAATTCAGGACAGGCTTGCATGACTGTCGGCAGATCAAGAGCTGCCCCGCGCTTCTTGCGCGTTTCAGCCACCCAATCTTCCAACTCCCTATCGACTCGCTCTTCCAGTGGCGCATTTGGCACCACGCTCGCCGCTTCCTCTTTTTCTGAGGAATTACAGGTTACAGGATTAAGTTGATTTGTAATTAGTATATGAGGTTCGGAAATGACCTCCCTGGGGTTCATTTCTTGAGTCTTCTGAGGTACTTGCTCGGTGGTTTCGGCTGTGTTTTCCACAACCTCATCCGCTCGAACTGCCTTGAGGAACGTGGCCTCTACACGTTCCTGGAGCTCTTTGAACCACACCAAAAGCCGTTCCAGTGCCTCAGAGGCCGTGTTCCTGCGCGGAAGGCGGTCCAAAAGATCCTCGAAAAGGCCTGTGAGCTGCGTCCACGGGCCTCTCAGCGCGCCGCTGAGCGCAGCCTCGATCCGCGCTCGGATCATCCTGCGGGCCACAGTGATCTGCCGCTTCAGGCGCTGACAGAGCGCGCGCTCAGCCTGCAGCTCTGCGTGTAGCTGCTGGAACTCTTCTACGCGAGCGGACAGCGGCGACAAATCAAAGCCGTAGGCCTCAATGATACGGCCCTCTGCGTCCCTGTGGCCCCAACGCTTGCCATTAGGGCTGTCTTTGAAGGCGATTACACCGATCTCCGCCAGGCGACGCGCATGGCGCTTGAGCGCAGAGAGTGAAAAGCCCGTCTGCTCCATCAGATAGGCATTGGAGGCCCAGACGATCGGGCGCTGACCCTCTTCCCAATCTTGCGCCTGCGTGTAGGCCCCAAGTGTATCGAGGAGCATCATATCCCCTGCCTTGAGGCCGATATGCGCACCGACGCGTTTCACGGCGACAAAGGCCTGTGTTTTGGGCACGGCTGCTCTTTCACCAGCCTGTGCGTGCTGTTCAGCGACGGCGAGTCCGGCTGTCGCCTTCCGCCACCCCGAGTGTTGGTTGATATTGGACATATCTCTACTGTTCTGAGGCATGCCTGTCCCAGTCGCTCCATGCGGAGCATCATTGAATTTTTTCATTTTTTTGCCAGCAGACAAAGAAATCCCGTTCGCTCAGGAGCGATTTCTCTTGTGTGGTGATTCGGTGGCTGCTAGATTCTAGGTGTCTAATCTAAGAATTGCGCTTTGCGCAGCAGCCCTCGAAGCTCCGGTTTCGGGGGTTTTTCTTTGCTCGCCTTCCTCCTTTCTGCTCGTCCTCAGTTTTCATCCGTCCGGTTTACAGTTGTAAACTCGGCGTAGGATCTCTTGATGATTTCAGCCAGGTTGTCGTCGAGCCATTCCGCAAACTGCGCATTGGCACCTGATTTCTTGACTGACATCGATACAGAACCGCGACCTGTCTTGATCGTCACGCCCTCGACTGGTGTCACTTCAGAGGTGACGTTGCCTTGTCGCGCGCCTCGCTTGGAGGCTTCTTTCAACAGCACTTCCAATCGGTCGTCGGAACTCACTTCCTGACCGCAGTTTTTTAGAACGGACAGAGCAACCTTCTCAGTGAGCTTTTTGGAGATGAAGAGCTCCGCAAGAGCGGTCCATTTGGGTCTGCCAGATTTCGGCGCAGCCCCAACAAGATCACCTACCTTTACCGGCACGTTCTGGGTCACTTTCATCAAATGCGATAGACCTGAGGCGGACAGGCTCAAAACCTGCCTCACCGTGGGAGTGGCATGACCGGCCTCCAGGATAGCTTCTGCAAAACGCGCCTTTTCGTAGAATGAAAGGTTGCGGCGGGCAGCGTTTTCCAAACCTTTTGCAAGAAGAGCCGTTTGGTCATCGATGTCTTGGACATTGGAGCGAACCTTGATGCCAAGTTCCCGACAGGCTCTCAGTCGCCGCCGACCATAGATTGCCTCATACCGCCCTTCGGACTTCGCCTTTCGAACAAGGATTGGGACTTGTTGTCCACCATCCCGGATGCTGTTCTTGAGAGCATCGAACCCTGCGCCGTCATCGTCGGAGTTTACAGCTGTAAACTCGTCGAGCCGGTCCGTTGGACCCCAGTCATCAATTAGGTCCGGATCTATTTCACGAATTGCAGCAAGAGACCCCTGCAGGGCTCCGAGAGCAGGTGCACTTGTCTTCGCGACCTTTTCCGCCGACTTTGCACCAGACCGCGCAATAGCGCTGGCAATACCGGACATTTCTTGGAGTGATTTCCTAGCCATTATGAACGTCCCCACGCTTGCTGGATCATCCGCTCGACTTCTTCTCCCACCGCATCCATGGAGCCCTTGGCGCGGTCATAGGTCGCTCGCGTCATCTCAGAACGAACAACTTCATAGATCGACTGCTTGAGCATCGTAGCGTCGCTGATTGCTGTGCTCTTCAGCGCAGTCGCCGACATGACCCGATCTTGAAACAAGGCGCGCATGAACGAAGTGAGCTGCTGCGAAGGCACATCGGTTGGCTCGTCGCGGGTGACCAAAAACTTGAAATGATCGTATTGCAGCGTCGCGCCGGCGTCTTCAATCACCCCCATGTACGCACCTGCGAGTTCGAGAAACTGGGCCGTGGACGACACATCCAGCATGGACGGCGTGAGAGGCACGAGCAGCGAACTCGCCGCTGCCATCCCTGCGATTGTCAGGAACCCGAGCTGCGGCGGACTATCCACAAGAACCAAGTCAAAATCATTTTCCACCTGGGCAAGCGCGTTCCGAATGCGTGTGAAAAACGGCTGATCCGGGTTCGAATGAACCGCAGATTCCGTTTCAAACTCGGAGAGGATCAACCGCGACGGAGCGATTGACAGGCCGGGAAAATAGGTCGGCTGCACGACATCAGCCATCTCGACCGGATCATCGTACCGGATCGCGTCGTAAATCGTCAGCCCATCAAACTCGATCTCCGGGCTAATCCCACACATCGATGTAAGCGAGCCTTGCGGGTCGAGGTCCACAGCGAGCACCCTGTAACCACGTAGCGCAAAATAGTGGGCAAGGTGAATCGTCGTGGTACTTTTGCTGCTGCCACCTTTGAAGTTCATCAGCTGCCAAACCTGGAGCTTCTCCTCAGGGGAGCGGCGGGGCACATATCGGCCCTTTGTACGAGACGAGCGCTCGAGAATCTCTCGTGCGTTCCAAATCTCTTGGGCGGAGTAATACCGGCGGCCACCACGGATGTCGCTTGGCTCAGGAACCGTTCCCTCGGCATGCACTTTTCGCATGAACTGGCCAGATACACCCAACAACTCGGCGACCTCCGGAGCAGCGAAGGCACGCAGCGACTTTGTGTTGTCTGGTGCGAAAGCCGCAAGAAGGTGCTCTCTGATCGCCGCGTTCAGCCGTTCGGAAATTTCGGTTGCGAGGGCTGATGGCCTTTCGGTACTAAGCGGTGTCACTGGAATCATGTGGTTGCCCCAAATTCAAACATGTGGCTTTTTTCGCGCCACTTGGGGATAAAAGGTGTGATTCACCCAGTTAAGTCAAGATTTTTCGCATATATAGTGTCTAATTAGGCAGAACTAGACTACATGCGCCGTCCATTAAACCATTCGTGTTTACAGCTGTAAACACTCCGGCAGGACAGGTTGCCCGCGGGAAACCCTACTCAAACTTCGGTCGAACCCCAGAGAATCGCTCGCTGAACCATGTCATCATCCTGGATTGCAGTCTTGCCAAGATTGGCGTTGAGGACAAAATCCTGAATCGCCAGGGTGAAGTAGGCGGCCCCGGCCACATACTTCTGCGTCTTCCAAGTGCCGTTGCGTTCAACCAGGAGACCACGGGATGAGCAGACGACAACTCAGTGCGTGGGGCAACGCGATTCCCGCTGGCAACCAGCTCAACAGCGACCTCATTGTAGGAGCTCAAGGTCGAGACCAAACCGGCGCTCTTGGCAGACTCGGTTTTGGCGCTTTCGCACTCAAACAAATGGAGATCAATGCTGTGCGCCTTTATTTTGGTGATGCAATGATAACCAGAGCGTAGGAGTCCAAGGTTGTGAAATCCTAAAAGCGAAGCGGGGAAGGGTAAGGGGACGGAAGATTTCAATGCGAGAAATGACCGGCAGGGTTTGAGAAGGCTCCAAAAGGATAACCAACTTAACCGGGGCGTTTCGCGCGAGCATAAAATCCGCCGACGCCAACGTGAAGCACAACGTCACGGCGATGGTCCCAAGGCGGATCGCGCCGAGGAAGTACTAGGGCAGGGGCCTAGGATCAGCGTTCAAGTTGAACGAAGCGCTGGCCAATTGCCGCAGGAAGGCAGGGGTCAGTTGGGAGGACACCGGGGTTTTTCTTGCCGGCATCCAGTCTTTGTGCTCGGTCGAGGACCTGACGGTGAAAACCCATCAGGTGGGCCGTGCATTGGCGGAGAAATACCAGCTATTGTCAATGACGCGATGGTCGTGTCGGCCGAGTTGATCTCTGGGTGCACGACGTTGAGGGGTGAGGACATGCACGACGGATTGCTCATCGAGGGTCAGTTGCGCGTCGTCAATCCGTTTGTCTAACCAGCAAACCAAGACGCTCGGCCCGTTCCAACAGCATTTTCACCGAAGATGGCTGCCAACTTGTCCGTCCGCGTGGTGTGCGCTCACGCATCGATTCCAACCGATCGCAGATCGCCACTAGCGTGATGTCGGGGTCCGCGCCCTTGATGCCAGCGACGATGGCGGGCAGGCGGTCGTCAGTTTCGCGACGTCCGGCGCGGCCCAGAACCTCGGCGGGCAGGAACGCGTCGCGCACATATGCTTTCACGGCGCGCAAAAGGCGGCTTTGCGTCCAGCTGTCGCGTTTAGTTCCCGATTTCAATTGAAGCAGTAAGCTGAAACTAAAGCGCTGGAATTTCACCTTGGCGCTTCACCAAAGCGTCAAGATTCCTGAGCTTCACAGTCCTGCGGCTTTGGTCAGGTTCACCCGGAACCTGTCGCGCCTGCGCTGGTAGCGCCGGGTCATCTCGGCCGACGCATGTCCGAGTTGCTTTTGAACATAGCGCTCATCAACCTCTGCCGACGAGGCGAGCCCGGCACGTAAGGAATGGCCGGAGAACATCGCCAGCCGTTTGGCTGTCGGCAGATCGGATCTGACGCCACTCTTCAGAACGGTCGCCTTGATCAGCCGGGCGACGTGCTTGTCGGAAAGTCGTGTCTCGAGGGCGCGTTTGCCGTCCCGCGACGTACGCACGAAAACCGGCCCGAAGTCGATCTTTGCAAAATACAGCCATTGCTCAAATGCGTGGACAGGACAGGTCTGGTCGCTTGAGCCACGCCCGACCTCGACCTCGCGCCACCCGGTCTTGGCGTTCAGCGTCAGCAGAGCGCCGCCTTCGAAAATCTCGATCCAGCCCCCGGAGCCCGGCGTATCATCCTTGTGCACGTCAAAGCTCACGATCTCGGAGCGACGGAGACCTCCAGCATAGCCCAGAAGCAAGATCGCCCGGTCCCGAAGCCCGCGGAGATCGTGGGGCAGGGTAGCCACCATGGCCTGGATGTCCTCAGGCAGGATCGCTTCTTTCTGAACCGGTGGGCGCGCATGCTTGCGTTTGATCCCAGCTAAAACGGTGGCGATATGCCGGTTCTTGCGATCTAGAGTGAACCCGCGCTGCCTGTAGTTCCAGGCAAGCCCCGAGAGACGACGCTCAATCGTGGAGACCGAAAGGGCCGGGGCCTTCCCGGTCGCGGCGGCTAGGTCCGCCACATAGAGCCCGACAATCTCGGGCGAGGGGGGCAGGGGATCCGCCCCTTTCAGCCGGCACCAGCGGGTGAAGTGTTTCCAGTCGGCCGAGTAGGCCTTGTTGGTGTTCTCAGCTGTAGAGGCCTCGGCGTAGTCGCGCGCGGTGTCGATCAGTCGGTCGAGCGCGCCGGAGCCGGCCACATGAGCGGGCAGAGCGATTGAGGCTCGGTCCCGAGATGTTCTCTCGTCGTGTTCGTCACTGTTCAGCGAGCCATAGGACGCTGAGCTCGAAATCTCTGCGTCAGACGCGTCGGAATCCTCGGTTTTGGTGCCGTTGTTCGTGAGACTGCTCATGTTTCCGAGCATATCATTATTATGTCCGATAACGCAAGGTTATTGGACATATAAAGGCTCGGCAAAGAGGGGCGGTTTCTACACTATATGGTAGCCAAAAGCGCCGCCACAAGATAGTGTTGTAGCATGACATATGCCCGCCCAACCTTCGACAGCGATCCTGATAGCTTACCCCGGATGCCGTCCTGGGTCACCTCGGCACGCGCCGAAACCCTTGAAGATGTGGCGTTTTTGTCGGGCGCAGCACTGAGCCACCTGCATCTTGTGTTGGGGCGAGAGGCGGTCCCCCAAGCCTTGTTACGGGATCGGCTGTCGTTGCGCGCAACGGAGGCTTGTGTCGCGTTTTCGGGCCGGCCGGAGCGGGCAAGGGAGCTGCGCGACGTGGTGCATCTGCTGCGCCCCGGCGACCTGCCCGGCCCGGCAGGCGAAACCTGTCTGGCGTGGCGTCGCGCCACGGAAAGGCCGGTGGCCGTACAAGCTCTGGTCCGGGCGCTGCCTGAACTTCAGGGTGATCAGATCGCGCGTTGGCTCGATGCCGGGCAGGGGGCAGCGGTCAGTCGCGCGGCAATGGTGCTGGAGGCGGTACTAAACGATGCCCCCCGTGCCGAGGCGCCCGCACTCGTCCTTGCTGACGCGACCCTCGCTCAGGCGCTTGGTTGGGATCATGTCGTGCCGCTTCTGGCCGCAGGCCTGAAGTGCGCCGACATGCGCAAGCGAGGCGAAGACCTACGCTCGGCTTGTCATCGTGCGCTCGTCTCATCGGCGGTCGATGCCGTGCGCCTCTCAACTGACCTCGCGCGGCGGGCAGCGCATCTCAAAGCGGTCGCGCCAAAGCTGCGCGCCAAAGGCGCGCAGGCCGCCGTCGCGATATTCCTGACCCAAGATGCCGTCGCGCCTGCGGCCCTGCCACTACCGGACCGGTCTGCACGGCGGCTCTGTGACCGGTTGGTCGATCTCGGCGCGGTGCGCGAGCTGACCGGCCGCGACACGTTCCGGCTCTACGGGATCTGAGCGATGGCCAAGGATCACGCCGAAACTGATTTCGATCGGGAATTGGACGATCTGCCAACAGAATTGCGCTGGCGTGAATGGATGCGGCGGATTGAAGCCGTTCTCTTCGCCAGTGCATCGCCGGTGCCGCGCGAGGACCTCGCGCGCGTGGTGGGGCAGGGGGCTTCGGTCGATCTGTTGGTCGAAGACCTGGTCGCCGATCTCGAAGGACGATCCTTCGAAGTGGCGCAGGTGGCCGGCGGCTGGATGTTGCGCACGCGGCCCACCTACGCCCCAGCGATCAGGGCCGCTGCGGATGTGGGCGAACAGCTTCTGGACCTGGACGAATACGATGTCGCGGTGCTCGCTGCCATCGCCTACCACCAGCCGATCACCCGGGACGGGCTGAAGGACATCTTCGGCAAGGAGATCAGCCGCGATCTGATCGGGCGACTGCATGCGCGCGGGTTGATCGGAACCGGTCCACGGTCGCCGCGGCGTGGAGCACCCTATACCTATGTGACGACGGAGCAGTTCCTGGTCGCGTTCGATCTGGAGTCGCTGCAGGACCTGCCCGATCGGGAGCAGATGGAGGATGCAGGGGTCATCAATGCGCAGGCATAGCCGTTGCCAATGATGTGCGGCGGTTTGAATGAAGGCGAACGATGACCTGTTGTAAGTCCGCCGAATCAGGATGTCTGGAGCGCGTCTTTGTTCCCGGCCCCATCGGAAGGTTTCTTCGTAAAACCACGCTAAGGGAGAACGGATCCTGAACACGGGTTACTGTGTGGCGTTTCTGATCACCTTGTAAGCTGTTGACCTGCCTATGCCGAGGTGTTTGGCGGCTTGTGAGACGGATTTTCCTGCGCCGACGAGGTCTTGGAGAGCTGAGATTGTTTCGGGCGGCAATGGCGGTCGCCCAGGGGCGCGACCATGCTTTCGGGCGTTGATCAGTCCGTCTTTGGTGCGCTCCGAGATCAGGCGGCGCTCGAAATGCGCAATGGCGCCGAAGACATGGAACACCAGTTCACCTGCGGCGGACGTTGTGTCGATCCGCTCCTCCAGGCTGATCAGATTGATTTCTCTGGCCTTGAGGTCATCGACCGTTTTGAGCAGTTCCTTGAGCGACCGACCCAGACGATCGAGCCGGATGACAGCAAGCGTATCGTTGGGGCGGGCCTGATCGAGTAAGGCAGCCAGACCGGGTCGGTTGAACGTCTTGCCTGAGATCACGTCCTCGAACACGCGTACCGCGCCGTGCTGTAGCAGTCGGTCTTTCTGGCCAGACAGATCCTGATCAGCGGTTGAGACCCTTGCATATCCGAGAATGTCGCCTGTGCGTGGCATGGTGTCTCCAAAACGACCGTTTTAGGGCCTGATTTCCTGTGGCCGCTCTAATCTTGGATTAGGACGGTAAATCTGTCTTTTTATCAGTCTCTATAATATTGGGCGTCTTCAAACTTGCAACAGCGTTTTGAGGACACCTTATGGCCCGCAGACTTCTTTCCTCCCGCGCGTATGCGGAACTCTTCGGGGTGCCGACAGATTCCGAAGCCTTGATCCGTCACTATCTGCTGAGCGGAGATGACATTGACCTGATCCGTACCCGACGCCGCGCCGAAAACCACCTTGGGCTTGCGGTGCATATTTCCTTGCTGCGCCACCCTGGCCTGGGGTGGGGCGAAGACCTTATGCCGCCCGCTGAAATGATCACCTGGCTTGCAGAGCAACTTCAGGTCGATGCTTGTTCTCTCGACGATTATGCCGTCAGGCGAAATACCCGGCACGAACACCATGCCCTCGCGATGCATCATTTGGGGCTGTCTTCCTTCGGGCCGGAGCATGTGCAGCAAGCAGAGGATATTGCCACGAGGGCCGCATTCGCGACGGATCACGGCGTCAATATTGTCGAGACGCTCATTGCGGCACTGCGAAGGCACCGTCTGGCGTTGCCGAGCGTCGGCACAATCGAGCGCCTCGCTTTGAAGGGCCGCGCACGCGCGCGGCGGGAGGCTGCCGCTGCGCTGTTCGACGCCCTATCACCAGAGCAGCGCGGCAGGCTGCAGAGGCTTCTGGTGAACGACCCATCCGTTGGGCAAACGCGGCTCACCTGGTTGCGCGGCTTTCCGCATTCGACGAGTCCCGCCAGCATGACCGCGCTTCTGGACCGTCTGAAATATCTGCGATCATTGGACTTGCCGCCAGACCTTGGACAGGGCTTGCACCCGGACCGGCTGCTCAAGTTCGCGCGCGAAGGCGCCGTGGCACCCGTGAGTTTGCTGAACGATTTTGGTGAGCGGCGGCGGATCGCAACGCTGGCGGCACAGATGACGGATTTATCCATCACGATCACCGACGCGACCATCGCCATGTTCGAGCGGCTGACCGGCCAGCTGTTCTCAAGATCCCGCAACCGCCAGGAGGAGGTTTGGCGTATGGGCAAGGCACGGGTCGGCAAGCTGATGCAGCTCTTCGGCGAGTCCATTGATGCCATGGCCCGCGCACAAGAATTGGGGCAGGATCCCTTTGCTGCGCTCGATGTAGAAATCGGTTGGGACAAGCTCTTGGGCACTCGAGCTGAAATCGCCGGCTTCGGGGAACTGGCCACCAGTGATCCGCTTTCCCTGGCGGCTGAGCGCTATGCCTATATGCGTAAGTTCGCTCCTGCTTTTCTTGAAGCCTTCCAGTTCAATGCCACCGATGCAGGGGATGAGCTCAAGGACGCGATTGCCTTGTTGCGCGACCAGAACCAGACCGGCAAGCGCAAGTTGCCGGATGATCCGCCCATGCCCTTTGCCGCCAAGCATTGGCGGTCGCTGATCGTTCAGGACGGTCAACCGAAACGACGCGTTTACGAAACCGCCGTTGTCTCCACCTTGCGAGACCGTTTGCGCGCCGGGGATGTCTGGGTCGATGGCAGCCGTGAGTATCGCCGGTTCGACAGCTATCTCATGCCCCGAGACAATGCCGAAGCCGCTATGCGGGACGCTGGCTTCGAGACCAATCCGGAGGCTTGGCTGGCTGATCGCCGGGCCACGCTGGCGAAACGCCTTGACCAAGTGGACCACGCCTTGAAACGCAATGCTTTCCCTAGTGTCCGGATTGAGCGCGGGCGACTGAAGATCACGCCACATGACGCGGTGACACCTCCCGCTGCAGTGCGTCTGGAGCGGGCGATTGACGCCGTGATGCCACGTATCCGCATCACGGAGTTGCTTTGGGAGGTGAATGCGCAGACGGAATTCCTCGACGCCTTCACCGATCTGCGGTCTGGCAAGCATCACGATGAGCCGGCTGCCGTCTTGGCCACGATTCTGGCCGGGGCGACCAATCTCGGCCTTGAGCGGATGGCCTATGCCTCATCGCGTGTCAGTCATGCGCAGCTGACCTGGGCGCAGACATGGTACCTGCGGCCAGAGACGTTCGCCGATGCCTTGGGCCGCATTGTAGACGCTCATCATGGCCTTTCCTTTGCGCAGCACTGGGGCGCGGCCGAACACAGCTCGTCGGACGGCCAATTCTTCTCCGCGAACCGGGGCAGCGGGGTCATCAACGCCAAATACGGGCCAGACCCCGGGCTGAAGATCTACTCCTTCCTGTCAGGCCAATACGGATCGTTCCATTCCAGTGTGATCGGAGCGACGGCAGGGGAGGCACCCTTTGTGCTCGATGGTCTCCTGGGAAATCCAGCCAGCTTTGACCCCCTCGTCCATTACACAGATACCGGCGGCGTGTCGGACCACGTCTTTGCTCTATTCCATCTGTTGGGGATGACCTTCGCGCCGCGTTTGCGCGATTTTCCCGATCGGCGGTTGGCCTGCTTCGGAAGCGCGAAGGCGTGGGCAAACTTGTCGCCCATCATCGGCAAGCCGATCAACGAAGAGGTGATCCGGCAGCATTGGGGCGACATCATGCGGCTCGCGGCCAGCATTCAGGACAAGTCTCTGAAACCGTCCGAAATCCTGCGCAAGCTTGGGGCGTACCGGCAACAGAACCGGCTGTATCTTGCCCTCGGTGAAATCGGCCGGATCGAACGCACGCTCTTCATGCTCGACTGGATCGAGAACGCCGATCTGCGCATGGAGTGCCACGCAGGTCTCAACAAGGGCGAAGCGCGCCACTCGCTGGCCAGGGCCGTATTTGCGCATTCACAAGGGCGTATCCACGATCGCTCTGACGCGGCCCAACAGAAACGCGCCATGGCGCTCAACCTCGTCATCGCCGCCATCACGTTCTGGAACACGATCTACATGGATAAAGCCGCCGGCCATCTTGCGAAGTCTAGCCCCTTATACGATCCAGCCCTCCTGCCGCATACATCGCCGCTCGGATGGGAGCACATCATCCTGTCCGGCGACTTCGACTGGCATTCCGGAGCCGCTGAGCGCAAAATTGCACGACCGTTAAACATCAGGCCAAACCGAGACGAAAGCTCGCGATCGGGTTCGCTAATTGTTCTCACTTAGCGTGGTTTTACGAAGAAACCTTCCGACGGGGCCATAAAGCTTCAGCAGCCGGAAAATCTGCCGACGCGTCAGTGCCAGCATGTTCGCAGCATTGTCGACGCTCAGCCGTCCATCATCGACCTGCGCCAAAACCTCCACGCGCTTCAACTCGCGCTCGCTCATAACCACCCATCCCATGCCCAATCTCCCTCAGTCTCGGAAGGGAGAGTGACATTCCTGAATTGCTCATGGGTGACATTTTAGCTTTGCGGCTACATTGATAATAATACGCATAATCTATCTTATGTTAAATATAGCGTGGCAAGCCGGATACTAAGCAATTAATATTGGCTCAAATTGGCAGATTTTGCGGTAGCAGATCAAAATTATGTGGACCACTACATCGTC
>Ga0316205_10002862_pt1 | contig 17101 bp, 18 predicted proteins | sample 3monthpyrite_MG_FD_204941 | JGI IMG/M metagenome (GOLD analysis project Ga0316205, IMG submission 204941) | Microbial mat bacterial communities from mineral coupon in-situ incubated in ocean water Damariscotta River, Maine, United States -... | ecosystem: Environmental > Aquatic > Marine >... | reverse complement strand
GTCTTGTTGCGATCAAGCAACCAGTGACAACCCACCGCTTGCGTCGGGCTGCTGATCATCGCTCTGCACAAACGGAATGATCGAGAACGTCTGGCCACCCCGTTGCTCTTCGTTCTGCACGGCATTGACGCGCAGATCACCGTCAGGCGTGTTGATCAGCAACGAGAGGTATTCATTACCGGTTCGGGTGCTTTTCGCCATCCAAGCGGAACCGACGCGGATCGCTTTGCCCTTCGGGGAACTAACCTCGATCCGGTAGTCGGGATGGGTTTCCTCGGACTTGTAGTCGTTCTCGATGAGCATGAAGTCCAAATCGAACATCATGTTGGCGATGTAACCCGCAAATGCGTTGTCAGCATCCATCGCCGTCAGCTCGCCCGAGATTGAGCCTGATTTCATCGTGCCATTTGAGACCAGCGGGATGATTTCGAAGTCTTCGCTCTTCGCCTTGCGTGCTTCCTGCGTTTGCACCGCATTAACGCGGAACGGGCCAAGTCCAACATCGATCTGCATCGAAATGTAGGGATTACCACTGGTGTTGCCGGTTTCGTTCCAAGCCGTGCCGATACGCACCTTGCGACCGGATTTATTGACGGCGGTAACGTCGAAGTCCGGGCTGCGCTCGGACATCTTCGGGCGCGTCTCCAGCTGGATTGCGATGTCGAACTTGGTGTTGTGGATTGTGCCGGTGAAGACAGCTGCTGCGGTGTCGACGTTTTTGGTAAGGGTTCCTGCGAACATGGGATAGTTCCTTCTTTGGGTTATCGGGACCTGACATCTTGCCAGACCATCCGAGATTGCTTGGTTGACCCCTCATGGGATCACAGAACAGAAAGCCTGCTTTCAACTTTCTCCCTCGGTCTCCAAATCCACCGTCCCACAATGTGACGAGCCAGCGTCGCCAAACGCGCTCCCCCGTTCTTGAGGCCACCTCATCTGGCGCATCCAGCCTCGATCACTGGTCATTGTTTGCAACCGCAACGAAAAATTCTGCCTCATCCCCATTCAAGCGGGTTCCTGACTGGTCAGTTAAACCAGTGGTGCTGCCACCATGGCGATAAGTGATCAGGTATTGGCCGAGGGCGTCTTTGTGCACGATGTAGCCCGTGTTCGCCCAGTGGACGGTCTGACCCGCATCCACTGCGGCTTTGATAGCTTCAATGTTCATGTCGGTCTCCAGAATGGTTTCATATGGAACAAGGAGCCAAAGCACCGTATGTTAGAGCGGGCTTTGGCATTGAGGGTTTGAATGAAATTCGTGTGCCACTGCTTCACCGGTCAGGCCGCGTTTCGTGTGCTGCCGCCGTTATCACCAGTGATACGCGCAAGAATGGCAACGGTATCCACACCTTCACCGTGCGGCACGAACACCCGCAGCTGGAAGGCGATGATTTCGGTAAAGCACCCAAGGGCCTTGAGACCCTCAATCGTGCCCTTGTCCGCCCCGTTGATCTCCAATCGAACATCACCCGCAACGCGGCGACGCGTGAGCGTCAGGCCGCGCCCCAAATCGACGGGTGCTGTCGTGCCAAGCGCCGCTGTCAGCATCTCACCCGGCGTTTCGGGCGTTCCTTTCATGAACCGCGCCCGAAGGGCTGCGGCCCCTTCTTCGCTGAGCGTGCGACCAATCATGCTGGCACGGCCTTCGGGCGTGACACGATAGATGCGCTCGTTGCTTGTCGGGATGGTCTTCCAGATCGGTAGCAGGAGACCCGAGAGCAGGTAGAGCTTGTTCGTGGTGGTTTTGGGCAGTCTGTCGGCCTCCTCATCCCAGAGCTGGATGAACTCAGATTGGTCAATCACCTCCCAAGCAGAGGCTTCGAACTTGACCTCCTCGAGGTAGGTTTTACCAGTTGGGCGTACCACCTTGCGCATCAGGGTGACGATGTCTTCGTCATACATCTGCATGGGTCGTTTTGAGATCAGCCCAACCCGCCCCGAGGCGCGATTGACCATAGGGATTTTGTCGAAGTTGTTGCCGAGTGCACCATCGGCGCACGCGATGTGAACAGGATCCGTCACCTCCAATCCGATGATACGAGTGACTGCACCCGATTGCGGGCAGGTCCATAGATCCTCCGCCGAGACCTGTCTGATCGTCTCGCCTCGCAGCGTTTCCACCCCAAGATCAAGCGTACCTGCATCCCTTGCACGTTCAGTTTGGTCCGCGATGCGCTGCATAAACTCAGCAAAGAGCGCGTTTTGCATATGGATAGGAAGGGCCAGCACCCGATTGAGGAACCGCTGGATTGGCGGAAGCTCTTCTAACAGCACGCCGTCCTTGTCGATCAGCCGCAATGCCGTCCAATCGGTGAAGACCTCATAGCCCATTGCCTCCGCTCGCCCTGCGGCAAGATCGGCGTAGTATCCGCGCAGTGCGGAGCGCGCGATGGGGCTTTCAAGATTATCCTCTTCACGGAACATGCCTTGCGAGCCTGTCTCGCGTTGGCCTTTGGTGAGCGCCCCAAGTTGATCAAGTCGCTTGCTGATCGTGGATGTGAAACGTTTTTCACCGTGCACATCCGAGGTGCAGACCCGGAAGAACGGCGCGCTAACTTGCGCAGAGCGATGCGTACGCCCAAGTCCCTGAATGGCTGCATCCGCGCGCCAGCCGGGCTCCAGCAAGTAATGGCGACGCCGCTTCTGGTTTTTCGCTGTTTGCGCCGCATGATAGGATCGTCCTGTGCCTCCCGCATCCGAGAATATCAGGATGTTTTTCTCCCCATCCATAAAGGCCTGCGTCTCGGAGGAATTGCTGCTCGCAGCGCGCTTTTCAATAAAGAGCGCGCCATCGCTAGATTTGAGTGGGCGAATGGACCGGCCTGTGACTTCTGCCACGGCCTCATCTCCGAACGCCCAGAGGATTTGATCCAGTGCCGCAGGGATCGGGGCCAACGCCATGAGGTCCATCATCGCCTCGTCGCGGAGGGCCAGCGCTTCGCGAGAGACGACCAAGGCCCCTGCCTCATCCCGCAGCGGTTCTGCGACAACATTGCCGTCAATCTCGACCAGCTTCTGGGTGTGGATCGGGAACGCCTGTTCTAGGTAACCGAGCACGTAGTCACGCGGCGTCAGCGCGCCTTCGACCAACTCATCATCGGGGTCCATCACATCCAATCGGCGTTTCAAAAGGCTTTCGCCCGTGGAGACCACTTGGATGACGCAAGCATAGCCCTCGGACAGATCCTGCTGGATCGCGCTGACAATCGACGGGGCCTTCATCCCCATCAGCAGATGATTGAAGAAGCGCTGCTTTGTGCTCTCGAACCGCGACTTGGCGGATGCTTTTGCAGCAGAGGCATTCGTCTCCGCTGAGGCATCATTGACGCCTGTCGCGGTCAGTGCAGCCTCTAAGTTGTGATGGATCGTTCGGAACGCGCTCGCATAGGCATCGTAGATCTCTGTTTGGGCATGCGTCAGTGCATGTTCCAGCACATCGTATTCGACCCCGTCAAAACTCAGCGCCCGCGCCGTGTAGAACCCGAGTGTTTTGAGATCGCGGGCCACCACCTCCATTGCCGCCACACCGCCCGCCTCCATCGCTGACACAAAACTCTCGCGGCTCGGGAACGGATATTCTGGGCCTTGGCCCCACAGCCCGAGCCGGGAGGCATAGGCAAGGTTGTGGACCGATGTGGCCCCAGTCGCCGAGACGTAGAAGACGCGAGCGCGCGGAGTGGCGAGTTGCAGGCGCAGACCCGCAAGACCCTGCTGGGATGGCTTGGCCCCCCTGCCCTGATCCGATCCGGCCGCATTTTGCATCGCATGGGCCTCGTCGAAGGCCAACACGCCGTCAAAGTCGCCCCCCATCCAGTCGAGAAGCTGGTTCAGACGTGTTGTACCGCATTTACCGGCGGACCGCAGTGTTGCATAGGTCACGAACAAGATGCCGTCACCCATGGTGACGGATTGATCCGGTTTCCATTTCGAGAGCGGCTGGATATCTGCGGGCGAGCCGCCGAGATCGGTCCAATCGCGCACGGCGTCCTCAATCAGAGTTGCGGATTTTGATACCCAGACGGCTTTGCGCCGCCCGGACAGCCAATTGACCAAAATAAGGCCTGCGCACTCACGTCCCTTACCGCAACCGGTGCCGTCCCCGAGGAAATACCCCAAGCGGTAAGGCCGTGCCTCCGCATCCTCATCACTGCGCAGCATCTTGGTTTGGTCGTCATCTATGGTGAACTTGCCGGGCAAATCCCGCGCATGGGCATCATTGGCCATGATGATGGTTTCAAGCTGGGCCTCTGAGAGATGACCCTCTGCGATCAGGCGGTCCGGCAAGCGCAGCCCCTCGGCGGCCTGCAAGGACGGCACCGGGGGCGCGACCGAGGCCATGGCAATGCTTTCAACCAGCGGTGTCGGGTGCTCCTGTGCACCCGCGATGTCGATCCGCTGGGGGCGATAGCGGGCATAGATCTCGGAAATGGGGGTGTTTTCGCGCGGAGTCTCGAGCGTGGTGAACGACAGCGGTATTGCTGCGTGTTTTGGAGTTTTGGCAGCAGATGCGTTTGAGGCATCAGGCTTGCGCGCCTTGCGAGGCGCAGATCGCATGAGAGAGCGTCCGACATGCAATGAGCGCGCCGCCGTCACAGGCGCTTCAATTCGGCGCGTCGCGGCGATCTGATCCACGATACTGACCGCTGCATCGAGATCGTCGACGGAGGTGCGGATCATCTCGACGTTATCATCGACCTTATCAAAGACCATCAGTTGGGTATCCACGCTGGTGCCAAGTTTGCGATAGACATGGCCGGGGATGGTGAGGACAAGCCGCGGCGTAAGAAGGCCCATTGCGCGGGCCCAATGTGCAGCATCCCGCTCTGGGGTGAAGCCCATCGGCATGATTGCAACGAGACGTCCACCGGGTGCAAGTCGCTTCGCGGCGCCAATGAGATGTTTGGCCGCAATGTGCTTGTCGCGGGAGCGATCGATCGAGGATGCAAACGGCGGGTTCATCACGATAACGCTGGGTACTGTTGTTGATGTCAGTAGATCATCGATATGTTCGGCGTCATGTCCTGTTGCCTGCGTGTCGAACACCACATCGAGCAGCCGCTGGCGAAACGGATCGACTTCGTTGAACATGAGCTTGGCCCCTGCCCACTTGGCAAAGCCCGTCAATGAGCCGGTTCCTGCAGAGGGTTCCAGCACAGTCTCACCAGAACGGATTGCGGCCGCGCGCACGACGAGGGCCGCGTAAGGAAGCGGAGTCGAAAACTGTTGCAGGCGGATCTGTTGCTCGGAACGGCGGGTTTCGGTCAAAAGCCGCATAGCAAGGTTCTTGGCGGCACCAAGGGGGTCTGACCCGCTCGCATCCAAGAAAATTGTTTGAACAGCAGCAGCCTGCATCATGTCGTAGGCCATGCGCCAACTCCATGCACCGCTGGCGTCGCTACCGCCAAAGGCGTCGCGCATGATCTTTGAGAGAGAGGAACTGCGCAAAGGACCGCGCGCGATCTTGGCGGAGATCAACGACAGGGCTGATTTGAGCTGAGCGTTAGATGGAGTTTGATGGGAGTGCTTCGGGTTCGGATGAGCCATGATTTCTGTCCTTTGTGATCCGGATTGGGGTTCACAGGACAAAAAGCCCCCTTTCCCTTTCGGAAACGGGAGCAAGCCGCGACGGCTAGGTTCGTTTGGACAACTTCAATTTCCCAGAGGCGCGAAGCTGTTGTACACCGCGCAAAATCGCATCGGTGAAAGCTGGACTGAAAGACCCACGAGGTGAGCGATCCTCAATCGTGTACGAGGCTTCAAGGACATCGGCGTTTAATTCATCCAGAATAACCCAGAGAGACAGATGGCTATCAAGCCGCGCCCGACGGGCTTCTGTCTCTGGTATTTCCAACGCTACTCGGCCTTGTTCCGGCGTCTTGCTGGTGATCGGAGCGATGAACATGAGGTGATGGCCAGTGTCGTTGGTCACGACAATGACCACGCAGCTTGGTCGCTTCTTACGGCCTTCGGTCTCGCCACCATCCGCCTGCCACTTCCAGAGGTAATGATAATCGAAAACCTGACCTGCGGCAGGAAAGTCAGCGGTCACGGAAGTGCTCCTCGATACCCTTGTCTAGCAGTTTGCCTAAATCTTCGGGCATATCCGTAACATCCATCGCTATCTGCGTGTCCCGTCCAGTCGTAAGGGCTTCAAAACGCTCCATCGACATGACAACGAAGCGTGGTTTACGGTGCTTCGTGATGGCGACTGGAGAGACAGCGGCCGCCTCGAAAAGGTCGCCAGTATTACGCGTTAGATCGCCTGCTGCGAATTGTTTCATCTCAATGCTCCACTGAATTTCTGTCTTAATCAGAATATACGTATTTTCTTAATATTCTGCAAGTGGCCTTCCATTCGAGATCAGGCACGGCGCTTCTTATCAATCAGCGCCTGAGCGTCTTGCATTACCTGAGCCTGCGGTGTTGTCGGCTTTGGGTCGTCCAATGCTTCCTGCACTTTGGAGCGGAACCATGCGTCATAGGCGTCTGGATCCGCGGTCAGTCCCGCTGGCAACCCGCCCTCTGCGGCCACGCGCGTCAAGAGGATGCGTACGGCATCCGAGAGGGTCAGGCCGACGCCCGAGAGCGCATCGGAGGCCTGCGCTTTTAGCTGATCGTCAACACGGACATGGATCATGGATGTTTGAGCGGGCATATGAGTCTCCTTTGGTTGTTGTTGTATCTCAATTGAGAGACGCAATCAAGATAGTGGAAGGTTCCACTCTAAGTGCTTCGCGCTGCAAAAAACTCTGCTAACACTGCACTGCCCTTAGCTATTTCGCGGCTGATAAGCTCCGATCCTGCCAGTGATGCCTTTGAAAGCCGCACAAGGCTGCCGGTTTCCTCAATGCGGTAGCAGCGCCGTTTTTGATGCCCACGTCTGTAGTGGGTTACAGTCACGATCTGGCAGGTACTGCCATCGCTGAGGGTCACAGGGGATGCGAGCTTGATCTTGTCGCCCTCTACGTAATCAGGGATCGCGGCCCAGTCCCGACACCGCTGACGCCAGGCGTGGGAGTAGCTGTCGGGGTCTTTCAACTCGGACAGCAGATTGAGAATGTTCAGCGGCGCGCGGGATGCGCAAGGACCAGCGCTTTCCTCCATGTCCTTGTAGCCCCAGCACCCGTCGTCGTACCGCGTCAGAAACACAGCACCGAAGGTGAACGACCCATCTTTGTCGATCACATAGGTTCGATCCTCCAACGGCGCCGGATCAAGGTTCTCAACCTTTGCTGCCGCATACCACGCCGAGCCGACTTTGCTGGCTTTGACCAATGTCGTGCGGCGCGTATCTGTCTCGAAGGTGCAGAGACGCGTGATCTCTGCTTTCTCATCGGCGTAGGTCTGAACCCGCCGATCGGTGTAAAAGAGCCAACCCATTTCAGCGTCCTTTCTTTCATAGAAGAGTCATTTGTCGCCAATGTCCCGAGAAGGCAGAAGGCCTGGCAGGGTATTGGCGATGCGAGTGAAGAAAGGGCGCGTTACGCAGCCCTCCGGTCTTCAAGTTCGATGAGTGCATCAAGCGGCACGCGATACGGCTGCATGGCATCGAAGTCTTCGCAGTTGCCGCAGTTCTGAACGATGGCATCCGTCTCGAGGGTCTCGTCCTCCATCTCAAGTTGCAGTTTCTCGAGCTCCTCGGTGATTGCATCCAAACGCTTTTGACCAGCGGGATCGGGCTCGATCGGGCCGGGATAGACGCGACCGTATTCTGCCATCGTCGCATAGTCGTAGCGCACCAATGCCTCGGCCCACGCAAACCCCATTTGGGCCCGTGCCTCTTCGGCGGCGGCAGTGAGTTTTTCGACCATGATGGCCTCGACCAGTGCGATGTCTTCCAGCACCGAATGCTCCTCGAGGAGGTCAGCAGCGATGGGACCGCCCCGCGCCTGATAGTCCTCGCGCACGAAGGCGCCGATATCGTCACTCACCTGCACACCGCGGGTTTTAAGCGCCTGACGCACCGTATAGGCCTGCACATAGCTGTCATCGCTTGTTAGAGCCTCGAACACCTCAAGCTGCACGGCCTGGCTTGGATGGTCCGCAAAGGCCTTCATTGTATCGAGGGTGATCGTCTTGGCGCGGGCCGCCGCGCGAATACCCGGATGGATCAAACCATAGCGCAAGCGACCCTTCACGGCAGCGACCGTGGTGCCGAAGGTCTTGGCGATGGTGTCTGGCGATTGCCCGTCGACCTCCATCATGCGTGCAAACGCCTCGAACTCGTCGATGGCATTCATCGGGGCTTGGGTGATGTTCTCGGCCAGCGACAGGGCCGTGGTCACATCGCAGTTGTCCGGCACCAAGCGGCACTCGATCTTGGTCTTATTGGTGAAGCCCTTGGCGGTCTTGTCTGCGACCAGTTCGTTCAGGGCAGCGCGACGTCGACCTCCAGCTAACACGCCGAACTTGCCATCGATCTTTTGAACCAGCAGCGGTTGGATGATACCCAGAACGCTAATGCTGGCAGTGAGGTGGGAGATAGCGTCGGTCTCATAGGTTTCAGGGGAATTGCTGCGCACGTTGGCGGGATGCGAGGTGAGATCACCAATGGCGACCGAGATGGATTTGAGAGCATGTGTCATGTGATGTCCTTATTGAGATGTTGTGCCTCCCCGAACATTCGGAACGGCCTGACCAATCCCCTGGGCGGGGATCACATGAAATAAGGCCCGCTTTCCCTTTGGAGAGGGTCAGCGAGCCTTAAGTTTGCAGCTGGTCCCTCTGCCCTACCAGTCAGATGCCATCATGATGGTGAGCACGCGCACGGTGGTTGCAGGGTTGTCAGGGGCCTCAGCGCCATACCGGAAATCGCTATCCGCCTCGTAAAGATCGATCTTCCAGAAGACCTTTTGCCCGCGGATATCCACGGCCCCGAAATCGTGACAGCCGTCAGGATCATTCTCGGGCTCAAAGACATCGAACTCACCCACAGCTTGCACGGCCTCAAGGACTAAGCCATCTTCTGTCATGGCCAGTGAACTTGTGAGGTGCATTCGACCCTGAATGGGCTGCGAAGGCGTTCCAAGACACGCGAATTTGCGGAAGGCATCATTCTGCGCCGCGATTGCTGCGATGTCGGGGCCTTCGGTTTGAGAGAGTGCGGAAGTGGTCATGGGCTTGTCCTTTCTAGGAAATTGAAAACACAAAATCCAAAGCTTGCTTTCACTCTTTTGAACCCCGCCTGCGGTGGCACCAGACCTCTCAGGCTGCCTGATCGGTGGCCCCTGCCCTGCCCGCCTCCGACCGCGCAATCAGATAATCGCAGGCCTTCTGGGCATCGGCTGCATGTTTGAAAATCGCGGTCTTGTCCGAGCGCAGCACACGCAGCCAGTGGTACAAGTAGGACGCGTTCAGCTCTAGCGTATGTGCTGTGAACCCAAGCTCCTGCCCCAGAAAGCAGGACGTCAGTTCTGCGACGATCTCTTCGCGGGAATAGGCTGTGTTGCCAAACCGGCTGAGACCGTAGTCTCGGTTCAGGCGATGGGGCGCCTTGGTGGCATGGGCAAGCTCATGCGCCCAGACCCCGTAAAAGTTCAGGGGGTCCTTGAAGCGCTCGATGCTTGGCATGAACACCTTGTCGACGGGCGGATTATAGCGTGCCTCGGTTCCACCAAAGACCGTCGTAATATCGATGGCATCAAAGAACGTCTGCATTTGCTCGATTGGCGCGGACGGCGTATGATCGGGGACCGGACAGGCATCCGGGTAAAAAGCGTCCGGCAAGCCCTCGATTTGATCTGCATTGAACACGCGATATGATTTCTGGAAACGAAACACGCGGGCTTCTTCGGTAGTGCCATCACTGGCATCCTGTTCATCATCGGACTGCGTTCGACTCTGGCCATAATAAACAACAACGGACGAGCGTTCGCCCTTCCGGATCTTAGCTCCAAGTGAGTTCGCCTGTGGCGCGGTCATCCAGAACGGAGAGGTATAACCGGCCATCACCGTGCGCATGGTGAGCAGGAAGTTGTTCACGCCCTGATAGGGCTCAGAGTTGTGGCGCAACGGACGCGCGCTGCCGCCAGCGGTCCACGGTTTGCGCCATGGGAGGACCCCGCGTTCGATGATGCGGATGAGTTCATTGGTAATGGCTTCTGATGCGTCGAATTTGGACGTGCGGGAACGGGCCATGGCTGGCCTCCTTTCGGGTTGAGATTGATTGGGGGAGTTAGGTTAGGTCGCGTGATTGATGCGCGGGTCGTTGACGATACGAGCGCCAAGGCGTTCGACAAGATCGAGATATGTCAGAAGCGTTATCTGGTTGGAGGACGTCCAAGGTTCTGGATCGACAGTGCCATCCATTGTGACCTTGGGCAGGTTTGCGAAAGCGATGATGTCGCGGACGGGACGGCAGTCGATCAGAGGCGTTCCAAGCCGGACAGCCAAGCTGGCGAGCGGGAAACGTTCAACGGGGGCATAGAGCGAGACTGTCGTCAGGCCTAGGTGAAGAATGGTCCCTCCCTCGCCGCAACTCACATACGCGTTCGGATTGGAGAGTGCTGTGCGGAGGTAGCCAATATCACGGCTGATTGTTTGGCATCCCAGCCGATGCGCCGCATCAAGGTCACCAGTTCTTCTAAGTTCTCGGTGTCGCCACCACGACCGTGCCTCTGCGCGCAGGACGCGCAATACTTCTGTTTGCATGGGAGGTTCCTTGTCAGGACAGACAGACCGGAATCCGGTCCAGACCCATCAGGGAAACCCCACAATGGTCCCATCAGACGGTCCTAAAACAAGAAGGAAACTTCTGTAATGGGGCGGGTCATTGTCAAGGGTTTCAAGCAAGCCAAAAATTCCGGCGAGAATCTCTTTCTTCACCGGGTTTAAGACACAAAAACAAAAGCCAGCTTTTTCTTTTTTACTACAACCGCACTTCAGGAAAGAGGACTCCCCCTTCTCGGGCTTCGTTCTTCCGTCCGTGGTCAGCATCAGTGCTACCACTCTATGCCTGGTTCAAATCTGGTCCTGGGTGCCCATCTTTCACGCGCATTCAACAGCTGTTGATAGCCTGTTTCCTTACGGCATCTCCAGGAACCTCGTCCCGAAAAGGACCTCTATGTACCTGTCGTTAGTTGTAGTTCATGCCTCCGTTATAAAAGTTCCTTGAACCGGTTTGCTTAGGCCGCCGGGCCCGAGCTCTGTGTGAAGCGAAACGGCGAACCGTCCACCCACATGCGGTGTAAAATGACCCCAATTCGTCGGGCGAGCGCAACCAGTGCTCGTTTCTTTCCGCGTCTGTGCGCCACTCTGAGTGCCCAAGCCTGCAACCAGTTTGGTGCTCCGCGATGCATCAAGATCATCGCGGCCTGATACAACGCGGATCGCAATCCTCGATCACCCGCTCGTGTAATCTGCCCAACGATGTCCATTTCTCCAGATTGAGTGCGCCTTGGCGTCAGCCCCACCCAGGGACCAACATCTTTCGATCGCGCAAAGCGGGTCGGATCGTCGATAGCGGATCTCACAGTGAGAGCAACAATTGGGCCGACACCCGGCATCGTCATCATCAGACGACAGACATCGTCGTGTTTTGCCAAGCCGGCGATCGTTGTATCCAGACTCGCCAGCTCCGCCCGCAACTGCTCCCGGGCACGTAGAAGCGACAATGCCGAAGCGGATAGGATGTCGTTTTGGGCTACCAGTTCCTTCACCCTGGCCTCGTACCTGATCCGGGTCACGTGTCCGAGCTTCAAGCCAAAGTTCCTGAGAACTCCTCTCATCGAGAGTTCGATGTTGATGATCGCCTGTTGAACGGATTTTCGCGCGGTCAGCAAAGCGCGGATTTCCTGCGAGGACACAGATTTACGGTGCACCGGCCGGTACCAACCCATTTGCAACAATCGAGCAATTCCCTGGGCATCGCGCCTGTCGGTCTTGATAGGCATGGCTTTCAAGGCGGCCTTCACCAACCGCGTTTCCATCAAGACTACGTCAAATCCGGCCTCTTCGATGCCCTTGCTCAGCCATTGGGACAGTGGTCCGGCTTCGAGCCCGATCGCGTCGACCGCGTACGGTAAAGACGCCATCGCACGCACCAGCGCCTCAGGCTCGCTGGCTGCGTCCAACTCCTCAACAATCTTGCCCTGCGGCCCCAGCACACAAATCGCCGTGCTTGCCAGAGAAACATCCAGTCCGATAAATACATTCATGTCGTTGCCTTTCTATTCTTAGGAATTGAGGCGCATGGAAACATATGACCTCGTAGACGCGCTGCAGGCGCATCAAGGGCAACGGCACTCCAAATCAAGCCGACAGACAAGCGAAACGAGTTTGATTCGCGATAAGCCCCATTACGGCATCTTTCACTTTCCTTAGGTCCGGACCCTGCCCTTCTTAAAACCAACGGTCCTCACCACGCAGCTCATTGCCGGCACCTCTGCCGAAGCCCTTGATTTGGCGCAACAAATCCAGGTCGGTACTCAAGATCGGCAATGTATATCGGCAAAACCTTGCTTAAATTTCTTAAATGTGATTATTTTTCAATTACTTCGCAACCATGAGGGATCGGCAAAAATGCTGGAAACACCTTCGAGAATTGAACCGTGCTTCTTCGAGGAGCATATTCCGGCGAAATTGGCAGACCTTTCGGTCGACATCCAGAGGGAAGCCACTCGGCTGGGGCAAGGATTGCATCCGGACAGCGCTGCCGAGTTGGCCGATCTCGTCCGCGTAATGAACTGCTATTACTCGAACCTTATCGAGGGCCACAACACCCGCCCTCGTGACATCGAACGGGCCCTAGAAGGTGCGGAACTCGAAGAAGAGACACGCCCCCTAGCGTTAGAAGCACGGTCGCACGTCATCGTTCAACGCGCCATAGACGAGATGCACCATAAAGGCACCCTGCCCCGCCCCACGTCAGTCGAATTCCTGACCTGGGTTCACAAGAGCTTCTACGATGAGATGCCCGATGAGTTTCGGGTCATCGAACATCCCGACGGCACAGTAGAACCGATCGTTCCGGGACGCATGCGCCAAGACGACGATCGTGAAGTATCCGTGGGGCGCCACCTGCCCCCCGCTTCGTCACGAATTGCGGCGTTCATGGAGCACTTCGACAAACGGTTTCAGGTCGCAGCACGATCATCTAGCGGACGGATTATAGCAATAGCCTCGGCCCACCATCGACTGAACTACATCCACCCTTTCCCCGATGGGAACGGACGCGTCAGCAGATTGATGTCGCACGCCATGGCGCTTACTGCTGGGATTGGCGGCCAAGGCTTGTGGTCAGTATCTCGTGGGCTGGCTCGCGGCCTGAACGATCGCGGCGAGTACAAACGGATGATGGATCTTGCTGACAGTCCCCGACAAGGTGATCGCGACGGGCGCGGTAACTTGTCCGAGATTGCGTTGAAGTCGTACAGCGAATGGTTCCTGAAAGTGACGCTCGACCAGATCACGTTTTCCGCAAAGCTGTTTGACCTCGGCGGTTTGGACAAGCGCTTCCGTCGCCTCGTTGCAGACACTATCGAGGACAAACGCGCACCTGATCTGGTCTCCGCTGTCCTTCGACATGGCGCACTTGAGCGCGGAGACGCGCAGATTGTGCTCAAGACATCTGAGCGCACAGCGCGCAATACACTCAGCAAGCTCACCGCGGCCGGATACCTGGCGTCGGCATCGCCTAAGACGCCTGTGAGACTGGCATTTCCCTTGGACTATCGAGAACGGCTCTTCCCCAATCTGTTCGGCGATGCTGAACTGCCTGGGTAAACCGCGATAGTTGTGATTCTCATCCCATCGGGAAGATGCTGTTAGGAAGTCAGCCGGAGATCGTCACCGCCGAAAGTTCACAGCTGTGAACCCGGCTTGGCTTTGCCGCCCAGATACTAAGTTCACAGCTGTGAACTCTTCATGCGGCCTCCTTTCGCATAAGTGCCATGATCATGGGTCCGCACGAGAATTCTCCAAGCGCCGCTTTGGCGGACAATGCCCGCAAGTAACCACCGGGTGAGCGGATATCTCCGAAGCGTTCGAGCATGGCGACGATGACCACAGCCGCCTCTTCCGGGCCCATGTAGCGTTTGGCTTCGTCCCAAGCGGATGGGGAAATGCTCATCATTGGCCTGATGATGTCTGCGACCCTTACCAAATCATGCCAGTGCCGCACGGGCGGGTCGGCATATGTTTGGTATTCGCTGCAGGCGGCAAGGACGAGGCCAAGCGGAATCCTTGGTAAGTGATTTTCCTTAGGGATTGTGTCATCCGCTTTATCGGTTTGGTCGTTCGCAACCCGAGCCTCAGTTTGGTTTGTCGTGACCTCGCCGCCCTGCGCTTTTTCTAAGCGTGGTTCAGAATCATAAGAGTCTATATTTGAATTCTGATAGTGCTGCTCATATGAGGCATCATTGATGCTCATATCTTCTGTTTGGTCACCTTCTATTACACCACGTGTGGCATTCAGTGCTTCAGAAAGACCGGCTTCTATCTGCTGTAGCTCGGCAAAGTCGAGTTTGCGGCGCAGGTCTCGCGCTGTCAGCACCGCGAGATCCGACGCCTGGTCCCAGACAGCGAGGTCAGGGCGCAGAGAGCGGCCGTATTCGACCAGACCCACCAGATCGCGTCGCATGAGGCTCACAGTGGACCTTAGGCGCCTGTAGCGCTCCTCGGCGGCCCGGACAGCTTCAGCGGCCTCGCAAACTTCGGGAAAGCGTTGGGCGAGGGGTGCCAGATCAAAGCCGAAGGCGATTTTTTCATCGCCGTAACGACGGGCGTAGCGCTTGCCGTTGGGGCTGTCGCGCCGCACGACGAAGCCAGTTTGAACCAGATTCGCCAGATGCCGACGCATGGTCGAGCAGGGCATGCCGTTCAGACGCTCGCAAATAGCCTTGTTGGATGGATGCACGACAAGTTCACTGTTATTGCCGCCAAGAATCGTGGCCTGATGGAAGCTCACCAGCGCCTGGAGAACGCTCAGATCACGGTCAGTAAGGCCAAAGGCGACGCGGGCGGCGCCGAGCTCTCTCAGGGCCTCCCATTTGTTGACGCCTGATGGCGGAACTTCCAGTTGCGCCGCAGCCTGATGTTTCAAGATGGCAGCATTTACCGGTCGCCGGAAAGGCGTTACGGGGGTGTAGTCCATTTATCATTCACGAAGACAAAGAAATTGCGGCCCGCGAATCACTAAAGACTTGCGAAAAACAGCGTCAGAGACTAACTTGAGAGTGCTAAGAACAAGTCTGGGTCTCGTGGGGCGGTCGCTTTGCGGGACCTTTTCTTTGGCCTTATCGTGCCTCCTGTGTTGGTTTCTGCTCTTCCTCAGTCTTCCGAGCGCTGTTGCCAACGTTCGTGAAGTTCTTCAATAAAATCATGGGCCTCCACCTCAACCCAGTTGGCAAAATCACTGTTTGCCAGTTCGATTGCGACACCCTTAGAGGTGCGTTTGACGATGCCGCTACGCTTGCCACCGATCTTGAGTGGCACGCTGGAAGCCACAGAAGGGGAGGAGGCCTTGGCGGGTTTGACCGCCTTGGCAACGGCCTTTGACACGGCCTCGAACGCCTGAACCGAGGGATCGTCGGTGGTGGTCGCCTCGTCGATCACCATGGCCACGTCGGCCTTGTCATGGGCCTCTTCGGCAATATGGATCAGGCCGTCCCGATCCAACCCGTTGTCCGCGATGGCACGGCCCATGGCCTCCCACCGCGGGCGGCCGATGCCGTGAGCGGCACCTATGGCGCGCACAAGGCCCGCGCCAACCATATCGGCGATGGCAATCGCCATAGAGACCGAGGACTTGGTCACGGTCAGAATCTCTGCAACCTGTGATTGATTCCCGAAGCCAGAGGACACGAGCTCTTGCGCAAAAATCGCCTTTTCGATGAACGACAGATCACGGCGCGCCATGTTTTCGGAAATCTGGGCGCGCAGGGCGCTGTCGTCATCCAGATTGGCAACCAGTGCGCGCACCTTCGTGACCTTGTCCGACTGGCGGATCGCCTCAAGCCGACGACGACCATAGACCAGCAGATAGCGATCTGCCTCACTCGGGTGGCGGCGCACGAGGATCGGCACGGTCTGGCCGTTGGCCTCGATCGCGTCACGCAGATCCATAACATCCGCCGGATCAAGCCGGTCGGCCAAACGGTCATCGACAATGCTGGACGGGTCCAACTCCCAGACATGATGTGAATCGACCGCATCACGGGCCGAGCGCAGGGCGCGATTCGAGGTCATCATCGGGGTCGCGGCGCCAATCTGCGGGGCAGGGGAGGGGCCTCCGGACGCCGCGAGGCTGTCGAGCATAGACATCCTTTTTTTCTTGCCGCTGGTCATGAACGCCCCCAGGTTTTCTGAATCAGGTCTGCGACTTCGTCGTTAAGCGCATTCAGGCTTTCGAGTGCGCGGTCATAAGTGGTGCGGGTAAAGGCACTACGTTCAACCTCATAGAGGGTTTGCTTGGTCAGGCCCGCATCAGAAATCGCGGTGGATTTGAGCATCGGGGAATTCAGCACCGCATCGCCATACATGGTGCGCAGAAAGGCGACGATACGGTTCTGCGGTGCATCCTGCGGCTCATAACGGGTGAGCGCATAACGCATCCAATCATGGGACATATCCGCGCCGCTTTCAGCGATCACATCCATCAAGTCAGCTGTCATACGCAAAAACTGCGACATCGACATCACATCAAGCATTTCTGGGTGGATCGTGACTAACACGCCAGTGGCGGCGGACAGCGCAGACATGGTGAGAAAGCCTAGTTGTGGCGGGCAGTCAATAACCACGACGTCATAATCGCTATCGACTTGTGCTAGCGCCTCTTTCACGCGGAAAAAGAAAAGGCCTGCATTGCCTTGCGACAAAGCACGTGGCGTTTCGTGTTCGAACTCCATGAGTTCCAGATTGCCCGGGATCAGGTCGAGGTTCGGGATATAGGTCTTGCGGATAACCGCGCGGATCGGCTCGGGGTCGTCATAGCGGATGGCATCATAGAGCGTGCCGCCATCTTCCAGGTCGAATTCGGGTAGTGTCTCAGTTTGAAATATCTTTTTTCTTATAAGGTCCGCGCTTCTTAGGTGCTGGCGCTCTTGCGTCGATCAATCCAACAATCCACTCCATATCGTGCAACGTGTCAGATACGCCAGCCGCC
>Ga0316205_10002861_pt1 | contig 17101 bp, 19 predicted proteins | sample 3monthpyrite_MG_FD_204941 | JGI IMG/M metagenome (GOLD analysis project Ga0316205, IMG submission 204941) | Microbial mat bacterial communities from mineral coupon in-situ incubated in ocean water Damariscotta River, Maine, United States -... | ecosystem: Environmental > Aquatic > Marine >... | reverse complement strand
CCCGGCTGGCCCGGGGCCCCGTGGCCTGTGTGTTTATCGATGAAGCCCAGTTTCTCAGCAAGGAACAGGTTTGGCAGTTGGCCCGCACGGTGGATGATCTCGGTGTGCCGGTCATGTGTTATGGGCTGAGGGTGGATTTTATGGGCGAGTTGTTTCCCGGCTCGGCGGCGCTGCTGGCATGGGCCGATGAAATGCGCGAGGTGCGCACCATTTGCCATTGCGGTAAAAAGGCCACGATGGTGGTGCGCCAAGATGGCGAGGGCCGCGTGCTTGTTGACGGTGCGCAGGTGCAAATTGGCGGCAACGAAACCTATCATTCGCTGTGTCGGCGCCATTGGCGCGAAGCTGTGGGCCGGTGAGCAGATTTCTGCTGCAAAAAGGCGCGCAGTGGTTCGGCCCGGGCCCCGCCTAATTCACCTGATTTGGGGGTGTTTTGCCGTCAAAAAACGCTACGAGGTTATCAACTGCGCACATCCCCATGGCGATTCGTGTTTCCAGTGTGGCGCTGCCGATATGGGGCAGGAGAGTGACGTTTTCGAGCGCGCGCAATGCTTCCGGCACATGTGGTTCGGCTTCAAACACATCCAGCCCCGCGCCGGCAATGCTGCCTTTTTGCAGGGCCTCCAACAGCGCCGCCTCATCAATGACATCGCCACGCGCTGTGTTGACCAGATGCGCCGTTGGCTTCATGGCCGCAATCTGCTTTGCTCCTATCAGGTGTCGGTTTTCGGCGTGGCCGGGCACATGCAACGAAATCACATCCGCCTGCGCCATTACCTCGTCGACCGACGCGGCCGCTTTTGCCGCTGGCAGCGAGGGCACCACGACTTTCGAGCGATTATAATAGAGCACATTCATGCCGAAACCATAAAAAGCGCGTTGTGCCAGTGCCGTGCCTATCCGCCCCATTCCGATAATCCCGAGGGTTTTACCGCGTATCGAGGTGCCAAGCCCGGAAACCAGATCAAACCCCGCCCAGTCTCCGCGCCGCAACCGGCTTTCATGCATCCACATCCGGCGGGTTGTGGCCAAAATTAGCGCCATGGCCAGATCGGCGGTGGCGTCATCCAGAACACCGGGGGTATTGGTAACCGCGATATCAAGGTCTTCGGCGGTTTCAAGGTCAATATGATTGGTGCCGACCCCGAAATTCGCCAGTATTTTGGTGGCTGGTGTTTCGTTGGCTTGCAGGATTTCTGCATCGATTGGATCTGTGACACAGCAAAGAAGCCCGTCGGCCTGCGCCAGCGCCTTGATCAGCTTGCCTTTCCCGAAAGGCACATCCTGCGGGTTGAGCGCCACTGTAAAAAGCGATTTCAGCCGCTCCTCAACCGGGGCCGGCAGCTTGCGCGTGACGATTATTTTAGGTGCAGACATGCTGTCTCCTAATGGACTCGCCCGCCAAGGGGCACTGATTGTTCGGGGGTGAGCAGCACGATACCGCCAGAATCATCTTGGCTGCCAAGCAGCAGAAATTCTGACATAAACTTGCCGATCTGGCGCGGCGGGAAGTTGACGACTCCGACAACATGGCGCCCGACAAGGCTTTCGGGCGTGTAATTTTCGGTGATCTGGGCCGAGGTTTTCTTCTCGCCAATATCGGGTCCAAAGTCGACCCAGAGTTTGATAGCCGGTATGCGGGCTTCGGGGTATCGCTCGGCGCGCGTGACCATGCCGACGCGCATATCGACCTTCATAAACGCATCAAAATCCAGCATCACCGCCTCGCTCGTGTCGAAAAGAATCAATGGCTCAGGGAAATCTTCAAGAACCGGTATTTACCAAAGATTTCCGAAAAAATGCAAGTGTTAGAGAGCGCGCAACTCGCGGGAGCGGTTGGCGGCGGCGGTTATGGTGCGGGTGATGAGCGGGGCAAGGCCGGTATCGGGGTTCATCAGCTCGCGCAAGCCGGCCTCGGTAGTGCCGGCGGGGCTGGTGACATTGACCCTTAGTTGCGCGGCCGTATCCTCGGATTCTCTGGCCAGCAGCCCTGCCCCGGCCACCGTGGCCGTGGCCAGCTTTGTTGCCAGTGCTTCCGGCAATCCTTCAGCCATACCTGCTGCTGACATCGCCTCGATAAGGTAAAACACATAGGCAGGGCCGGAGCCGGAAAGCGCGGTAACCGCATCCATTTGTGCTTCACTTTCAAGCGGCACCGTTTCGCCAATGGCGTTGAGCAAATGCTCGGCCATCCGCATATTATCGTTTGAAACCAGAGCGTTACCGACCAGGGCCGTTATACCGCAGCCAATGGCGGCGGGGGTGTTAGGCATGGCGCGGATGATCGCGCATTCGCCCAACTCGGCACCCAGCGTAGCAAGTGTAATGCCGGCGGCAATGGAAAGGTATAGCGCTAAACCACCTTTCATGGCCCGCAATTGCGGCAGAGCTTCTTTCATGAATTGCGGTTTGACCGCGAGCAGGCAAATGTCTGCTTTTTCGGGCAGTGCCGCGTTGAGATGAAGCCCCTGCGCCTGTAGCGCAGCCAAACGCGGGCTTGGCTGCGGTTCCAATACCCATATTTTTGCGGGCGCAATGCCGCTGGCGAGCCAGCCTTCAAGCATGGCGGAACCCATTTTACCGCAGCCGACCAGCACAAGCCCGTTTGAAATCTCCATCTCAGGCCCGCCCGTAACTATCGCTTATCGCCACCCGCAGCGCCGATTTTGGTGTATCATCACCCCAGCTAACCAATTGAAATGCAGGGTATAATTTTTCACACATTGCCACGGCGGCTTTCATGATCTGATCGATCTGGGGTTGGCTGGCAACCGCACCGCCGGCCAGATTTAGCCCATAAATATAGGCCATAGATTTCTGCGCCTGCCAATAGGTGAATGCCCCGCTCCAGCATCCGTCATTTGCCAAATTCAGGGTTTCATAAAGAGCGGGAAGCCGGTCTTCCGGTGGCGCAAACTCAAAACTGCAGACCAGTCGCAGGGTTTCGGCCTGCTCTGACCAAACCAGGCTCAGGGCATATTGTTGCCAAAGCCCCTCAACGACGACGGCGATCTGGTCTTCATCCTTTCGCTCGAAAACCCAGGCACGAGATTGCGCGAGCGATTGAACGAGGTCAATCGGGTGGCCGTCATCATGCTCCTGAATCTGCATCGCGCGCTCCGCCAGCTTTATGGGCAAGCCCTATAATTGGCGTAGAGCAGCACCCAGCATACTAAATGTATGGTGGATTGAATCAGTAAAACTGTAAAGCGATTCGTTGAAGGCTATTTTTGCGCAGCTTCAAGCGCTTCAACGCGGGCCTGCAGGGCCAAATTTTCCTCGCGTGCTTTTTGGGCCATCAGGCGCACGGCGTCAAATTCTTCGCGCGATACAAATTCGCGCTCGGCCAGCCAGCGATCCATCATTGATTTCATGGCCGTTTCAGCTTCGGTGCGCGCACCCTGCGCCACACCCATTGCGTTTGTCATTAATTTTGACATATCGTCAATAATCCTGTTGCGAGATTGCATTGGGCGTTCCTTTATCTAAATTACTACATATATATACCCATTCGACGCTCTAATTGCCACAACCATTCACATAAGGAAACACAGCTTGCCTTTCGTCCTCCCCTTCCCGAATATTGACCCGGAAATTTTCGCTTTTGATTTGTTCGGCTTCAACATTGCCCTGCGCTGGTATGCGCTCGCCTATATCGCAGGATTGGTAATTGGCTGGCGCTATATCTTGGTTTTAACCAACCGCCCGGCGCTTTGGCGCGCCGTGCCGATTAGCAATAAGCAGGTCGAAGACCTGATGACATGGATTATCGTTGGTATTATTGTTGGCGGGCGGCTTGGGTTCGTTTTGTTCTATGATCTGGCACGATACCTGGAGAATCCTGTTGATATTTTGAAAGTATGGGAAGGCGGAATGTCTTTTCATGGTGGGTTTGCCGGCGTGGTTGTGGCGGTTGCGCTCTATTGCTGGCACCAAAAAATATCAATTTTGAGTATTGGGGACGCGGTTGCGGCGGCGGCGCCTATTGGCCTGTTTCTCGGGCGGATTGCCAATTTTATTAAACCGGAACTATGGGGAAGGCCGACCACCGTGCCTTGGGCAGTAAATTTTCCCGACGCCCGCGCCCAGATATGCCCACCGGATTGGGTGGGTGATTGCCTACGCCACCCGAGCCAGCTTTATGAAGCCGGGTTGGAAGGGCTGGTTTTGGGCTTGGTTATCACCTGGGTCATATGGCGCAAAAAATGGCTTAAAGCTCCGGGACGGGTGGTTGGATTGTTTTTGTTCGGCTATGGCCTATCCCGCTGGTTTGTCGAGTATTTCCGGCAGCCGGATGCCCAGTTTACCTCTGTTGAAAACCCGGTCGGCTATATCATTAGTTTTGCGCAAACAGGGGTAACCATGGGGCAACTGCTCTCGCTGCCGATGATTTTGATCGGTGCTTACATGATGGTTAAAATCAGGGAGAGGGTTTGACGCGACTCCGGAAAATTATCGAGGCCGAAATAGAGGCGCAGGGATCCATAGGGCTGGATAGCTATATGGCGCTGTGCCTCTCGCACCCGGATCACGGCTATTATATGCAAAAACAGCCATTTGGTGCCTCGGGTGACTTTACGACCGCGCCCGAAATAAGCCAGATGTTTGGCGAACTGGTCGGGCTGTGGCTGGTGAATATGTGGCAAATTGCCGGCGCGCCCTCCCCTTTTGCGCTGGTTGAGCTGGGGCCCGGGCGCGGCACCCTGATGGCCGATATTCTGCGTGTGGCCCGCAGCCAGCCGGCTTTTTTGGAAGCTGCGCGGCTGCACCTGCTCGAAAGCAGCGCTAAGCTGCGCAAAGCGCAGAAGGCTAGGCTCGAAGGATTTGATGTAACCTTTCTTGAGCAGATCGAGGCACTGCCGGAGATGCCGGTATTCATTGTTGCCAACGAATTTTTTGATGCCCTGCCCATTCGGCAATACGTGAAAAACGATTTTGGCTGGCAGGAGCGGCGGGTGGCTGCGGGGTTGAGCTGGACACTGGGGAAAACGCAAGAAATGCCGGAACTGGACAAGCGGTTTTCCGGCCTTGCCACCGGAAGGATTGTGGAAACTTGTGCCGCCGGTGAAGCTATTGCAAATGTGATCACAAAGCGGATTGCCACATATGGAGGCGCGGCGCTTATAATTGATTATGGAGAGTTTGACGGGGTCGGAGACACCTTTCAAGCGGTAAAAACGCATGAACCTGTTGACCCTTTTTTGACGCCGGGCGAGGCCGATCTGACGGCGCATGTCCGGTTTTCGGATCTGGTGAAAAACGGGGTATTTCACCAGATTACCGAACAGGGCGCTTTTTTGAACCGGTTGGGAATTGAAGCGCGCAGCCAAGCACTGGAGGCCGCTTCAGGCAAATGTATGAAGCTAGAAAAAGAGCGGCTTGCGGGAGACAGCGAGATGGGGAAGTTATTCAAGGTTTTGGCTTTATTGCCTGAAAATTATAGCCCCGTGGCAGGGTTTTCCGATGAACCTTGACCCCATTTTGTCACCGCTTCTTTCGGGTGTGCGGCACGGGTTTTTTACCCGTCACGGCGGGGTGTCGGGCGGGGTTTTCAGCTCGCTGAACTGCGGCTATGGCTCACCGGAGCCGCGCGAAACAATTCGGCAAAACCGTGCGCTGATCGCTGCTCATATGGGGGTTTTGGAAGACCGGTTATTTTCGGTCACGCAAACCCACTCCGCCGATGTGATCACAATTAAGGGGCCGGATGACCTTGACCCGTTGAGCGAGGCCGATGCGATGGTGAGCCGCGCCAAAAACATCGCGCTCGGGGTGCTTACGGCCGATTGCGCACCAGTGCTCTTGCATGATTCTGACGCAGGCGTTGTCGGGGCGGCGCATGCCGGATGGCGCGGGGCTTTTGGCGGGGTGCTTGAGGCGAGCATTGATGCAATGCGCGCCTTGGGTGCGGCGCGTGGAAGAATTAAAGCAGTGGTTGGCCCCTGCATAAGCCAAAGAAATTACGAAGTCGGGCCCGAGTTTTTAGAGACATTTCTGGTGGAAAACCATGATTACGGGCGTTTTTTTACTCAAGGGCCAGTGGATAAATATTTGTTTGATCTGCCCGGATTTACCTTGTTTCGCCTGCGTGCCGCAGAAATTGCCGATGCCGAGTGGACAGGGCCGTGCACTTATGCCAACCCGTCTGACTTTTTTTCGTATCGTTACGCGCAGCATAACGGGCTGCCCAGCTATGGACGCATGCTCTCTGTGATCACAAGTTAAAGCGCCAAGCGCTGCTCCAAAATGTCAAAGGGCACGCCCGGCGCATCCTTGGCACCGCGGATAACCAGCGAGGTTTTTACGCTGGCCACATTTGGTGCCGATGTGAGGTCGTGTGTCAGAAAATGTTGAAAACTGGTGAGATCGGGCGCGACGCATTTTAAAATAAAGTCAATCTCGCCATTGAGCATGTGACACTCGCGCACCAAAGACCATGTTTGCGCCCGGTTCTCAAAATCGACGAGATCTGACTCGGCTTGCGAATGCAGGCCAACCATCGCGAAAACCTGTACTTCAAACCCGAGGGCGCGGGCATTCACATCGGCATGATAGCCTTTTATCAATCCCATTTCTTCCAGCGTGCGCACCCGGCGCAGACAGGGTGGTGCAGAAATGCCGACCCGCTGCGACAGTTCGACATTGGTCATTCGACCATCTGCCTGCAATTCTGCCAGAATTTTCCGGTCAATCGGGTCGAGCTTGGTATGGGGCATTTTGATCCTGAAATTCGATACGTTTATTCTCCTTGTTACCTAGCCTCGCCAATATACGCAATATTATTTCGCGAATTCAGAGCCACTAAAGCGCGCGGCGCGGCATTTCTCGGGCTTCTATCCCGGGCAGGGAAGGCCTATATTGGTGGTAACGATCAATTCTAAGGAATCCACCAATGAATGAGACAAAACACACAAAATTGCTGATTATCGGCTCTGGTCCGGCCGGATATACCGCCGGTGTTTATGGGGCGCGGGCCATGTTGGCGCCGGTTTTGGTGCAGGGTATCCAGCCCGGCGGCCAGCTTACCATCACCACCGAAGTTGAAAACTGGCCTTCAAGAAAAGAAGTGCAAGGCCCCGATTTAATGGTAGAAATGGAAGAGCATGCCCGCGCGGCCGGCACCGAAATTATTTCTGACCATATTGGCGAGCTGGATATCTCCAAGCGCCCCTTTACGGCAATTGGCGAAAGCGGCACCACCTATACGGCCGATGCGGTTATTTTGGCTACCGGGGCGCAGGCCAAATGGCTAGGCATGGCTTCGGAAGAAAAGTTCAAGGGGTTCGGTGTGTCGGCCTGCGCCACTTGCGACGGGTTTTTCTATCGCGGACAGGAAATTGTGGTGATCGGCGGCGGCAACTCCGCCGTGGAAGAAGCGCTTTTTCTGACCAAATTCGCCTCCAAAGTTACGCTGATCCATCGCCGTGATGAATTGCGGGCAGAAAAAATCCTGCAAAACCGGTTGCTGAAACACGAAAAAATCGTGCCGATGTGGTTCCATGAACTTGAGGAAGTATATGGCACCGAAAATCCGCTGGGGGTTGAGGGGGTAAAGGTGCGGCATGTGAAAACGGGCGAGATCACCGACATTCCGTGCAAGGGTGTTTTTATTGCCATCGGCCATACCCCTTCCAATGAACTGGTAAAGGACACGCTCGAAACCCATATGGGCGGCTATGTGGTTACCAAACCTGACAGCACCGAAACCTCGACCCCGGGTGTTTTTGCGGCGGGGGACATTACGGATTATAAATACCGGCAGGCGGTTACGTCGGCCGGAATGGGCTGTATGGCGGCCCTTGATGCCGAACAATTTTTGTCCGAACAGGAAGAATAGCCTAAATCGGGTGCCAAATTGTTAATCAGCCCTTGGTATTGGCTGGGATACCCGCTAAATAGCGGCCATCCCAGCCAATAACCGACGGTTCACAATGCAAAATCTGATACCCATTCCCGAGCTTTTTGTTTCCAATGAAAGCGCCGCCAAGCTCAAAATAGAAGCCGCCGAATTGCCGAGCTGGGATTTAACCGCGCGGCAGGTGTGTGACCTTGAGTTGCTGATGAATGGCGGGTTTGCCCCGCTCAAGGGCTTTTTGGGGGAGGCGGATTATAATTCGGTTGTTGCCGATATGCGGCTGAGTGACGGCGCTCTCTGGCCGATGCCGATCACGCTTGATGTGTCGGAAAGATTTGCGGAGACCATTTCCGTCGGGCAAGATATTGCTCTGCGCGACGCGGAAGGCGTGATTTTGGCGATCCTCTCTGTCAGCGACTTGTGGGTGCCGGATAAATCGCTTGAGGCCGAAAAGGTATTTGGCGCCGATGATAGCGCACACCCGGCGGTGAATTATCTGCATAATCAGGCTGGCAAGGTCTATTTGGGCGGCCCGGTGATCGGGATTCAGGCACCCGTTCACTATGATTATCGGCGCCGCCGCGACACCCCAAACGAGCTGCGCTCCTATTTTCGCAAGATGGGCTGGCGCAAGGTTGTGGCCTTTCAAACCCGAAACCCGCTGCACCGTGCCCATCAGGAGCTCACCTTCCGGGCCGCCAAGGAAACCCAGGCCAACTTGCTGATTCATCCGATCGTGGGCATGACCAAACCCGGCGATATTGACCACTTTACCCGTGTGCGTTGCTATGAAGCGGTGCTCGATAAATATCCGCAATCCACCACCGCCATGAGCTTGCTTAACCTTGCCATGCGCATGGCGGGGCCACGAGAGGCAGTTTGGCACGGGCTTATTCGCAAAAACCACGGCTGCACCCACTTTATTGTCGGGCGGGACCATGCCGGCCCGGGGAAAAATTCGGCTGGCGAAGATTTTTACGGGCCGTATGATGCGCAAAAACTGTTTAAACAGTATCAATCCGAAATCGGCGTTGATATGGTTGACTTCAAACACATGGTCTATGTGCTTGAGAAAGCGCAATATGAACCCGTTGACGAAGTGGCCGATGGCATGACCGTGCTCAATATTTCCGGCACGGAATTGCGGCGCAGGCTGCAAGAGGGGCTGGAAATTCCGGACTGGTTTTCTTTCCCCGCTGTGGTGGATGAGCTACGGCGCACCAAGCCTGCGCGCCACAAGCAAGGGTTTACGGTGTTTTTTACGGGGCTTTCGGGCTCGGGAAAATCAACCATTGCCAATGCGCTTATGGTCAAGCTGATGGAAATGGGTGGGCGACCGGTAACACTGCTGGACGGTGATGTTGTCCGCAAAAACCTGTCATCCGAACTTGGTTTCTCGAAAGAGCATCGCGACCTCAATATACGCCGGATCGGATATGTTGCTTCCGAAATCACCAAGAATGGCGGCATCGCCATTTGTGCGCCTATCGCCCCATATACCACCACGCGCCGTGCGGTGCGTGAAGACATTGAAGCCTTTGGCTCAATGGTGGAAGTGCATGTAGCCACTTCGTTGGAGGAATGTGAGCGGCGCGACCGCAAAGGCTTATACCAGCTTGCAAGAAGCGGTAAAATAAAGGAATTTACAGGTATTTCAGACCCGTATGAAGAGCCGGTAAATGCCGAATTGATAATTGACACAGAGCATGTGGATGTCGATAATTGCGCGCATCAGGTCATATTGAAGCTGGAGCAAATGGGGCTTATCGCCGGTTGATCTCTATTTTTTGAACCTGTGGTGTAGCCGCATCTCGTTGCAATTCGATGTGCAGCAGCCCGTTTTCCATATAGGCGTGGCGGACTTCTACGCCATCTGCCAGCACAAATGCGCGCTGAAACTGGCGTGCTGCAATGCCTCTGTGCAGATAGGTGCGCCCCGAGCTATCGTCTGATTGCGCGCCCTTGATCATCAATTCACCATTCGCCAATGTGATTGAAAAATCTTCGTCGCTAAAGCCGGCCACAGCCAACGTGATGCGAAAATTGTGCGCGCCGGTTTGCTCGATATTGTAGGGCGGATAGCCATCATTTTTAGCACTGCGTTCCACAAGATGATCGAGCTGCTCAAAACCCAGCAAAAAAGGATGGCTAGCGAAATTTGATTTACCCATAAAAAACAGCCCTTAAGTGATTGTGCTATGTCAAACATGGGGGCTAAGAATAATTGGTGCAAGGGGGATGTTGAATAAGGCGATAGCATAAGCTAGAAGGCCTGCAACGGTTTGAGGAGCGGCGAGATGGGTTTTTCAAAAGTCGGCATTGTTATGGGAAGCCAGTCAGACTGGCCGACGATGAAAGAGGCGGGGCTTGTGCTTGATGCACTCGGCGTGCCTTATGAAACAAAAATTATTAGCGCCCATCGCACGCCTGACCGGCTATTTGCCTATGCTGAAAATGCGGTGAGAAACCGGATTGAGGTGATTATTGCGGGTGCCGGTGGCGCGGCCCATTTGCCCGGCATGCTTGCCGCCAAAACGCGGGTGCCTGTGCTTGGGGTGCCGGTAAAGTCGTCAATCCTTTCGGGCTGGGATTCCCTTCTTTCTATTGTGCAAATGCCAAAGGGCATTCCGGTTGGCACCTTGGCCATAGGGCCAGCGGGTGCTGCCAATGCGGGGCTGCTGGCGGCTGCCATATTGGCAGGCTCGGATACGGATTTAGCCGCGCGCTTAGACAGCTATCGCGCCGTTCAAACCGCCAATATTGCCGAGGAACCCGCGCTTGATTAAGACGGTTGGGATACTCGGGGGCGGGCAGCTTGGGCGGATGCTTTCGATGGCGGCGGCGCGGCTTGGGCTGCGCACCCATATTTTTGAGCCGCTGGCCTCTCCTCCGGCCGGAGATGTGGCACACCGCGTTTTTACGGCCCCCTATAGCGACCGTGAAACATTGGAAGAATTTGCCCGCTCGGTTGATGTGATAACCTATGAATTTGAAAATATTCCGGCGGAAGCCCTTGATATTATAGAGGTAATTCGCCCCGTATTTCCGGGAAGAAATGCGCTTGCCACCTCACAGGACAGGATCGTTGAAAAGCGGTTTTTGCAGTCTATCGGTTTGGCGGTTGCGCCCTATTGCGAGATCAATTCTGAAGCTGACCTTATAGCCGCGCTGGCAACTATTGGCGTGCCCGCAATTTTGAAAACCAGACGATTTGGTTATGATGGCAAGGGGCAGGTGAAGATTACGGCGGCGACACAAGCTGCATCGGCCTTTGCCGCGCTTGAAGGTGCCCCTGCTGTGTTGGAGGGGTTCGTCGATTTCAGCCGCGAGATTTCGATTATTGCGGCGCGAAATGCCCAGGGGGATATTTCTTGTTTTGACCCCGGAGAAAATACGCATCGCGGCGGAATTTTACATAAAACCGCTGTGCCAGCCTCCATTTCTCATGCGCTGCAAACCGATGCAATATTGCTGGCGGCGCGGATACTGAACGCGCTGGATTATATCGGTGTTATGGGGGTTGAACTATTTGTGACGCAAAGTGGTTTAATGATAAACGAAATTGCGCCCCGTGTGCATAATTCGGGGCACTGGACCCAGAATGCGTGTTTGATTGACCAGTTCGAGCAGCATATTCGTGCTGTTATTGGCTGGCCTTTGGGTGACGGGCAACGCCATAGCGATGCGGAAATGATTAACCTGATCGGCAACGACATCGAAGCGCTGGCGCAGCATCAAAATTGCGCTATCCACCTTTACGGGAAAACCGAGGTAAAACCGGGGCGCAAAATGGGTCATGTCAACATGATTAGCCCCAAAAGCGCCTGACCGCGCGGGCCAGACGCTGATAGTTTAGCCATAAACCGATTCTTTGCCGAATTTTTTGGTCAGCATATAATAGATCACCGCGCGGTATTTTTTGCGGTTGGATTTGCCGTAGGTTTCGATCGCTTCATTGATCGCGGACATAAGTTCGGGGCCGTCTTTTAGGCCGAGCTTTTTAACCAGAAAATTGTTTTTTACGGTTTCAAGCTCGGATTCTTGCGAACCGGCGACGGTCGACGCGTCAGCATCATAAATTGATGGCCCACAGCCTATGGTCACTTTTGTCAGCAGGTCCATATCGGGGGTCATGCCACATTTTTCTTTTAGGTCGGATGCATAGACTGCAATCAGATCGTCACGTTTACCCATTGGGGTTCTCCTCGTTTGGTTGTGCATGGATAGTGTAGGGGAACGGGTTTATTTCCGCAACATTTTGTGTAAGGCGGAATTTTGAAGCGGTCGGAATGAACGGAAATCCGCCGAGCTTTGGGCGTATACACAGATTGGGGCGGCAACTGCTGGGGATTATGGGTGGATTTCCCGAAGTTAGGGCGCGAAAATATTACATTTATAGAACATTAATATTACATTGATCTCGAATAGTTATACTAATTCAATATTTTTGATAGCGATCGACAAAATTTCGCAAAATCTTTTCGGGGGCACCCACCTTGGCCGCGCGGCAAATTTGTATCAGCGTATCGGCCTCTTGAGGTGGGAAGTAGCCCTTGTGTTTGTAGATGTTGATGCGGGTTTCAAACCCTGCGGCATCGGCTTCGGGGTGGAACTGGGTGGCGTAGATGTTTTGTTTGTAGCGGACCATTTGGAAGGGGCATGTGGGGGAACTGACGAGATGGGTGCAGCCTTCGGGCAGGGTTTGCATAGCTTCTTTATGGCCGACAAAGGCGTCGAAATAGTCGGGGAGATCGCGGGTTAACGGGTCTTGCTTGCCCTCGGGGGTAAGCTGGCAGGCGGCGGTGCCGACGGGCTCGCTGTAGTTTTCTTTTGAGATTGTGCGGCCAAGGTGGTGGCCCAAGATGCCGATCCCGTAGCAGCAGCCAAGGAAAGGCAGATCGTTTTCGACGATCTCGGGCATGAGAGAGAGCACAGCAGCTTCGATTTTGGCTTCGACGGGGGTTTTGTCTTCCGGGGCATCAGACACGCAACCGGGGCCGCCGCCGACGATGATACCTGCGTAATCTTGCAGGTTGAGGGATGCGGGGAGGGGTTCGGCATCAAGCCGGATGCGGTGGGTTTGGCCCACCTTGAGGCCCGACTTTTGCAGGATGGCGGCGTATTCGCTATCCGAGGCTTCGGGCTCTGGGCGGAGTTGGAGGATGAGGAAAGGGTTCATTTAGCTATGCCAAGATCATCGCGCATGGCACTTTTTAGGGCTTTCGTTGCTCTCGGTCTATCTGGTTGCTCTGGATCCAAGTTATTCCACACGTCTAGACAATCACAAACGGCTTTCGAGGCGACAAGTTCACAACGAAAAATCCAGTGCCCAACGTCAAATTTGCTTTGCTCATCGTATTGCTGACCCTGCCTCAAAAACGCCTCCCACAATCCGATGTAAGCAGATTTCCTTTCTTCAAACCTGCGAATCTTCACATTTTGCATGTGCGATAGCAATGCCTGTGCAATAAGCGACACCAGTGACCCTAGGCCAAATGCAGCAATGAACGTCGGCCAATCCATCACCCCTACCTCGTAAACTTCTTATACTTCACCCGCGTCGGCTTCACGCTTTCTGGCCCTAGGCGGCGTATCTTATCCGCCTCATACTCCTCGAAGTTGCCTTCGAACCATTCTACGTGGCTGTCGCCTTCAAAGGCGAGCATGTGGGTGCAGAGCCTATCAAGGAAGAAGCGGTCGTGGGAGATGATGACGGCGCAACCGGCGAAATCTTCGAGCGCGTCTTCGAGCGCGCGGAGGGTTTCAACGTCGAGGTCGTTGGTTGGCTCATCGAGCAACAGCACGTTGCCGCCGGATTTCAGCAGCTTGGCCATGTGAACACGGTTGCGCTCGCCGCCGGATAGCAGGCCGAGGGTTTTTTGCTGGTCGCCGCCTTTGAAATTGAAGCTGGAGCAATAGGCGCGGCCATTCACTTCTGCATCACCGAGTTTCACAATATCCAACCCGTCGGCAATTTCCTCAAACACGGTTTTTTTGTCATCGAGCGCGTCGCGGGATTGGTCCACATAGGAAAGCTGCACGGTTTCACCGTATTCCACGGTGCCGCTATCGGGCTGTTCTTGGCCGGTGAGCATGCGGAACAGCGTGGATTTACCGGCACCGTTGGGGCCGATGACGCCAACAATGCCGCCCGGCGGCAGGCTGAAGCTGAGGTCGTCGATCAACAGATTGTCGCCATAGCCTTTGGAAATGGCGTCGACCTCGATCACTTTATTGCCAAGGCGCGGGCCGTTGGGGATGATGATCTGGGCGCGGCCAACCTTGTCGCGCTCGGACTGGTTGGCGAGTTCGTTATAGGCGTTGATACGGGCTTTGGATTTGGCCTGGCGGGCTTTGGGGGATTGGCGCATCCACTCCAATTCTCTTTCAAGGGTGCGCATTTTGGCTTTGTCGGATTTGGCCTCGTGCTCCATGCGTTTGGCTTTTTGCTCGAGCCAAGCGGAGTAGTTGCCCTCGTAAGGAATGCCGCGGCCACGGTCGAGCTCGAGGATCCAGCTGGTGATGTCGTCCAAAAAATAGCGGTCGTGGGTGACGCAGAGGATGGTGCCTTTGTAATCGATCAGGTGCTGCTGGAGCCAGGCGATGGTTTCGGCATCGAGGTGGTTGGTTGGCTCGTCGAGCAGCAGCATATCCGGGGCTTCGAGCAAGAGCTTGCAGAGCGCGACGCGCCGGGCTTCGCCGCCGGAAAGGGTTTTTACGTCGGCATCATCGGGCGGGCAGCGCAGGGCCTCCATGGCGATGTCGATGCTGCTGTCGAGGCTCCAGAGGTCTTCGGCGTCGATCTGGTCTTGCAGGGCGGCCATTTCGTCGGCGGTTTCTTCGGAGTAGTTCATGGCGAGTTCGTTATAGCGGTCAAGCGTGGCTTTTTTTTCGGCCACCGCGAGCATGACGTTTTCGCGCACGGTCAGGCTTTCATCGAGCTTTGGCTCCTGTGGAAGATAGCCTACGCGGGCGCCTTCGGCCGCCCATGCCTCGCCCTGAAAATCCTTATCAAGGCCCGCCATGATCTTCATCAGGGTGGATTTACCGGAACCATTGGGGCCGACGACCCCGATTTTGACGCCGGGGAGGAAGGAAAGGCGAATATTCTCAAAACACTTTTTGCCACCGGGGTAGGTTTTGGACACGCCGTCCATGTGGTAAACGTATTGATATGATGCCATTTTGAAAGGGTCCTTACCGATGCGGGAGTTTGGGACTTCATATCGCATCGGCAGGGGGGCTTCAATGTTTGTTGTTGGGGCGAAACAAATGAAAAGCTGACCCGATACTTTGAAGTGAAACATTGATTGCTTTGGCTTTGGCAGATAGTTTTGGAAAGAACCATCCAGCACCGCAATTTCAAACAGGATACGATGTGCCCCTAACCAGACGAAACCTACTGGCCGGAATCGCGGCTTCGCTGCCGCTTTCAGTTTACGGCGCGGGGATTGAGCGCCCGCCTGCGCGGGCTGGCAGGGTGGTGCCGCCTGCGGGGTTTGAGCAGATATTTGCCCAGAGCGGGCTGGGGCAGAAAAGCGGTTGTGTGTTGCTGGATTTGGAGAGTGGGCAAGTGGCCGAGCGCCATAACCCGGATTTAGCACGGCCACCGGCATCGGTTGTCAAGGCGGTCACCGCACTTTATGCGCAGGCCAAGCTTGGCAGCGGGCACCGGTTCAACACTGACCTTGTGGCAACAGGGCCAATCAGCGAGGGCACCTTACAGGGTGATCTTTACCTTGTCGGCGGGGGCGACCCGCAACTGGATGCCGACGGGCTAAACCGGCTAGCCATTGCGGCACGCGCGGCCGGGTTGCGCCGCATGACCGGGCGGTTTTATGTGGTTGGCAATGCGCTGCCTTTGATCGAGCGTATTGACCGTGATCAGCCGGTTCAGGCGGGATACAACCCGGCCATTGCCGGCATAAACCTCAACTATAACCGCATATTCTTTGAGTGGAAGCGCCGTAGCGGGCAGTATAGCACCTCATTGGAGGCCCGCGCGGCAAAGGTGCGGCCCGCGGTGCGCTGTGCCAGTATGAGCATTTCGGAGCGGGTAGCGCCGATTTATAGCTATGCCCGCAGTGGTGGTGTGGAGCGCTGGAGCGTGGCGCGCGCCGCTTTGGGCAATGGCGGCGGGCGCTGGCTACCGGTGCGGGACCCGGCAGCCTATGCCGCCGATGTTTTTCAGACACTGGCGGGTATGCAGGGAATTACCCTCCCCTTGGGCGCCCAGTCTGAAAGGCTGGTGCGCGGCACGGTGGTGGCGCGCCTTCAAAGCGACCCGCTCGACAAGCTTCTTGCAGGCATGTTGCGCTATTCAACCAACCTGACGGCCGAAGTGCTGGGGTTGAGCGCGACGCGAGCCGCGGCAGGGGGAACCGCGAGCTTGCGGGCCTCGGCGCAAAGCATGGGGCGCTGGGTGGCGCAACAAGTGCCCGGCAGCAGCCCCGGTTTTTTCAACCATTCCGGCCTGACGGATAAATCCAGAATTTCGGCACAGGAAATGGTGCGGTTTTTGGCAATGCCAGGCGCACAAAGCGGGCTGGCAGGGATTTTGCACGAGGTGGAGCTGCAAAACCCGCGCGGTGATGGTGTTGAAATTCCCGGTGTCAAGGTGTTGGCCAAAAGTGGCACGCTCAATTTCACCCGTGGCTTGGCCGGGTACATCATGAAAAATAATGCGCCGCGCTATGCTTTTGCAATTTTTGCGGCAGATATGGCCGCGCGGCGGGCTGCCTTGCCAAGCGAGGAGCGACCTGCCGGTGCCAGCCGGTGGCGCGGCGTTGCGCGGGCACAGGAAAAGGCGCTGGTTTACCGCTGGGCAAGCGCTTTATAACCTAATTTCAGGCGCGAGTGGCGCTACAACGGCTAGATACGGCCACCAACGCCATCAGCGCAAGGAAAGCCGCATCATGGCCCTGTTCTTCTGAATATCGAGGCTGTTTTTGGTGGCAGGGCGTAGCGGTGTCGAGCCTGGGCCGTTGCAGCGGATTTTGCGCGAAAGCCGGAGATGCCGTTGACCCGAGCAGCGGCGGAATTTCGGTATTTGGGCCTCGTTAATTCTTGGGCATTGCCTTAGTGTGGCCCGAAAATTTGGAGTTGAGTGGAAAAATGCGCGACATTGAACTGGTGATTTTTGATTGTGACGGGGTGCTGGTGGATAGCGAGGTGATCGGGAATACGATCATGGCTGAAAGCCTGAGTGCTTACGGATTCGGGGTTTCGCTTGAGGAATGTATGGCG
>Ga0316205_10002860_pt1 | contig 17113 bp, 15 predicted proteins | sample 3monthpyrite_MG_FD_204941 | JGI IMG/M metagenome (GOLD analysis project Ga0316205, IMG submission 204941) | Microbial mat bacterial communities from mineral coupon in-situ incubated in ocean water Damariscotta River, Maine, United States -... | ecosystem: Environmental > Aquatic > Marine >... | reverse complement strand
CAATCGAGGCTGTGGTGTCGACCGGCGGCCAGATCATGCCACCTGTCATGGGGGCCGCCGCGTTTATTATGGCTGAAATCGTCGGGACGCCTTATGCAAATATCATGCAAGCTGCGCTTATTCCGGCGCTGCTTTTCTTTATATCGCTGTTTTTCGTGGTTCACTTGCAGGCCACCAAAAGCAAGATAAAGCCCTTTGCCCGGCCCGTTGACGACGGCGAATCGATCTGGATGATCCTCTTGAAAGGCGGGCAGTTTATCATCCCGTTTCTGACGCTGATCGTCATGATGCTTAACGGATACTCTCCTTTCAAAGCCTCCTTTATCTCGATCCTCGTTTTGTTGGCGGCCCATGTTATCTGGACCCGCCGCATTTCCTGGCACATCGCTGAAAAATCAGCAAAGGCGATCACCGAGGGGGCGCGCGCCGTCATTCCGATTGCCATTGCTTGCGCAGCGGCGGGCATTATTGCGGGCACGCTTGGTATCACGGGGCTGGGCTCCAAAATATCCGGCCTGATCATCATAGCTTCGGGCGGGATCACCTTTATCGCCCTGATTTTGACCATGCTCACCGCTATTGTGTTGGGCATGGGCTTGCCAACTACAGCAGCATATCTGATCCTTGCCACCGTGGTTGCGCCGGCCTTGTCGAAAATGGGGGTTCCGCTGCTGACCGCGCATCTTTTCGTTTTCTTTTATGGCTGCGTTTCAACGATCACACCACCGGTGGCCCTCGCTTCCTATGTTGCAGCCGGCATCGCCAAAGCCGATATAAACAAGGTTGGCTGGACCGCCTTTGCCTATGGCATCACCAGCTATATCTTGCCGTTCATGTTCTTTTACGGGCCGGGGCTGCTGATGAATGGCCCGGTCCTCGAGATCGTGCTGGTATTTGTATCTGGTGCGATTGGTGTGTTTTGCATTGCGGCGGCAGTTGTCGGCTATGCCCGCGCGCCACTGTCTGTCATCCTAAGATTCATTGCGGCCACCGCTGGTATTGCTCTGCTTTATCAGGGCTTGATGACCGATCTTTTCGGGCTGGCGCTGGTGGCCCTGATCTGGATTGCAGCCCGGCCAGAAAACCAAAACAACCTCAAAAAACCTAACAAAACCTGAAAGACAACAACATGGCACAGAAATTCAGACGGGTCGTCACCGGCCATGACGAAAACGGCGTTGCAACCGTAATTATGGATTCAACAGCGGAATGTGTTTTGCAACGCCCCAACCGACCGGGGGTCACCCTGACAAATTTTTGGCAAAACGAAAAAACACCGGCCACGATGGAGCGCCATGATGATCCGGTAACCGGCCCGCTTATATTGCACCCGCCCAAAAACGGATCGGTGTTCCGCACCGTTCAGTTTGACCCCGAAAACCCCGAAGAACTGGCAAAGCTCGACGGCAAGGCTGCTTTTGCCGAAATGGGTGCCGGCGCCAATGTCGTTGAAGGTGCCCGCCATCCCTTTATGCATCGGACAGATAGTTTGGATTACACAGTGGTGCTCAGCGGCGAAATATACATGATGATGGACAAAGACGAGTATCTGTTAAAGGCAGGTGACGTGGTCGTGCAGCAAGGCACCAACCATGCGTGGTCCAATCGCGGCACCGAGCCATGCGTGATCGCCTTTATCCTGATCGGTGCCGAAAAGGACTAGAGCGCCCCAAACCCTGGGCCCTGCCAGATATTTTCTGGCAAAACCGCTATTCGCGCTTCAGGAACGTCGGCTCATTGGCGGGATATTCTCAGGCGTAACCACCTGAACATTCGAGATTGTTTGCATAGGCATATCGGGCAACAAATTGTGGGTGTGGAGAAAAGCCTGAAACACGTTTTGCATATCGGTCCGCAGGTCATGGTGCAAAATGAACTGAAGGTGGCCTCTCTTGATCAGCGCCCGGTTTTCTTGATCAAGATCATGGGCGATATAAACCGAAGGCTGAAGCCGGTTTTGCTGGATGATATCCAAAATGGTCCGGTTTCCGCCGCCCATAGAGTAGACCGCTTTCAAGTTTTGGAGATCGTCGACGAGATGGGCCAGCAAACGTGACGTTTCAAAGTGCACGCCGCTTCCCCCGCTGACATCCACAACCCGTAGATTGGGGCACATATGTGCGAGGGCCGCTGTAAAAGCGGTGGCGCGCTCTCTTTCCCCCAAAAACCTGTCATTGCTGCGCACGGCCAGCACGCTTCCCGTAACCGCACCCAAAGCCGTTGAAACGAGATATGCGGCCGTTCGGCCTGCACTCTGATTATCAAGGCCGACATAGGCGGCCCTCCCGGGAGCCTGAATGTCAGTGACAAGGGTCACAACCGGAATACCCGCCGCCACAAGGGCATTTACAGACGCGCAAATTAGGGGTGTATCGCGCGCTTTCAAGCAAACCCCGTGGCTGCCGCGTTTTGCGATACGGGCCAGCGCATTAACAACCTCGGCTTCATCCATGATCTCTTGGGCAATGAACCGCAATCGGCAGTTTGCGGCGCTGACCCGGGTTAAAACATGTTCAGCGGCAAATTGGACCTCACGGCTAAACCGTGTTGGTGCTTCAACAACAAAATCAAAAAACATACGTCGGCCGCGGGCTGACAATTGCGTTTCTTGGGTCTCGAGCTCGGCAATTGCAGCTTTGACCCGTGCCTTGGTTTGGTGGCTTACATGAGCCCGTTTGTTTAGCACGCGATCAATTGTTGCGGTGCTAAGGCCAGCCTGTTGGGCGATCTCTTTGATCGGGAAGCGATGGGTCATTTGATGTGTTTTTGATGTAATTTGGAGCACACTACAAGCACAAACTGCTTCATTCTGGTGCCGAACCGACGGAGGCACCCAATGAATAACCAGCAAAAAACACACGCCAGATATTTTACATCAGAGGCGTGCGACGTTGACGAATTCAAATTACTGATCGCGCAGACAACCAAGCTCAAGGCTTTGCCCCATGCTTCAGACGTGCAGAAAAACGTCCCGATTTACGACATGACAAAATTGCGACCCGCACTTGAAGATACAATTTCCCGTCGCGATATCCTAGGCGAGTGGGCAGAGGTGCTTTTGTCAGGTGCCGGTGTGCTGGTGCTGCGAAGTGCATATAGCGCAACAGGCGTTTTGGATCAGGCGACTTCGATATACGAGTCCATTATCGCGGCAGAAAAGCTGGGCAATGCGGGCAGCGGTGATCATTTTGCTGCGGCAGGAACAAATGACAGGATATGGAATTCACTCCAAAAACTATGTGAACAAGCGCCCGATGTGTTTATCAGATATTTTGCCAACACATCGATCGCCGCCATTTGCGAAGCATGGTTGGGTCCCAATTATCAGATGACAGCGCAGGTCAATCTGGTGCATCCGGGCGGCGCGGCGCAACTTGCCCACCGGGATTATCACCTCGGCTTTCAAACAGCCAAGGTCAGCGCAACCTATCCCGCCCATGTTCACGACCTGTCACCTGTATTGACGCTACAAGGAGCAATTGCCCATTGTGATATGCCCGTGGCAAGCGGACCAACAAAACTGCTGCCGTTTTCGCAGGCCTATCGCCCCGGCTATGCCGCTTGGCGGCGTGACGATTTCCGCGCTGTGTTTGAGGAACAGCATATCCAGCTTCCGCTTGCCAAAGGTGATGCGGTTTTCTTTAATCCAGCGCTTTTCCATGCCGCCGGTGCCAATTCGAGCACCGATATTCACCGCATGGCGAACCTGCTGCAGGTTTCGTCGGCTTTTGGCCGCGCTATGGAAACTGTGGACCGCAGAAAAATGTGCAAGCTGCTTTACCCTCACGCTGTTGCCGCGCAAAAAAGCAATACGCTGCGCCCGGCAGAAATCAGCGCCGCCATTGGCGCTACCGCCGAGGGTTATTCCTTCCCGACCAATCTGGACCGTGACCCACCCAAAGGCGGGCTTGCCCCCGAAACACAACAAGCATATTTTGCACGCGCGCTAGCGGAGGGGCTGGATTTTCAGGAATTTTCTCGGCACCTTGACGAAATGGCCGCCAATCAACTGCCTTGATTCAAGAATATTGTTGCGCCGGTCGGATATTGCGAAGGTTTAAAAAAGTATAAGCATTGCAATTCCTGCCTCGCATAAAAAAGGGGGCATAATCGATGTGGCCACTGCTTTGAAATATGGCCGCGCCTCAGCTCAGCGCGCGAATTACACCGCGCAGCTCGGCCAAGCCCCGCAATCTTCCGATCAAGGGATACCCGGGTTGGGTTGAACGGTGGCTATCGTTCAACAAATCATGCCCGTGATCGGGGCGAAAAGCGATAGACACTCCCCGTCTGGCTTCAGCCTCGAGCAGTTCGTCGATCAGGGCAACCATATCCGTATCGCCGTCCAAATGAGCGGCTTCTTCAAACGATCCGTCAGCCTCTTTCCTTACATTGCGCAGATGAGCGAAATGGATGCGATCTGCGAATTTATGGGCTATTTCGGGCACATTGTTGGCAGGATTTGCCCCGAGCGACCCCGCGCAAAGCGTCAGGCCGTTTGCGGGCGCATCCACAGCGCCCATAATCCACGCGATATCTTCAGCACAGGAGACAATGCGCGGCAGGCCCAAAATATTACGTGGCGGGTCATCCGGGTGCACAGCAAAAACCATGCCGAGCTCTTGCGCCGCCGGAATGATCTCCTCCAAAAACCGCTTATAATTGCCGCGCAGGTCGTCTCGCCCAATTCCGTCATAGGCGGAAAGCGTTGATTTCAGGCTCGTGATATCATAGCGGTCAAAAGCGCCGGGCAGGCCCGACATGATCGAGCCAAGCAGTGTTTCACGGTCCTTTTCACCAGCACTTTTGAACCAGATATCCGCTTTGGAGACAGCCTCTGGCGCGTATTCATCTCGCGCAATTTCACGGCCAAGCATATGGATTTCGAAGGCGGCCATTTTTGCTGCCGAAAAGCGCAGGCAGGTGCCGCCGCTGGCAACAGGCGCATAAAGATCGGTGCGGGTCCAATCCAGCACCGGCATGAAATTGTAGCAAATGGTTTTTATGCCTTCACCGGCGAGATTGGCCATTGATTGCCGGTAATTTGCGAACAGCGCGCTCAGGTCGCCCTCGCCCTTCTTAATCGCTTCGTGAACCGGAAGGCTCTCGACCACATCCCACGTAAAACCGGCTGCTTCAATTCCTTCTCGGCAGGCTTTGATCCGCTGCTTTGGCCAAACCTCGCCATAAGGGATATCGTGCAAGGCTGTCACAATCCCGGCGGCACCGGTTTGCGCTATTTCGGGGAGGGTGATTTCGTCAAAGGGCCCAAACCAGCGCCACGTTTCTTTCATATCGCTTTCCCGTTTGTTTTCCATGCCTCGAACCTGATAAGCGTTTCTGGATCCGTGGCCGGATAGAGCCCGATAATCGGCTTGCCCCGCAGCACTTCTTCCAAAACAAATGCCTCGAACAGCTCCATCGGGCCAGCCTCTTCAGCGATTTCATCAGCCAAATGCCGAGGGATAACCATAGCTCCGTCCGCATCCCCTACCACGATATCACCGGGATAAACCGCGACCCCGCCGCAACTAACCGGCACGTCCAAATCAACGGCATGGTGTTTGGTCAGGTTGGTCGGTGCCGAGGCTTTGGCCGCAAAAACCGGCATATCAAGGCCGGCAGCGCCAGCCGCGTCTCTGATCCCGCCATCAGATACAACCCCGGCACCACCGCGGACTTGCAGCCGGGTCAATAAAATTGATCCGGCTGACGCTGCCGAGGAATCCTGCCGACAATCCATCACCAAAACATGCCCCTCCGGGCAGGTTTCAATCGCCACGCGCTGCGGGTGGTCAGGCTCCCGAAAAGCCTCAATCGGATCCGTATCTTCACGCGCTGCGATATAGCGCAGCGTAAAGGCCGGCCCGGCCATCCTTTCGGTTGGCGCGCGTAAAGGCGCCACCCCTTGGACAAAACAGTTCCGGTAGCCTTTTTTATAGAGCAGAGTTGCGATGGTTGCCGTGCTCGCCTTTTTGAGGCGCGACAGGGTATCTCGATGCAAAGCAATTGCCTCTGCAGGTTTTGGATTTGACATAACGCTCCTATCCTCGGCACAAATTTTAGCGCGCTAAATGGTGATTTTTCCAAGGTCGAGCTGCACGAGCGCGCCTTTTCGACCGATAACCTGTGCAGCAACTTGCGACGCGGTTTGAATCAGGTGTTCAATCGGCTTGGCCTGATCCAAACCCGCAAAAAAGCCTGCGTTAAAGCTATCGCCCGCCGAGGTCGTATCAACAATCTGATCGGCGACCTGCGGAGATACGTAGGCCGATTGCCCCTCATGGGCATAATAAATAGGGCCCGCACCGTTTTTGACAACCAGAGTTTTTGCCCCTGCATCCAGATAGCGGGCGCAGGTTGCTTTTATATCGGAGTCCTTAAAAAATGTTGCTTCATCATCATAGGAGGGCAGAACAATGTCGCTCACAGCGGCGGCTTCCATAATCGCGTTGGTCATTTCATCGACATTCCCCCAAAGCCCCGGCCGCAAATTTGAATCAAACGCGATGGTCTTGCCTAAAGCCCGCGCGGATTTGAGCACCTCAAGCAACGCTTTGCGGCCTTTTGGGTCCAGAATCGCCAAGGAAATTCCGGAAAAATACACCAGATCAACATTATCTATTGCCGTGCTTAGCTTGGCTGGGTCCTGCGCCAGCGCTTTGGCTGCGGACCTGTCACGCCAATAAGAAAAGCTGCGTTCACCATCCTTTAAGGAGATCAAATAAAGCCCTACAGACCGCTCGGTGCAGCGCCCAATTTGCGAGGTATCAATTCCGGCGCGGGCCATCATGCCCAGCATTTCATCTGAAGGGTCATCGCTGCCAACGCGGGTAATATAGCGCGTGTTCACATCTGGCCTCAGGGTGCGCATATACCAGGCAGTGTTAAATGTATCGCCGGCATAGCCCATGCGATATTCGCCCGACGTATCCATTGGCGCCATCTCGACCATACATTCCCCGATAGAGGCAAACCCGAAGTTTTGGCCATCCTTTGGCGCGTTCAGTATTGGGCGATGAGCGTTCAGCATTGGCATACCGGCTTTCATTGACTTAACTGGTATACTATTATACCAGTATTCGAAATCGGTGTGCAAGCCCGTAAATCCGCAATTGAATTTGCCATTTTACACTGGCAATTTGTGCCACGAAAGACAGAGGCTCTCTACCTGTGGCCGTTTACGAAAGGAGTTTTGAGAATGACCGAATTTCCGATAATTAATACGGATGAAGCCGTGACAAGGCAAGTATTAGCTGATCACCCCGACCTGATGGTGGTGGCTTTTTGTTTTGGCAAGGCCGGAGCCGAAGGGGCACTCCATAACCACCCTCATGTGCAGTCAACTTTTGTTGAAAGCGGTCGGTTTCGATTTGCGATTGGTGAAGACGTAACCGTGGTCGGGCCCGGCGATAGCTTTGTTATTCCCTCAAACGCGACCCATGGCTGTGTGTGCCTCGAGCCCGGAAAACTGATTGACAGCTTCACCCCGCGCCGCGACGATTTTCTTTAAAGGATCCCTGAAATGCTGAATGTTAATACAATCTATGCGGTTGGCCCGGTTGCGGCCAAAGCCATGGACACCGCGCAATTGCGCGAAAATTTTCAAGTGCAAGCCCTGTTTGAAGCAGGCAGCATTAATCTCACCTATACCCATTACGACCGGATGATCGTAGGCGCTGCGGTGCCGGATGGTGGCACGCTAACTCTTGATGAAGTCAAGCAAGCCGGAACCGATTCAATTCTCGACCGCCGCGAAATGGGCGTTTTGAATATCGGCGAACCGGCTAACGTGAGCTGCGGCGGGGAAAGCTACACGCTGGAGCGCGGCGACATCCTCTACCTCGGCATGGGCGCAGGCCCCGTATCTTTCAGCGGCTTTGGGCGGTTTTACATCCTGTCGACCCCCGCGCATCGCAGTCTTCCCAACCGCCTTGTGACAATCAAGGATGCTGAAAGCCTGAAAATGGGCGCGCCAGAAACCGCAAATGACCGCACGATCTACATGTTTATTCATCCTGAAGTTATGGAAAGCTGCCAACTGGTTATGGGCTACACCATGTTCCACGGCGGCTCGATCTGGAATACTATGCCCGCACATGTGCACGACCGCCGCATGGAAGCCTATCTCTATTTTGATCTGGCTGAAGAAAACCGGGTTTTCCACTTTATGGGTGAACCCGATGAAACGCGCCATATCGTTATGAAAAACGAAGAGGTGGTGGTTTCTCCCCCTTGGTCCATTCATTGTGGTGCCGGCACCGGAAGCTATACTTTTTGCTGGGGCATGGGCGGTGACAATGTGAATTACAAAGACGTCGATATGGTCGCGATGGAGGACCTGCGTTGAGTCCGTTTTCACTTGAAGGCCAAACAGCGCTGGTCACTGGTGCCAATACCGGCATCGGCCAGGCGATCGCCATTGCTTTGGGCCGCGCTGGCGCGCATGTCATTTGCGCCGGGCGATCCTCGTGTGAAAAAACCGTCGGGATGATCAAAAGCGCCGAAGCGCTAACGCTTGATTTTGCCAACCCTATGGCGGCAAAAAACCTGTTTGAAGCCCGTCGCATCGACATTCTGGTCAACAATGCCGGTATTATCCGCCGCGATGATAGTGTGGATTTCACCGAGGCTGATTGGGATGCGGTGATGGATGTAAACCTGAAAGCGGTGTTTTTTACCTGTCAGGCTTTTGCCAAAGCCGCCCTACCGCGTGGCGCGGGCCGAATTGTCAACATTGCGTCGCTCCTGTCCTTTCAAGGCGGCATTCGCGTGCCCTCTTATACGGCGTCAAAGCATGGCGTGGCTGGCGTCACCAAAATTTTAGCCAATGAATGGGCAGCCAAAGGCATAAATGTAAATGCCGTTGCGCCGGGATATATTGAAACCAACAACACCGAAGCCCTGCGGGCTGACCCGGAACGGAACAACGCTATTTTGGACCGCATCCCGGCCGGGCGCTGGGGATTGCCCGAAGATATTGCGGAAACCGTTGTGTTTCTGTGTGCGCCGGCGTCAAAATACATCCACGGCGCGGTGCTTAATGTAGATGGCGGCTGGCTGGCGCGATAATAATTGAGATCCTTTAACCTCAACCGAGTTAAACTTGACACGAAAAAATTTCACCATCCGGCTCGAGGCCAGCGAAGATCACGCGGTCATTGAGGCGCTTCACTATGAGGCTTTCGGGCATGACGATACCGTGGGAAAGTTGGTCAGGGATTTGCGCGGCGTGGACGCTATATTTCCGACAATATCGCTTTTAGCCGAAAGCGAATTCGGGCAGCCGCGCGGCCACGTGATGCTGTCTCACGCATGGCTTGATTCCGATGCACGACTTGTTGATGTTATGGTTCTTTCGCCACTTGCCGTGCACCCGCAAGCTCAAAAACAGGGGTTGGGCACTGCGCTAATTGGCGCGGCGATCAAGGCTGCCGAAGCGCTCGGCGCGCCGATGCTGTTTTTAGAGGGAAACCATAATTATTACGGCCAAAGGGGTTTTGAGGCTGCGACCCCTCTGGGCATCCGTCGCCCATCGCTCCGCATACCTGAAAAAGCGTTTCAGATAGCCAAGCTTTCAAACTATTCGGAAAGCATGACGGGCACATTTGTTTATAAAGATGTGCATTGGCGCCACGGGATTGGGCTGTATCGGGCCAGTTAAGTGGCCAGCGCAGGGTGCTTCACCCCGCGCTGGCCAATTGGCTTAGCTAAATAGCATACCGCCGTTGATATCGATATTTGTGCCGGTGAGGAATGCGCTGTCTTCACACGCAAGAAAAAGCACGAGATTGGCCACATCTATAGGCAAACCCTGCCGCTTTACCGGCGCGGCATTCTCTACCATGGTCCGCACTTCGGGCTTGGTATGGATATTGTGGAAATCGGTGTCAATCATTCCCGGACAAAGCGCGTTAACACGTATTTTGGGGCCCAATTCTTTGGCCAGACCGCGCGTCATGGTCATCACCGCACCTTTTGAAGCGGCATATGCCACCGAACCTGGGCCACCGCCATCGCGACCGGCTTGGCTGGCAAGATTAACAATTGCGCCTGTATCCATATGCTCAAGGCAGGCCTTAACCATCAAAAAAGTGCTGGTTAGGTTCAGGTCCATCACCGCGTTCCAGTGTTCGAGCGACATCTCGGATATGGTTTTCCGCGCAATAATGCCGCCGGTATTGTTAACCAGAATATCGACGCTTCCGAAATCTGACTTCGCCTTTCCCACCAATGCGTCAACACCTTCCTGGGTGTTCAGATCACCCTGCAAGGCAAAGGCCTTGCCGCCGGCAGCGGTTATTTCAGCTACAGCGCTATCTGCGCCTTTGCTGCTGGAAAAGTAGTTGATGGCGACAGATGCGCCCTCTTTAGCCAATTCAATGGCGCAAGCGCGGCCTATGTCGCGGCCACCGCCTGTAATTATAGCTGTTTTGCCCACAAGTTTCATGTGAAGTCCTTCCTGCAGCGTTATGGTTTAAGTGAATTTGCAACGTCGAATGTTTTTGGAACAACGACTTTAAAGCTCCGGTCGTCAGCATCGGTAAAATAGAGATCACAGTCATAGCCCTGATCATCCAGAAAACTAAAAATCCGTCGTGGAGCAGAAAGAGAATACGGCACAAGCAGCGTCGCGACCCGGTGGCGAATGGCTTCGGGGAACGTCGCCTTTAGGCGCGTGCTAACCGGGAGCCCCTCAATTTCGGAAGGGTCCACTTCCGGGAATCCGGTTTCTTGTGTGAGCGTGGGTGACCCCGCTTCAGACCACAGGAATTTGCCATAAAAGCCTGCCTTCTCGCCGGTATATCTAAATGTAGAATCCCCCAAAGACATCGGGGCGTTGGCATGTAACAGCCAGTCGATTTCAACGGGCCTATTTGCGTCAACGGAATCTACAATTACGAAATACTCATTGTTCACAAAGTAGATATCGCGCAAGACAGAGGTGATTTCAGGTGACATCGTCTGATAAGCCGAAGTAGCATCCCCCCGAATAAATACATGATCACCCCGATCTTCGGCTTCGGTGATTTGGCCGGTTGACTGCATCGCCCTGATTTTGTCTTTGCCGGCGTATTGGCCTTTACCATTAACCAAAATCGCATTTTTCGAATGGGTTTGTCGGCGCCATTTCTGGTGCATTGTGCTGTTAAAGGCCACATAGTGCCCCGACTGGATAGCGAGATCTTCGCCAAATCCCGCCAAACAAAAGGCGTTCTGGTCGCCGTGGCTATGGCTGATCGAGCCATAAGGCGACGATTTCATAACAAACTGGATATGGTTGTCAGCTTCGTGAATCCGGTGTTGGATAGCGACCCAACCCACGCCCTTAAACCAGCGGAATTGGTCGTCATCAGCGGGGGGCGCTGCTTTGATGATCGGAAAATCGGTCTGGTAGGCCAATTCGTCAAAATTGAAATCCCACCAGCCCCAATTATAAAACGCCATTTCGGTGCCGGGATTGGTGCGCTTGATCTCTTCATAATACCATTGATACGCACCGTTTCCGGTAACACCTGCAAATTGGCGCAGGTTAAAGCCGATTTTTACGGCGGGCAGATCACCCATGGTGCTATCATCACCAAAGGTCGCGCGGCGGGTATCCGGCGCTTTTGTATAGAGCGGAAAATCACCGGTCTTCTGGAAGAACGGGCGCTCATAAAGATTGATTCCGGTATAGCTTTTCAAGAGGTTTGCGGCGTCTATCAGATAAGCCATGCCGGTCATCCAATAATGCGGACCTTCAGCCCAGCCACCGGTGCTATCTCCCCAAGGCGAGTAAACCGTAAACAAAAACTCAACCGCGTAATTTAACCATCCTTCAGCCTCGGGCGCGTCATCCAAAAGCGCGATGGCGGCCGGCATAAGCACAGCAGACACCGCACGAACCGCGTGGCTGTCAAACGGGAAAAGCTGGATATTGGCGTTTTTAATAACGTGATCAGCGGTCTCTTTTGTCCGTGCCAAAAGGGCGGTGCGCACAAGGTCGCGCTCTTCCGCTGTGAGCACATCATGCAGCCAGTCATAGCCCCACGCGAGCGCCAAGTTCACACGGAAGGCCCACTCATCGGTATAGCTGCGCGATGTTGTTCCGGTCGGGTTCCACGCGGCGGCACTTAGCAGCCATTCTTTGGCCCGTGCCAGCATGGCTTCGTCTTGGGTTACCTTCCCGCCAATGGCCAAATGGCGAATGGCGTAAAGAAGCTCCTGACAATCAATATAGGTCTGGCGCCAGATCGGCGCGACGCGCACATTGTTGGGGTAGCCTTCCGGCTCTGGTATGATATCGCGATCCATCCACGGCAGGACCGACTTTTCAAAAAATGTCGCCCATGTGCAATGCGCGGCATCTTTACCAATCTCTTTGCGAAATGTGCTCAGCCGGTCGGGTGTCAGCCAGAGGCGCGGATGAGCGCGGGTCGCGGCAGAAAAACGGGACTTTCTGCCCACAAGCGGGGTTTCGGGCAGCGCTTCAGCGATTGTGAAGCTGCGATTTGAACTCCAGGCGCTGGTGGCCTCGCCCGTTGCCGGGTCGCACACCGCATAAGACCACAAATAGTCACCGGCGGGAAAAGCCTGATCGGGCGTGAAAAAATTAAGGGTAATCCCGGAATAAACATGGGTTTTCGCATCCGCGTATGCGGAATCCGTTGAAAGCCTTAATACATATTGTGCTTCATCTTCGATTACGGGCAGCCACGAAAACCGCGGCGGATTTTCAGAAATCGCAGCCCCCTCTTTTGGTCCGTATTGAATTGTAAGACGTCCAGCCTTTGGTTCATCTAGCAAGGGTATTTCTTGGCTGGGCATAAGTTAACCTTCGTAAAGTGTCATCGTTGGGAAAAAAAGTGCGGCCGATGCCAGCCGCACTCGCTTTTGTTTGTGCAGTCTTAGTTATACTGGCGCTGGTAAGCAGAATTCATCACCTCGATGACTTCGGAATAACCCATTTTATCGAGGGTCTCGAGATAGTCGTCCCAATCTGCTTCAATATTGCCACTTCCAAGAACCCATGCTTGCTGGCGCTCCAGCATGTAGGTGCGCAGTGACGGATAATATTTGTCAAAAACCGCCTGCTCTTCTTTGTTAAACGCTACGCCAAGGAACTGGTCCACCAGCAAATCATTCGCGCTGTAGAGTTCAATGCCTTCGCGCGCTGCTTGGGCTGTCCACTGCCACTCGTAGCGGTAGTCCTGCCAATACCCGCGCTGAACCTGAGCCCCTTCCAGATACATCTGGCTGTTAACCGCAGAGTCGCTGTTCAGCACTTCGTCGGTAAATACCGGCTCGCCGTCAATCAAGTTCCATGTCTTGCCTTCAACACCGAAATTCGAGAGATAACGGCCTTCTTCTGTGAACCAGAAATCAAAGTATTTGATCACAGTCACAGGATCTTCCGCCTGATAGCTGATCGCCCAGCCATCCGGCTTGATCGGAATACGGCGATGCTCTTCCATGCGGACACCGCTAGCCGAAGCCGGTGGCAAGAACGGAATAAAGTTGAAGCCTGCAACTTTATCAGCGAGCGATGCATTATAGCCGGAAGTCGATGCAAACCAGTCATGGGTCACGCCGCCAAGGTTTTCGCCCAGCAAGTAGTTGCGTGCCGAAGAACCGCGGGTAAAGATCTCAGGATCAATAAGGCCTTCTTCATACCATTTGGCGATGTTGGTCAAGCCAACTTTGTAGGCTTCTTGCGCATAGGGATGCACCAATGAGCCTGCCTCGTTGACATAGAAGTCGTGATAGGTATCAGAGCCGGAAGACCGCGCATCCCAAAGGGTTAGCAGGCGGTTAACTTCTTCCCATTGGCGGGCAAAATAGGGAATTTCGTCTTTAATGCCGTTGCCGTTTGGATCCTGATCACGGAAGGCAACCATAACGTCATAAAGCTCGTCAACATTTTGCGGCTGCTCAAGCCCAAGTGCATCCAGCCAGTCCTGACGGATGAACCAAGCGCGGCCAAACTGGCCGTCGGGCAGATAAGGGATATAGTAATAGTTGCCGTCATAGGCCGAGATAGCAGCTTGCAGGTCCGGGTTCGCATCCCAGAACGCCTGAATATTTGGCGCATATTCCGCAACCAATTCGTTGAGAGGCAAGAAAGCGCCTTCAGGGCCGTATTGGTTTACCGGCTGTTTGATCAGGTGGCCGCCAACAATGTCGGGCAGATCGCCTTGTGCCAAAAGCAGATTCATCGCTTCGTTGCTGTCTGTCGAATTCCGGCCAGCGGTCGCGTCAACCAGCGTAACGCCTGTCATTTCGCGCGCCGCCAATTCAACCGGGTAGGGTTCGCCGGTTTTGGGAACCATATAGCCCTGAGCGCGTGGCCAGTGCATGTGAATGGTCAGTTCCGTCGGTTCATCTACTATTCGAAGATGTTCGCCTGCAAATGCAGGGGTTGTCATAGCTGTTGTGATCAGAATGGCCGAAGCCACGGTTAGTTTGCGCATAGTTTCCTCCCTTATGCGTTAGTTAATTATTCTTTCACGCCGCCAAGCATGATGCCTTTGTTGAAATATTTTTGCAGGAACGGGTAGATCAGCAAAATGGGGATGATCGAGCAGACAATGATCGCTGCACTTACCGTCTCGAACGAGTAACTGGATTCCAGCAGCGACGCCGCAAATTCCTCGTCGTCAGAAAGCTCGACAATGACGTGGCGCAGATAAACCTGCAGCGGAATTTTATCCTCGTCTTGCAAGAGCACCATCGCCCAAAAGAATCCGTTCCAGCGCGATACAATGCAAAACAGAGCAACGGTTGCGATGGCAGGCTTTGAAAGCGGCATATAGACCTTCCAAAGCACCTGAAATTCATTGGCCCCGTCCATTCGCGCGGCTTCCTCAAAAGATTGCGGAATGCCCTCAAAAAAGTTGCGTAGCAAGATAATATTGAAGCCGTTAACCGCAAATCCGATGATGATACCGAAGTAGCTGTCCAACAGGCCTAGATCGCGCATGTTCAGGAAAAACGGGATCATTCCGGCATTGAACCACATGGTGAACGCCACCATCAAATTCCAGAATCTGCGGCCAAAAAGCTGCGGCCGCGACAGCGCATAGGCTCCGGGGATGATAAACGCGAGGCTCATCAGCGTGCCGCCGATGGTATAAATAAAGGTGTTTTTATAGGAGGTCCAAAACAGTGGCTCAGACAAAACCTGATAATAGGCCTCTAGTGTAAACCCGACGGGTGTCAAAACGACATTACCGGCACGGGCCTCAAATCCTGTGCTCATCGACAAAGAGGCGATGTAGATAAATGGATAGAGTGTCGAGAGCGTAAATATCCCCAACAGCACCATGTTCAGGATAACAAAGCCTTTGTCACCGCGCGAATAGAGGTTCATGTTCAACATGGGATGTCTCCTCTCACCACAGCGATGTGCGCGAATAGCGCTTTGAAATCGTGTTTGCGCTCATCACAAGCACGAAGGCGACAACAGCATTAAACAGGCCCGCTGCTGCGGCCAGATCGTATTGCCCGCCTTGCAGGCCTTGCCGGTAGATAAAGGTGTTCACAACATCCGCGGTCTCATACGTGGCCGGCTGATAAAGCAGGATGATCATCTCGAATGAAACTTCGAGCATATTTCCGATGCGAATGATCAACATGATGATGATCGTTGGCATGATCGAAGGAAGAGTGATTTTCCACATCATCTGCCAGCGTGAAGCCCCGTCAACAACCGCGCTTTCGTAGAGCGTAGGGGAAATACCGGCGATGGCCGCCAGATAAACGATGGATTGGAAGCCCGCTTCCTGCCAGATGGTTGTGCCGACAAATATCGGCCGAAACCACTCCGGCTTTGTCAGGAAGTAGATCGAGTCCAGCCCAAACCATCCGAGTATGGTGTTCACGATCCCCGCTGACGGTGAAAACGCGGTAATCACAATGCCCGCAATAATTACCGACGAAATAAAATGCGGTAGGTAAACGATAGTTTGCGCTGTTTTCTTGAATAGCTGATGCAGAATTTCGTTAAACATCAAGCCAAGGATAATTGGCATTGGAAAGCCAAAAAGCAGGCTCAGCAGGCTTATATAGACCGTGTTGCGCAAAGCCCGGATGAATTGATCATTGCCAAATAGCGTTTGGAAATGTTCCAATCCGACCCAGGGGCTGGCCGCGACGCCGCGAAAAATGCTGTAGTCTTTAAAGGCGATTTGCAGGCCATACATTGGCTTGTAAAGGAATACCAACAGCCAGACGATGGTGGGGAGCAACATAAGATATAGCTGCCATTCCCGGCGCATATGTGTGCTGATCCGCTCAATCCGGCCACGCTTGCGAATGCGCAACGCTTCTTTGGCTTCGATCACCAGCTCTTCGGTTGAGCCGCCCGTATTACTCTCCGGGGCCGTCATTCTACGCGTGTCTGGCCAGAAAGGGCCACTCCGGTTGACGCGTCAAAAATCTTGATCAAGTCTTGCTTCACTTCGAAGCCCTTGATGTCTTCCAGTTCTCCAATGTGGCCCAGTGTTTCGGTGCGAATAACAAATGGCTCGCCCCCGATATTTGTGTGCAACAATGCCTCGGAACCAAGCGTTTCCACCAAGTCAAGTTCGCAGGTGATGGCTCCCGGTTTTAGCTCGGTTAAGACGTCTACGTATTCCGGGCGAATGCCGACAATAATTTCGCGTCCGACGGCGTTTTGAAGCTCTGGCAAAGCCGGTAGTGCCAGAGACTGGCCGTCAAACAGGGCATTAGGCGCGCCATCCCCTTCGGTGATAACAGCCTTTATCTGGTTCATTGGCGGGGCGCCCAAAAATCCGGCAACAAAGGCATTTGCCGGGTTCAGGAACAGCTCCATCGGCGTGCCGATCTGCTCGATCCGCCCGTCTTGCATCACCACAATACGGTCAGCCAGTGTCATTGCTTCAACCTGATCATGGGTCACATAAATGCTCGTCACACCCAGCCGCTTATGCAGGCGCTTGATTTCGGCACGCATCTGGGTGCGCAATTTGGCGTCGAGGTTTGAGAGCGGCTCATCAAAGAGAAAAACCTTGGGGCGACGCACAATCGCCCGGCCCATAGCAACACGCTGGCGCTGGCCGCCGGAAAGATCTGACGGGCGGCGCTCAAGGTATTCATCAAGCCCGAGAAT
>Ga0316205_10002859_pt1 | contig 17115 bp, 16 predicted proteins | sample 3monthpyrite_MG_FD_204941 | JGI IMG/M metagenome (GOLD analysis project Ga0316205, IMG submission 204941) | Microbial mat bacterial communities from mineral coupon in-situ incubated in ocean water Damariscotta River, Maine, United States -... | ecosystem: Environmental > Aquatic > Marine >... | reverse complement strand
CTCCTAGCGCCTTTAGTATATTGATCTGGCGAGGAGTATTATTAAGATGATCATCTCCACGAATAACATGATTAATCCCCATGTCGAGATCATCGATCACGACAGTCAGATTATAGGTAGGCGAACCATCCGTTCTGGCAATAATGAGATCGTCCAGTTCATTATTATCAAACACGACCCTACCTTTCACCAGATCATCAACGACGACCTGACCTTCCTTAGGATTTCTAAAACGAATAACATAAGACTTACTGTCGTCATCTGAAGGCTCATGCTTCAGGCAGTGACCATCGTATTTCGGCTTTTCCTTGTTTGCCATTTGTTGATTTCTTAAATTTTCTAAGCGCTCCTTGGAACAATAGCAACGGTATGCCTTATCTTCTTGCAACAATTGATCAATAACAGCATGGTAACGGTCAAAACGATGAGTTTGATAGAATGGGCCCTCATCATACTCAAGCCCAAGCCAGGTCATACCCTCTAAAATAGCATTCACTGACTCAGTAGTAGAACGTTCCAAATCTGTATCTTCAATTCGCAATACAAAGGCTCCACCATGTCGGCGGGCATATAGCCAAGAGAATAAGGCGGTTCTTGCCCCACCAATGTGTAAATGACCGGTGGGACTGGGTGCAAAACGTGTTTTAATTGACATGTCAGCTGACGCATAAAATTGAAAAGAGACTTATTCTAGCAAATTTCAGCAATGCTGACACTGCTTCGAAGAATTAAACTTACAGGACTCATAGAGAAGGTCTATCTCTACTCCAAAATTAATGCGCTGTATTCTGTAGGCTCATTTATCAGCAATAAGCTTCAGAATTTCTCCAGAAATGTGTTTCAATTTAGCCACATGATCTATTCCACCCAGTTGAATTGCTGAGCCTGGCATACCCCAAACCACACTACTCTTTTCATCCTGAGCAATGGTGTATGCTCCTACCTCATGCATCTCCTTTATTCCTTTGGCTCCGTCATCACCCATGCCTGTCAAAATAATTCCAATTGCATTCGATCCGGCACATTCAGAAATAGATCGAAACAAGACGTCCACTGAAGGTTTATGTCGGTTAACTCTAGGCCCATTGCTCAAGTGGCATATATAATGGCCAGGACTACCATTTATAATCAGATGTTGATCACCCGGTGCCACATAAACATGCCCATCCAGTATCTGCTCACCATCACTGGCCTCACGAACAGTCATTTTTGCGAGCTTGTTCATTCTTTGAGCAAACGCATCGCTAAAATATTTTGGTATATGCTGAGTGATAACAATGCCCGGCATATCTGCAGGTAATTGCACCAGGACATCCTTTATAGCTTCGGTACCACCAGTCGAAGCTCCTATCGCAATTATTTTTTTTGAACAAACAAATGCGTGGTCGATATTATTTGAGATCAGTGTGTCGACAGGGGTTTCTTCTTCATTACTGAACGATCTAAGGTCTTTTTCGATAGCACGAATATTAGCTCTAGCGGCTACCTTAATCTTGGAAATAATTTCTTCGCTGTATTCCTGCAAGGTATTATTGAGATCTGTCTTAGGTTTAAAAACAACATCTATTGCACCTAAAGCTAAAGCGTTAAGGGTTTCATTCGCCCCTTTATCAGTTAAGCTTGACACCATAATAACGGGCATCGGATGAAGCCGCATTAAATTTGACAGGAAAGTTAAACCGTCCATTTTTGGCATCTCTACATCCAACGTCAACACATCCGGATTTAGCAACTTTATTTTATCGCGCGCAATATATGGGTCTGATGCTGTTCCCACCACACTAAGTGCAGGATCCGAAGAGATGATTTCGGTCAGAACTTGACGAACCAAAGCTGAATCATCAACAATCAATACGCGAATTTTATTCATTTATTTTCCATGCTCAAAACAACTCAATATCACCTGTAATAGCTTCACTTGCAATTTTTCGCATGTAGCGTTCTTCGCGAACCTTAATGGTATCATTATGAAGAGAACGCATTTTCTTAACCTGTACTTTACCTGACATAGGATGGTATACAACCTTCCTTGGGAACACATCTCCTACGTCCTCCGCAACAATCACCATGCCTTCAATCTGTAAATACCTCCTGACAAAAGATATATTCTTACTGCCGATATTGGTTACACTTGATATAATACTACCCCCACCAATAATTTTTACTTCCAGGTTTTCACGACGGCCCCCATATTTTAGAATATCATTAATCAGATGCTCCATAGCGTAGTTACCATATCGTGCCGCATCACTCATATCTATCAATGGGTCATCAACTTGATGATTCCTGGGCAATAAAAAATGATTCATGCCACCGATACCAAGCACTCTATCCCGAATACAAGCAGATACACATGACCCAAGAACCGTGACAATTATCTCGTCATCAACTGTCACATAATATTGCCCAGGTAAGATTTTTGCCGAAACTGATTTGCGTGTCTTATCCCAATACCGATTGATATTAGAGAATCCTTTCAAGGAAGGTTTAGGTATGTCTACTAATTGTTCACGGCTTGTTTTCATAGAATCACATGGTTTTTTTGTAGACAGTGTTTCCCTCAGATTCAAATCTATCTGATACATTAAACAGGCTTTCGGAATGACCAAGAAAAAGGTGTCCATTATCCACTAGACAATCTGCGTAACGATCAGCCAGTACACGCTGTGTTTCTTTATTGAAATAAATAACTACATTTCTGCAAAATATTAAATCGAAACTCCCATTAAAAGGCCAATCATGATGAAGATTTAGCTGCTTGAAAGTAATTAATTCCTGTAAGCATGGGGATACTTTCACCTTATTTACTTTGCTATTTTTACTCTTTAAAAACCAACGCTCAAGCATAGCGCTGGGAAAACCTTCCATTCTCTCAGTATCATATACACCCTCTTTTGCCTTAGAAACAACATTAGTGTCCAGATCTGTGGCCAGAATTTTCACATCCCAACTTTTCAGATCAGGAAAATTGTCCAGCAAAGTAATGGCAATTGAATAGGCCTCTTCGCCAGTAGAGCAGCCGGCTGACCATATGCGAATACGGCGCGTATCATTCTTTGTACGTTTCCAATAAGGAATAAGCGTATTAGCCAGGAAATTAAAATGATGTTTTTCGCGGAAGAAGGAAGTTAAATTAGTAGTGATCGCATTAACAAAATTAACCATTTCATTACGGTCATCTTGTTTTAATATATTGCAATATGCGGAAAACTCGTGCAATGATAACGAACGTAAGCGCTTAGCTAATCGGCAATAAACCATACTGCGTTTCGCATCGGATAATATTATGCCCGCCTCTTCCGCAACCAGGTTTTTTAAGTATTTAAAGTCCTTGTCGGTAAACTTGAACTCTTGCTCAATTCTCAAACTCCATACTCCGCAAGAAAATAATCGAAATGACTACTCTACAAAATTTGATTATTTTAAATTCACATATAGTTAATGAACGTCTTAATTAAAGCTAGAACTCTTCCCACTCATCATCAATCGTCTTGGATCTCGATCGCCTGACAGGAACGCTATTTTTACTAGGTGAGCGATTTTCTTCTTTGATGCTCATCTTAGTCTTTGTAGTTGCCATCAACCTTTGCTGCTCTTCTCCCATGTTAAAAAACCCCATTAACTCATTCATGGCATTTGCTTGTTCATCAAGAGACTCACTGGCAGCCGCTGCTTCTTCTACGAGCGCTGCATTTTGTTGTGTCATTTCATCCATGTGTGTCACTGCCTTATTGATCTGCTCGATACCAGAAGCCTGCTCAAGACTGGCAGCAGCGATTTCAGCAATATTATCATTGACCTTCTTCACTGAAGTTACTATTTCTTCAAGTGACTTCCCTGACTCATTTACCAACTTAGTACCCTCATCTACTTTCTCGACACTATCTTTGATGAGGGATTTAATTTCTTTTGCTGCTGATGCACTTCGTTGCGCAAGATTACGGACCTCTGCAGCAACTACAGCAAATCCTCGACCTTGTTCACCTGCACGAGCTGCCTCGACTGCTGCATTTAGTGCCAATAAATTTGTCTGGAACGCAATTTCATCAATGACACCTATAATGTCAGAAATTTCCTTACTACTGGAGTTAATCTCTGCCATGGCGACAATGGCTTTGTTAGCAACTTGTCCTCCCGTCTCAGCTTCAATTCGCGCTCCCGCAGCCAACTGATTGGCTTGTCTTGCATTGTCTGCATTTAATTTCACTGTACTCGTTAATTCCTCCATGCTAGCTGCCGTTTCCTCTAGTGAAGATGCCTGTTCTTCAGTCCTTTGACTCAAGTCTGCGTTACCTTGAGCGATTTCCCCAGCAGATGAAGCAATATTCCCGGTTGCCGACAATATTTCGGTAACCATGTTTTTAAGGTTAACAATAGATTCATTAACCGCACTACTCATGGAATTAAATTCACCTTTATAATCCTCACTCATACTATTCGTGAGATCGCCAATAGCAAGGCCTTGCATAACCCTCTCAATTTCCTTTGTAGGCCTGACAATAGCATCCATTAATGTATTGACTCCTTCGGCCAATCCTTTCATAAACCCCTTGTATTCATCTGTCTGAATACGACTATCAAGCCGACCATCAGCCGCATCTTTAATCAATTTTTGAATCTGAGCTTCAGCATCTTTTTGCTCCGTCTGGTCCTTCCATTCGACCATATTACCCATATACTCTCCATCTGGGCCTTTTATCATTGTTGCATTTAGCTCGAATGCGAGATCAGACATATTCATTTCAGCCCTGATAGGAAGTCTGGCTGGATCACTGAGTAGCGCTCTCTGATGCTCAGGTCTTTTATGAAATTTATCTATATTCTGACCAATAAGATTATGTGCATCCAGGTCTGGCCAAATTTTACGCAATTCGGTCTGTCGATTAGCCAGCATTTTAATAACAGCAGGATTGGCATAGGTAATATTCAAATCTGCATCACACAGCATCAAATTAGAGGTCGCACCATCTACCGCAGATTGCAAACGAGCAACTTCGACCTCTTTTTTTCTGGCATCTGTTACCGATGACCATTCAAGAGCATTACCAATATAATGACCTTCAACATCAATAATTGCAGTCACATTCAATTCAAATTTTAATGGACCTACCTGTATGTCAGTCTGGTAAGGAAGGTTATTTGGGTCAGCCAGTAATTTTCGCTGATGTGCAGGATTCTTATGAAATACATCAATATTGACACCGACAATATTACTGGCCTTAAAGCCTGGAAATATTTCACGTAATACTGACTCGTTCTCAGCAAGTAAATTATTTGTTGATTCATTTACATAAGTGATATTAAAATCACGATCAATCATCATAATCGCTGTCATTGCACCATCTACAGTACCCTGTAAGCGGCGCGCTTCGTTTTCTTTTGCCCGCAGCCCAGTAACATCCGACCACTCCAGAGAATTACCAATATAGTTTCCTACGCTGTCATACATTGCAATAACATTAATTCTGAATATTAACGACCCTACCTGTATGTCTGTAGAAAATGGCAGGTTGGCTGGATTACTAAGCATCTGTCTTTGGTGAGCAGGATTACTATGAAAAATGTCGATACAAGTACCGATCAGTTTTTTAACAGAAAAACTCGGAAACAATCGCATGAGCTCGGTTTCATGTTGGCTCAATAACGCTGTAGTAGACTTATTTGCGTAAGTGATAACCAGATCACGATCAATCATCATTATTGCTGTCATGGCATTATCAACAACACTTTGCAGAATATCTACATTCTCATGATCATGATTTTGTTTTTTCTTCCTTGTTTTTGCACCCATCATATCACCCTCCAATTCGTAGGCCTTCAACATTATTCTTGAGACTTCGTTTAATGCACCTTGCCAGGCATTTTCAATTTCATCATTCCATGAATTTCCTGCGATCTCTGACATCACTTCAAGTAATATCTCAGCGACAGCATCATAATGCCCCATCACCGCGCCGTATCCCTGGTGACGTCTACCCAGACCACGCAATGCTTTCTTTAAACGTTTAGGCTTCCTTGCGCTGCTAACCACCAATGTTAATGCCGCAAGCAATTTTTTTTGTTGTTTTTCTATTTTAGTGTTCTTAAATAATGGAATAACCTCAGGGTATTTCTTAAACAACTCCTCGTAAAACCTAGCAGCCAACACCTTTCCATGTGGAGCCAACAACTTGAAACTGGACTCAAGTACATCCGCATTCAGATTTTTGTTTTTAGCTCTGAAAAGTTTTTTCTTATGACTGCGCTTTGTTAATTCTGCATCAGCAGTCAGGCTGTCATCTGCCAAAATCAACGGGTCATACTTAAGTTTATTTTTACTCACTATTTATACCTTCTCTTAAATACTCATTATCCATTCCAGGCAATTTCTGCCAGTACATTTTCCGTTAATATCCACCATGATTTACGACTTTCAACTGTTTTTAATTTACGCTTAACGTCTAAGGCGACAACTAATTTTAATGGCGTCATGCTAATAGTGTCATCTGTCCCATCAGTTTTCTCCATTACATAAACCCTCGATTTCATAGCCAAATCATCACGATTGAAAATTTCCTAAACCGCTTTATATCAATAACTCATTAAATAATTCCATTAAGTTCACCAGAAATTAAAAGCTTGTCTATATCAAGAAGAATTAACATGCTCTCATTAACTGTTGCCAACCCATTAATAAATTGAATATCTGTTTTATCACCGACATCGGGTGCTGGCTTAATATTTTCCTGTGGAATCTCATGTGTATCAGAAACACCATCAACAACAATACCCATTACACGCTCTCTGTTTTCCTCTAGCACCTTAACTACTATTACAACGGTCATCGGACCGTATTCCATTGACTCCATGTTGAAGCGCATACGTAAGTCTACAATAGGCACGATTGTGCCTCTTATATTGATAACGCCCTTTATATAATCACGCGCATTAGGTAATGTCGTAACTGATTGCCAGCACCTGATCTCTTGAACACGTAATATTTCGATAGCGTATTCTTCATTCGCAAGAATAAAGGTAAGGTATTGGTTATCCACATCCGTGCTCATACCGTATTCGTTTTGCGATTCTTGCTGTTCGGCCATTACTCGATAACCCCTTTAAGCAACCTTGTTATTATTATCATTAATGATTTCACTACGAGACATAGCCACCAACCCAGGCACATCAAGGATTATAGCGACCGTACCATTTCCCAATATCGTTGCTCCAGATACTCCATCGATACGCTTATAATTAGTTTCCAAGCTTTTGATGACCACCTGTTGCTGCCCTAACAACTCATCAACTAAGAGACCGATTTTCTTCCCTTCTCCTTCCACCATAACTATTAGACCGTCATTGATACTCTGAGAGTCTGGCTTAATATTGAATGTCTCGTGCAATCGTACTATGTGTATATATTCGTCTCGCTGCCTATAAACCTCTGCATTATCCACGATGGTTTTAATATTCTTTTCCTGCGCTTGTAATGACTCAATAATAGAAATTAGAGGGATAATATAAGTCTCACTGCCTACTCTTACTAACTGACCATCCAAAATTGCAAGTGTCAAAGGAAGTTTGATTGTAATGATAGAACCTTCTCCAGGTGTAGACGCTATCTCAACGGCTCCACCTAGTTCCCTGATATTTTTTCTCACCACATCCATGCCCACTCCTCTACCGGAAACATCACTAACCTCATCAGCGGTAGAAAAACCAGGCTGAAAAATTAAGTCATATATCTTCTCATCACTGAGGTTATCCTCATCACCAATCAAACCACTTTGTATGGCTTTATTTCGGATTTTCTCTTTATTAAGGCCAGCGCCATCATCGCTGATTTCGATAATAATGCTGCCTCCCTTATGAAAAGCATTCAGCAGCAATACGCCTTTCTCGGGCTTACCAGATGCCGTACGAATTTCAGGTGTTTCAAGCCCATGATCCAGGGAATTTCTCACTAAATGTACTAATGGGTCGCTAATTTTTTCCAGCACCGTTTTATCCAGTTCAGTATTTTCTCCAGACATTTTAAGTTCGACTTTTTTTCCTAACTTACTGCCAAGATCATGTACCAGACGGGGAAACCGGTTAAATGAGAAGCTGATAGGCAACATACGAATACGCATAACGCTTTCCTGTAACTCTCGCGTATGCCGTTCTAGCTGAGATAACCCATCCATCATGTTCTCTATTTTAGATGCACTAAAATCTTTTCCGAGTTCTCCTATCATGGACTGTGTTATTACAAGCTCTCCCACCAGGTTGATTAGCTCATCCACCTTTTCAGTACTTACTCTTATAGAGCTGCATTCAGCAACAGAATTCGCATGCTTTTTATCAGGGACCACTTCCTGATCAGGGTCAACCGCCCGCTGCTTTTTTCCGTTAACTACTTGTTCTTTTACTGGGACTTCAGTGGTGTCCAGTATTTGTTTAACTTCGCCATCACCCTTAGCTGCAACGACGTCTTCTAGTTTTTCATCTACTTGCGATAATGGACTGATGGTCAAGTCACAATCATCCTCAACCCAGTCAAAAATTTCTCTTACATACCCTTCTTGAATATCACCGAACAACTCTATATTCCATGATAAATAACAACTTTCAGGATCATATTGTGGAAGTGCTGGCAGTTTTTCTGTATTAACCTGGACTTCCATTAATCCAAGGGATGAGAGTTCACGTAAAATTCTCACTGGATCATTACCCGTTTTGATCATATGCAAATGCGGTGCAAAATTAATTCTCCATCCCTCTACTGATACCTCCGGAATATCCTCACTATCATTAAGCTCGACCTCAGGCACAGCATGTCCATTCAAAACATTCTCCATTTGGACGCGTACTGAACTGGCTTGATCAAAATCACATTCTCTGTTGTCTTTTTCAGAAAGCAACATATCCCTAACGCAATCAACGGACTCAAGCAAAATATTAATAATGTCTTGAGTTACCTCTCTTTCAGAGCTTCTAATCTGGTCCAGCAATGTTTCTTGAACATGCGTAAACTCAGTGATAGCGATGAAACCAAAAGTTCCGCTTCCACCCTTAATAGAATGTGCGGCTCTGAAGATTGAATTAATAATATCAGGGTCATTATCGTTAATATCAAGATTAAGCAGGTTAGACTCCATCGCATCAAGCCCTTCCAGGCTTTCCTCAAAAAATGTGCTATGAAATTGAGAGAGGTCTATTGTCATTAGCAATTAACCTATAACTTTCTTGATGGTGTTCAACAATTGATCCGGGTTAAATGGCTTCACTAACCACCCTGTCGCTCCGGCTTCTTTACCTTGTTTCTTTTTATCTGCACCGGCCTCTGTCGTCAGTAACAGAATGGGAGTAAATTGATAACCAGGTAAACTCCTGAGCTCACCTACGAGGGTTATTCCATCCATTCTTGGCATATTGACATCTGTTATCACTAGATTAAATCGGCTTGACTGTGCTTTCTCCAGACCCTCAACACCATCTGTTGCCTCATCAACTTCATAGCCTGCCTGTTTCAATGTGAATGAAACCATTTGTCGCATTGATGTTGAGTCATCCACTGTCAATATCGTCGCCATTCTTTTTCTTCCTTCCTCTTTAATCTTTCCAACAGTTGATTTCTAATTTATTTACTGACAATTTAGCTGCAATGAACTTTTCATACCCAATAAACCTGCTGAATGACAAAGTACATCGCTGACATTTATCCAGCTTACTTTTATGTCTAACTGGCTTGCATCACGCATAAATGCATACAAGGTCTGCAAAATTGAAACGTCAATAATTTCGATATCTTTAGCATCTAACATAACTGAAGCCGGTTTTTCATCGATAAGATTACACAAACTCGCATGTAACTCAGCAGCAACGGAAATATCAAAATATACGGGACAAACGATATTTATACCTTTCTCTGAGGTACTGATTTTTATCAAACTTTCTTCCATTCCTTACTCCAGGAATACGTAGTTATTACTCGCTTTCTTGCTTATCGACATAAAACTTTAAAGCTTTAGAGTTTAAGGAAACAATGAATTTAGGGAAAAGGGACTTTAGAAAAGCGGGAAGAATCAAGGATGTTAGAGCATGGATTAACTGAACATTTAGCCTGAATCCATGTAATGGGGCTATATTGACGCACCTATCCAGGTAATATTGGCCAATATACTTTTTTTAAACGGGGTTTTACTATGAATAGTTATATCAATGGCTGATGTATAAATAGATCATTCTGCTTTCCAAACACATGTGTTATTGCTGGCTTTATTGATCGCCTGTAAATATTGAGAATGGATTTCAAGCTCGTCGGTTGAAGCTTTAATAACTTTCAATGCAGGTCTGTCACTGTCGACAAGCAAGACAGGTTCATATTGAGTACTCCCTTGTTGCTGTTCATCATGATTCCCAAGACTTAAGCTAACCTGCCCGCCGGTCATGGTCAGATAAACATCAGCCAATATCTCGGCATCCAGTAACGCGCCATGCTTTTCGCGTTGAGAATTATCTATTTCATATCGCTTACACAGTGCATCAAGGCTATTTCGTTGCCCAGGATGCATCTCGCGCGACATGACAAGCGTATCTAATATCGAGCAGATATTTGCCGTTGACTGCCCATAACCCAACAAAGAAAGTTCATTGTCGATAAATCCCACATCAAAAGGAGCGTTATGAATTACCAGCTCAGCACCTTTGATAAAGGTTATAAAATCATCTGCAATGTCAGCAAATCGCGGCTTGTCTGACAAAAATTCCTTTGTTATACCATGAACTTCTATTGCACCCTCATCTATATCACGGTCGGGTTGTACATATTGATGGTAATGATTACCAGTGAGCTTACGATCGACTAACTCAACACAACCGATTTCGATGATTCGATGTCCCTGTTTTGGTTCCAGGCCCGTTGTTTCAGTATCAAGTACAATTTGTCGCATTGCTATACCTGTATTCTAGAATATTCATCATGCTAACATCTCATCAATTGCCTGGTTGGCCAACTGATCTGCTAACTCATTTTCAGGATGGCCGGTATGTCCCCGAACCCATTCCCATTGTATCTCATGTCCAGACACTGCTGTATCAAGACGCTGCCATAAATCAACATTCTTTACTGGCTTACGTGCAGCCGTTTTCCAATTTCGTTTCTTCCAGCCATCGATCCACTCAGTGATCCCCTTTTTTACATACTGGGAGTCGGTTGTTAAAACTACCTGACAAGGTCGAGTTAATGATTCCAATGCAGCAATGGCCGCCATTAACTCCATGCGGTTATTGGTTGTTTCTGCTTCTGACCCCAGTAACTTTTTTTCAGTGCCGTTGAAGCGCAATAATGCACCCCACCCTCCGGGGCCTGGATTACCTCGACAGGCTCCATCGGTAAATATCTCAATTATTGACATTTCTCTCACTTGTCCTTGATGCTGCATCCGTTAACTCTCTGACAATACTTCGTCGTGGTCGCCAACGCGGTTTTATGGGTGTTAAGGTCGATACTTTTTTCTTGGCGACCAATAAATAAACTCCGCCCAGGAATGGCCACCACCGCTGCCCCCACGTTTCAATAAATTTTAATTGATCTGAAATTCCCTTACGACCCACCGGTGGTCGGAAAAACTGATAACGTATGGTTGTTATTTCAAGGCCCAACAATGCTAACCAGTCTTTAACTCGATGAACGGACAGAAAACGGTAGGACCAAGGTACATTATCTTGCTTATAATTAATCAGATGCCTGAGCCCCCAAAAGCTCCTTGAATTAAATCCTAAAATGATAAGATGCCCTTCTGGTATCAGAATCCTTTCTGCTTCTCTGAGCACCTGCCGAGGATCCATAGCCAAATCCAACGAATGGTGTAATAAAACGGCATCGATACAATCTGGTTGTATTGGTAGATCCTCCGGTAACCCATTAATTTGGGAAGGAAATACTTCATTTTTTTGATGACCATCAAGTACTACTTTATGTAGAATTCTACTAGCGGAAAGTAACGATGTCTCTGATGAACCTAGCTGTAATAAATGATAACCAAACAAATCAGGCAATATTTTATCCAATTCGTCCTGCTCTGCTTCAGCCAACATTTGCCCGAGAGGAGACGCATACCAATCAGCTAATTGCTGGTCTCGCTGGAAAAAATTGTTAGAGGAAAACAGGTTGCTCATCGATTAACAGCTTATCATATAAATAATTTCTATCACCAACATGAGTGATTATTAAGTATTCATTATATACAGGGTTATTCATGTATCAAAAAATGCATCCAAGCCATTATTGACCCTACCCGCCATAACTGACAGGATATAGTCATGCTAAAAGTTATTAATATTCCAGCCTTCTCCGATAATTATATATGGTTGATTCATAAAGAAAACAGCCCCTATATTGCGATTATTGACCCTGGAGATGCCCGGCCAGTTCTGAAGGTCATCAAGGAAAACGGCTATATACCTGTAGCCATACTGATTACCCATCACCACAGTGATCATATTGGTGGTATTGAGCAACTGACACAACAAATTCCTGTGCCCGTCTATGGCCCCTCGAATGAAGGTATCGCCAGCATCACCCATCCAGTCAGTGAAGGTGACATTATTACACTCAACCAACTGGATTGTGCTCTCCAGGTTATGGAAGTCCCGGGCCATACTCGCGGCCATCTTGCTTATTACAGCGAAGGGGCCTTATTTTGCGGCGATACTTTGTTTGCTGGCGGCTGTGGCCGCCTGTTTGAAGGAACACCTAAGCAAATGTATGATTCACTTGAAAAAATATCCTCATTACCCAACAGCACATTAATTTATTGCGCCCATGAATACACGTTAGACAACCTGAAATTTGCTCAGGTTGTTGAGCCTGAAAGTGTAGATTTACAAAATCGGATAATAGATTCTCTCAGCACCCGCAAGTTAGGCCTATCAACCGTTCCATCCAGCTTATCGCTGGAAAAGGCAACTAATCCTTTTTTACGCTGCCATCTCGCAAATGTGACCCGAGCAGCAGAAAATTTCGCATTAAAGCCATTACAATCAGGTGCCGAAACATTTAGTGTAGTAAGGCATTGGAAAGATACTCTCGATTAACCATAAAAAATAGCGCGATGAATATAAAATTGTCACATTTACTCTGGACCACTCTACTAGCGCTATTAGTCTTAAACAGCGCGTGCAACCATACGCTGTTTAAAACCGAAACCTCCCTCTCAGAACCCTCGGTTACTACCCCTTTACTTAAACCCGAACAACAGACGAGTACAAACTCGCCAGAAGAGGCCTTACCGACTGATCAGTCACTCAGAATCGAACAAACCCTGGTCGGGCCCCAAGTCCCCTTAGCTGAAAATAGCCCTGTCGCAAAAATCCCATTGTTTGAACCTACCCAGGCAACCAATATTTGGCATCGTATACAAGATAAAATGCAACTGGAAGGAGAAGAGAATAATCCGAGAGTAGCTGACCATATTAAGTACTTTGCTCGCCACCAGGACTACATGGATAGAATAGCTGATCGCGCTAAACCCTTTTTGTTCCTGATCATGGAACAAATTGATGAAAAAAATATGCCAGCTGAAATTGCGCTTTTACCGATAGTAGAAAGTGCTTTTCAGCCCTTTGCATATTCACATGGGCGTGCTGCAGGTATCTGGCAGTTCATCCCTGGCACAGGCCGTATGTTTGGATTGAAACAAAATTGGTGGTATGACGGTAGACGGGACATAAAAGCATCCACCACGGCTGCTATCAAATATCTCAACTATCTACAAAAAAGATTCAATGGTGATTGGTTACTGGCTCTGGCAGCTTACAATTCAGGTGAAGGCAACGTTATACGTGCCATACGGAAAAACAAGAAAAAAGGCCTGCCCATCGATTTTTGGCACCTGGATCTACCCAAGGAAACCCAGGCTTATGTACCAAAGTTACTCGCTATTAGTGCCATAATCGCCAATCCAGCTCAATACCAAATAACACTCAAACCTGTACTCAATGAACCTGCCGTAGTAGAAGTTAAAACCAGCACTCAAATCGATCTGGCTCTGGTTGCAAAATTAGCCGATATCACTGTAGAGCAAGTTTATCAATTGAATCCCGGGTTTAACCATTGGGCCACCATGCCAGGAAAACCGGCAAAACTTTTAATACCCGTTGAAAAAGAATCCATTTATCATGAACGATTAGCGAAGACACCCAAGGAAGAATTTATACAATGGAAACGACACAAAATTAAACCGGGTGAAACATTGAGCCACATTGCTCGTCGGTATAACACTACAGTGAAATTACTGTCACAAATCAACCAAATCAAAAGTCACCAGATCCGGCAAGGAAAACACCTGATGATCCCGGTTGCCAAGCAAGCGTTGTCCGACTATTCACTCACACGCCAGCAACGCTCGGCTTCTAGATTGGCCCGTAGCAATAATGGGTATAAAAAAATCATTACTGTTAAAAATGGTGATACCTTCTGGGATCTTTCAAGAAAGTACAAGGTCTCAGTAAGAACCCTTGCAAAATGGAATGGAATGGCTCCGGGTGATACATTAAAACCCGGTAAAAAAATGGTGTTATGGACAAAAAATAAAACCCGCTCTAGCAGCTCACCAACTAGCCACTCACTACCTGCTGCCACTATACAGACAATATATTATACCGTACGACAAGGAGACTCTCTGGCCTTAATTTCCAACAAATTCAAGGTCTCAGTAAAACAATTGCTTAAATGGAATAGCCTCTCCCGCAAAAAATACCTCCAACCCGGCCAGCGCCTAACCTTATACGTTGATGTCACTCGACAATCATAAATACCCCAGTCCCACACATTTACAAAAAACCCTTCCATTTGTCAACGTAACTTCATATTGAAGCTCAATAATTCTCTGCACCTGACGATAACTTGGTAGTCTTCACATAATTTTACGTGGCTACTATTATTTATGCCTGATACAACTCTGACTAATGATCAAATAGAAAACGTCATGCGAGGCATGAGCATTCCCGCACAACCTCAAATCATGGTTGACTTGCAAATGGAACAAGCCATGCCAGACCCTGATATAAATGAAATCGCGCGTTTAATCAGCCGTGATGTAGCTATTTCCGGAAGAGTACTTAAAGCTGTTAACTCTCCATTCTTTGGCTTGCGTAACAAAATTACTTCTATACAAAAAGCGGTAGTTTTGCTTGGCACAAACAGTGTCGTTAACATTGTTAACGCTGTCGCCATTCATAATGAAATAAGCACTAATAAAAATCTATCTGAAGAAGAAATAAACGACATGAACCACTTCTGGGATACCGCTCAGGATGTCGCCCTTACTGCAGCTACAATTGCTAAACAAATTGGTTTCATTTCACCTGATGAAGCTTATACGCTGGGACTATTCCACAATGCTGGCATTCCTTTATTGATATCTAAATTCTGCGATTACAGAAGTACTATGCATGAATCTTACATGGGGAGCAGCAAAAGGTTAATTGATATAGAGAATAAAGCAATTAACACTAATCATGCAGTCGTCGGATTTTATATCGCTAAATCGTGGAAACTATCACCATCGATCTGTGAGGCTATCCAACAACATCACAATATAATAGAAATATTCAGTCAAACCGGCAGTCAAGGTAGTGATGTTATGAACCTTCTAGCTGTTTTAAAAATGGCTGAGCATATAGTTGGACTTTATAAAATAATTGGCGACCAGGATAACGATGTAGAATGGAATGAATCACGCGACATCATCTTTCATTATCTAGGCATCAGCGAAGATGACTTTGACGAAATTGTTATTATATGTCACGAACTAGGCATGGGATTGAAAAATAAAGTTTCTTGAGTGAACTCGCTATATGATTAACTAACAGCATAATCAGAAGAAAAGTTTTCTTGCTATAAAGCCTAGAATAGTTCTATATCACCACTAGCCATTGAATCTTGCGCTACTTTCTTTTCCTTATCTACCAGATTGGGGCAACCGTTTCTGGGCGCATTAATATTATTGTTTTTAACTGATATCACATAACCACCGATTTCACCCATATCACGTATAAGTTTACTATTAATTTTATTAATTTGATTCACCTCGGTACTGATATGACTTAATAACTGAGTCGCCATATCTTCAAACTGTAATGCGCGCAGCGCTATACCTAAGTTCTCTGCTATTACAGTACCGCCGTCATTGATCTTTTTTTCATGGCGCTCAAATAAATCTTGTTTACTAGCAATATCGTCGAGTCCTTCAAATTTTATAATTTTAAACATTTCATTTACATTGCAGGCTTGCAATGTGGTTTGCTCATGGATACCAGTAAAAGCGGAGTGTAATGTTACAATCGCATCATTCAACAAAGGTCGAATCTGATCCAGATCCGACTGAATAATTTTAATTTGAAGTTCAATTCCATCAATAGACAGTTTGACAGCAGAAGTAACATCTTCCATTTTTATGGTTTGACTGCCTTCGTGTTTAACTGCCATTGTATTTCGTGTCAAATAAACCCACACAGCAAAAGTCACAATCATAGTTGCGACATGCACGCCCCAATGTATAGACATGAAAGCGAAAGAGACTGTGATCACACTCAGAAAAATTGCAAGCCAATAGCGACCCAGGTAGGTCTTCATGATTTTCAAATCCAGCTTATATCAATTATATAGCTCTTCATATCGGTCTTCAGTCTAAATACTTTAAGTATTTCAAAATAAAACACATTGTAATGAGCAACCCATTTAAGCTTGTAAGCCACTCATTTAATGGACATTATTAAAAATAAAAAACCTCGTCAAATAGATAAATGACGAGGTTTTTACACACTTAATGATTCAATACATTAACTGAATCCATAGGCTAAGGAGCCATTGTTAGACCAAAAAATTATTAACTATTTATAGTGCTCATTAGCAGCTTTAACCGCTTCTCCACTGTTGATTGAAGCGCCCATAGAACTCATCACTGCATCCAGCGCACCTAGACAAAACAATACATTCGTCTGGTTGCTGGCGTAGCCCATCAAGCCGATACGCCAAACTTTTCCAGCTAGATCTCCAAGGCCTGCACCAATTTCAAGGTTATAATCCTTCAGTAGCTGCCCACGAACAGCCGCATCATCCACTCCATTAGGTATGGTTACCGCATTAAG
>Ga0316205_10002858_pt1 | contig 17118 bp, 15 predicted proteins | sample 3monthpyrite_MG_FD_204941 | JGI IMG/M metagenome (GOLD analysis project Ga0316205, IMG submission 204941) | Microbial mat bacterial communities from mineral coupon in-situ incubated in ocean water Damariscotta River, Maine, United States -... | ecosystem: Environmental > Aquatic > Marine >... | reverse complement strand
AACGCGCTGGATGGCGAGGTGCGCCCGATCACTGTCAATGTTTGCAATTTTGCCAAGCCGCCCGAGGGCCAGCCTGCCTTGCTGGCCTATGACGATGCCCGCACCCTGTTTCACGAATTTGGCCATGCGCTGCACTCATTGATGTCTGATGTGACCTATGGTTTTATTTCCGGCACCTCGGTCGCGCGGGATTTTGTGGAGCTGCCGAGCCAGCTTTATGAGCACTGGTTGAGCGTGCCGGAAGTGCTGGAAAAACACGCGCGCCATGCCAAAACCGGCGCGCCAATGCCCCAAAGCCTGCTCGACCGCCTGAAAGCCGCCGAGAATTTTGATCAGGGTTTTGCCACGGTCGAGTTTATCGCCTCTGCAATGGTTGACCTTGATTTCCATAGCGGCGCGGTGCCGGATGACCTGATGGCGGCAGAGCGCGCGGCGCTGGCCGCGCTGGGCATGCCCGCCGCGATCACCATGCGCCATGCCAGCCCGCATTTTGCCCATGTGTTCTCGGGCGATGGCTATGCGGCCGGCTATTATTCCTATATGTGGTCGGAAGTGATGGACGCCGATGCCTTTGAAGCATTTGAGGAAGCCGGAGACCCGTTTGACCCCGAAACCGCGGCGCGGCTGGCCAAGCATATTTATACCGCAGGCGGCTCGAAAGACCCGGAAGCGCTTTACAAGGCCTTTCGGGGGCAAATGCCGAAGGTGGAGGCCCTGCTCAAGGGCCGGGGGTTTTAAAACATGACACGATAACCTAAAATTGATCGGTTGGACAAAACATCGGGTAATCCCCGCCTATAAAAAGGAAAACTATTTGCAGCTTGCCGGTATTGCACCTTGACAAAATGGACCAATTGGTCAAAAATTTTGAAATGATGCAAAAGCAGATGCAAAAATCGCAGGCCTATGCGCTTGAACATGTATCCGGCCCGGCGCTTGAGGCGTTGCTGGCGCGGGCAAGCGGGCTGCGTGCCGCACAGTGGGGCGAGGTGGTTACCTATTCTCGCAAGGTGTTTGTGCCGCTTACCAATATGTGCCGCGATACCTGCAGCTATTGCAGCTTTGTCAAGCTGCCCGGCCACCCCGAGGCGCGCTATATGAGCCCCGCGCAAGTGCTCCAAACCGCACGCAAGGGCGAGGCGCAGGGCTGCAAGGAGCTTTTGTTCAGTCTTGGCGAGCGGCCCGAAGCCCGCTACCCCGAAGCCGCCGCGGCTTTGGCCCTGCTTGGCTACAAAACCACCAACGAATACCTGCGCGATATGTGCGCGCTGGTGCTAAAGGAAACCAGCCTGCTGCCGCATGTAAACGCGGGCACCCTCACCGATGATGAAATCGACATGTTGCGGCCGGTATCGGCCTCGATGGGGATGATGCTGGAAACGGTGTCGCGCCGCCTGACCAAAAAAGGCATGCCGCACCATGCCTGCCCCGACAAAACCCCCGTGCAGCGCCTGCGCACCCTTGAGCGCGCCGGTGAGCGCGGGGTGCCCTTTACCACCGGCTTGCTGATCGGCATTGGCGAAACATGGGCCGAGCGGGTAGATAGCCTCGAGGCGATCAATGCAGCCCATGCGCGCCACGGCCATATTCAGGAAGTGATCATCCAGAACTTCCAGCAAAAACCGGGCATCGGCATGGCAACCCACCCCGAGCCAAGCCTTGCGGATATGCTGCGCACGCTGGCGGTGGCGCGGTTGATGCTGGCACCCGAAATCAGCCTGCAAGCACCGCCCAACCTCTCCGCGCGCCATGCCGAATATCTGCGCGCCGGTATGAATGACTGGGGCGGGATCTCGCCGGTGACCGTTGATTTCATTAACCCCGACCACGCATGGCCGCAAATAGACCGGCTGGCGGAGGCCACCGCCAAGGCCGGGCTAAAGCTGCAGGAGCGGCTGACGATCTATCCTGATTTTCTCAAACAAGATACCCGTTTTCTTGACCGGGCGCTTGCGGCCCGCGTGGCGAAAATGGCCCGCGCCGACGGGTTGGCGCGGCAGCAATGTTTAGGCGGTGCTTCATGAAGCTTTCCACACTCTCGCGCCCGGTGGCCGATATTCTTTCCCGCGTGTTTGAGGGCCGAGAAGTAAGTGTGGCCGAAGCCGAAGTGCTTTACAGCGCCAACGGGCCCGACCTTGCCGCGATTTGCGAAGTGGCCGACGGGCTGCGCCACAAGGTAAATGGCAACAAGGTTGGCTTTGTGGTCAACCGCAATATCAATTTTACCAATATATGCTATATGGGCTGCACCTTTTGCGGCTTTGCCAAGCGGCGCGAGGAGGCCGGGGCCGAGTGGCTGACGCTAGACACCATTGTGGCGCGGGCCCGCGAGGCGGCGGCACGTGGCGCAACCGAAGTGTGCATTCAGGGTGGCATTCACCCCAAAATGCCGGGCAGCTATTATCGTGATATCGTGCTGGCGATCAAAGCCGAACTACCGGATATGGATATTCACGCCTTTTCGCCGTTTGAAATTTGGTATGGCGCGGCCAAGCTGAAACTATCCTACAGCGATTTTATTCAGGACCTCAAGGAATGCGGATTGGGCAGCATCCCCGGCACGGCGGCTGAAATACTTGATACCGAAGTGCGCAAACTGCTGACCAAGGATAAACTGAGCGCTGAAAAATGGGTGGAGATCATTCGGGCTGCGCATGAGCTGGGGGTGCCAACCACGGCGACCATCATGTATGGGCATGTTGATGGCCCCGCGCATTGGGCCGCGCATATGGCCTTGCTGCGCGACATCCAGAAGGAAACCAAGGGCTTTACCGAGCTGGTGCCGCTGAGCTTTGTGCACACTGATAGCCCGCTTTATGTGAATAACCCCGGGCTGGTGCGCCCCGGCCCCACGGTTGACGAGGTTGATGCCATGCACGCGGTGTCGCGGATATTTCTGCACGGGCAGATCGACAATATTCAAACTTCATGGACCAAGCTCGGCCCCGAGCGGGCGCAGGGGATGCTCTCCAAAGGGGTGAACGATTTTGGCGGCACCTTGATGAATGAAAGTATTTCGCGCGCGGCAGGGGCGGCACACGGGCAGGAGGTAACGGCCTATGAGATGGTGCAGATCATCCGTGCGGCCGGGCGGCTGCCGGTGCAGCGCAACACCCGCTATCAGGTGATAGAGGAATTTGCCACGCATGACCCCGCGCCACAAGCACCGCTGGTGGACCGCGATGCTCATACCCCGCTTGATTTTATGGCTGATCTGCCGGCCTTTTTGCGGGAGAGCGCGTGATGAAAGTGGTGCTTTTGGCCGGTGGCGTGGGCGGGGCCAAAATGGCCGAGGGCTTTGACGGGCTAGAAGGGGTTGAACTGAGTGTGATCGGCAATGTGGCCGATGATGCCGCGTTTCACGGTCTGTGGGTGTCACCCGATATTGACACGCTGACTTATAGCTTGGCGGGCAGGATAGACCGCGCACAGGGCTGGGGCGTGGCCGATGAAGGCCACCGCGCGCTCAAAGTGCTGGCCGAGCTTGGCAGCGAAACATGGATGACACTCGGGGATCGCGATTTTGGCCTGCACATTTATCGCAGCCACATGCTGGCGCAGGGGCAGAGCCGCAGCGAAATTGCGGCGCATGTGGCCAAGGCTTTCGGGGTGAAAAGCCGGATATTGCTGCCGACTGATGATGTGGTGCAAACCCGGGTGCAGGTGGCGGCTGGCTGGCTTTCCTTTCAGGAATATTTTGTGCGGGCCCGCTGTGCGCCCGAAGTGATGGCGCTGGATTACGCGGGCATAGATGCAGCACAGCCCACCGGCGCGGCGCTGGCGGCAATAGCCGGGGCTGATCTGATTGTGCTGGCCCCGAGCAACCCTCTGGTCTCGATCGAGCCTATCCTTTCGGTGCCGCAGATTCGCGAAGCGGTGGCGGGCGCGGCGGCACCCGTGCTGGCGGTAAGCCCGCTGATTGCCGGTAAGGTGGTAAAAGGCCCGGCTGACCGGATGATGAAAGCCATGGGCCTGCGCGCCAATGCGCTGGGCGTGGCCGAATACTATGCGGGACTGGTGGACCATATGATTATCGACCATGCCGATGCGGGGCTGGCGGCAGAGATTATGGCGCTCGGGATGGGTTGCACCACGCTGCCAACCCTGCTCACCTCGCGCGCTGAAAAGGAAGCGCTTGCGGCCAGTATCATAAGGGTGGCCGGATGAAAGAGCTTCTTTTCATCATTCCCATGAAAGACCCTTTGAGGGCGAAATCGCGGCTGGCCTCGGTGCTGCCCGATGCGGTGCGGGCACGGCTGGCCATGGCGCTTTACCGCCGGATGCTGAGGTTTTTGCAGGCCGTGCAGCCCGATGTGGATATTTTGGTGGTGAGCGATACCGAAGCCTTGCAGGCAGCGCTTTCGAGCGCCATGTTTTTGCACCAGAAAAGCAATGGGCTAAATGCGGCGGTAAGCGAAGGCGCGGCCTGGGCGGTGGCGCATGGCTACAGATCGATTTGCGTTTTGCCCGCTGATCTGGCGGACCCTTGCGCTGATGACCTTGAGCGCCTGCTCGCCCTGCAAGGCGGTGTGGTACTGGCCCCCGCACATGATGGCGGCACCAATGCACTGCTCGCCACGCCGCCCGAGGCGATTGATTTTTGCTTTGGGCGCGGCTCATGTGCAGCGCATCAGCAAGCGGCTGAAATGGCCGGGGTTACCTGCACAATTGTGCCGCTGGAAAGCCTGAAATACGATATTGATACCAGCACCGACCTTGCGCGCATAAAGGGGGTGGCATGGGCCTAGAGCTTACCCCGGTTTTGGGCATCCCTGATATTAGGCCGGGTGATGACCTTGCGGCCATTATTGGCGATGCGCTCGCGAAAATCGGCCTGATGGAGGGTGATATTATAACCTCCGCGCACAAGATATTCTCCAAGGCCGAAGGGCAGGTGGTGGCGCTGGCGGCTGTGACACCCTCAAAAGAAGCACAGCGATATGCCGCCGAATTGAACAAAGACCCGCGCAAGGTCGAGGTGATTTTGCGCGAGAGTGCGCGGGTGGTTAAAACCTTTCGGCATGCGCATCAAAATGAAGGCGTGATGATCTGCCAGCATCGGCTCGGGTTTGTTTCCGCCAATGCGGCGGTGGATGAAAGCAATACCGGCACCGATGAAACCGTTATCCTGCTACCAAAAGACCCCGACGCCAGCGCACGCAAGCTGCGCGATGCGCTGCAAGCGCGCTTCGGGGTGCGGCTGGGGGTGGTGATCACCGATACCTTTGGCCGCCCGTGGCGGTTGGGGCAGGTGAATGTGGCGATCGGGCTGGGGGGCGTGCCTGCCACCGTGCATGAAGGTGGCAACACCGATGCCTATGGCCGCCCGCTGGCGGTGACAGAACCTGCCTTCGCCGATGAAATTGCCACCGCCAGCGGGCTGGTGGTGGCCAAGGCCGGGCGCACCCCGGTTGTGCGCTTTCGTGGCCTTAACTGGCAAAGCTCAACCGATAAAGCCGCGGATATCCTCCGCCCCAGCAAGGAGAATGTATTTTGACCAGAATCGCAATTATTGGCGGCACCGGGCCGCAAGGCCAAGGCTTGGCGCTCCGGTTTGCGCGCGCGGGCGTGAGGGTGGCCCTTGGCTCGAGGGATGGAGCGCGCGCCACCGAGATCGTGGCCGGGCTCAACGCCAGGCTTGGCACCGCGCTGATCGAAGGCTTTGATAACCCCGGCGCGGTCGCGGCGGCGGAAGAAATGGTAATCCTGGCGGTGCCGTTTTCGGCCCATAACACCACGCTCAACGCCTTAAAAGACGGGTTGCCCGGCAAGATACTTATCGACATCGTGGTGCCGCTTTCGCCAAATGACCCGAAGCTGGTGGAAATGCCGCCCGAAGGCTCGGCGACCGAGGCGGCGCAGGCCTTGCTCGGGCCGGATATTCCGGTGATCGGCGCGTTGCACAATGTTTCTGCCCACACACTCAACAGCCTCGACAGCCCGATCAATTGCGATATTCTGGTTTGCGGCGACAAGCTGGAGCCGCGCAAAAAAGTGATGGCGCTGGTCGAGCAGCTCGGGGTGGTGGCCTATAATGCCGGGGCGGCCAATGCGGCCCGCTGCATCGAGGCAATAACCCCCATTCTCATCCGCCTTAATATCAGCAAAGCGGTGCCATTTTCACATGCGGGGCTCAAAATCTGGGCACCCGACCACTAATCAAACAAGGGAGAAAGCCAATGGAATTTGGAATTACATTCAAAGGGGTTGTAGAACCCAAACGCGCCCGCGCGCTGGTGCGCCAGGCCGAAAACGCCGGTTTTGAGTATTGCTGGTATTATGATAGCCATATCCTGTGGCGCGAAAGTTTTGTGGCCATGGCCATGCTGATGGAACACACCACCACCATGCGCTTTGGCCCCTTGGTGACCAACCCCAACACCCGGGACTGGTCGGTGGCCGCCAGCCTGTTTGGTTCGCTGGCCAAGCAATCCGAGGGCCGCTTTGATATCGGCCTTGGCCGCGGCGATAGCGCGGTGCGGGTGATGGGGAAAAAACCGGCACCTTTGGCGCGGCTCGAAGAGTTTGTTGATGTGGTTAAGGGCCTGATCCGGGGTGAGGAAAAGCACTATGGCGAATGCCCCGAGCCGGTAACGCTGCCATGGGCCACCGGCTATGAACTACCGGTTTGGGTGGCGGCCTATGGCCCCAAGGCGCTGGCTTCAGCCGGTAAAGTGGGCGACGGACTTGTGCTGCAAATTGCCGAACCCGCAATTTGCAAATGGCTGGCAGATCAGGCCATTGCCGCGGGCAAAGCGGCGGGGCGTGATATGTCAAACTACCGGGTCATGTCTGCCGCGCCGGCCTGGACCGGCCCCAAGGCCGACGGCATTGCCGCCACCCGCTGGTTTCCGGCCATGGTGGGCAACCACGTGGCCGATATTGTGGAGAAATACGGCGCAGATACCGATATGGTGCCGGCCAGCCTGACCGCCTATATCGAAGACCGCAAAGGCTATGATTATTCCAAACACGGCCAAACCAGCAATCCTTACCTTGATTTCATTACCGATGATATTGTGGATAGTTTTGCGGTGCTTGGCAGCCCTGAGGAGCATATTGCCAAATTACGCGAGCTGGAAGCGGCGGGCGTGACCCAGTTTAATATCTACCTCGATAATGGAGACGAGGAGCGGATTATCGCGGATTATGCCGAGAAAATCATTCCGGCCTTCCGCTAGGGCCGCTCTCCCCCTTCCCGCTGGCCGGGAAGGGGATCACAAAAGTTTTTAGGGCTACCCACTGGCAAATCCTGCCTCCGGCCTTACCTATGGGGGAAAGAGGAGAGCCACCATGTGGAACGAAAGATTTTCAAAACCGGGATACCTGTTTGGCACAGATCCGGCGCAATTTATGCGAAACCATGAAAGCTATTTCAAGCCCGGCCTCAGCGCGCTGGCCGTAGCCGATGGCGAGGGTCGCAATTCCACCTATATGGCGGGGCGGGGCGTGGCTGTTACCGCGATGGACAGCTCGGATGTGGGCATTGAAAAAGCGCGGGCGCTGGCGCAGGCGCAGGGGGTCGAGGTGGATTTCCAACTCGCGGATATTGCGCGCTGGAACTGGCGCGCCAAGCCCTATGATCTTGTGGTCGGGGTGTTTTTCCAGTTCGCCGGGCCGGAAGCGCGGGCCGAAATCTTTCATGGCCTGCGGCAGTCGGTGAAGCCGGGCGGCCATATATTGCTGCACGGTTATACCCCCAAACAGCTGGAATATGGCACCGGCGGCCCGGGCGTGCTGGAAAACCTTTATACCGAAGATATGCTAAAACAGGCATTTGACGGGTTCGAGATTATCGAGCTTGTCAGCTATGAGCGCGAACTCGATGAAGGGGCCGGGCATGCGGGCATGTCGGCACTGGTTGATATGGTGGTGCGCAGGCCGCCAGCCTAGCGCGGCTTCACGCTCGCGGTCACATAATTGACCGAAAGATCGCGCTCTGAAATTGACCAGCTCCAGCTCAGCGGGTTGAAGGTGAAGCCCTTTTTGTCTACCGGTTCAAGCCCCGCTTGGCCGATCAGCGCAAAAAGCTCGTCGGGCGTAATGAATTTTTGCCACTCATGGGTGCCAACCGGCAGCCAGCGCATCACCCGCTCGGCCCCGATTATGGCCACCATATAGCTTTTGGCATTGCGGTTGATGGTTGAGCAAATCATCAGCCCGCCGGGTTTGAGCAGCGCTTGGCAGGCGTTCAGAAAGGCTTGCGGGTCCGCTACATGCTCGATTACCTCCATATTGAGAATCACGTCAAACTGCTCGCCCGCGTCTACCAGCGCTTCGGCCATTGTGTTGCGATAATCTATCTCCAGCCCCGATTGTTCGGCATGGATTTTCGCCACCGGAATATTGCCGGCCGCCGCATCGGCCCCCAGCACACTGGCCCCGAGCCGCGCCATCGGCTCGCTCAGCAAGCCGCCACCGCAGCCGATATCCAGCAGGCGCAGTCCCTCAAATGGTTTCAGGTTTTTGCGATCTAGGTTAAACTCGGCGGCGATCTGGTCAACAATGTATTCCAGCCTTGTGGGGTTGAGCATATGCAGCGGTTTGAACTTGCCGCTCGGGTCCCACCACTCGGCGGCCATCGCCTCGAATTTCGCGACTTCAGATTCATCAATTGTGTTTCTGGATTCCGTTGCACTCATCTTCTCAACCTGCCATGCTGCAATAAACTAACCCAGAGTGTGCCACCAAATGCCCGAACATACCAGCCCGCAAGCCCTGCGCACCCGGCTCTATCCACACCGCGAGCCGTTTATGTCCGACCGGATGGAGATGACCGACGGGCACCGGCTTTATGTGGAGCAATCGGGCAACCCGCGCGGCCTGCCGGTGGTGGTGCTGCATGGCGGGCCGGGGGGTGGCTGCACCACTTCTATGCGCCGCTATTTCAACCCCGATAAATACCGCACGATACTGTTTGACCAGCGCGGCTGCGGGCGCTCCACCCCCTTTGCCAGCGTTGAAAACAACACAACATGGGATTTGGTGGCTGATATCGAGCGCATTCGCCAGCGGTTGGGCATTGAAAACTGGGTGGTGTTTGGCGGCTCGTGGGGGGCAACGCTAAGCCTGCTTTATGGCCAAACCCACCCCGAGCGGGTGCGGGCCATGGTATTGCGTGGGGTATTTACCATGACCAAAGCCGAGCTTGACTGGTTTTATGGTGGTGGTGCCGGGCAGTTTTGGCCCGAGGCATGGGAGGTTTTCAAAGGCCTGATCCCCCGCGCCGAGCAGGATGACCTGATAAAAGCCTATGGCAAACGCCTGTTTGGCACCGATGAAGCCGAGGCCGACAAGGCGGCAAGGGTCTGGACAAGCTGGGAAAATACGCTGGCAACGCTGGTGTCAGACGGGCGCATTCGCGGTGCCGGCGCGCGCCATGCCCGCGCCTTTTCCCGCATTGAAAACCACTATTTCAGCCATCGCGGCTGGCTGGAATCCGATGACCAGATCATCAAAAATATGGATAGGCTCAAAGGCATCACCGGCTATATCGTTCAGGGCCGCTATGATATGGTCTGCCCGCCGCACACCGCCCATAAGCTGCACAAAGCCTGGGCCGGCTCCGCTATGCGCATGGTTAATCTGGCTGGTCACGCCATGTCTGAAACCGGGGTAACCGCCGAGCTGGTCGGGGTAATGGACGAGATTGCCGGTGCGGGCAAAGGATCGGCCTAGGGCCGTTGTGCGGCCATTGACCTCGATAAAACGCTTGCTTTTTACCGGGCGGCACCGCGCTATTTTTGAGGTTCTGCCGCTGCGTAAACCATGTCTATCATCCGTTGGTTGCCCTTGGAAAACTCCAGCGGGCAGGAAAAGCGGGTGCCGTTTAAAAGCGTGTCGTGAAAGGCATCGAACTGGTTGCGGTATTGGTCGGCGGTCTGGAAGACCTCGATTTCATGGCTCCCATCGGGGTAGCGAATGTCAATTTCCGCTTGGCCATAGCTGCCGGCATTAAACGGGGCATTCAGGGTCAGAACCGCTTTTTCGCCATGGAAAACCATTTGCTGGTGCAGGGCCATGCGGATGGACACATAAAAATCCATGGTGAAGCCCGGGAAATCAGCCTGTGCACGGGCGGTTATATCCACCCCGTTTTCCCATGCGATCTGGGCGCGCATGGCGACAGGTTCCTCACCGGTCACAAACCGGGTGGTGACAGCCGGGTAAACCCCGATATCGGGCAAGGCCCCGCCGCCATAGGCTTTCTGGTTGCGGATATTGCCCATATCGTCATTAAAAAACGAAAACGCCCCCTGCACATGCCGCAAGCGGCCGATTTTACCCGCGCCGATCAGCGCGCGCACGCGGTGCCATTGCGGATGGTGGGTGACCATAAAAGCCTCTGCGGCCAGCAGGCCGGTTTGGTCGCGCAGGGCGATAAGCGCGTCTATTTCCGCGGCCTTCATGGCAATGGGCTTTTCGCAGAGCACATGTTTGCCGGCGTTCAGGCACTTCAATGTCCATTCCACATGCTCGGTATTGGGCAGCGGAATATAAATCGCGTCAATATCGGGGTCTGCCAATAGCGCGTCATAGCTGTCATAGGCTTTGGCCCCAACGTAAGGCGCGGCCATGGCTTGGGCCTTGGCGAGGCTGCGGCTGGCCACGGCTGCAATTTGCCCGTGGGCCGAGGCATTGATGGCCGGACACAGCCATTCACGCGCAATTTTCGCCGCTCCCAAAATGCCCCAGCGGATAGGTGTATGTGCCACAAGCAGTCTCCCGAAAAGCCGTATTATCGCAGCACCGCCCTATGAATGACAAGCATTTACCGACACAAAGGGTTGCGCCCTTCGCCTAGGTGATTATAACCACCACAATTTGCAAATAACGGCGAATCCACACCCCGCAGGCACCTTTGGGCGCGCGCGGCTATTCATACGGGGCCACTATGCCAAAAAGAACCGACATTTCCTCGATCATGATCATCGGCGCGGGCCCTATTATTATCGGGCAGGCGTGCGAGTTTGATTACTCGGGCACGCAGGCTTGTAAGGCGCTGAAAGAAGAGGGTTATCGGGTTATTCTGGTAAACTCCAACCCCGCCACGATCATGACCGACCCAGACATGGCCGATGCCACCTATATTGAGCCGATCACCCCCGAGACCGTGGCTAAAATCATTGAAAAAGAGCGCCCCGACGCGCTGCTGCCGACCATGGGCGGGCAAACCGGCCTGAACACCGCGCTGGCGCTGGATGATATGGGCGTGCTGGCAAAATATAACGTGCAGCTTATCGGCGCAGACCGTAAAGCCATTGAAATGGCCGAAGACCGCAAGCTTTTTCGCGAAGCGATGGACAGGCTCGGGATTGAAAACCCCCGTGCCACCATTGCCGAAACCATGGAAGAATGCCTGGCCGCGCTGAAGGAAGTCGGCCTGCCCGCCATTATCCGGCCCGCCTTTACTATGGGTGGCACCGGTGGCGGCATTGCCTATAACCGCGAAGATTTTGAGCGCATTTGCGCCAGCGGGCTGGATGCCTCGCCGGTAAACCAGATTCTGATCGACGAAAGCCTGCTGGGCTGGAAAGAATTCGAGATGGAGGTGGTGCGGGACAAGGCCGACAATGCCATTATCATCTGTTCGATCGAAAACATCGACCCGATGGGCGTGCATACGGGTGATAGCATAACCGTCGCGCCGGCGCTGACGCTTTCGGATAAAGAATACCAGATGATGCGGAGCCACAGCATAAATGTGCTGCGCGAAATCGGCGTTGAAACCGGCGGCTCCAATGTGCAATGGGCCGTTAACCCCGCCGATGGCCGCATGGTGGTGATCGAGATGAACCCGCGGGTGAGCCGGTCTTCGGCGCTGGCCTCCAAGGCGACCGGCTTTCCCATTGCGAAAATCGCGGCCAAGCTCGCGGTGGGCTATACGCTGGATGAACTTGACAACGATATTACCAAGGTCACGCCTGCCAGCTTTGAGCCCACCATTGATTATGTGGTTACCAAAATTCCGCGGTTTACCTTTGAGAAATTTCCGGGGGCGGAAGCCACGCTGACCACCGCGATGAAATCGGTCGGCGAAGCCATGGCCATCGGCCGCACCATCCACGAAAGCCTGCAAAAGGCGCTGTGTAGCCTTGAAACCGGCCTCAGCGGCTTTGACGAGGTCGACATTCCGGACCTGCCGGGGCTTGAGAATATTACCTTTGAAAACGGTGAGAAGGTAGGGCTGGAGCGCTTTATGATCGGGGCCAACCCCGATGCGCAAATGGCGATCGATAAAGCCCTGACCAAGGCGCTGGCCGGGCAAACCCCCGACCGGATGCGGATCATCGCCCACGCCATGCGCTACGGGTTTTCCGATGAGGAGCTTTTCGAGATCACCAAATTCGACCCGTGGTTTCTGGCCCGTATCCGCGAGATCATTGCCGCAGAGGTCAGGCTTTCCATTCACGGCCTGCCAAGCACCGCGCCGCAATTGCGGGCGCTTAAAATGCTCGGCTTTTCTGACGCCCGTTTGGCAAAGCTCACCGGCAAGGCCGAGGCCGATGTGCGCGCAACACGGCTTGCCAAAGGGGTGGTTGCCAGCTTTAAGCGCATTGATACCTGTGCTGCCGAATTTGAAGCGCAAACCCCCTATATGTATTCGACCTATGAGGCCGATGTCATGGGCAACGTCGAGTGTGAAAGCCGCCCGACCGACCGTAAAAAGGTGGTTATTCTGGGTGGCGGGCCAAACCGCATTGGCCAAGGCATAGAGTTTGACTATTGCTGCTGCCATGCCTGTTTTTCGCTCACCGAAGCGGGTTATGAGACCATCATGATCAACTGCAACCCCGAAACGGTGAGCACTGATTATGACACCTCGGACAGGCTCTATTTTGAGCCGCTCAGCTTTGAATCGGTGATGGAAATTCTGCGGGTCGAGCAGGAAAACGGCACCCTGCACGGGGTGATCGTGCAGTTTGGCGGCCAAACCCCGCTGAAGCTTGCCAATGATCTCGAAGCCGCCGGAATCCCTATTCTGGGCACCTCGCCCGACGCGATTGATTTAGCCGAAGACCGTGAGCGTTTCCAGAAATTGCTCAATGATCTTGGCCTCAAGCAGCCTTATAACGGCATCGCCTCCAGCCCCGAGCAAGCCTATGCCATCGCGCAGGATGTCGGCTATCCGCTGGTGATCCGGCCCTCATATGTGCTGGGCGGCCGTGGCATGGAGATTGTGCGCGATGATGCACAGTTGAAACGCTATATCAATGAAGCGGTGCGGGTATCGGGGGCCAACCCTGTGTTGCTCGACAGCTACCTTGTCGGCGCCATCGAGGTGGATGTGGACGCGCTTTCTGATGGCGAGACCGTGCATGTGGCCGGGATTATGGAGCATATCGAGGAGGCCGGGGTGCACTCGGGTGATAGCGCCTGCTCGCTGCCGCCCTATTCGCTGAGTCGCGCGCTGATCGACGAAATGAAGCGGCAAACCGTGGCCATGGCCATCGGGCTGAAAGTGGTTGGCCTGATGAATGTGCAATTCGCCATTAAAGGCGGCGAAATATATGTGCTCGAGGTCAACCCCCGCGCCAGCCGCACCGTGCCCTTTGTGGCCAAGGCGGTGGGCTCGCCGATTGCCTCGATTGCGGCGCAGGTAATGGCCGGGGCCAAGCTTTCTGAATTTGAGCTGAAATCACCCGATACCACCCATTATGCGGTGAAAGAGGTGGTGCTGCCTTTTGCGCGCTTTCCCGGTGTGGATACGCTTTTGGGGCCTGAAATGCGCTCGACCGGTGAGGTGATGGGGCTGGATACCACCTTCTCCAAGGCCTTTTTGAAGGCGCAGATGGGTGCGGGCACCAATCTGCCGCGTGGCGGCTCGGTTTTTGTGTCGATCAAGGAAGCCGATAAAGGTGCGCTGCTGCTGGAAGCCGTTAAAATCGTAACCGAGCTTGGCTTTACCATAAAAGCCACCCGCGGCACGGCCAGCTTCCTGCGCGAAAGCGGCTTTGCGGCGGAGGTGGCCAACAAAGTTTATGAAGGCCGCCCGGATATTACCGACCTGATGAAGGATGGCGGTATAGACCTTGTGTTTAACACCACCGAAGGCGCGCAATCCATAGCCGATAGCCGCGAGATTCGCCGCATCGCGCTTTATGACAGAATCCCCTATTACACCACCGCGGCGGGCGCACGGGCTGCGGCGCGAGCCATGCAGGTGCGGGCCAAGGGCGAGATTGAAGTATACGCGTTGCAGAGCATTTTCTAGCGGTTCTTGCCGGACCACGCCATGCCCATATAGGCATCTCCGCCAGCGAGTTCATCCAGCATTTGGCGCAGCCGTTTGGCTTTGGTCTCCGTGCGTTTGGCGCGGGCTATCCAGCCAAGGTAATCATTGCGCTGGTAGGGCGGGCGGGCCGCATAGGCTTGCGCCAGCCCGCTTTCCTGCAAGACGCTGGCCACAAATTCCGGCATCGGGTTTTGTGGCCGTTTCAGGCTCATGACAGGCGGGCAAGGTCCGCCGAGAGGCCGCGGGCATTGGCGATGGCGGCTTGCAGCGAGGCGAGCCGTTCGGCGTCGGTCCGCCCGCTTGGGCTTTCATTTACCGCGGCGCGCACTTTGGTGACCAGGGCCGGGCTTACCGCCACGCCCGCCGATTGCAGGGCCGACAATTGCTGGCTGATACGCTGGCGAAGTGCGGTGTGCTCGGCGCGCAGGCGGGTGAGCTCGGCGGCGATACTGGCCGAGGTAGCGGCCACTTGCTGCTGCTCGCCGGCCAAAGCACCGGCCCGCGCCTGTTCGGCATCCAATGCGGCCTGCCGCTCGTCAACACGGCCCTGATAGCCGCCACCGGCTACGCCGACGATCCCCGAAAAAAAGCCGCCATCTGCCGGGTCTTGCGAGACCGCGCAGGCGCTCAGCACCAAAGCAGATGCACTCAAAAGCAAAACAAATTTCATCAGATCAATCTCCTAAACGTTTTGTGAAAGGTCTTGCGCCACCGCTCGCATTTGCTGGATGCGGCTTTGCAGCAGCGCCAGATCATTGTCGATATTGCCATCGCCGGGCTTGGCGGCAATTGCCTCCCGCGCTTGCGTGAATTCGGCGGCGCGACCTTCGGCACCCTCGATCGCCCCGTTCATATCTTCCAGATTGGCACGGGCCACGCTGAGCCGCGCCTCGAGCGAGGCAGAATCGGCCCGGCCCTGTGCCACCGCGCGCCGCATGGCCGCCAGTTCGGTAATTTCGCGCGCCTGCACGCTGCGCATTACCTGCAGGGTCGCATCGGTTTCGGCATTGGTGGCCGCGATATCGGAGCGCGCCTGTTCCAGCATATCTTCGCGCGAGGCAAAGTTGCGCTGCAAGCTGGCCACATATGAGCCAGCCACCCCGCCGACCACCGCCCCGATCATCACATTGCGCCAAAAGTTATCGCCGCCATTGGCAAGGCTAAGCGCCGCACCGGCTGCGGCACCCGCAGAGGCGCCTTCGATAATGGTTTTCCGCAAGGCTTGCGAGCGCTGCATGAGCTCGGCCTCTTCGGGTGTGGCTGCAACACGGGTGACCGTTACTGTTGGTATGCCGGGCGTGATAACAGGAACGCAGCCGCTCACCAGAAGGGAGCCGGTGAGCCCCAACGTGACTAGTTTTGAGGCAAAAAGTCGATAAGCCATGCATAAGTTCCTTCCGTTTCGGGGGTGTAACTTTGAACGTGTTTGATGAATAAAGCCGCATCATCGGCAAGGCGCTGCTCCAGCCGGCTGAGCCCTTGCGCGGGCAATACCGCTTCCGATTGGTCCGGCGTAAAGCTGTCGGGGAAGAATTGTTGGGCTTTGTCGATCAGCGACTGATAGTAAAGGCGGCTTTCGTCGAGCCGCGCCATCACCTGATCGAGCGAGGCTTCGATGGCGGTAACATCGCGCCGCGATTCGGCCAGGATCGGCAAGGCAGCGGCATTGGTTTTTGAAATCAACTCGATTTCGGCCAAGGCGTCACGGGCGATTTTGAGGGTGCGGTCGATACTGGAAAGCGCAATGATATCGGTGCGCAGTTGCTGGGCGGTGGTTGCGCCCAGAAAAATGGTCATCCGTGCTGCATCCTGATAAAGCCGCTCGGGGCTGGCTTCATCGGGGTTGGGCAATTGCCCGCGATAAAGATCAAAGGCATTGGCCAGGCGCTCGATGGTTACATCCGAAAGGTCGCGGGTGGATTGCAAAAACCCGAGCACCGCCAAGGCGTTTTCGATGCGTTCATGGGGTTCGCCGTCCAGCATTTCGGTGCTGGTAAGCCCCGATGGTGCCCCGGCAGCGCGCGCCTGCCGGATCATTTTGATCCGGTCTTTTGCAAAGCTGGTGAACACCCCTTCGGGGAATTCGGCGATATAGTTTTCAAAACTGGCCACATCGGTTTGGGCCGAAATCGAGCGCCAGAGCGCCAGCTCGCGTGAATAGGCGTTGCCCACATTCACCACGCCGCTCCGGCCTGCGAAATAGTGCTCGCCGAGCACGGCCTCCTCGACCCACGGAATTTGCTGACCGCCGGTTTCAAGAATGACCTGCTGGCGCACCCGGCCAAACATGATCCGGGCTTCAAGGCCTTTTGTGCCGATGTTGTCGATGATGGCCTTGGTGAAAACCGAGTTTTCGCCCGCCCCGTCATAGGCAACATTGCCCGGGTCGGTTGCATAGGCGATCAATAGCCCGGCCCCGCCGCTCGAGCGCGCCAGCCCCGGCGGCGCCTGGCCCGAATCCACAAACGGGTTGTTGCGGCAGGCATCAAGAATAACTATGCCGATATCGGGCTTGGCGGCCTCGAACGCCTCGCGCACGTCGCTCATGGTGATGGCGTTATTTTCTAGCCCGGTGGTGTTATATTCTGAAAAATCGGTCGAGATCAGGAAGTTTTCTCCGTTGATCTGCACCCCGTGGCCAGCAAAGAAAAACACCGCCATTTCGGCACCCTTGGCGGCTTGGGTAAAATCGGCCAGCGCTTGTTCGGTGTCGGCTTGATTGGTGTCAATCGCCTTGATCACATCAAACCCGAGCTCGGTGAGCTTGCTGCCCAGCGCATTGGCATCATTGGCGGGATTGGGCAGGAAAAGCTCTTCGAGGTCGTAGTTGGAATTGCCGATCATCAGCGCCACACGCCCTTGGGCCATGGCCCCGAGCGGGG
>Ga0316205_10002857_pt1 | contig 17132 bp, 15 predicted proteins | sample 3monthpyrite_MG_FD_204941 | JGI IMG/M metagenome (GOLD analysis project Ga0316205, IMG submission 204941) | Microbial mat bacterial communities from mineral coupon in-situ incubated in ocean water Damariscotta River, Maine, United States -... | ecosystem: Environmental > Aquatic > Marine >... | reverse complement strand
TGATTGTGATGTCAAACCACAGATTAACCAGAATTTGGTTACCAAGGCCTTTATGGCAAACGGTTATTGCGCCGCCATCTTCATCGCCACGGGCAACCTGACGCGGAAAGACGCGCCGCTTTGCCCCGGCAGATAGGTGATCGACCCCCCCAGCCGCGCCATGATCTCGCGGCAGATCGAAAGGCCAAGGCCGGCACCGCGGGCCTCATTCTGGCCAACACGGGTGAATTTTTCGAAAATGACGGATTGCTGATCCGTGGGTACTCCGGAGCCATTGTCAGTGAAATCAATCAGCAGATCATCGCCCTCGGACGTGGTGCGGATCGTCACCACCGGCTCATCTGCATCGCAGTATTTGCGCGCATTCGAGATCAGGTTGATAAACACCTGCGACAGGCGATCCAGATCGGTATGCAACATGACATCTTCGGCCTCATGATTGCGCCGGATCACCATGTTGCGCGCATCCCCGCCAGAGACCGAGACACAGCGGTCGAGTACTTGCCTGAGCGTGCCATGCTCGACATTCAGAATGACCTGGCCGTTTTCCAGTACGCTCAGGTCCAGCAGATCGTCCAGCAAGCGGGTCAGGCGCAATGCCTCGCCGTGGATAATGGTGGCGTATTTATCCTGCTCGGCCGCTGTCAGATCATCGGTATCTCGCAGTATCTCGGAAAATGCACGCAGCGAGGTCATGGGTGTGCGCAACTCATGACTGATCTGAGAAAGAAACGTATCTTTCTGCTCGGACATCTGGGTCAGCTTATCATTGGCATTGCGCAGCTGCCGGGCGGTGCGGGTCAGTTCCTGCGATTTGGTTTCAAGCTGGCTGGAATACTCCATAATCTGCGCCGTTTCGTCGGCCACCGCCATCAGGTCCTGCACCGACACGGTGGCCCCGCCCACGATTTGCGAGACCATCGCATGCGCCGTGGCCCCGCCAACCGAGCCGGATAATTCCCGCTCAAGCTGTTGCAGGAAGTCAGTCGATGGTTCAGGCAGATATCCAGGCAGGCCCTGTCGGCGGGCCGCCTTGGCAAAAAACTGCTGCGCCTCGGACGCGCCCATGATGCGTTGGGACATGATCAAAAGGTCTTCGCTTTGCGCCAACCCGCCACTCCAGCCGCCCGTGGTGGCCGAATGTTGGAACACATTGACAAATTGCGCGCCCTGAAGACGCTCCAGAGGGGTCGGAAAGCTGATCAGTGACACGCCGATAAACGCAGCCATGTTCAGCAACATGCTCCACATCACCGCATGCACCAGCGGATCCATGCCCTCGGTCCAGAACAGGGCATAGGGTCTGAGCCAGCTCATGCCCCAAAGCCCCTGGTCGAACACGTCCTGCGGCATCAGGGCCGAGGGACCAAAGCTGGGCAGGAATAAACAGTAAAGCCAGACGGATGACCCCACCAGCAAGCCCACAAGTGCCCCTGACCGGGTGGCCCCGCGCCAGAAGATACCGCCCATCATCGCAGGCAGGAATTGTGCCACTCCGGCGAAAGACACCAGTCCCATCGCCGCCAAGGCTGCGCCACCCCCTGACATGCGGAAGTAAACATAGCCCAGCAGGACCACGCCCACGATAGAGAGACGCCGCGCCAGCAACGCAACCTGTCGCACATCGCCCGATACCACGGCGCTTCCCCCGGTTGCGCGCAGCCAGATTGGCATAACAATGTGGTTGGACAGCATGGTCGACAGGGCAATCGCCGCCACGATCACCATCGACGTGGCCGAGGAAAAGCCGCCAAGGAAGGACAGGATCGCCAGCCCGTCGCGCCCTTCTTGCAATGGCAAGGTCAACACGAACAGGTCGGGATTGGCATCAGACGGCATCAGATCAAGACCGACAGCCGCAATCGGCACAACAAACAGACTGATCAGCATCAAATAAGCCGGGAACGCCCAGGACGCCGTGCGCAGGTGGCTTTCATCCTCGTTTTCAACCACCATCACCTGAAACATCCGCGGCAGGCAAAGGAAGGCGGCGGCCGACAGCATGGTCAGGCCAACCCATCGGCTGCTTGGCACATCCCAGGTCGCGATTTTCGATTGATCAATCCGCGCCAGTGTCTCGCCAATGCCACCGGCCAGCCCCCAGACCACAAACACGCCGACCGCCAGCAGGGCAAACAGCTTGACCACGGCCTCAAGTGCGATGGCCATGACCACACCGTGATGGCGTTCGTTTGCGTTGAGGTTGCGGGTGCCAAACAACACAGTAAACAACGCCAGGCCAATGGCCACCCAAAGCGCGGTCGACTCGATACTGGGCAGCTCGGATCCCGGATCGTTCTGGGCAAAGGCAGAAAACGACAATGCGACGGATTGCAGTTGCAGCGCGATGTATGGCGTGGCCCCGATCACAGCCAGCACAGTAACCAGCACCGCCAGCAGGTTGGATTTGCCATAACGCGAGGAAATCAGATCGGCGATTGATGTGATCCGCTGACTGCGCCCGATCCGCACCATTTTGCGAAGCGCCCACCACCAGCCCACCATGACAAGGCTGGGGCCCAGATAGATTGTCAGGTATTCGAGGCCCGAGCGCGCGGCAAATCCCACCGCGCCATAAAACGTCCAGGCGGTGCAATAGATCGACAGCGAAAGAGTGTAGATCAAAGGCGAGCGCAACCATCGCCCCCGCCCCCGCAACGCCGCACGATCTGCTCCGAAGGCCACCGCAAACAGCAGCGCCACATACAGCAGACTAACCAGAACAAGCATGTTCAGCGTGACCATTCACTCGTCCTTACTTGAGTCGGCCTTTCGGTCATCGGGGGCAAGATAGGCCTGCAACGCGGCCCCCAGAACCGCCAGCATGATCCAAACCCCAAAGATGTATCCCATCACCCGTGTGGTCAGAATGCCGTCACCGGCCTGCGAACTCCACAGCATGGGCAAGGCCAGCAATACGATGCCCAGGACCGGCAACAACCGCGCAGCATCGCCCATGCGGCGCTTTCGGTAGGTGGCACGCTCAAGAAACAGCGGCTTTGGTGCGTCTTCGCTCATGGTGCCACCAGATCACGCACGGCATCCAGCACATCGGCATTGGAAAATGGCTTGGTCATGAACCGGCTGACGCCAAACCGCTCGGCCATTTCGCGATCTTTCACCTGTCCGCGCGCGGTCAGCATCAGCACGGGCAAATCGGCCATTGCTGTATCAGCACGAATGTCCTGCAAAATCTCAAAGCCGCTTTTCCCCGGCAGCATCACATCAAGGATCACCAGATCAGGATCGCGCTTGCGCACTGCATCCACCGCATCATGGCCGTTGGAGTGGGTTTTCACCTCCCAGCCCTCGCGCGACAGGATAAAACTGACTGCCTCAATGATATTGGGCTCATCCTCGATCAGAAGCACTTTCTTGTTCATCTACTTTAGTCCCCCCTCCGCCCGGGCAGGCCCCGGCGGTTTGTTCACTATGTGAAATCGCGCCGCAGCTGTCAAAAGCCCTTTGCAAGGATCGAGGGTTCGCGGCGCACGCGGCAGGCCTCTTGTGGGCAAACCCGGCACGTTGTGCCGACAGTCCGGGCGGCGTCTGCATCGGCCCCCGGGGGAGCGGGCAACAAGAGCATGTAGGCCCTTGAGCTGACAGGTTCATCAAACCGCACCGAGGCCACGTGTTCGGCCAGACTGTAGCTTTGCACCTGCGACTGACCGCGCCCGGTCTGCACCAGCATTGCGCGGATCGGCGTCGCTGGTTGGGCCAGTGCCTGGTAAAGCGGCCAAAGCGTGCAGGCCCCCGCCGCACGGGGCAAGTCGAAGCCGGGCAAGGGTTTACGATAGATCAATGTGCCAGAGGCATCACACATCACCAGCCCGACCGGGCCAAACCGGGCCGTGGGCAACCCCGCCAATCGGCGAAACAGATGCCCTGCTCCAACACCCAATTGATTCAACAGTTGATCAGGATGCAGGCCATGCTCGGCAATCGCGTCGTCCAGCACCGACAATGGCAGGTCCGCGGCGTCTTGCGCATACACCCCCAGCGCATCGCGGGCCAGGCTGCGCCCTGCTTCGGTGACCAACGTCGGGGCGTCCTCGATCAGCTGGGGCACCGTATCCGGCTCAGTTTCAAGTGCCGTGAAATGATAATCGTGAGCGGCCAGAAACGCATGTAACTCGTCCTGGGGCGAACGTATCTCGGCCTCTTTGTCGGGCGCATCCTCAAGATAGCGCACCAAATCCTCGGCCCCTTCGGCCAACCGGCGGCTGTCTTCGTTGATGTTGCGGTTGAACCGCGCGCGCCATTCGGGCTGCAATTCCTTGGTGTCCGCCAGGATCGACGCGGTTGAGCGGATCGCCGTGACCATCGAGATCACCTCATGCAGGGAAGCCGCCAGATGCGGATCATGGGCCAATCGGTCGGTCAGTGCCTGCACCGTCTGCTCCAGCCCCTCGACACGCCGCGCGGTTTCGGTCAGCAATCCGGCCCAGCCCGGAAACCGGCTGGCAAACTCTTCGGTCCTATCCAGTTCGACAGGCTGGGTGGTTTCGATGCTGGCGGCCTCGCGCAAGCCTGCAATCAATGTCGCCTCGGCCCCCTCGCTCAGCCACGCCGGATCAACCTCTAAGGCCTCGGCCAGTTGCAACAGGCGCTTGCCACCGATTCTGCGGCGATTGTGTTCGATCAGGTTGAGATACGATGGTGAGATTCCAGCCCGCCCAGCCAGATCAGACTGCTTAATACCAGCCAACACCCGCCTTTCGCGGATTCTGCTGCCAACCATCGCGCTCTGCGCCATTGCGAATTTCCTTTAGGTTTCACCGGGTTTTCAGAATGTGGATAAGTATTTTACAAAATTACTATACCGATTGTCGATTTCTTTACAAAAAAATTATTACGGCAAAGTGACTTGTTGCGAAATTTTCTTAGCCACGGTGATAATAGGATTTGCACAACTGTGCGATCTGGGGAAACGCGGAGGAGGCGTTCACCTCGGATTTCTCAAAGGGAGGATATAATGTCCAAATCGAATTTCACTCGTCGTGGCCTGCTGAAAACCAGCGCTGTTGCTGGGGCTGGCGTTGCGCTGCCGACGATCTTCACGGCTTCTTCTGCCCGTGCCTATACCAATGAACCAACTGGGGACACGGTCACACTGGGCTTTAACGTTCCGCAGTCGGGCCCCTACGCTGACGAGGGCGCAGACGAGCTGCGCGCCTATGAGCTGGCGGTCGAGCACCTGAATGGTGGCGGCGACGGCGGCATGATGAACACGTTCAGCTCCAAAGCCCTGCAAGGCAACGGCATCCTGGGCAAGAAGGTCGTATACGTGACCGGCGACACCCAGACCAAGTCGGACGCCGCGCGCGCCTCGGCCAAGTCGATGATCGAAAAAGACGGCGCGGTGATGATCACCGGTGGCTCGTCTTCGGGTGTGGCTGTTGCTGTTCAGGCGCTGTGCCAAGAGGCCGGCATCATCTTTATGGCGGGTCTGACCCACTCGAACGACACCACGGGTAAAGACCGCAAGGCCAATGGCTTCCGCCACTTCTTTAACTCGTACATGTCAGGTGCCGCTCTGGCACCGGTTCTGGCCGCCAACTATGGTACCGACCGCAAGGCCTATCACCTGACCGCCGACTACAACTGGGGTTACACCACGGAAGAAGCTGTGCGTGCCTCAACCGAAGCCATGGGTTGGGACACTGTCGCTGCTGTGAAAACACCGCTGACACAGACCGACTTCAGCTCGTATATCGCGCCGGTTCTGCAATCGGGTGCCGATACGCTGGTTCTGAACCACTACGGTGGGAACATGGTGAACTCGCTGACCAACGCGGTTCAGTTCGGCCTGCGTGACAAGCAAGTCAACGGCAAAGACTTCCAGATCGTTGTTCCACTCTACTCGCGCCTGATGGCGAAGGGTGCCGGTGCAAACGTGAAGGGCATCTTTGGCTCCACCAACTGGCACTGGTCGCTGACCGATGAGGGCTCCAAAGCCTTCGTGAAATCCTTCGGCACCAAGTACGGCTTCCCGCCGTCACAGGCCGCGCACACCACCTATGTTCAGTGTCTGCTTTATGCAGATGCGGTGGAACGCGCCGGATCGTTCGCACCTTGCGCTGTTGGCGAAGCCCTGAAGGACTTTGAGTTCGACGGTATGGGCAACGGCAAGACATTGTATCGTGGCGACGATCACCAGTGCTTCAAAGACGTGCTGGTTGTGAAAGGGAAAGAGAACCCTGAAAGTGAGTTCGATCTTCTGGAAATCGTCGAAGTCACGCCTGTCGATCAAGTCACCTATGCGCCCGATCACCCGCAAATGGGTGGACCCGAGGCGACACTGGGTGCCTGCAACAACGGTGCATGATCGCTCTGTAACCTAACGGGGTGGGCCGCACGTGGCCCGCCCCTCCCCTTATTTCTCGTTTTTGCGCCAGTTCGGCGTCGCCTGACCTTGAAGGGACAGTCCGATGGAAGCCATCATCCTGCAAATCCTAAATGGCCTTGATAAAGGGTCGGCCTATGCGCTTATCGCCCTGGGCCTGACACTGATCTTTGGTACGCTGGGGGTGGTGAATTTCGCCCACGGCGCATTGTTCATGATTGGGGCGTTCTGTGCCGTGACGCTCAGCCGCCTGTTCACGCTTAGCCACGAAGTGCCGGTGCCGGGCGAGGTTGATTTCCTCGGCAACCCCAAGATGGAAAACATTCCATATATCTATGATATTCTGGGCGAGGCCACAGGGGCGACGATCATCGACTGGGCCGTGCCATTGTCGATCCTCTTTGCCATTCCGGTCATGATGCTGATCGGTGTGATCATGGAACGCGGGCTGATCAAGCACTTCTACAACCGCCCCCATGCCGACCAGATCCTGGTGACCTTCGGTCTGGCGATCGTGTTGCAGGAAGTCATCAAGTATTTTTATGGTGCCAACCCGATCCCGACCCCTGCCCCCGACGCGTTCCGGGGCTCGTTCGATTTTGGTGCCGCACTGGGCTTTGATCCCAACCTGATCATCTACCCCTATTGGCGGATCATCTATTTTGCCTTTGCTGCCGTGATCATCGGTGCTGTCTTTGCCTTCCTGCAATTCACCACCTTCGGGATGGTTGTCCGCGCAGGCATGGCCGATCGTGAAACTGTGCAGCTGCTGGGCATCAACATCGACAAACGCTTCACCATCATGTTCGGCCTTGCTGCCGCCGTGGCAGGGCTTGCCGGGGTGATGTACACGCCGATCAACTCGCCAAATTATCACATGGGCATGGACTTCCTTGTGCTCAGCTTCGTGGTGGTTGTTGTTGGCGGCATGGGCTCGCTACCCGGAGCCGTGCTGGCGGGGTTCCTGCTTGGGATCCTCGAAAGCTTTGCCTCGATGGGGGCCGTGCTTGAGGTGCTGCCGGGTCTCAATCAGATCATCATCTATCTGGTTGCCATTATCATTCTGCTTACACGTCCGCGTGGCCTGATGGGTCGCAAGGGCGTGATGGAGGACTAAGCCATGCTTGGACTAGATAAAAAAGACCTTCGTCTGTTCATCATCGTTGTTGCTATTTCGATGCTGGCCCCCTTCATCCTGAACCCGTTTCCCGAAGGGTCTGCAATGGCGCAGTTCAACGCAGGCTATCCTGACCTGATGCAGCGCTTCGTGATCTTTGGTATCCTGGCCATCGGCTTCAACATCCTCTTTGGCCTCACCGGTTATCTCAGCTTCGGACACGCCGCTTTCCTGGGTGTGGGTTCTTACGGGGCGATCTGGATGATGAAGCTGGTATCGCTCAACGTGATCCCCGCGATCATCATGGCAGTGATCGTTGCGGGCATCTTCGCCCTGATGGTTGGCTATGTCTCGCTGCGCCGCTCGGGCATCTACTTTTCGATCCTGACGCTGGCCTTTGCACAGATGTCTTATGCGCTGGCCTATTCGGTTTTGACTCCAATCACCGGCGGTGAAACGGGCTTGCAGATCAAACCGGCCGATCGACCCATCCTGTCCAACCTGCAAGACGGAGAGATAGGACGCGCCAACCTCTTTGGCATGGACATGCGCTCCAGCTATGAGATGGAGATTGGCAGTTGGCTGTTCACCTTCAACGCGGGCTATTACATTGCCGCGGTGGTGATGATCCTTGCCTTCTACCTAAGCATCCGCATCTTCCGTTCGCCCTTTGGTACCATGCTGCGAGCTGTGAAATCGAACCAGACGCGGATGTACTATACCGGCCTGAACGCGCGGCCCTACACGTTGGCGGCCTTCGTGATCTCGGGCATGTATGCCGGTCTGGCCGGTGGTCTTCTGGTGGCGATGGACACGCAGGTGGGCCCGGAACGGATGTTCTGGACCGCCTCAGGCGAGGTGGTTCTGATGACCATCCTCGGCGGTGCCGGCACCCTGATCGGGCCGGTTCTGGGTGCGGGTTTCATCAAGTACATGGAAAACATCATCTCGAAGATCAACAAGGCCACGCTGGAAAGCTGGTTTGCCTTCATGCCCGATGGGCTTGAGGATCTGATCATCACGTTGGTCTATCCCTTTGTCGGTAAGGGCTGGCACCTGACGCTGGGCCTGTTGTTCATGCTGGTTGTGATCTTCCTGCCCGGTGGGCTTGTGGAAGGTGGCCAACGCATCAAGGGGCTGTTCAGCCGCAAAAAGGCTGAGGACAAAAAACCCGAAGCCGGTCAATCAACCCCTGCAGAATAAGGAGACGTTAAGATGGGAATTCTTGAAGTCAAAAACGTCAACAAACGCTTCGGCGGCCTGCAGGCCCTGGGGGATGTGAACCTCAGCGTTGAAGACCAGACGGTGCACGCCATCATCGGCCCCAACGGGGCGGGTAAATCCACCTTGCTGAACTGTCTGGTGGGCAAGCTGATCCCGGATACTGGCAGCGTCATGTTTGACGGTCAGTCGGTGCTGGGCCGCAAGCCCTACGAGATAAACCAGATGGGCATTTCCCGCGTCTTCCAGACCCCCGAGATTTTCGGCGATCTGTCGGTGCTGGAAAACATGATGATCCCGATCTTCGCCAAGCGTGACGGGGCGTTTCGGATGCATGCGATCGAAAGCTCGGGTAATGAGAAAGATGTTATTGGTCAGGCAATGAACATGCTGGAAAGCCTGAACATGGCCGATCAGCACGCCGATCATGCAGCCTCGATGAGCCGGGGTAACAAGCGCCGCCTTGAGATTGGCATGTGCCTGGCCCAGGAACCTCGCCTGTTGCTGCTGGACGAACCCACCGCCGGTATGGCGCGGGCCGACACCAATAATACCATCGACCTGCTCAAACAGATCAAGGACGAGCGTGACATCACCATTGCGATCATCGAGCATGACATGCATGTTGTGTTCTCTCTGGCCGAACGGATCACCGTTCTGGCCCAGGGCACGCCGCTGGTGGAAGACACACCTGACAACATCAAGGGCCATCCCAAGGTGCGCGAAGCATACCTTGGCGAAAGCGCCTAAGAGGGAGATTGAGACATGAACGTCAAACCGGATTTCTCGAAAGGCCACAGCCACGCCGAGACCGCACCTGCCTTCCTCTCTGTCTGGAGTCTGAAGGCCTATTACGGCGAAAGCTATATCGTGCAGGACATCAGCTTTAACGTCCACGAAGGCGAGATTCTTGCGCTTCTGGGCCGCAACGGGGCGGGAAAAACCACAACCCTGCGCGCGATTGCACGGATGGACAGCCCACAGGTGAACCACGGTGAAATCTGGCTGGATCACCAGCCGCTACACACTATGAAAAGCCACCAGGCCTCGGCGCTTGGCATTGGCCTTGTGCCCGAAGATCGCTGCATCATTCCCGGCCTCACCGTCGAGGAGAACCTGAAACTGGCACAGATTGCCCCCCCGATTGGCTGGTCGCTGGATCGTCTTTACGAGTTATTCCCGCGTCTGCGCGAACGCCGCACCCAGGAAGGCGTAACGCTTTCGGGCGGCGAACAGCAAATGTTGTCGGTGGCTCGGGCCCTGGCACGTGACATCAAGGTGTTGCTGCTGGATGAGCCTTACGAGGGCCTCGCGCCGGTGATCGTGGACGAGATTGAAAAGACCCTCCGCGTGATCAAGGAACAGGGCATCACCACCGTGATTGTGGAACAAAACGCCATCCGTGCGCTGGAACTGGCGGATCGGGCCGTGATCCTCGATACCGGCGGGATCGTGTTTGACGGCACCGCCTCGGAGGTGCTTGAGGACGAGGCCTTACGGGCCGAATACCTCGCCATCTAGCTTCCCAAGGCCCGCCCCAACCGGGCGGGCCTTTTCTATTCCGACGTTCAGAAGATGAAAGGTCCCACCATGACCGACACCTATCCCCCCTCCGCCGAGTTCAAGGCCAACGCCCTTGTCGATGAGGCGAAATATAACGAGATGTACGCCGCCTCGATCAATGACCCAGATGCGTTCTGGGCCGAACAGGCCAAGCGCATCGACTGGATGACCGCGCCGACCAAGATCAAGAATGTCAGCTACGCGTTCGGCGATGTTTCGATCAAGTGGTATGAGGACGGCACCCTGAACGTGGCTGCCAACTGCGTGGATCGTCATCTGGCAACGCGCGGCGATCAGACCGCGATCATCTGGGAGCCGGACGACCCTAATGAGCCGGCGATGCATATCAGCTACAAAGAGCTGTACGCCGAGGTCTGCAAAATGGCCAATGTGATGAAGTCGCTGGGTATCGGCAAGGGCGACCGCGTCGTGCTCTATCTGCCGATGATCCCCGAAGCGGCCTATGCCATGCTGGCCTGCACCCGGATTGGGGCCATTCACTCGATCGTTTTCGCCGGATTCTCACCCGACGCCCTTGGCGCGCGTGTGAATGGGTGCGACGCCAAACTGGTAATCACCGCCGATACCGCCCCGCGTGGCGGGCGCGCCACCAAGCTGAAAGACAATGTCAATCAGGCGCTTCTGAACGACTTTGACGAGGTGAAATGCCTCGTGGTCAAGCGCACCGGCGATCAGATCGCTTGGCGCGATGGTTTGGATTACTGGTGGCACGAAGAGGCCGCAAAGGTCGATAGCGATTGTCCGTCCGAGGAAATGAACGCCGAAGATCCGCTGTTCATCCTTTACACCTCCGGATCGACAGGCATGCCCAAGGGCGTGGTCCACACCACTGGCGGCTATCTGACCTATGCCGCCATGACCCATGAGATCGTGTTCGATTATCATGACGGTGATATCTATTGGTGTACCGCCGATGTCGGCTGGGTCACCGGTCACAGCTATATCGTCTATGGCCCGCTGGCCAATGGCGCGACGACACTGATGTTTGAAGGCGTACCCACTTACCCCGATGCCAGCCGCTTCTGGCAGGTTTGCGAAAAGCATAAGGTGAACCAGTTCTACACGGCCCCCACCGCGCTGCGCGCGCTGATGGGTCAGGGCGACAGTTTTGTCGAGGCCTGCGACCTGAGCGACCTCAAGGTGCTGGGCACCGTGGGTGAACCGATCAACCCCGAAGCCTGGACCTGGTATTCCAACGTGGTTGGCGGCGGGCGTTGTCCCATCGTGGATACGTGGTGGCAGACCGAGACGGGCGGTCACCTGATGACCCCCCTGCCCGGCGCTCATGCGATGAAACCAGGGGCGGCCATGAAGCCGTTCTTTGGCATCAAACCCATCGTTCTCGAACCCGCCTCGGGCGATATCATCGAGGGCAACGGTGTTGAGGGTGTCTTGTGCATCGCCGATAGCTGGCCCGGTCAGATGCGCACTGTCTGGGGCGATCATGAACGGTTCGAGAAGACCTATTTCTCGGATTACAAAGGCTATTACTTCACCGGCGATGGCTGTCGCCGTGACGCCGATGGCGATTACTGGATCACCGGCCGGGTCGATGACGTGATCAACGTCTCGGGCCACCGGATGGGCACGGCTGAGGTTGAGTCAGCACTGGTCGCGCATTCAAAGGTCTCCGAAGCCGCCGTTGTGGGGTATCCCCATGATATCAAGGGACAAGGCATCTACTGCTATGTCACCCTGATGTCCGGCGAAGAACCCACAGAAGAGCTGCGCAAGGAACTGCGTGTCTGGGTGCGTCAGGAAATCGGGCCAATTGCCTCGCCCGACCTCATCCAATGGGCACCGGGTCTGCCGAAAACCCGCTCGGGCAAGATCATGCGCCGCATCCTGCGCAAGATTGCCGAGAACGATTACGGCGCTCTGGGTGACACCTCGACGCTCGCCGATCCGTCTGTGGTGGAGGAACTGATCGAGAACCGCATGAATCGCGACTGACCGGCGATCTGGGGGACGCCATGTCATCGGCGCAAATCGCGATCCAATCGTCACACATGAATTCGACGTCGTCCAAAGGATGATCCGCTGCCGCAGCGGGGTCTTTCCCCTTGGAAGCCATGCTCCGGTTAAAGCCCGCGCGGAGCCGCTTTTGCACAGGGCTCGACTTAAACTTGCGCGGGGCCTGCGCCATGCTGGTGAAGCTTTTCGATGGCTGCGCCTTGCTGGCAACCTGACAGTCTGCGGCCATAGCCGGTGCGGCAAAGCTGCCCTCGATGATCAGGGCAGTTGCGGTGATAAATTTGATTTTCATGATAGACCTTCGGACTCTGTATATGCTCAGTGTCCACAGGTCGGAAACGACGGGAAAAGGTTCAATATCTTCAGATCAGGTTTGCAAAACGAAGCCGTCGGTCAAGCGCCGTGGGGCTTAGAATAAAGGCCACAGGCCGCCATGTAGCTTACGTTACCGTCACGGATGAAAGCGGACCTGCGTTCGGTTTCAAATCGCTCCTCCTCAGCCCACCTTGCGCGTTGACAGATAGACCCCGATTGCCGCAAGGCCCATGCCGAACCATGCAAGAGGTGGCATCACCTCGCCCAACAACAACCATGCAATCAGCGCCGCCAGTGGTGGCACCAGAAAAAACAACGCCGATACGCGCGCGACGTCACCTGCGCGGATCATGGCCAGTAGCAATCCGACCGCAATCAACGAATTCCCGATCACCAGGTAACTTAGGGCGGCGGTGAATTCCCATGTCCAATTCACCTGCGGATTTTCCAATATCAGCATGAGGGGCAGCACGCCCGCAAGCCCGGCGGCATACCCAATCAGATTGGTGGTTACCGGATGGTGTTTCAATCCGAACTTCTTTTCCCAAAGCGAACCACCGATGATCCCGGCCAACCCCAGAAACGCGTAGGTAAAGCCGAATAGTGACGGGGCTTCGACGTTTGAGCGCACGGTGATCACCACGGCGCAACCGACCAACCCAAGGATCAGGCCCAGCCATTGATTGCGCCCCACCGACTCGCCTGCCCAACGCGGCGCAATCAGGGCAACCACGACCGGCTGCAATGACATCAGCAAGGCAACCGTGCCCGCGGCCACACCTGCGTGAAAGGCCAGATAACACATGCCGAAATAGACCGCCTGGATCAGGAAGCCGACCATCGCCAGATGCGCCCACTCGGCGCGCGTTTTTGGCAAGGGCGGGCGCAGGACGACAAACAAGATCGCCATCAGCACCACGACAAGGCCAAAGCGCAAGGTCAGCAACGTCATTGGTCCGGTGAATTGCAGTCCCACCTTGGCCACAGCATAGCCACCCGACCAGAGGAACAGAAACACCGCCGGAGCGGCTATGAGCCAAAGGGGTCGATTGGGGGGCATGAAGTTTCTTTCCGACAGGTTCGTATCTTATAGACACCTGCAGGAATCAGAGCAAAGGGACAGTTTTGAATGCGGTTTAGATGTATGTTTCTAGTTACTTAGAGAAGGTAGTTAAAGTTCCTCACGCTCGTTTGCGACACCCGGTCGCTTTTAAGCGCGACAGGACAACGATCGATCCACAGGCTGACCTGAAGAACACCACCTCTTTCATGATCGGCTTTTTCATGGCAACCGACGCGCCACACCCCATCGCCGCCCCGCCCTCAAAGGCCATTCAAGGCATCAGCTGTGTGCTGATCGGCATGATATTCTTTGTTACGCAGGACGCGTTGATGAAGACACTTTTGCTGCATTATCCGATCTGGATGCTGATTTTCCTGCGCTCGGTGATCACAGTGATGGTGCTGGTTCCTCTGATTGCTTATCTGGGTGGACCGCACCGGTTGCTCAGCCCGCTCTGGCCCCTGCATCTGGCGCGGGGCACACTGTTTGTGATTGGATTTTCGCTGTTCTACACGGCGTTTCCCTTCATGGGATTGGCCGAAGTCACGACCATTTTCTTCTCGGCCCCGCTGATCACCGGGCTGCTTGCCGCGATCTGGTTAAAGGAAACGATCGGTCCTCATCGCATCGCGGCACTGGTCCTGGGTTTCATCGGGGTCATCATTGCCATGAACCCAACCGGTGACAATTTCAGCTGGATTGCCATTCTGCCGTTGATCTGCGCCATCACCTACTCGATCTCCCAGATCCTCGCTCGTAAGATCGGCGAGCGGGAAAGTTCGCTTACCGTTGGCCTGCAAACACTGGCTTTTTCCGGGATTATGATTCTCCCAATGGGCTGGGCGATGAACCAGATGATAGATATCGGACCCGATTTTCATCATCTGCGCTATGCGTTTCCGATGGATCGTCCCGATGATATCCCCAAATTGATATTGCTGGGCGCTGTCGGAATGGTGGGTTGGATCCTGCTGTCACGCGCCTATCAGGTCGCCAATGCCAGTCTGGTCGCACCATTCGACTATACCTATCTGCCCATCGCCGCCCTCGTTGCCTATCTTCTCTGGGCCGAGATACCGCCCGACAGCACCATCATCGGCATGGGCCTGATCGTGATAAGTGGCCTCTATCTGGGCTATCGCGAATTGAAGGCCGCTGGGACAGGCGACGATCCCGCGCTGGTGGGCGAAGGACTTTATGCGCCGGGCAACCCACTGCCTGCACAGGCCTGGGACGAAGAAACTGAGCTTGGGGACCCACCCCACGATGGCTGAACTCAGCACGCCCACGGCCCTTGCGCGCGAACCGCGCGGCGTGCTGCTGGTCTTTCTGGCCGGTGTGGTCTGGTCGACAGTGGGGCTTGGTATCCGCTTGATCGACGAAGCGCAGGTATGGCAAATTCTGCTCTATCGTTCGATCAGCTTATCTGCCTTCCTGTTTGCGGTGATCTGGCTGCGCACCGGGCGGAATGCCTTTGCTCTGATCCCCCAGCTGGGTGTCAGTGGGTTGATCGGTGCCCTGGCCCTCGTGGCAGCCTACACCGGGGGCATTTATGCAATCCAGACCACATCGGTGGCCAACGCCATGCTGTTGTTTGCAACCGCGCCCTTCATGGCCGCGATTCTGGGACTGCTGATCCTGAAGGAATCGGTGCGCTGGCAAACATGGGTGGCGATTGCAGTGGCCTGTCTGGGCATTGCCATCATGGTCGGAGGCAAATTCGGTCAAGGGGCGTTTCTGGGCAATCTTGCCGCCCTTGGTTCGGCCCTTGGGTTTGCGGTCTTCACCATCGCCTTGCGCTGGGGGCGCAACACCGAGATGCTGCCCTGCATTTTTCTGTCAGGGCTGATTGGCATCGTCCTGATGGCGATCATCTGTGTCAGCTTGAACCTGTCCCTGATCCTGACGCCCCGCGATGGCGGGATCGCCTTTAGCATGGGCGTGTTCCAGGTGGGTACCGGTTTGGTTCTTTACACACTGGGATCAAAATCCGTGCCTGCCGCCGAACTGACCCTGTTATCGCTGGCCGAGGTGTTGCTGGCCCCGCTTTGGGTCTGGCTGATCTTGGGTGAAGTGCCCACCTCGCTGACCATGATTGGCGGTGCGGTTCTGCTGGCGGCCGTGGCAGGCAACGCTCTGAGCGGGGTGCGACGCAAACCCCCGGCCCCTATTCTTTGATCGCTCCTGTCACCGGGTCGCGAAAAACCGGTAGCAGCGCCCTCGGTCAGCGCGTAAAACAATGTGCGCCGATCAGAGAGGCCCCATGCAAACCAAATATCTTGCCTTTGAGCACGCCCCCATCGGGCTTGCCGTGCTGGAGAACCGCATCATCCAGCTTTGCAACCGGCAATTCGGAGAGACCTTTGGCGGCGCACCGGATGAATTTGAAGGCGTGCCACTGGCCGAGTATTACGCCTCGATCGAGGACTACAACCGGATCGGCGAACGCGGCCTGGCGCAGATGCAGATTACCGGGCGTTATTCAGATGAGCGGGTGATGAAGCGACGCGATGGCACGTTGTTCTGGTGCCGGGTACGCGGGCAGTCGCTGACCCCGGATGATCCGTTCCTGCGCGGCATCTGGTCCTTTGCCGATCTGTCCGAAGATCGCCCCTTGGTGGCGCTGACCCAGCGTGAGCGCGAGGTGGCGATCCTGACCTGCCGGGGAATGACCTCAAAGGAAATCGGGCGCGAGCTGGGCCTGTCTTACCGTACAATCGAGGTGTACCGCGCCCGACTTCTGGAAAAGTTTGGTGCCCGCAAGCTGGCCGAACTGGTGGCTAAGCTGTCCGGAATGCCACTTTAGAACACACCTCCCCCTCGCAATCGGATCCAGTCGCCCCCATTTTCCCCTCAAATGCCTGCTTTTCTCGCCCCGTGGCTTGGCCTATAAGCAGGAAAAACAAATGCCCGTGACCCTGCGTCACCGGAGCGCCATTGGTCGAGGACCCCGATGCCCAAAAACACCCATGAGTCTGATGTTGCCTTTGTCAAAGCCCTGGCAGAGCTGTTGAATGACAACGAGTTGACCGAATTGCAGGTCAAACGCGATTACGGCGAAAATGACAGCCTGAATGTGCGCGTCAGCCGCAAACAAGAGATCATCGCCCAGGCGGCAATGCCCGCACCGGTCGCCGCAATGGCTGCCCCTGCAGCTGCCGCCGCTGCTGCCGCGCCGGCAGCTGCCGAGGGCGCACCCGCCACAGAAGACCCCGCAGATCATCCCGGCGCTGTCGCCTCGCCGATGGTGGGCACGGTTTACATGCAGGCCGAACCCGGCTCGCCCTCGTTCGTCAGCGTTGGGGACAAGGTCAGCGAAGGCGACACGCTGCTGATCGTTGAAGCCATGAAAACCATGAACCACATTCCTGCCCCGCGCGGTGGCACGGTCAAACGCATTCTGGTCGAAGACGGGGCTGCCGTGGAATATGGTGCACCGCTGATGATCATCGAATAGGGGCACCGGGATGTTCGATAAAATCCTTGTCGCCAACCGGGGCGAGATCGCCCTG
>Ga0316205_10002855_pt1 | contig 17143 bp, 16 predicted proteins | sample 3monthpyrite_MG_FD_204941 | JGI IMG/M metagenome (GOLD analysis project Ga0316205, IMG submission 204941) | Microbial mat bacterial communities from mineral coupon in-situ incubated in ocean water Damariscotta River, Maine, United States -... | ecosystem: Environmental > Aquatic > Marine >... | reverse complement strand
GACCGGCTGAATGATGCTGTAACGCGTCTTCAATGGCGGCCTGAAACATGGTGCTCTGAACGGAACCCGCCCGCTCGACAGCTTTTGCATTCCCGCCCGCCTTTTTCGCGGCCTTCTTTTGAAGCCGGCGCTCTGCCCTCGACATAATACCGCTCCTCTCCCGACGGTTCCACATTCAGGGAAGGTAACCCGAAACTGATAAACAAAGTTTAAAATCTTATCTGGTTACGTTGAATGAGAATTTGGGCGCCCGCTTCCGGGCTGAAAGCAGGCGTTATTAACACCTGTTTATCCGCCGTTTATACTCTTTTCATTGGCGTGCAATAATGATTGTATATTCTCTAAGCTGTTTCTGAAATCTATCGAGGTTTCGAAACCGGAGGATTGTTTAAGCAGACAAAATAGCTTGGGGGGCAAACATTATGGGTGAATTTACATCTCTGGCGGTGCTGGGCGTCGTTGCGGTTCTTGTATTGATTGGCGGCCTGATACTACATCGTCGCCTCAACCCCAAGCCCGTCGCCAAAAAGAAAGCGGGTCGCCCGAAAGGCGGCAAAGGGGCAAAGGAAGAGTTTGTCCAGGACATAAGTATGCAAACCCCTTCCGGAAAGGGCGAAGTCTGGCAGGACGACAACCTGTTTGACCTCAGGGAGGGCAAGGATCAGGGGGTCTACAAAGATGACGAGAAGGTGAAGAAAAAAGACGACGAAGAAGAATACGAAAGCTGGGATAAATATTCATGACTTTCCCGTTTATTCCAGAGACACCTCATTTGACCACCACAACAAAGCCATAAAAAGGTCTAAATTCCTTTTTTATTGACAGTACAGTGAAAATATGCATAATGACAGAGGGTCGTCGCCCACGATTGGGCGGCGTAGGCCGATGGCATCCCCGGAGGGATAGACCGTTCCCATAAACACAGAAGGTTGTTACTCCGCCATGAGGTTTGGGTTCCCGGTCGCTGGTTCCCTGCATTACCCCCACAATTACCAATAAATGTTGGGATAATGTTGGGGTAAATGGGGGTATGTTGGGTTTTCGGTGTTTTTGGGAAATCAAAAAATATCGGTTTTTATCGGTTTTTATCGGTATTTATAGGTATTTATCGGTATTTCGGGTCTAAATATCCAGATAGATGCCGATACATCCCGTCTGGTTCATGTCTGGCTCATGTCTGGCTCTGGCATCATGAACATGTGAAACTGCATGTCGGTTTTAATAACCAAAACAGTGAAATTGGAAGAGCAGTATGGATTTGGGATTGGCGGGCAAGCGGGCGATTGTGACCGGGGGGACGCGGGGGATCGGGCGGAAGATTGTTGATCTGCTGGTTGCCGAGGGCTGCCATGCAGGGTTTTGTGCGCGGAATGGGGATGAGGTTCGTGAAGTCGCTGAGACGCTGTCCGGGAAAGGGCGTGTGATTGGCGGGGTTGCCAATGTGACGGACAGTGACGGTTTTCGGGGCTGGGTGACGGCGACGGCGGAGGCGCTTGGCGGGCTTGATATTCTGGTCGCCAATGCCAGTGCGCTGGGGGCGGCGGCGTCGGAAGACGAATGGCGCGTCGGGCTTGAGGTTGATGTTCTGGGCACGGTTCGCGCTGTTGAGGCGGCAATGCCGTATCTGGAGCAATCGGATGCGGCCTCCATCGTTGGCATTGCCAGCACGTCCGGTGTCAATACGGCGGGCGGGGTTCGGGCGTACAACGGCCTGAAAGCGGCGCTGATCAATTACCTGTCGGGGCTCAGCACCAATCTGGGCAGCAAGGGCATTCGCGCCAATACGGTGTCGCCGGGTGCGATCTTTTTTGAAGGCGGGGTCTGGGATAAACGCAAACGCGAGGCACCTGATGCCTATGCCGCCGCGGTTGCGCGCAACCCCATGAAGCGGCTGGGGACGCCGGAAGAGGTGGCCAGCGCGGTTGTCTTTCTGGCCAGTCCGGCGGCGAGTTTTATCAGCGGCACGAATTTGATTGTTGATGGGGCGGCAACGACGCGGGTTCAGTTTTGATGAGAAGTGAGTGAGAGCATGATGTCCGAAGCTGTTCGATGCGTTATCCTCCGCGGGGGAACCAGCAAAGGGATTTACCTGAAAGAGGCTGATCTTCCCGTTGATGCGGGGCAGCGCGAGAAGATGATCCTGTCGATATTCGGCTCGCCCGATCCGCGCCAGATCGACGGTCTTGGCGGTGCCGATCCGTTGACCAGCAAGGTCTGCATCATCGGCCCGCCACCGAGTGATATTCCGAGGGCCGAGGGCGCGCATCTGAGCTACACCTTCGGTCAGGTGGAGATTGACGAGCCGTCCGTTGACCTGCGCTCGCTCTGTGGCAACCTGACGTCGGGCGTCGGCGCTTTCGCCATCTGGGAAGGGATCGTTGAGCCCGTCGAGCCGATCACGACAGTACGCATCTACAACACCAATCTGGCGCGCATGCTGGTCACGGAAGTGCCGGTCAAAGACGGACAGCCGCTGGAGGCGGGTGATTTCGAGATTGCCGGTGTACCCGGAACAGGGGCCAAAATCCAGGTCGATTTCGCCGATACCGCCGACGCCAGCACGGGGGCATTGCTGCCGACCGGGAATGTGGTGGACAAGCTCAATGTGCCGGGGCTCGGGGTGATTGAGACGTCGATGGTTGATATTGGCAACGCGCATGTTTTCGTGCGGGCCAGTGACCTTGGCCTGACGGGTGCTGAGACGGCGGCGGAGATTGATGCCAACACAGAGCTGTGCCACACGCTGGAGCGCATTCGGGCCGAGGCCGGGGTTGTTATGGGGATGATTGATGATCCTGAAACCGCAGCTGAAACAAGCCCGGCGACGCCGTTTGTGGCGATGATTTCAGCGCCGCAGGATTATGAAAACACCATTGCCGGGACAAGGGTCAGGGCAGAAGACTGTGACTTTCTGTCGCGCCTGATGTTCATGCAACAGATGCACAAGACCTATGCCGGAACGAGCACTGCCTGTACCGGCATTGCGGCCCGCATTCCGGGAACCATCGTTCATGAGGCCTCGCGCGCCGAAACGCGGAATCGTCTCGAGGTCCGCATCGGGCACCCGGCAGGGGTGATCGAGACCGAGTCCCTGGTTGATCGTGAGCCCGATGGGTATACAGTCCGGCGCGCCACGCTCGGGCGGACGGCACGGCGGATCATGGAAGGTCAGGTGTTTGTGCCGTAACCTGCTCTTTGATTCTTGAGTAAAACCGAAGCGAACGGGATCATTCGTGAACGTGATTTTGCGATAATATAAACGCGCTATCCCGGATTTAAGAGGGTTTCGAGGTGTATCCCTCAATCGCGGCGATGAGCTGAGCGCGTTTGTAGGGCTTGGCAAGAAGCTCGAACGTGCGTGTCGCAATCGCGTCCTGGTCAGTGATTTTTTCCGGGTAACCGGATGTCAAAAGCACGCTGACGCCTTCGTAGCTGGTCGAGATCTGCTCTGCCAGATCGACCCCGCTCATGTTGTTGGGCATGACAACATCGGAAAATACCAGGTCGATCTCATGGGCGCGGTCATTGAGGGTTTCAAGTGCCGCGATACCATCTTCGGCCTCAATCACCCGGTAGCCGAAATGGTACAGCATACTGGCTGTGGTTTCGCGAACTTCCGGATCGTCCTCGACGAGGAGAATGGTTTTGCGCTCAAGCACGGCACCATGAAGGACAAGCTTGTCTTCCGGTTCAATGACTTTGTCTTCAGCAGCCGGAAGGAATAATGAAACCGCCGTTCCGCTGTCTTCCTGGCTGTTCACGGCAACATGGCCTTTGGACTGTTTGGCAAAGCCGTAAACCATGCTCAGGCCAAGGCCGCTGCCTTCGCCAAATTCCTTGGTGGTAAAGAAAGGTTCAAACACCCTGGCCTGTACTTCGGGCGTCATGCCGACACCGGAGTCACTCACTGTCAGTTTGACATAATTGCCAGCCGCCAGATCTTCATGCTGGCGGGTTTCCATCTCATCCAGCGTGAGATTTTCTGTCTCAATGGTCAGTGTCCCGCCGTCGAGCATGGCATCACGCGAATTAACCGCCAGATTGAGCAGGGCATTATCAAGTTGCTGCGGGTCAACCACGGCGTACCAGAGACCTGGCGTGGATTTGACCTTCAGGGTGACCGTTTCACCAAGGGTGCGCTGAAGCATCTCCTCGATGCCAATGACAAGTTTCGAAATGTCTGTCGGTACCGGCGACAATGGTTGCTGGCGCGAGAAAGCCAGAAGCCGGTTGGTCAGGGACGAGGCCCGGTCGATAGCGCGTTTCAGCGCATCAATATGATGCTGCGCTTTCTCATCGCTGGCAACCCAGTCTTCCAGCATTTCCGTATTGCCGATCATGATGCCGAGGAGGTTGTTGAAATCATGAGCTACGCCACCGGTCAGCTGTCCGACAACTTCCATTTTCTGGGATTGGCGAAGTTGCTCTTCAATCTGTCTGCGCCCGGTGGTATCGACCTGGATGCCGGTAATGATAATGGCCTCGCCATGTGCATCGAAGATTGTCTGGCCGGTATTGTTAATCCAGCGAATCCCCCCTCCCGGCAGTTGAACACGGTACTCGAGATTGATATCGGAGTGATCAGCAATCTTCTGAAGCATGGCGGCTGAAATCTGGTCACGTTCATCCGGGTGAATGCGGCTTGCCCAGTTCTCGAAGCTGGCTTCCACTTCGCTAGGTTCATAGCCCAGCAATCTGGCGTTTTCGTCAGACCAGAATATGGTCCCGGCAATGAGGTCCCGAACCCAGTATCCGGCGTTTGAAGCTGACAGGGCCAGTGATAATCTCTGCTCACTTTGCCGGAGCGCCAGTTCCGTTGCGATCTGCTCACGCTTTAACTTCGCTGTTTCAAGCAAATGCACGATCTTGTTGGGGATGTATTCCAGATAGACTTTTTCACCGCCTTTGGGGATGTAATCGGAAATACCAAGTTGCAATGCTTCCACAGCGACGCGTTCATTACCCTTGCCCGTCACCATCAACAGCGGGCGGACAGGGTCATCGGCAAGTAATTTCCGCGCAATATCAATGCCTGTCATATCCGGGAGCTGATAGTCAATAACGATGATGTCGTAGGGGTTTTCTGATGTAAGGGAAAGGCCTTCCGTTCCGTTACTGGCGAGGTCAACAGCGTAGCCGAGGGATTCAATCACAAATTTAAACAGTTCGGAAAGACCCGGATCATCCTCTATGTAAAGGATGCGAATATTTGAAATACTATCCATAATAATATTCAGTCTGAACCTGACCAAAGACATAGTCAACGGAAGTAGAGATATGGAAATTTAGCATTATCAATCCTGAGAGGCAGGGCCGGACCTGGCGACAGGAGGGCTTATCCCTCCAGCTTACGTTCACGTATTCTGTCATTGATAAAGAGCATCTTCTTGTAGAGGTCACGTGCTGTGAAAGGTTTTATGATGTAGGAATTGGCGCCGGCTTTGACGGCGTTTTCAACAGCCTCACGGCTTGATTTTGCAGTTACCATCAGAAACTGGGTGTCGTCATTATGAGCCCGTATTGTTTGAAGGAACTCCAGTCCGTCCATCTGGGGCATCATCCAGTCACAAATGATCAGATCAAAAGGCTGAGCTGAGCTTTCAACCAGACTCAACGCATCTGCGCCGTCCGCTGACGTGGTGATCTTCTTAACGCCCATAGCCTTGAGGGCATATTCAATCATGTCGCGCACGATTTTCTGATCATCAACGACCAGAACGTTCATGTCCGACAATGTGATGTCCAGTAACGTCTCAGTCACATTACTGCTCCGAAAAGAGCTTCCCCAATGTAACTCAGTATAACTTAAGCTGCTTTTCCGGCAAGTTCGGAGCCCGGAGCGAAGATGGCCTTGAAGACTTTGAGCAGGTCCTGATCAATTTGGGTCTGCATACTTTCCAGTATACCAAAGGCTTTTTCCTGGGGGAATGGCGGCTTGTAGGAACGCGCATCGGTCAGAGCGCCGAAGATATCGACAATCACAGACATCCGGGCCAGTTCATTCAGTTCACCGCCTTTTAATCCTTTCGGATAGCCGGTGCCGTCAATCTTTTCGTGATGCTGGCCTGCGATGATCAGTGCCCCCTTGGTTATATCTGTCGACTCACTTAACAATTGAGAGGATCGGGTGACATGGTCACGCATGACCGGCCATTCTTCTTCCGTCAGCTTGCCGGGCTTGTCCAGAATTTGCTCCGGCGTGACCAGTTTACCAACATCATGGATTAATCCTCCGGTCGAAAGTATAAGTAAATCATCCCCCCTCATACCCAGCCCGTGACCGAACAGGGTCAGAAGGGTCGCAACCCGCATGGAATGAACATAGGTGTAGTTATGATGGCTCTGGACAGCTTTCAGAAGGTCGTGGTGGCCACCATTGCCCACTGCATCCATCAGCGGCCCGCAACTCTCTGCAGCGCTGTTGCAGTCAATAGGCTCACCATTGGCGATGGCATCGGAAATTCCCTGATATTCTTCGACCGTTAGTGTTAATGGCTTGCCAATTTCTTCAGGCAATTCACTCCAGTGATGCTCGGCTCTTTTCCCGATGATTTGGGATACGGCATTGAGCAGGGCTTTCGGTGTTAACGGCCAATGAAAAAACAGTGCCGGGACCTCAAGTTCGGATTGACGAACATCATGTAAAATGTCCTGACCGGCGGTTGCGATCAGACCGGGGCCTTTTTCTCTCAGCCTGTTTGAGTGTTCAACAAAACGCTCACTGTTGCGGTCCCGGCGCCCGTTCTGGTCAATGATAATAACCTGGGCCGGTTCGCGGATGCATTCTTCCATCGCCTGATCGACATCGCGATAGACAGAAAGAAAGAAATAGGGTGAAAGAGTCGTGTCGAAAAATTCTTGATGCTGCGGATTTTGCGTAACAACCAGAATCTTCGGTAGGTGGCTCATAGCCTCGGTCATCAGGATATCCTTCTGCATATCAGAATGTGTAAGATACGTTAATATAAGAACTCGTGACGTATATTTTTATAAAAATTATGTTTCAAAATATTTCAAGATTTCCCTCGAAATGAATTTCGCCACTTAGTCTCAAATATTACACTTTCTTATAGATAAACCAGCTATGAAATAACCGTGGAAACATAACATGAACATACTGAGCATGTGCGGGTGATGTCACAATTGTTACATGGCCTCAAAGGGCATGAATTGATTTCGATCAATGCGTGGTATGGCGGTCTCGAATAGGTATATCCCGGAGTTTGCCCATTTGCGGGCTGAAGTGCTGGATAAAAACCAAATACATTTTCAATCGTGATGCTGCTGGAAAGGATACGGTGCCACTATGGGAATCACTGAAAGAATTGATGGCATTACAGGGATGACGCCAGAGTACAGCTCTGTAACACCTCCTGCCCCGAAATCCGTTAAGATTGAAATTACCGGACGGTGCAATTTCAAGTGCCACTTCTGCGCCCACTTCCAGCGCCTGAGAGACGTTGGCGAGATGGATAAAGACCTTTTTCGGCGTCTTGCCAAAGAGATGCGCGAAGAAGGTGTTGAAGAGCTTGGGATGTTTTATCTGGGCGAGAGTTTTATATGCTCGTGGTTGCCGGAGGCGATTGAATTTGCCAAGAAAGAATGTGGGTATCCTTATGTCTTTCTGACCACCAACGGCTCCCTTGCGACGCCGGACAAGGTTGATGCCTGCATGGCTGCCGGTCTGGACAGTTTGAAGTTCAGCCTCAACTATGCTGATGAGGAACAGTTTTCAGATATTGCCAGAGTCAAAACCTCGCTCTTCCCCAAGATCGCAGAAAACCTGAAAGCGGCACATAAAGTCCGTGAGGAAGGGGGATATAGCTGTGGCATCTACGCGTCATTCATTCAGTATGATGCGTCTCAGGACACCAAAATGACGGAGTATCTTGATGATATCCGTCCCTATTGTGATGAGTTATACGCCCTGCCTCTTTATAATCAGGCCGCACTTGTCGAGAACGATGAGTGGGAGTTTATTCAGGGCAATCGCGGACGTCTGGACAACCTTCGTGATCCGCTGCCGTGCTGGAGCATTTTCACAGAAGGGCATATCAGCTCAGATGGCCGATTGAGCGCGTGTTGTTTTGATCATGACAATAGATTCAACATGGGTGACTTGACGAAAATGGGCTTCATGGAAGCCTGGAATTCAGAGCCGTTCCAAAAGCTTCGCAAAGCGCATCTTGAAAAGAATGTTGATGGTACAATTTGCGAAGAATGTGTGATTTTATAAGCGTTTGCGCAAAGAAAAACGCTCAGCCCTGATGAGAAGGCTGAGCGTTAAACGCGTGCAAAAATCAGGCTGCTAAACGCTGGTCTGTTCCGTGTCCGCTTCAGGAGCAGCTTCTTCGCTGGCTTCAGCAGGTTTGCCAAATACATCTTCAGCAGTCAGTTCCCGGGCGGGCTCTTCCGGAGCTTGCGTTGTCGGTGGGTTGCCCAACACACCATCTGGCGCTGTTGCGGCACCTGGTGTGTGAACCGTACCGGCACGCGCCCTTGCGATGGCGACGATCTTTTCAAGATCATTCCCGTTACACAGACCAAGCCCGACAGGGTTCTGAGGTGTGATGTTCGGTGTGTTCCAGTGGGTCCGGTCACGGATCGCGGTAATCGTTGGTTTTGTTGTACCAATCAATTTGGAAATCTGTGCGTCACTGAGCTCAGGATAGTTTTTGACCATCCAGGCAATGGCATTGGGCCGGTCCTGGCGTTTCGATACCGGGGTGTAGCGAGCACCTTTCTGCTTGGTTCGTGAATCCGGAAAACCGGCTTTCATTATCACCAGCATTTGCGATGAATCCGCTTCGCAACGTGCGATTTCTTCTTTCGAAAGTTCGCCAGCTGCAATCGGGTCCATGCCCTGCATTCCGATCGCCACTTCCTCATCGGCAATGGCCTGAACTTCCAGCTCATGAAGGCCGGTAAACTCAGCAACCTGCTCGAATGTCAGCACCGTATTATCAACAAGCCAAACAGCTTTAGCCTTTGGCATCAAGGGATGCGCCATGTCTTTTTCCCATTCCAGAAATCAGCCGGGCATATATCCCGGTAGTAAGTGATCAATTGGCGCCTTTATAGCGCCGATTTCCCCGATTGGTCAAACTGTGAGCGCACTATTCGCCAACATTTAAGACGATTTTACCAATGTGTTGGCTGCTTTCCATCAATTCATGCGCATCCGCCGCCTTCGAGAGCGGAAATGTCTGATGGATGACCGGCCTGATCTCGCCGCTCTTAATCAGAGGCCAGACATGTTCGTGTAAAGCTGCTGCGATCTCGCCTTTGCGCTCAATCGATTGGGGACGGAGTGTTGATCCGGTTAACGTCAACCGTTTCAGCATCATTGGCATGAAATTCACTTCGGCTTTCGAGCCCTGCAGGAAGGCGATATTGACAAGGCGACCATCGGGAGCAAGCGCTTTCAGGTTGCGATCAATATACTCTCCACCGACCATATCCAGGATAACGTTTACACCTTTTGGGCCGAATTCTTTAGCCGCAGTTACGAAATCTTCTTCACGGTAATTAACGGCGCGTTCAGCACCGAGCTTCAGGCAGGCTTCGCATTTTTCAGGACTGCCCGCCGTTGCCATAACACGTGCGCCCAAACGGCTGGCGATCTGAATTGCTGTTGTGCCGATGCCACTGGAGCCACCATGAACAAGCAGCGTTTCGCCTTTTTTCAGGGCCCCGCGCTCAAAGACATTGGTCCAGACCGTGAAGAAAGTCTCTGGCAAGGCGGCCGCTTCAACCATCGAAAGTCCGTCCGGGACCGGCAGGCATTGCTGGACCGGCGCGGTAACGATTTCAGCGTATCCGCCACCAGCAACAAGGGCTGCAACCTTATCGCCAATGGCCCATTCGCTGACGCTCTCACCAAGCGCCGTGATCTCGCCTGACACCTCAAGCCCTGGAATATCCGTGATACCGGGTGGTGGGGCGTAATGACCAAGACGCTGAATGCAGTCCGGGCGATTAACGCCAGCAGCAGCAATTTTGATCTGCACTTCCCCGGCACCTGGAACGGGGACTGGACGCGTGGTCATCTCGAGGGCCTCCGGTCCTCCTGGTTCGCGAATTTCGATGCAGTGCATATCTGAAGGTTGGGTCATGGTATATTTCCAATGCTTGGTCGAATCCTGATAGTGGTACTAATATTTTGGAGCTATGGTTACAAGCAGGGATCAGATTCAAACCACCAGAGGCGCATTATGGATTTAAGTGAACTGGAGCCGGTAAAGAAAAAAGTCGAGCAGAAGAACCTTGATGAAATGTCGATCGAGGCGTTGGGTGAATACATTGAGGAAATGAAGACAGAAATCGTCCGGGTGGAAGAGGCGATCAGGCTCAAGAAACAGGCACTGGCCGGTGCTGAGAGTGTTTTCAGTCGCTAGTTTTTTGTTTTTGCAATCGCCAGCGTGACCTTAAAAACAATAACCATCCAATAAAGCCCAGCATCAAGACGATCACCAGCCACCCGACACGAGGACTAAACGGGCATGTGCTGCCCTCAGGCATTGTCCAGGGCCCGGCGCTCGGGCTGAAGATGACGTGCAGGGTCGGGATGATAATCCAGAGGATAAGGATGATCAGGGCAACGCTCGGGTCCATAAATGCTCCGGTTATTGAATGTGAATATAGAGAATTTTAGTTAACATAAATCATATTTACGTGAACCACCATTAACCTGAATTTAACTGTTTGGCTTTAATGTGGGTGTTGGATGAGTAGTCATCCGACTTCGACACCTCCCTGTTAAAACTCGCCGCCTTTCGGGGCGGCTTTTTTTGTGGCGATTCTCCTATTGACCAATAGTACTGTCGTTAGGTAGAGTCCCTTCACAATAAAGAAAAATCAAGGCGAGTTTGACAGGTTCGAGGCATTAAAAAATGAGGGCTGCTCTGTACAGAGTGGCCCTCAAATAATTTCAGAACCCACCATTGAAATCCAATAACCATTTGATAATTAACAAGAAATTCTCAATATTATAATTGGGAATGAGATGGTTTTTGGCATATTTGAATTGAGAATAAGGTTGGTTAATTAAAATGAATGCTAAATTGCGCAATCTTGAACTTCAGGATTTTCCCTACCGGATCACCATTCCGACGCGTTGGGGAGACAATGATATGCTCGGGCACGTAAATAATGTTGTTTATTATCGATTTTTTGAAGCACTGGTTGTACGCTTTATGATCGAAGAAGCGGGCGTTGACTGGTTGAATGATGCGGCCAGCCCACAAGCTGTAGAATCACTTTGCCGATTCCATCGGCCGTTAAGTTTCCCGGATATTATTGATGCGGCTTTGCAAGTTGAAAAAATCGGTAATTCCAGCGTGACTATTGGCGTGGCACTGTTTGGCCCCGGTGATGAAACACCAGCAGCGACAGGGCATATTGTTGATGTCTTTGTTGATGCCAAAACACTAAAGTCTGTCGCTATTGAGGATCAAAAACGCGCCGTTTTTGAAAGGTTTATGGGGAGCTAGGTCCCAAAAAAAGCACGCCCGCGTAAAACGGACGTGCTTTAAACCTCCAGCTATGGAGGGAGGGAGCTGAGTAGGGGAGGCTACGCAGCTTTTTTGTGATCAAGAGCCTTGGTTGAGATCGCAATCTTGCGCGGTTTCTTTTCTTCAGGGACTTCCCGCTCAAGGTCGATGCTCAGAATTCCATTTACCAGACCGGCATCACGGACCTTGATATGATCCGCCAGCTGGAACCGGCGCTCAAACGCCCGACCGGCAATGCCACGATGCAGGTATTGGACGTTATCGTCTTCTCCGTCGGTGATCTTGCCACTTACAACAAGACTGTTTTCAGTCACGGTCAAATCAAGGTCGTCCTGCCCGAAACCGGCAACGGCCATTGTGATCCGGTAACTGTCTTCACTTGTCTGTTCAATGTTGTACGGCGGGTAGCTTGGGCCGTTCGAATCGCGTTGTGCGGCGGAATCAAGCATATGCTGCATCCGATCGAAACCGACAGAGTGACGGAAAAGGGGTGAAAAATCTAATGTACGCATAACCATATTCTCCTTAAATGAAGCGACATGGGTTCCCGGGGCTTGCCAATTGGCCAAACCCGCTGTCCACCCGGACCATCCGGATGGAGTACAGTCAAACCCTTCAAGAGGCATTTGCTGTTGAAACAGAGGTATGTGTGTAAGGAGTTGCCCGCAAGTGGGGCAATGAAAAAAATAAGGAGTTTTACTCGGCCGCAGCCTGACCGTCTTCGCGCCACACGACTTCAAAAAGTGTTGGCGGTTCGCTGAAGCCCTTCATTTCATAGCCACCCCGATTAACGAATTTGTATCCTTTTCCTTCGCAGATACCGCGTATGATTTCAGATACAAAAATTTCATCAGCCTGGGCTTTATCAACAATACGGGCTGACATCTGTACGGTAGATCCGAAAAGATCATTATCTTCCGAGATCGGTTCACCGGCATTGAGCCCGATTTTAAGATGCAGCGGTAAATCGGGGTTTTGCTGATTATGGGCCATGGTCTCGCGTTGCATCTGGATCGCAGCGGCGACGCTGTCCGTGGTTTTTGCAAACGATGCCATTATACCATCGCCAGTATGCTTGATTTCCTTGCCTGCATGATCCGTCAGGGCATCACGGACAACGCGGTTATGGGCGCGGACAACCTTCTGTGCCCCGGCATCGCCAAGCGCCTGTGTCATCGCTGTAGAACCTGCTATGTCGGTAAACAGAACTGTAATCGGGCCGCTTTGCTCTTCTTTCGGTTTGGGTTTGTTCCATTCATTCAGCGCTTTTTCCAAATGACCCGCAGAAGCGGCTTCATCCTGATAGTAGGTATTCATTGAATTGCGGCCAGCCTGGAACATCTGCATGTAACGCGGGTCCTGCATGAGGTACTCTTCATATTTCCCGGCGAATGTTGCGGCGTGGGATTTTTTAAAGCCCATGACACGCACACTGTCCGCAAGCACCTTCGCTTGTGAACCTTCATCCAGGTCACGGGTTTGACCAAGTGTTTCACACGCCCCGGCCAGGAACAGATTGACACCAAATTTATTGAAATTATCCAGTTTCTTGTGATCCGTACCGGCGCCTTCCAGGGCATCATCAAGAAACTTCATCATATAAACTTTTTGTTTCTCAGCATGTGGAGATAAGGCTTCGGCACCAGTTGCTGCGTCGGTCGCAGGTTCAAGACTTTCTTCAGGATCAGGCTGGGTTGTTGCTTCTAATGCGTCCTGCAGGCGTTTGCCGACCTCATCATCTTCATCCTTGTCAGGGGTTTTAAAGTCTTCAATCCCCTCCATCGCCTGCCCAATCTCTTCGCGCGCTTCGCTATCTTTGGCTTTACGTTTTTTCTCGATACGTTTTTTGCGGGCCGCTTCATCCTGCCTGCCTTGTTTTCGTTCCGCCCTTTCAGCAGCGGCTTGCTGCTTTTTTTGCTGTGCCTGCGCTCTCTGGACTTGTTGCGCGTGCGACTTTTGCTGGCGCTCAGCCAGGGAAGTGCCCCTCAGGAATGTGAATGTCAAAAGGGCGGCGCTGGCAAGAAACACAAAGACAAATGTTACAAATAGAAGATTGGATTCAGCATTTCCAACAATGCGTGTGCCAAACAACGTAACGCCAGAGAGTATGGATGATGTCATAACCGTGAAAATGGCAGCCAGACAGATACTGAACAGTGTAACCAGAAGCAGCTTCACTATTATCGAAGTTAGGGACGCCGTCTTTTTATTCATTTCCTTCTTGCGCTTTGGCGGTGGATTGTCGCTATAGACCTGTCCGTAGTCATCATCTTCATCATCATCATCGTTTTGCCAACTGGAAGCAGTGGATGTTGCTTTTGCTTCAGGCCCATCATCAGAAGGCGGGGCATCGGCGCTTTTGTATACAACAAAGTCGCGATGCGTTCCCTCACTGCTGTCGTAGACTTCCCTGACAACCTTGACAGCTTGTACGCTTGGCATTTGATCAAGGGTTTTCCCTTCCTCAATTGCCATTTCCTGTTGTCTTGCATCAAACTGGGCATGAATGCTCCACCGCCCGTTTTGAAAAACATGAACTTCATAGTGTGTTTGACGCGCCATAATCTTCCTGTTTTGCGTACAGCTAATACTTTGGTCAAAAGGCTGTTTCCCTTTTAAACCAGCCCCCTCCAAGACCGCAGACACATTCCAGCACTGGAACGCATTTAACCTATTACACCGAAAAACAGCCCAAGTATAAACCCTTTCTTAAGGGTGTCGATGAAACGATTATGGAATATGGTGATGAAATTCAATTAAGGTATTGAAAACATGAGAAAAAACAAAAAAGGCACCAGATAAACTGGTGCCCTTTTATCGTATTCAGACTGTTTTGTTGCCCGACTAAGGGCATCAGGCCTATTGTTTGAGGCCCAGACCACTGAAACGCTTGTTGAACTTGGCAAGCTGTCCGCCACTATCGAGCAGACGGTGAACACCCGTCCAGGCAGGATGCGTTTTCGGGTCAATATCAAGTTTCAACGTATCACCCGGTTTGCCCCAGGTTGATTGCGTCGTGTAAGTCGAACCGTCCGTCATCTGGACAGTGATTTCATGGTAGTCAGGATGGATATCGTTCTTCATGGATTTTCTCCGGAATTCAAGGCGCTTTATATAGGCGAAGCGGGGGCGGTGATCAAGCGGACTTTCAACTATTTTTCATTTTGGGTGTTTTTTCAGGCGTCGCGGGGTGGTCTCCAATGCGCATCGCCAGAAGCACAACAATTGCCATCACCATCGCGCCCGCGTAATACGGCCAGTCCATGCCGAGAAAAGAGAATAAAACACCAGCGATTGCGGGGCCTGCAACACGGGCCAGCGTTGTTGCAGAACGCGACACCCCCATCATGCCTCCCTGCTCGTGATCACCAGCCTGAAGGGAAATAGAGCTGCTGAGGGCCGGGTTGATAATAGAGAAGCCATACGTTGCAATGGCCATTGCCAGCACCAGAACAGGCAGGGTGTGTGAAAAAGGGATGAGAAAAATACCGATAGAGAGTGCGCCAGCACCCTGAATAATAAGTCCTCTTTCGCCGAATCGTTTTACCAGCCGCCCAATCAGCCCTCCCTGAATGAGGGCGCTCAGTATTCCAATTCCGGCAAACAGGTAGCCGTTCTGCTCCGGACCCCAGCCGAATTGCCGTCGTGACCACATGGCAAATGTCGCTTCCAGTCCGGCAAAGGCGAAAGTTGCAAGGAACGAGATAAGGAGGAGCATCGTAATCGCCGGTTTGCTGACCGCCTGCAGGAACTGTTGGCGTCTGGTTGTCGCCGGTTGGCTCATCAGGCGTTGGCGCACTTCGACGGACAGGGATTCTTTCAAAATGACCATCGTTAGAATCAGGGCAAGTGCGGATAACCCGGCGGCGGCAAATGCGGGGCTTCTGAAATCAGCATTAACCGGGTCTGATCCAGCCATTAGGCCGCCTAAAGCAGGGCCAATGATGAACCCAAGGCCAAATGCGGCACCAATGAGCCCCATGCCTTTTGCCCTGTTTTCACGGGTTGTTATGTCGGCAACATAGGCAAACGCCGTTGATATGTTCCCCGCCATAAACCCGCCAACAGCGCGGGCTGCAAAAAGTGCAGTCAAAGTCTCGGCAAAACCAAGCCATACATAGGAAAGGGCAGCACCGGCCAGACTGATGACCAGTACGGGTTTGCGCCCTATGCGGTCACTCAGGCGTCCCCAAAAAGGTGCCGCCAGGAATTGTGTCAGCGAATAGGTCGCCATCACCAGACCCACTTCCGCCGGGCTTGCCTGATAGTATTCGGCATAAAACGGGAGCAGGGGAATGACGATCCCGAAACCAATCAGGTCGATAACGACAATAAGAAACAAAACAGGCATGCTGGATATTTACCGTTAACGCTGCGTCAGCTTGAGTTCTATGCGCCGATTTCGCCGCTTTGCGATTTCATCGTTACGTTTGTCGATTGGGCGGTATTGCCCAAAACCAGCTGCGACCAGCCGATTGGCCGGTAGCCCCGCCCCAATCAGATGCTTAACCACCGAAATCGCACGGTCAGTAGACAATTCCCAGTTGGACGGGTAGCGAGCTGTACTGATCGGGTCGCTATCTGTATGGCCATCTATGCGCAAAATCCAGTCGATTTCACCAGGAATTTCCAGGGCAATCTCAAGAAGGGTTGTCGCCAACTGATCAAGCTGGGCTTTGCCGTGGGGCCCCAGAACGGAGGAGCCCTTGGAGAACAGGACTTCTGACTGAAAGACAAAACGATCACCGACGATCCTTACATCTTTACGTTTACCCATCACTTCACGTAATCGCCCAAAGAATTCCGATCTGTAGCGGGATAGTTCCTGAACCTTGCTGGCGAGGGCTGCATTCAGGCGTTTGCCAAGGCTGGATATCTGAACATTTTGCTCGGCGCTTAATTTTTCGGAAATTTCCAGAGCCTGCTGAATTTTCGATAACTGATTGCGCAGCACAGCCATTTGCTGGTTTAAAAGAGCAACTTCCGCCCGTGCACTTTTCGAAAGCTCCTGCTCTTCAAGAAGCGTGGTTTTGGACTTTGCGATTTCCTCGTCTTTATCGTTCAGCTTCCCGGATAGCTTCGATATCTTCGATTCCAGTTCGGTTTTTAATGCGCGAAGGGCGGCGATGTCATTGTTCAGCCCGGATAGTTCGGAAAGCTGGGTACGTATTTTATCTTTTGCGGCGCTCAGGTCGGTCTTCATGGCTTCCGTTTGGCTCGCCATGGCGGTGAGCTTGCCTTTCGTTTGGCTCGCCATGGCCGTGAGCTTGTCTTCCGTTGCGTTCGCCCGTTTGCGAAGATTTGAGACTGCCGTTTTCAAATCATCACGAAGGGCAACAGAAACCTGTAATTCCTCGGAAAGTTGCGACAAATTCAGCCGCATGTCCTTATTTTCCTTGCGCTCAAGCGACAATAAATCGGCAAGTTCGCCGACCTGAGCTTGCAGTTTGGTAAGGGCCTGATCACGGCCAGATAATGCGTCGCTGGTGAAAAACTGCGCCAGTACAAAGACCAGCAGAAGAAACATGATGACCATTAACAACGTGGCAAGCGCATCAACGAACCCTGGCCAGATATGGGTGTTGCGATCCGCGCGCCTGGACAGGCCAGCCATGGTCAGTACCCCCTTT
>Ga0316205_10002852_pt1 | contig 17151 bp, 18 predicted proteins | sample 3monthpyrite_MG_FD_204941 | JGI IMG/M metagenome (GOLD analysis project Ga0316205, IMG submission 204941) | Microbial mat bacterial communities from mineral coupon in-situ incubated in ocean water Damariscotta River, Maine, United States -... | ecosystem: Environmental > Aquatic > Marine >... | reverse complement strand
CAGAAGTTTTACTATTGGCTTTGCGTCGCATCCGAAACAATTTATTCCATGGCGGCAAAGGGATAAAGAGAGAAGATTTGAATCGTGATCAAAAACTTGTGGACTTGGGTTTAATCATTTTAGAGGGACTTATCGAAAGTGATGACATTCTCCAACATGACTTCTTTGAAAAATTTTAGCGGAAAACGAATTGCCAGGCGCATACCAACTTGACCCTTTTTTTACGAAGCTTTGCAAGAATTGTTGGATAATCCGGGCTCTCTAGTGTGGCTGAGTGCTTTGCCTGATAGGGCCAAACCAGACCACATACTCGTCCCGATAGACCAAATAGTATTTGTCAGCGAACTGACGACTTTGTTGGATGTATCAGTCTTTGTTACCTCTGTTTCCATATGAATCTCCTTTCCAATCGTTGTTGATAGTTCAACGGCATAAGCCATACCCCAAAGGGCTAAGAATGTAAGAAGGCCACCGAGACAGAGAAAGTGAAGGGGAATCGAACTCCAACCAACCAGACCTATCAGGCAAAGCACTCAGCAAACATACATAAGCGGAATGGGCTCGTTGTAAAGGGGCGACACGAAGTGATTTCTTGCATCGCGTCTCTCAGAGTAAGCCCATAATTCAATACCTTCAGCACAGAAGAATGAAATCCTGTTATCTCAACCATTTCTTATGAATGCTGTCATCCAGCCACGGTGACCCGACGGTGACCCGGGACTGCATGCAAAACGGTGACAACATATCCAAGAGGTAAGGGATTACCTCGTAACCCATTCTAAAATATACCGAAATACTATCGGAGTATTGGTGGAGCCAGGGGGAATCGAACCCCCGACCTCTTGCATGCCATGCAAGCGCTCTCCCATCTGAGCTATGGCCCCAATCAACGCCCCGTTATTACGAGGGGTTCGGGGGGAGTTCAAGGATAAAATGGCGGGAAAACCCGCCATCAATGCATTTTCCTTGGCACCTATGATTCTATGGCGTTTTTGGCCAACCAATAGACGGGGCTTATGCGGTATAGGCATCGATCAGGTGGTCAACCACGGATATCAGGGCAGCATTCTCGCTTGCGCCACTGGCGAGGGCCGCGGTGTGAGCTTGTCGCTGGCGGTCGGCAGCGCTGCCATTTTTGGCGATATGGCGCAGGTGGAGCAGTTCGTCATAGCATCCGAGCTCTTTGGCCTCGTTTCCGACCAGCGCGATTAACTCGTCGGTCAGATCTCCAAACGGCACCATTTTTCCCCGGCCGAGATCAATGAGTTTGCCGTTGACCCCGTGGCGCTGGGCCTGCCAGCGGTTTTCCAAAATCATGGTATTGGGGTAGCGTCGCCAGCGCTGGTTGTTTTGTTTAAGGCGATGAAAATAGAGAAGCAGTGACTGATAGGCAGCGGCAATGGCGGCGGCTTCGGCCACGGTGCCGCAAATATCGGTAATGCGTTGCTCGAGGGTAGGGAATTTGTCAGAGGGTCGGATGTCCCACCAGATTTTGGTGGCGTCGTCGATGCAGCCGGCCTTGACCATCGCCTCCACCAACCGTTGATACTCGCCATAGCTCTCAAGCGGGTCGGGCAGGCCGGTGCGCGGCAGAGCATCAAAAACCGTAAGCCGATAGGAGCTCAACCCGGTGTCATCTCCTTCCCAAAACGGGGATGAAGTGCTCAGAGCCAGCAAATGCGGCAGAAAATAAGAGACCTGACTCATCAGGTCAATGCGCTCGTCTTCGTCTTCGATGCCGATGTGAATGTGCATGCCGCAGATCAACATGCGGCGCACCACCTGCCCAAGATTATCGCGCAGGTTATCGTAGCGCTCTTTTCGGGTGTGGCTCTGGCTACGCCATGTGGCGAAAGGATGGGTGGAGGCGGCAATGGGCGCATAGCCAAAAGCGGCGGCACATTTGGCCACACCGCGGCGCAATTCCATCAGTTCGGCGGCGGCGTCACTTACCTTATGGTGTGGTTTGGTGCCAACCTCGACCTGGCATTGCAGATATTCGCCGGTTACCCGTGCCCCCAAGGCGGCGCTACAGGCTTTCAGAAATCCGGCATCAGGTTGTTGCACCAGATCGCGGCTCTCCCGATTAACGATCAAATATTCCTCTTCGATCCCGAGGGTTAGGCTAGGCCGCATCTTCAACTCCTTTTTCATCAAGTTTCCGCTGGAAAATTGCCCCGAGTCAATAGTTTTGGTTGAATCTTTCTCTGTCGAACGCCACCTTAGGCAAAATTAATAAAAGGTGAGGCCGCATGCCCTTGAAAATAGCTTTCCAGATGGACCCGATCGAAAACGTCAGTATCGAGGCGGATTCCAGTTTCCGCCTCGCACTTGAGGCGCAGGCGCGCGGGCACCAGCTGTTTTATTATACGCCTGACCAACTCGCTTTTGAAAGCGGCATGGTGACAGCGCGCGGCTGGCCGCTGGAGGTGCGGCGCGAAGCGGGAAACCATTTCAAGCTGGGCGAAAAGCAAAAGATCAACCTCGCCGAGTGGGATGTGGTGTGGCTGCGGCAAGACCCGCCCTTTGATATGGGCTATATCACCTCGACCCACCTTCTGGATATGATCCACCCTGACACGCTGGTGGTCAATAACCCGTTCTGGGTGCGCAACTATCCCGAGAAATTGTTGGTGCTAGAATTTCAAGGCCTGACCCCGCCCACCACCATTGCGCGGGATATCGAAACCCTGCGCGCCTTTAAGCAGGAGCACGGCGACATTATTCTGAAACCGCTTTATGGCAATGGTGGTGCCGGTGTTTTTCGGCTCGGGCCGGATGACCGCAACCTGAGCTCGCTGCACGAGCTGTTCAGCAGCATCAACAACGAGCCCCTGATTGCTCAAAGGTTTTTGCCCGATGTTTCCAACGGCGATAAAAGGATTATTCTGGTGGATGGCGAGCCGGTTGGCGCGATCAACCGGGTGCCTGCAGCGGGTGAAACCCGCTCGAATATGCATGTAGGCGGGCGGCCCGAAAAAGTCGGCCTTACGAAACGTGACCACGAAATTTGTGCAGAAATCGGACCATTGTTGAAGGAAAAGGGGCAGGTATTTGTCGGAATCGATGTTATTGGTGACTATCTGACCGAGATCAACCTCACCTCGCCCACCGGCATTCAGGAATTGGAGCGCTTTGATGGTACCAATGTGGCAGCGTTGATCTGGGATGCGATTGAAGCGAAAACCGGCTGATGACATTCCGGCTGAAAGTGCTGAACTTTCTGCTGCGCAATGTTGAGCGCCGCGCGCTTTTGGCCACCGCAGAACCATCGCAAATTCGCCGCCGGGTGCGTCTGCAAACCCGCCTGTTTTTTCACCCGCCTTTTGGCACCGAGATCAGCAGTGAGGCGCTTTCCTTTAGCGGGCAGTCGGTGAAGTGTCTTAAAGTAGGTGATGGTGTGGGCGGGGTAATGCTCTACCTACACGGTGGTGCCTATATTTTTGGGTCGGCCCAAACTCACCGCCGGTTTGTGGCCAAACTGGCGGCAGATAACCACCTTACCGCCTATTCGATCAATTACCGCCTCGCGCCAGAGCAACCGTTTCCGGCGGCGATTGACGATGCGTTCACCGCTTACAACGCGCTTTTGGCGCGGGGCATTGCCGCGGGCAGTATCACCATCGCCGGAGATTCGGCGGGGGGCGGGCTGGCACTGGCGCTGTTGCATCGCCTGCTTGCCGAGGGCTTGCCCAGGCCGCGCAATCTGCTTGCCTTCAGCCCGCAAACCGATCTGACCCTGAGCAACCAATCACTGGTTGAAAATGCCAAAAGCGAGGTCATGTTGCCGGTGGAACGCATGGCCGAGGTGCGCGATATGGTGGTCAAAGGATCGGTGAAAGACCCTCTGGCCTCGCCACTTTTCGGGGCGTTCAACAACGCGCCGCCGGTCTTTATCAGCGTCGGCACCACCGAGATTTTACGCGATGACGGATTGAAAATGGTCACCAAACTGCGCGCTTCCGGCGTGAGTGTTACGGTTGATATTGGTGAAAACCTGCCGCATGTCTGGCCGTTTTTTCACGGCATGCTGCCCGAAGCCGATGCCACGCTGAAGCGCGTGCAGGCGTTTCTCAGCCATCCCAGCCCTTAGGCCGCAGCACGACGGATTGGATTTGTTCAACTTCGCGATAGCCAAGGCGCGTGTAAATTCGCTCGGCAGGCTCGCCCGCATCGGCCAGTATTACCATCCGGTTGCCGGGTTCTTGCGCTTGTTCGGCGGTGGAAACATGGTGCACCAACGCCGCGCATATCCCCTGCCGCCGGTGCGCCGGATGAGTGCTGACTTCCTGAAACCGCGAAATTCCGTCCCGATGAAATATGCCCATATCGGCCACCAGTTCTGTGCCTTTGAAAGCCCCATACCATGCCCCGCGCCCTGCGTCCTGCAGGCCGCGAAAAAACGCGAGGCGCTTTTGTTTATAGGCGCGATACAGCGCTCCACCAAACCCTTCGGGCCGCGAAGCAACCTGTTGTTCAAGCACCTGTGTCCAATCAAGATCGCTCTTGATACGGCGAAATACAACACCCGGCGGGGCGGGCCGCACCGGGGCTGTGTTGGTCGCGACCAACACCGAGGTTTGATCAAATTCCCATCCCAGCCGCTCGAATTCAGTGCGGGTAGCGGCGCTTCCTCCAGCATCGGGCCATTGCAGGCATTTATGGGCCACCTCGGGCGCATCGGCAAAGCAGGCATCAAATTTGGCAATCCAACCCGGCACCATTGCCACCACAGGCGGGGAAGGCAGGAGCAGGTAATTGCCGAACCAGAAGGTATAGTTATCCGGCGTGCGCACCTCGGTAAACGTGCCGTGGTCGTGCACAATGCCGTTATAGCGCTGAAACATGGTCTCGCTTAGAAAGCCTATTGAGGTGATGTCCATTCGCCCAGAATATCAGAAGGCCAGCCGATAGCCAATCGCTTCTGCAATCGCTGGTTTGCCAATTTCACCATCGCCGCGCAGGTCAGCGATGGTGCGCGCCACCCGCTGGATGCGGTGAAAGGCGCGCGCGGAAAGGTGGAACTTTTCGGTGGCTTTCAGGAGCAGGTCCATCGCTTCCGGCACCAGATTGCAGGCTTGTTCGAGCACATCCCCCTCAATGGCGGCATTGACAGAGATGCGTGGCAGCCCCTTGTATCTTTGCGCTTGCACCACCCGCGCCGCCGCCACCCGCTCAGCCACCACCGCCGAGGCTTCTCCTTCCGGCGCGCGGCCAAGGTCAGCTATGCTCACCGGCGGCACTTCGATGCGCAGATCAAAGCGGTCCAGCAAAGGGCCGGAAATGCGCCCCATGTAATCCGCGCCACATTGCGGGGCGCGGCCGCAGGCCCGCGCGGCATCGGCCATATAGCCGCATTTGCACGGGTTGGCGGCGGCGAGCAGCATAAAGCGGGCGGGGTATTTGATATGGGCATTGGCACGGCTCACCACAACATCGCCGGTTTCAATCGGCTGGCGCAGGGTTTCCAGCACGGTGCGCGGAAATTCGGGAAATTCATCCAGAAAAAGCACCCCGTTATGCGAGAGGGACACCTCGCCCGGCTGTGCACCGCGGCCACCGCCAACCATCGCCGCCATACTGGCCGTGTGGTGCGGGTTCCGAAACGGCCGCTGCCGTGAAATGCCCCCTTCTTCCAGGGTGCCCGCCAGCGAGTGGATCATCGAGGTTTCCAGCGCCTCGCTCGGTGAAAGTGGCGGCAAAAGCCCGGGCAGGCGCGCCGCCATCATGGATTTGCCCGAACCGGGCGGCCCGACCATCAGCAAGTGATGCCCGCCAGCGGCGGCAATTTCCAGCGCGCGCTTGGCCTTTTCCTGTCCGCGCACATCGCGCAGGTCGCGGTGGTCATCCAGCCCTTGCACCTCGCCCGGCATGGCTTCAGAAAGCACGCTGCGCCCGGCAAAATGATTGACCAGTTGCAGGATATTTTCAGGGGCCAGCACCCGCGCCGCGTCCACCCATGCCGCCTCTGCCCCGCAAGCGGCGGGGCAAATCAGCCCGCAGTCATCCTCTGCTGCCGCCAAAGCGGCTGGCAGGGCACCGTTGACCGCCACCAGCGAGCCATCAAGCGACAGTTCGCCAAGGCTATAATAGCCCTCTATTTGTTCGCGCGGCAACACATCCATTGCTGCCAGCAGGGTAAGCGCGATGGGGAGATCAAAATGAGAGCCGATTTTGGGCATATCGGCGGGGGATAGGTTAATGGTAATGCGTTTGGCAGGCAGGGCGAGGCCAAGCGCGGAAATGGCAGCGCGCACCCGTTCTTTGGCTTCCGATACCGCCTTGTCGGGCAAGCCCACAAGGTTAAACGCCGGAATGCCCGAGGCCAGCGCCACCTGCACCTCGATCCGTTTTGCCTCGACCCCGTGGAAGGCCACGGTATAACTCCGCGCAATCGTGCCTGTTTTTACATCCATTCGTTAACCTATTCAGCCGATAGGTTTAGGAATGGTTAACGAATGCGCAATCAGGCGATGATGCCGACATTTTCGCCCATATCCAGCCCCGGAAATACGCTGGCCCCCAGCGCGCTGGCTTCCATGCCGAACAGGTCTCGCAAGGCCCAGCCCAAATACCGGCGCACATCGGCTGTCGGTTCCAGATCACGGTTTTGGTAAAGGTCGAGTTCCGAGAGCCCCGGCCACTGCCCGAACACCTGCCCGCCATTTATGGCCCCGCCGGCCATGACCATTGCGCCGCCGGTGCCATGATCGGTGCCGCCGGTGCCGTTTTCAGCCACGGTGCGGCCAAATTCTGTGATCGCGAGCACCGTAGTGCGTTGCCAATTGCGGCCAAGCCCGACCTTTAACGCCAATATCGCGTTGGAAAGCTGCCCGAGCGCCCGTGGCAGGTTGCGCTTTTGCCCGCCATGGGTATCCCAGCCGTTGATCGAGAAACTGGCGATTCTGGTGTCTTCATTCAGCCGCTCTGCGGCAAAAGCTGCCAAGGTTTTGGCCGCATCGGCGCGACCGCTGTTGCCCATTTGATCCGACTGCCCCGAAAGGTCGATCGCCATTTTGGATGAGGCAGCAAAGAGTTGATCATCGGCGTAAATGCGTGTGAGCAAGACCTCGGCTTGCGGCGATAGCGAAAGTTCAGCCCCCGGGTTCCATGCCGAATAGGGCATATCCCCGTCGAGCAGTTGCATCCGCGCGGCCCCGACCGAAAACGCGGTTTCCTGCCCGGCATTTGGTAGCAAGGCCAGCGCCCGGTTGAGCCAGCCGGTTTGGCCGGATGTGGGGGCGCCGTTGCGGTCATTACTGCCGGTTTCCAGCAAATCCTGTCCATCAAAATGGCTACGCTTATCGCGGTACGGTGTTGAAACCGCGTGCACAAAACCAAGCTCTTTGGCGTGCCAAAGCGGCATCAAAGCACTCAGCCCCTCATTGAGCGCAAAAAATCCGTCAAGATCCTGCGCGCTCTCAACGGTGCCCAGCGTTGGGCGAAAACCGGCAAAGTCAGCATCGCCAACCGGGCGCACCACATCGAGCCCGTCCATCGCACCGCGCAAGATAATCACCACCAGCCGGTTTTCGCCCGGGGCGGCAGCAAGTGTGAGCGGGGTGAGCAGCGGTGAGGCCGCCGCCGAGCAGCCCAACAGCGATGAATTAATCAGAAAGTGGCGTCTGGAAAGGGTCATTTCGGCCTCCTATCGCCGCATCAGGGCAGGGGATACCAGTAACAATGCCACCCCTTCCCACTTTGACTCAGCGCCGCTAACCGCGAAAGAAAGCGCTTCGGGCGCGGCTTCACCCAGCACGGCGCCCAGCAATGCGCGCGGGTCGTGCTCCTTGGCGTAGGTGCGGGCCACCTGCCCGGCCCAGAAAATCCGCGCGGCCAGTTGTGGCGCGGTTATCCAGCTTTCGGCTGCTTCGGGCCAGCCATCCGGCCCACCGGGACGAAACGGCCGTTGCCCCATCGCGGTAAGCTGCTGGCCAAGCGCATTGGTTTCGCGGACGCTGGCATTGGCGAGCAGGTCAGCATCGAAATCAATCGCGCGCAGGGCGGTGGCGATGTATTCAAACGGTGGCCGCACCTTCCTAAACTGCTCCGACCGGGCCGCAGGGTGCACTGTGAGCACTGCATAAAGTGCGGTAAGTTGGCCGCCGGATTCCAGATAGGCCTCAGCCATATCTGCCACCATGTCCGGGGGGGGCGTCGGGCCGATAAAATGCACCGCCAGTTTTTGTGCCAAATGGTGCGCGGTGGCAGGCTTTAGTGCCAGATCATCAAGGAACGCAAAGATATCGTCGAGCTTCGCCTGCCCGCCACCATAACTTTCACCCAAGATGTGTTCCGCCCCCGGCTCGGCCCGGTTGGGCACAAAGCGCATACCATCGGGGCCAATGCCGAGCCCGGTGAGCAATTCGGCAAATTGCCGGACATCCGTTTGCGAATAGGTGCCACCCACGCCGATAGTGTGCAGTTCAAGCACCTCGCGGGCGAGGTTTTCGTTTAAGCCGCGCTCTCGCCGCTGCCCTACGGGAGAGTTTGGCCCGGACGAGATATTCTGGTTGAGATAGGACAGCATGGAAGGGTGGGTCACCACCGCTTTCAGCATATCGGCGAAACTGCCGCTGATATGGGCGCGTATTGCATCTTCGAAATAGGCGGCGCGCAGGTAGGTTTCTCCGGCGCGGGTTGGCGATATGGTGAAATGATCAAGCCAAAAGGCGAACAGCCGTTCACGAAACCCGCGCGGATTGCGCACCATCCGCGCCAGAAGCTGCATTATATCCTGGCCGGCCTGCCGCCGAAGCGCGCGCTGGGCTTGCCGCAACATGGATGCATCCTCACGTGCAGCACGCAGTTTTTGCAACTCCTTCAAGCGTGCAGGAGTGCGCAATACCGGCATGGAAATATCCAGCGGGTCGGGGCTGGATAACTGGTCCATCAAGCTGCCGACAAAGCGTGGTTGATCCGGGCGGATGCCGTATTCAAAACGGGCAGCCAGGGTGAATTCGGGCCTTGTTGGCATAGGTGAACGATCCTCGCTTTACAGGTATAACGTGAGTGGCACCGGTTTCCGTCGAAACTATTCGCGCACCTCATTCTGGCTAACGCCCCAAATGCCCGATTTTTGCAACCAGCCATCATAGCGGTCTACACTGGCAAAACACCAATTGGCCTCGCAGGTGCCGAGCCTCGCGATAACACCGGCTTCCAAACGCGCCAATGGTGGCGCGTCGCTCGCGGGGGCATTGCGCATCACCAGCATATCTTGCTGCACCAACACCGTGCGCACCGGGCTTAACAACGCCGTATTCACCCAGCCGCCTTCACCGTCCACGTCTTCCACCCGATACCAATCCTGATACTCGGCCACCACCCGAAGCGGGGTGCCGCGGTGGCGCAGCACCCAATCTATCCGGTTGGTGGTGGAGGGCCCGCGCCGCACATTGGCTTTGCCAGCCTTCATCGACACAAACCGCGGAATGGGCAGGCCGGTAACCCGCCCGCGTGTAAAATCCTGCGCATACGAACTGCTGGCAAATGCCAGCGCAAATGCCCCTGCCAAGCAGAATAGTCGTCTTGTATTCACCCTGACTGCCTCATTTTTGCCTGCGGCGAAATATTATTTCCCTTTGCGGGTTTTCCTGCCATTATAGCGCCAAGTCAGACGAAAAAGGAACCTCCCAAATGGCCCCTGCAAAATCCGGCGCGGCACCGCTTAAAGTGGTTGTAACCCGCCAGCTTCCCGAACCAGTAGAAACCCGGCTGAGTGAATTGTTCAGCGTTAAACTAAGTTCCGGCGGCAAGATGGACGAAGCCGCGCTCGGGGTCGCGCTGGCGGAGGCGGACGTGCTGGTAACCACCATCGGCGACCAGATAAACCAGCGGCTGCTGGCCAAGGCTGGCCCGAATTTGCGCCTGATCGCCAATTATGGTGCCGGGTTTGACCATATTGATGTGCAGACAGCGCTCCAGCGCGGGATTATGGTGTCAAATACCCCCGGCGTGTTGACCGATGATACCGCCGACATGACCATGGCGATGATTTTGGCGGTGCCGCGGCGCTTGCGTGAGGGCACCATGTTGATGCAACAGGGTGATTGGGAGGGGTGGTCGCCAACCGCGCTGATGGGCCACCGCATTGGCGGCAAAAGGCTCGGGATATTGGGCATGGGGCGGATCGGGCAGGCGGTGGCCAGGCGGGCCGCGGCATTTGGCCTGCAGGTGCATTACCACAATCGCAAACGGATACATCCTGACACGGAAGCGGCGCTGCAAGCGACCTATTGGGAGAGCCTTGACCAGATGCTGGCGCGGGTGGATATTCTTTCGGTGCACTGCCCGCATACGCCGGGCACCTTTCATATTCTGAACGCGCGGCGGTTGAAGCTGATGAAGCCGAGCGCCTATATCATTAACACCGCGCGCGGTGAAGTTGTCGACGAAAACGCGCTGACACGTATGTTGCGGGCTGGCGAACTGGCAGGAGCCGGGCTGGATGTGTATGAAAACGGCAACCAGATAAACCCGCGTCTTAAGGGGTTGGACAATGTGCTGCTATTGCCGCATATGGGCTCTGCCACCGTAGAGGGGCGGCTTGAGATGGGCGAAAAAGTTATTATTAATATCAAGACTTTCGCTGACGGGCACCGGCCGCCTGATCTGGTTGTACCGGCGATGCTCTAGCGGTTCGGTGGCCTCGCTTCGCTCGGTAAAAAAGGGGGCATTGCCCCCTCGCGCAAGCGCTCACCCCGAGAGTATTTTTGAAAGAATGAAGCTATTTGCCGGTGCCGCAAACGGGGCAATCGGCTCGCTGGTTGATTTTTAGATTGCGGGTCTCGGCAAACAGGGAATCGTAGATGAGCAGCTCGCCGCGCAGGACTTTGCCGGCACCGGTGATGTATTTGATGGCTTCGCTGGCCATCATCGCGCCTATCACCCCGGCCAGCGCGCCCATAATGCCTGCCTGGGCGCAGCTTGGCGCCAGCCCTTCCGCCGGGGCTTCTGGGAATATACACTGGTAGCAAGGGCCGCCCCGGGTTGGGTCATAAAGGCTGATTTGGCCTTCCCATTGGCTCATTGCCGCCGAGATCAGCGGCTTTTTGGCGCGCACGCATGCGGCGTTGAGCAAGTATCGCGTGACAAAATTATCACTGCCGTCGAGCACGAGATCGGTATCGCTAACCAGTTGATCCACGTTGGTTTCGTCTAGCCTGACCGGGTGCTCTCTGACTTTAACATGCGGGTTGATGCGCGAAATGGTGCGCTTGGCGCTGCTGGTTTTGCCGAGACCAACGGCATCTGTTTCATGAATGATCTGGCGTTGCAGGTTGGAAAGACTTACCGTGTCATCATCAACAATGCCAAGCTGGCCAACCCCGGCGGCGGCCAGATAGATGAGCGCGGAACTGCCCAAGCCTCCAGCGCCAATGGATAATAGTTTAGCGTTCAACAGTTTTTGCTGGCCGGGGCCTCCGATTTCGCGCAATATGATATGGCGCGCATAGCGCTCAATTTCTTCAGGGGTCATTTCTGGCTTCCGCTTTTTGCTTAATCCACCGCAGCAGCAGGGCATAGGTGAGCACGGGTATCGCAATCATGATCGCCCAGAACCACCAGTGCAATCCCTCGAAAACCCGAATGCGAAACATATGGGATTCCGGCAGGAATTGTGAGAGCGCAATCACGGCGATGGCCGCGCCAGACAGCAGTTTATGAACGCGCCGTGGCAGGTTGAGTGCCCAAACATAGCCCATGGCAAGCGCGGTGATCAAAAAAACCGTCCAAAGCCCGCCTGCGTAAAGGATGCTCATCCGACACCGTCGAACAGGCCGGAGGACAGGTAGCGCTCGGCAAAACTTGGTAGAATGGCGACGATACGCTTGTCGGTCATGCCCTCGCGGTGACCGATTTCGACCGCGGCGGCCAGCGCGGCACCGGAGGATATGCCCGCCGGCACACCCTCGATTTCGGCCAGCGCCCGTGCCATCTCAAAAGCGGATTCGTTGCCGATGGTAAGGATTTCGTCGATCAGGCTATCATCAAGCGTGGCCGGGTTGAAGCCCGCGCCGATGCCCTGAATTTTGTGTAGTCCAGCGCTGCCGCCCGAAAGCACCGGCGAATCTTCCGGCTCGACCGCGATGATTTTCACACCCGGGTTGCGGGCTTTGAGCACGCGGGCAACGCCGGTGAGGGTGCCACCGGTGCCAACGCCGGAGATAAACACATCGACCTTACCGCCGGTATCCTGCCAGATCTCTTCACCGGTGGTTTGCGCGTGAATATCGGGGTTGGCCATGTTTTCAAACTGTTGCGGGATGATCGCGCCCTCGATTTCTGCAGCGAGCTCATGCGCCCGTGTGATGGCACCCTGCATACCTGCATTGGCGTTTGTCAGCACCAGTTCGGCACCAAGCAACAACAGCATTTGCCGCCGTTCGACCGACATGCTTTCCGGCATCGTTAAAATCAGCCGATACCCGCGCGCGGCGCAAACGAAGGCGAGCGAAATGCCGGTATTGCCCGAGGTTGGCTCGATTAACACTCCGCCGGGCTTCAGGCTGCCATCGGCTTCGAGCGCGTCTATCATTGCCACGCCGATACGGTCTTTGACCGAGCCGAGCGGGTTAAAAAATTCGAGCTTCCCGCAAATTTCAGCATCCACGTTCATGGCGTCGGCGAAGCGTTTCAACCGCACCAATGGCGTGCCGCCATAGGTTTCGGTGATGTCGTTGTAGATTTTTCCTTTTGGCTGCATTGGCATCGGCAATCCCCTAAATACTAAAATCAGTGCGGTCGCCGCCAGCGCGGCTGATACCGGCTTGTTGGGCACGGGTGCATAGGTCTTCCAGCGTGATTTCGTCGAGTTTTATCAGCATATCGCGGTGAAATTCGGCCCAGATCGGTTGGATGACCTGTTCCCCCAGCTCGGAAATCGAGTCCAGCTTGTCGTCTTCCTGCTCAAGTTCCTCGATCACCCGCAACACGTCGCCAAGGGTGAGTCGTCGCCGCTCGCGGGCCAGCGTGTAGCCGCCTTTCGGGCCGCGCACCCCTTTCAGAATGCCGCGCTTCACCAGAAATTGCAGCACCTGCTCCAGATAGCGGCTTTGAATGCCCTGCCGCTCGGTGATGTCTTTGGATTGCACCGGGTTCGGGCGGGCATTGAAGGCAATATCGAGCACAGCTTCGAGCGCCAGACTTGATTTTTTGGAGAGCAAATACATCTAGTTTCCCGTTGAACCAAAACCACCGGCACCGCGGCCTGATGGCGAAAGCCTGTCAACCTCCATCCAGGTGCAGCGGGTAACCGGGGCCAAAACCATTTGGGCTATCCGGGCACCGTGTTGCACAATATAGTCCGCATCGCCCATGTTGATCAGGATTACACCGACCTCGCCGCGATAATCGGAATCGATGGTGCCGGGGGCGTTGACCATGGTCACACCATGCTTGAGTGCCAACCCGGAGCGGGGCCTGATTTGCATTTCATATCCGAGCGGAATTTCCATCGCCAGCCCGGTCAGCACCAACCGTCGTTCCGATGGTTTAAGGGTAAACGACCCCTCGCGCACCACGGCGCGCAGGTCCATCCCGGCGGCACCCTCGGTGGCATAGCTTGGCAGCGCAATATCCGAATCACGGACGCGGGCGATCTTTACAAAACTCATGCCAGCGCCTCCACCACTTTGGCCGCCAATGCTTCAGCCACTTGCGCTTTGCTCATCCATGGCCATGTTTCCGCCCCGCTTGGGGTGATCAGCACCACCTGGTTATCTTGCCCGCCCATCACAGCGCGCGCCCCGCCGACATCATTGGCCATGATCCAGTCACAGCCTTTGCGTTGCCGTTTTTTGGTGGCGTTTTCGAGCACGTCATCGGTTTCGGCGGCAAAGCCTATCACCAGCCCGGGCCGCCCGGTTTTACGCTGTGAAACCGTGCGCAAAATATCAGGGTTTTCAACCAGATCAAGCTCGGGCAAAGCCTTGCCTGCCTGTTTCTTGATTTTGCCATGCTGCACAGTGGCCACGCGCCAATCCGCTACGGCGGCCGCAAAAATTGCCACGTCGACCGCGCCTGCCTCATCTACCGCCGCTGCCATTTGCAGCGCGGTTTCAACCTCCACCACGTTGGCCCCCGCGGGCCGGGCCGCGGTGGCTGGCCCGGTGACAAATATCACCTCGGCCCCATGCCGCAGAAAGGCCCGCGCCAGTTCCGCACCCTGCAGGCCGGACGAGCGGTTGGCAATATAGCGTACCGGGTCGATCGGTTCATGGGTGGGGCCGGAGGTGATCAGCACACGCTTGCCATGCAGCGCTTTTTCGGCAAAAAAGGCTTGCACAGCGGCGATAATATCTTCCGGCTCTGCCATCCGCCCGGGGCCAAACTCGCCGCAGGCCATTTCGCCAACATCCGGCCCGATAATCGTGCAGCCATCCGCCCGCAGAGTGGCTACGTTCCGCGTGGTCGCCGCATTTCCCCACATGGCCACATTCATCGCCGGGGCCAGCAGCACCGGTTTATTCCGCGCCAGAAGCAGGGTCGAGGCCATATCATCGGCCAAGCCATTTGCCATTTTTGCCATAAAATCGGCAGTGGCCGGGGCCACCACCACCAGGTCAGCCGCCCGTGTTAGCTGGATATGCCCCATTTCGGCCTCTTCATCGAGGTCAAACAGCGCGGTGCGCACCGGCACACCGGCCAGCGCCGAAATGCTAAGCGGGGTGACAAATTCGGCGGCGGCCTTGGTCATTACCGGCACCACCTCGGCGTTTTGCTTGCGCAACAACCGGATCAGTTCAAGCGATTTATAGGCGGCAATCCCGCCGCCAATGATCAGCAAAATGTTTTTACCAGCCAGCATATCGCCCCTCGCAGAAGTCCATTTCCCGAGTGTAGTTACATTTTTGTCCCATCACAAGTTGCGCCATCAAATTTACGCTTTTCCGGCTGACCTTTCTGCCACCATGCGCTATGATCGTGCAAAACTGTGGTGAGCGTCAATGCCTGTATTCCCTCCTATCAGCTTTGTTCTTGGCGGTGCCCGCAGCGGAAAATCTGCTTGGGCCGAGCGCTTTGCGCTGTCCTCTGGGCTGGCCCCTGTTTACCTCGCCACGGCCGGGGTGGAGGATGACGAGATGCGTGCCCGGGTGGATTTGCACCAAGCGCGGCGCGGCGGGCAATGGCATGTGGTTGAAGCGCCGCGCCGCATTGCGCCCATCATCAAAAACCTCGGGCCCGGGCAGGTGGTGCTGGTTGATTGCCTCACGCTTTGGCTCTCTAACCAGATGTTTGCAGGCGCAGATATTGAAGCCGAGGGCAAAGAACTGATGGAGGCTATTGCTGAATCAGCAGCAAGGGTTGTGATGGTGTCCAACGAGCTTGGCCTTGGGCTTGTGCCGGAATCCAGCCTTGGCCGCGCCTTTCGGGATTGGCAGGGCTGGCTCAACCAACGCGCCGCTGAAATCGGTGATCCCGTGGTTTTTGTTGTGGCGGGTCTGCCGCTACTCCTGAAAGGCAAGCTGCCGGAGGGCGCGGCATGACCACTCGTTATTGGTTTGTCCGCCACGGCCCCACCCATGCTACCGGTTTTTGCGGGTATAGTGATCTGCCGGCAGACCTTTCAGACACCGCCACCATTGCCCGCCTAAAAGCGCACCTGCCCGCCAAGGCCAGGCTCTTTTCCAGCGATCTCAGCCGCACGCGGGATACGGCGGCGGCGGTTCGGACTGGCCAGCTTTTGTTGCCCGAAGCCCCCGAGTTTCGCGAGATGAATTTTGGCGATTGGGAGGGTAAAGATTTTGGCACGGTGGAAAAAACCAACCCCGACCTGTGGCGCGCTTTTTGGGAGACACCGGGTGAGGTGGCACCGCCCAACGGCGAAAGCTGGCACCTCTTTTCAGCCCGCATTACTGCCGCGCTGGATGCACAAAATGCCCAAGGCCCGCAAGGAGATGTGATCATTGTCGCCCATTTCGCGGTCATCCTCGCAGCCCTGCAGCTGGCCACCGGCATGCCGACCACCGCCGCATTTTCGTTTAAAATAGACAATTTTTCGGTGACGAGGCTGGATTACCTGCATAAATCGAATAATTGGCGGGTGACGGGGGTGAATCAGGTGGTTTGAATGTCGTGGAAAAAAGAATCTAATCACTACGCTTTATCAACGTGGCATTACAAAATATATTAGCTAAAAAATTGGCCGATCCTACTGAAAAATTGCTCGAAAGAAAAAGGAAAGCCAATTACGTTGACAAAAAGAATCGCGATAAGCATTACTCCTGCGGTAAAACTAGGTGTTTGGTCCCAGCTTGTGATGGTCTACTACGCGCGACAAAAATTTTTCATGCCAAATATTTCAGGCGAGCTTATGCTGGCCTAGCGACTGCATGTATGCGCCCAAATCTTCAATTTGTTCACTTAGTCTTTCTTTGTCAGAGAAATCCATCTAATCATCCATCTTCAGCGCTGAAATAAACGCTGATTGCGGAATGCTTACCCGCCCGAATTCGCGCATTTTCTTTTTGCCTTTTTTCTGCTTGTCGAGCAGTTTGCGCTTACGGGTGGCGTCGCCGCCGTAGCATTTGGCGGTTACGTCTTTTCTGAGGGCAGAGATGGTTTCGCGGGCAATGATCCGGCCACCAATCGCGGCCTGAATCGGGATTTTGAACATGTGCTGCGGAATAAGCTCTTTGAGCTTGGCGCACATGGCGCGGCCACGGGCCTCGGCGCGGGCACGGTGCACCATGGTTGAAAGCGCATCCACCGGCTCGTCATTCACCAGAATTTGCATTTTCACCAACTGGTCTTCGGCATAGCCTTCCATGGTGTAATCAAAGCTGGCATAGCCCTTGGTGACCGATTTTAGACGGTCATAAAAATCAAACACCACCTCATTTAGCGGCAAATCATAAACCACCATGGCGCGGCTGCCGGCATAGGTGAGGTCTTGCTGAATGCCGCGCCGATCCTGACAGAGCTTGAGCACATCTCCCAAGTATTCGTCGGGCACCAATATTGTGGCTTTTATGCGCGGTTCCTCGATATGGTCAACCAAGGTGAGGTCGGGCATATCGGCGGGGTTGTGCAGCACCACCTTGCTGCCATCCCGCAGGTAAATGTGGTAAATAACCGAGGGGGCGGTGGTGATCAGGTCAATGTCATATTCGCGCTCCAGCCGGTCCCTTATCACCTCAAGGTGCA
>Ga0316205_10002850_pt1 | contig 17167 bp, 16 predicted proteins | sample 3monthpyrite_MG_FD_204941 | JGI IMG/M metagenome (GOLD analysis project Ga0316205, IMG submission 204941) | Microbial mat bacterial communities from mineral coupon in-situ incubated in ocean water Damariscotta River, Maine, United States -... | ecosystem: Environmental > Aquatic > Marine >... | reverse complement strand
CACTACGATTTATGCGTCGTGAAGGATTCCTATTGTTGACATTAATGGAGCGTCCATATATGTCTCAAGAAGCTTCAAGAAGCTTATTACAGTTCGATTTTATATTAAGCTTTAATAAATTCTATACACCGTGCTATTACCTGTGGATCATTTAATATTCGATTATGCCCTAGCCTTTGCGTTAACATGAATGTTGAATGTTTAAAATTTTTTTGCACAGCTAAACCCTCTTTACTCCGAATCATTCTGTCATGTTTGTCATGTATTACCAGGCACGCCTGATCTACCTCACGTGCCATGTCTTCCGCCGCTATATCTGACATACTTAAATCACCAATAAACAACTTCATTCGCCAGCTCAATGATTGATGCGTTTTCTTATTCGCTTTAATTATTTTACAAAATTTATCAATTAATCCAGTCGCGGTTGCGGGTGTTGAAATGGCAATAAGCTTTTTAGTCACCAGTCCTTTTTTCATTGCATACAAACTACACGGAACACCAAATGAATGGGCTATTAACGCGTCGAAATTGCCCTCTAACTTTTGTACTTCACTAATCGCCTCAGCACACTCAAATAAATTAGTTTGCCAACCGGTCGACTGACCATGGGCAGGTGCATCCATCCAGATAACTTTATAGCCTTTATCCAGCAAGGCCTGAGCAGGCTTGGCCATCTGATTTCCGCAACTCGCCCAGCCATGCACTAACAAAACAGCAGGACCACTTCCCGCACACCAGTAATAAACGGTTTTCCGGTTAAGCTTGAATGTAGAAACTGAGACACCCTCAGGCGTAAACGGTGGAATTTTCTTTATACTTTTACGCCCCGGATGAAACCATAAATGATAGGCCATAAAAGAAGACAGCCTGGGTGAAACCAGCTGCAGCAACTGAAAAACAGCCATTAATGATATTTGATTAATACTCGGCTTACGTTTTCGGGCCCTGTCCTTCTTTGGCCTATCCTTTTCAGGCCTGTCCATCTCTGGCTTGTCATTCCCGGGCCCTTTAGCCTCATTAATGACACCATCAAGTATTTTCTCACCCATGAACTTGCCTTTAAGTATGCTTAAGTTATTTAGCCCTCAGTATAAGCTTGACCAGCGAAACAGAAAGTGGCAAATTTGACATATTAAATGCCAATATGGCCAGATCATGATACCCACTATCTATTTACTTGCACTAAGCCAATCCTCAGCCAACAGCATCGCGGGCCCAATTGAAATTTTTCATACCGCAAATTTACTGATTAATAATCTGGTGGGTGAAGATGCAGAAAAAATCAGCTGGAAAATAGTGAGTCAGGGAGAAGCTGAAGTCTGCACCGCTCCTGGGCTAACCCTCAAGGCGGATATGACATTAGACCAGCTAAAACAACCGGGCTGGTTATATATTCCTGGCTTTGTTGTGGAGAATGAAACTCAAATGCTCAATTTTCTGCAGAATAACCAGGACTTAAGTGCAAGGCTAAAGGGGTTTTATCAGACCGGTTTCTCTCTAGCCGCAAACTGTACCGGCACCTTCCTGCTTGCCGACAGTGGTGTACTTGATGGCAAATCGGCAACGACCAGCTGGTGGATGGAAAACTTATTTCACAAGCGCTACCCAAGAATCGAGTTAGATATTGATAATCTGATTGTTGAACACGACAGAATCATATGCGCCGGTACCGCGATGGCCTATATGGACCTGGCACTTAACCTGGTAGAAAAACTGCTCGGTGGAAAATATGCACACCTGTGCAGAAAGTACCTGCTAATGGAAAACAGCAGCCGAACCCAAACACCCTACCGGCGCATTTCCAACCAGCAGAAACACCCTTTTCTTCAAGCCGCTAACCGCTACCTGCTGACAAACATGCATAGAGAATTGAGATTAGATGAAATTGCCAAAGCATTAGCGGTTAGCAACCGAACATTAAATCGTCGCTTTAAACAACTGACCGGCGATAGCCCGGTACAGCATATACAAAAGCTACGAATAGAAAGAGGCAAGTATTTACTGGAGACTTCAAATCTGCCCACGGCAGAAGTGATGCAACGTGTTGGTTATCGAGATGAAAGTAGCTTTGGTGTAGTTTTTAAACGTTATACCGGCTTAACGCCCAGTCAGTATCGAAGTAAATTTTGTGCACAGCTATAGCCGACTTAAGCGCTTTTACTGTCAGGCGCGATATTTAGTGTCAACGTACAAACTCAAAAGCACGGCCTGCTCGTCATCCTTCATCTTAAACCCATGCTTCCCATCGAATCACCAATCCTGAAACGCCCTGTAATAAAAAATCTGCATTCGATCTTAGTTTTTGTTTTTGCAGGTTACTTAGCATGGGTGTCTCGAGAAACTTTTTGAAATTAGAATTTCTTTGAAATAAACTTTTATCATCAGGGGGTATTTTCATCATGAAATAATTAATTTATGTAAGCGGAAGTTTAGCAAACCACAAGCCAAAATTATCCCAAATATCACTGCGCGTCGACGTTAGATTGAGTGCCTGAAAAAGTAAAAATACTACCAGCATTATTGGAAATACTTCGCGTCCATTTTTTTGATTGCGTTCCATAAAAATCAGCGTGATCAAAATTAAATTTGTTAGCCCAAAAGTCCACACCTGATAGCTAAAAGGAATTGATGGAAGATCGATGGGAATTCTCGCAACAGCGGGATCAATCATCGTCAACGCCGTACAAATCATGTAGCGGGCATGACGGGCAGGCGTATGCCGATTAATGATGGCCAGCCCATATGAGATCATAAAAATAACCAGCAATGACAGCTGCAAAAATAAAATATAAAGTCGCCCATAGGTGATCCCAAATTCATGAAGGGTTATTTGACTATGTGCCAGCAGAATCAGTGAAACAACGAGAACCGGAAATAACGGGTAAGAAAATTTTCCAATAACTTTATGTAGAGAACGGTTATTGAATCTGATTAAAAATGCTTGCGTAATAAGCATGAAAATCCAGATCAACATTGTGACTGCATGAAAGTGAGTATAACTATCAATTTCACTAAAGTGGGGAATGCTATCAATACTGCCGAAGAACTTTGAAAAATAACTGTTCCAAAACCCTGTTACTGCCAACAAAAGTAAACCGATAAAGTAATAACCACTTCTATTAAATATCATTTATCATCCTATACGCATTACATATTAGTTTCATTTAACAGGCTACCATATAATACTTCATGACATACCACCATCCTATACGAAAAATTTGTTAACCCTGCAGTTCTAGTTTTCATCCAGTAATTTAGCTATTTTTTCTTTATCACTAAAATCAGTTATTTTTAACGCAACCTTATTGTCCTTAATTAAAATTAAGGTAGGTAAATCTTTTACTAAATATTGATGAAATAAGCGATTACTTTTATCTATTTCGAGAGGTTGTGTTATTGCATATTTTTCCTTATAGTCCAACAGGTCTTTATCGACTGTCCATAGTCTTGATATTATCTCGTTCCAAACAATATTTGGGTATTGCCTGGAAAAAGTATTCACACTTTTTTGTGCTATGGTACAATTTTTAGAAATTTCAGGACGACTATCCTTTAAATACCAGTCACACCATGTTGCAGTAAAAAATAGCGCATGAGTTTTCCCATCATCGGTTGTTAGTTTTATATCTAATTCACTTTCCGACAACAGACCCACATCAAGTAAATCTACAGATTTAGATTGAGACACCATAGAAATTTTATTATCAAGAGATTCATTTGCTTCATGCCCTTGATGTATCAGGTTCATATTTCGATCAAACAAAAGATGGTACGGTGTACCAACTAATCTAAATGCCTGCGCCAAATCTCCATTTTTGTCAATTGCTATTGGCATTGTTAAACCAAATTCTTCTATTACTTCTTTGACAGCATTTAAATCATCATTAATACCAAGATTTATACCAATAACCTCAATTGAACCAATATGTTCTTTTTTTACATGCTCAAAGTGCGGCATTTGCTTTCGACAAGGTTGACACCATGTTGCCCAGAATTTTAGATAGACTGGTTTTTTCCCTTTGTACTCAGCAAGAGAAACAGACGCACCTGAGATAAGCGGTATAGGAATATTTAATAATTCATCAGATAAGTTAGTAGCATATAAATTCACCGAAAATACCACTAACACAAGAACCAACAATGGTTTAAAATACTTTGCTGACTTATACATATATTAATATCCTTAAATAATTTAGAGAGTTGATAAAACCTAGGGAACCTCTGATCAAGTCTGATTACCCTGTTTTTTATAGATAGGGTGCTGGCTAAAAGCACCCCTATTTTCCTCGAAGATCGCTGCAATAGAATGACCCATAGCAACATATTATGGCGCCTCACTTCGTGAAAAACAGGAACACTTTTATCTCAGCCTAATTCTAACCAGACTTAACCAGAGGCCCCCTAAAAAAGACATTGTCCCATATGGATGTATTTTTATAACAACTCCATTTCATGTAATACTTATCTCGAATTCATATTCTTTATTTATTTGCATGATCGTTACTATTTTGTGCCCAGCGGTAGGCGCCACGTATGTTCATAAAAAACCACATATCATAAAAACGCCATTGCTTGTACTGCGAGAGCATAGCTTCGATTTTTGTAACGGCTTCGTCTTCTGACAATCGTTGCGCTGGAAAACATGCTAGCAGCATAGTATTTGTATGCCCGTAACCAATATAGTTCAGTTCAATCTTCATATTGCCATAATAGAGTACGCTACCGTTTTAATCACAGCGGCATCATGTACTGCTGCTTCATTTGACAAAGAATAAAACGCAATGACACCTTTAGAGGTTGTGACAAACAATGTGTAATGACGCTGATAACGAAACTGATATAGATTATCTGCAATCTAAACCAGTCCAATTCAGCACTTGGGTCGGGTACTTTTCAGAATCTGTAGTCTGCTGTGCATTTACTAACCCGAACGAGAAAAGGCTAAATAAAAACACGACACTTACCATAAAAGTTCGCATATTTTTTTCGTTTTTAATTGATTAGTCTGCAACAATACGTCTGATTTAAGAATTATTTTCTACGAATACCTTCGATAGCAAGAAACATTTCTACCTGACGCGAGGCAGGCCCCAGATCTGTGGTGATATCAAAATCTTTTAATGTCAACAGTGTGCTGCCAGCAAAACCACGGCGATAACCGCCCCAGGGATCAGGACCATGTCCCACGTGTTCAAGTTCAATCACGATATTTTTAGTAACGCCATGCAGGGTCAGCTTGCCCTTGAGTAGCGCTTTATTTTTGCCTTTTTCCTTGAATGAAGTGCTAACAAATTTAGCGGCTGGAAACTTTGAGACGTCTAGAAAGTCCTTGCTGCGTAAATGCTTATCACGCTCAGCATGGTTACTGTCAATACTCGCAGTATCTATGTTAACTTCGATTTTTGATGCATCAGGTTTTTTTTCATCGTAACTAAAATGACCATCGAATTTATTAAAACGCCCCGTCAACCAACTATAACCGAGGTGTTTAATTTTGAACTGGACAGCCGCGTGAGCACCAGCAGTATCAATATCATATTCTGCAGCATGTAGGGGTACCGCAAAAATGAACATTATCAATAGTGTTGCAATAGTAAAATAGTTTTTCATGTTTTTTCCTTTTCGTTAGTGTTTAATATTACGTACTTTATTATTTAAAACTCAGAGACCAAGCATACGTTTTAATGTTCGATCCTGATTAAAAAAATGGTGCTTAATCGCCGCCAGAACATGTAGCACCGCCAAAATTATTAAGCATACTGCTAACCATAAATGTGCGACGCCAGCAATATCCTCCTGTTTATCTACACCGTAAAGTGTGGCGGGAACTTGAACCCAGTTAAAAATAGCCACGGCGCGGCCATCAGCTGTAGAAATAAGATAACCACTAAACATGACCGTGAATAAAAACATATACAGCAAGTAGTGTATTGTCGTGGCGATTTTTTGTTCTCTGGGAGTATGGCTGATCAGTGCTTTCGGAATGCGATTGTTACGTCGCCAGACCAGACGTATCAATGTCAGCACCAAAAATAGTAGGCCGATGCTTTTATGCAGATCCGGCGCCTTGTGATACCAGGCGTCATAATAGCTCAGCTCGACCATCCACAAACCAAGGCCAAACTGCCAAATCATAATCAAGGCCGATAGCCAGTGAATGGTTATTGAGATCGCACCCCAATGGTTTTCTGTATTAAACCAACGCATTTCGTTACTCATTTATACACATGGATATACGTTAGATTATAACGACTGCTTTGCCTTGTATCTTATTTTTTTCCATAGTTTGATGCGCTTCTCGAATTTGATCAAACTCATAGACTTTACAGAGCTGCCCGAAAGACCTGATTGTATTTAATGTGTCCTTGATAGTAGCGCTACCAACAATTTCCAGTGCGCAGTCCACACCCTCAGGGAAAATAGCACGCACTTTTACGGCAATATTGCCGTAAATTTATCCGAATTTATCCAGACATATATGGACGCCCCATTAATGTCAACAATATGAACCCTTCACAACGCATAAATCGTAGTGATATATTATTTCTTTTTGCTAAACATCTGCATTGACAAGAAAAGGTCGTGCTGACATATATCCGGCCTCTTAATAGGAAGTATTACTAATGTGTACTTCCGGGCCCAAATGAGAACCGCACCTGACCGCCTAAAACACTCACTCGGTTTCAATGAACCATCTCCAGATCAGGCTCCTGCCAGGGCAGTGTGACCGTTTTTCATCTTACTGTTCGCACGATGTGAAGTTATTAATTCAAGTGAATATTTTTTGAAGTATTACACCTAAGCTAATGGTCATAGTATGGTCCAATATGGTACTAGATTTCAAGGGGCGTCCATCTCATCACCCACTGTAGCAAAAAACCTGTATTCAATTTAAACCTTTGTTTTTACTAGCTACTTAGCATGGGTATCTTGAGAAGCTTTTTTGGGCATCGCAAGAGAGGGGCCCATCAGGACAGCTGTGGTCGCTAGTAAAATTATTTTTTAGGTTAACTATTTTTTTCATATCCTTTGCTCCTTATAAGAGGGCTGTGTACATCAAGCTGAGCAAAGATTAACCCAGATCATTTATATTGGGTAGTAGGTAAAAGCGAAAAGCATATTTCCATATTTGGAAAGTGTTATAAAGTCACTGTGTAAATGATATTAACAGGGTGTAAAATGTAGATCTAAACTCCATCGAACTTTTTGTCCGTGGGTACAGAAAGGCAGTTTTTCAGCTAAAGACTTAAAGTGGCCGGGTCTTCATTTAATCAATGGGTGAATTCTGGGTTAACAGAAGAAGCGCACGTTACTTTAAGATAACCTTATTGAATGATTGCGTTTGTCTTTTTAATTTTGAACAAATACAAGATACTGTTGTCTTATGCCAGATGTAATTACACATGTGTAATCACTATTGTCCTGTTAACTTAAAGAGTGTCGTCATTACTACGGGCTCCTGCCCTTCGCCCTCTGGGCCAGGCAAGCCTGTTCAAAACCGTTCCATACGGTTTTATCCCGAATGCTTGTATCGGGATCAAATTCGGTTGGATCGAATTTAAACGTGCTCTGCACGGCCCCTGATATAAATAGAATAGGGGTTAAGTGCAGGGATGCACCTAATAATCCAGTGCCTTTACAGTACATAAGGCCGCTGGATCCCCGACCAATGAAATATACATGGGCATTCGGGGATGACGGTTTAAATTATTATCTGTTATTATTTTGTTTCACTAATTTCATGTCGTTAATAAATAAAAACCAATAAAAGTGTGACACGCAACGATTTTAGGTCATATTCAATTTTCTTAACGGGACAGTAGTGATATGTAATAAAACATTTGAAATAACACAGCTGTAAAACTATATTAACTATTTACACTGGGTTAATACCTGCCAACACTTCAAACAGGTTTTACACAATGAGCATTAAAGCATCACCATTAATAATCCTGCTCTCCTGCTTTTCCTGTGCTCAGGCATCTGAAAAAATCACGCATCAATATACGGTTAACATGCAGTCCGATATGAAGGGATTATCTGTAAACGCCTGCTTCCCTGACTTACAACCTGCTAAACTAATTAATCACAGCGACTCAAAAATCAACTATCTTGAACATGCCTATATCACTAATGGCAAGCACCGTAAAACACGTTTAAAGACTCGTCCAAAAGCCATTCCTCTGCCCACATTAACGCCGTCAGACTGTGTTAATTATGATATCAATTTCAACGGAGACGGTAACCATTCGCGGTTTAAGAAACGCGTTGAAAATTCAAACCAGTTATTACTCAGTATTCATAGCTGGTTATGGTTCCCAGATAACTTCGACCATCAGAAACATGCGCTGGACATTACGTTTAATCTGCCCGTTGATATAAACACTTCAGCACCTTGGCCAAAAATTAATCAGCAAATAATCAACAACAGGCAGCTTACGACCTTTCACCACAGCAATCGGCCAGCACACTGGGATGGAAAAATAGCCCTGGGCCAATTTAAAACAGCAGACATTCAAAAAGGCTCAGCACTTGTTAATATTGCAATATTAAATGCAACACAAGCTTTCGACGCATCACCACTTATACACTGGGTTGATAAAAACCTGGATGCATTATTACTCGCCTACGGTGAATTTCCAGTATCCAACTTACAGCTGCTAATTATTCCCGTGGGTAAAGACCGTGAGCCTGTCCCCTGGGGAGAAGCCGTGCATGCAGGTGGTGATGCAATACACCTGTATATTGACCAAACTCGTCCCCTGGCAGAGTTTATGAATGACTGGGTACTGATTCATGAGCTTAGCCATTTATTACATCCGAGATTTAATAACGCTACATGGTTAAGTGAAGGCATTGCCAGTTATTACCAGAATGTTTTGCGGTCTCGCAGCGACTTGTTAAGCGAACAAAAAGCCTGGCAAAAACTCCATGAGGGTTTTCAACGAGGCATAAAGGGCACACCCACTGATAAAACGTTAGCACAGGTCTCCGCTACAATGATGCGTACCCGGTCGTTTATGCGTGTTTACTGGAGTGGCGCAGCGATTAGTTTGCTCGCTGATTATGAGCTAAGAAAACTAAGCAATAACAAACAATCACTGGATACTGCAATGAAAAGTTTGAGCCAGTGTTGCTTGAAAATGAATAAAACATGGAGCCGAAATGAAATTATACAGAAGTTAGATTCGCTCACGCATACACAGGTATTTTCACGGCTGAGCAAACAGTATTTACACTCAACAAAATTTCCGCAACTTGAAGCGGTGTATCGCGGGCTTGGTCTTTCTGTACATGAAAAGAGCATTCAAATTAACTCACAAGCACAATATGCTTTTATTCGTGAAGCGATAATGCAAAAAAGACGATGAACATCTACAAACTATTGCTGACAACTGGCCTTTATTTGAGTTTCATCGCTAGCGATTATGCAGCAGACTACACCTTTATCCATGCTTCAAAAAAAGCCCTCGACACCGCAATAAAGGAAACACGCATACAACATAATGTTGCCGCTGTTGCCTATGTTATTGTCTCTAAAGATAAACTTATAGTGAGTGGCGCACAGGGTGTTAGCGATAAAAAATCATTACGCCCTGTAACACTCGATACTATTTTTCGTATCGGTTCCATAACCAAAAGCTTTACCTCACTCGCCCTGCTAAAACTACAGCAGCAGGGAAAAATTTCATTGCATGACCCACTTAAACAACATGCCAAAGATGCCCCGTTACATAACCCCTGGTCTAAAACGCGGCAGGTCACCATCGCACACCTTTTAGAACACACTTCGGGGTTAACTGACCTGAGCAAAAAAGAATTTGATTATCCTGATGCTGACTCCCTCAGCCTTAAGCAGGGCTTATTTATTAACTCACAACCCCGAAAGGCTTTATGGCCTCCCGGACTGCACAAATCATATAGCAATGCAGGTGCGGGATATGCAGCCTATGCGTTAGAAAATATTACCGGTAGCACCTATGAAGAATATGTTCAGATGAATATTTTCCAGCCACTGGCCATGTCGCATTCAAATTTTTTTCTTGACCAGAACACGCAACGCAACCTTGCAACGGGTTATGATACCGATGGTGATACACCTATACCCTACTGGCATATGATACTAAGGCCATTTGGCGCAATAAATACCACCGCCAAAGAGATGTCGCATTTTGTCCAAATGTTATTAAACAAGGGCAATTATCTGGGCAAAGCCGTTGTTCATAAAAACGCAATTTCACGCATGGAAACACCCCAAACTACCCTGGCTGCATCCACGGGTTTAACATTTGGTTATGGCGCAGGTATGGACCAGCATACGCATAATGGTTTTGTGTTTTATGGGCATAGCGGTGACGGTGATGGTTATCTTGCGCAATATGCTTATAACCGCGATATCGGGCTTGGGTATTTTGTTGTTATTAATGCGTTTAATCACCCAGCAATAAACAAGATACAAACACAACTAGAAGATTACATAACGGCAGAGCACACTAAACCTGCATTACCCAGGTCCCACCACATAGACCAACAGAAACTGCAGCGCTACACCGGCAAGTATACAGCGGTTACCCAGCGATTTCCCTGGTTAATAACTCGAACAATAACAAAGCAACAAACACAACAGGATACAGTTGAGATAAAACTCAATACAGGGTTTCTCCAGCTTATTACACCCAACAACAACGTTCGCACATTAATCGCTACCGCCAACCATCACTTCAGGTTTAGCGATCAGCCTGTGGCCACCAGCGCATTTATTCAATACGATAATAATTTATATTTTCAAAGCGAACGGGGCAGTTATAAAAAGATTAAGTTAGAAAAAGAGTAACTACAAAAAATAAAAATTATAAGCAAGAGAGGTTATAGAGTTCGATTACAAACCGCTTTAATTTTACCGTCGCAATAAAAAAGGCATAACGATTTAATCGTTATGCCTCTTGCAGGTTTTGATTTCCTGCAGGTGTTATTCAGGTACACCCTGCCATAACATTTTGTAGCCAATTTCATTGGTCTCTGAACAATACGCTGCCACCTGATCAAACTTTTCTTTAAATACATGGTCAGCATGAGATTTTTCGTGCTGCTCAAACGATTTCCAGTAGGTCATAATAACAATATCATGATCGACTGTTTGCGATGGGTCAATACTGCCCTGCTCAGATATAAATCCAGAATTCTCAAAAACCTGTCCACCAATAAATCCACCGGCCTCATCACCATAGGCATTTTTAACGACATTACACATTTCACCTAAGGCCAGCTCAACATCCTCAATGGTTACGCCCTCTTTAAGCTTTACGTGGTTAAACAACATAACCGCGCCAAATGGAATACTGATTGGTTCAAACATATCTTTCTCCTAATTTAATAACACTCAAGGTGTAGGGGGAATTATCACGGCAAACCCAAAATGGCTACCCACTTCATTACATGGGGATGCGTTAAAACTTTTCAAGCAGACGTCTATCCCTTGCTGCCTCGTTGTGATTTTGACTGTTTAGCATGGATGTCCTGAGAAGCCTTCCTGAGAAGCCTCAACAAATGACACTTTATTACAGCTCCGAACCGTCGAGCCCTGTACGTATTATCAATTTTTTGTTTATTACTGACTCAAATACCGATAGAGCATAAGGATTAACATAGAGCTAAAGAAGCCTGTTTAGGGGTTACCCCATACATCTTCTTATAGGATTGAATAAAATGTGAAACATTCTCATAGCCCACTTCAATCGCTATATCAGTAATCGAGCGATTATTCTCGATAATGAGACTATGCGCTTTAGTCAGTCTTTTTTTAATAAGCCATTGATTTGGTGTAGATCCATATATTTTTTTAAATTCCCTGATAAACGTTGTAACACTCCGTCCCGTTAATAACGCATAATCATCAATTTTAAGATTTTTAGAATAATGCAATTCCATAAATTCAGAGATATTACGCATCTCATTTGGACGATCAAAAACCGAAAGAACGGATAAGAAAACCTGGCCTTTATCTTGAAATGACAATAAGTTCAGCAACTCCAATAGTTTTAGCTCCAATATCTGTGAGGTGTTTACTGAATCTTTATAAACCAGGTCGAGAGATTTAATATAATTATTTATCTGCTCATTAGACTCTTGAATATAAGGAGATCTCTTAGGTTGATAAGAGTTTTTATTACTCAATAATGGTACATTAGAGTTAGCTATGTAGCTTTTTATTAAATCATCATCGTAAAAAAACAAATACGCCTAAAAACCACCCTCATCAACCACATAATCTGATACTAAATAAATGTCTTTAGGTTGAAACGTTATAACTTCGCAGTATTTCGTAAAAATGATAAGTAACCGGATGACAACGATTGGTATTACTTAGCTTACGTGAGACACGTGCTTCACTACCAAATTCTCGTGTTGTTGAAATTGAAGTTTTACGTTGATTATGAAGTTTGCTGCTGGTGGATTGTGTCGCTTCAACAATCGATTGTTTTGAATGCTTGGCAGTGCTAACAGTTTCTGAACTCAAACCACCGGGGTTAGCACTGATCTGGACAATTTTAAATATATTAACGCTACCTTTGCCGCTCATATAAAATTTACTGGTTCGCTGAATTTCACGAACCACTTCCCGGCTGTCCTTGAATGTCTGGTTTTCCCTGACTTCACGTTCGAGATCCTGTTTGATTTCCTCTTCACGCTTGTAAACATTGCGATCCCAGGTCAATACATCGATGGTGGTCTCTTCACCAGGCGCTAATGGCAGGCTGTGTAATAATTCACCCCGGGCATGACCGAGTAGATGCCACTCCTGCTTGTAACGTAATTGCGCGCCTAACAAATAGGGCTGTTCCAACGGTAAGGCGTTTTCTGCAGGATCATTATCTTCACTTAGTAACGGCGAAGGCCATAGATAACTAAAGACACTGAATTGTTCGATAAGCGGGACGTTTTGAATGAAGAAATCATTACCACGCGTTGTAGCCAGTTATGTTTGTATGTCTGCAGGGATAAGTCCCAATGGTACATAGTCTCTGGGCCAGATCTGCATGTATTTCATTGAGTCTTCCATTTGAATCCCCCTTCTGCATACTGTAATTGAACTGATAACTACCTTATATTTGTAAGCTGAAGCTCTTTGAGAATGGATACTTAAAAGATAAACCATTTACATTCAGTATCCAATCTCCTGTCATGATGTAAATCAATAAAGCTGGACATGATGAAAAATAGTTCTGTCAATAAAACGATCCCTTCATTGTTCATAAGCTACAATGATTTTTTATTTATCGCACAGCTACGCCAACAAGAAAAAGGGCGTGCCGACATATATGGACCGTCCATATATGTCTTATGAAGTTTATGGTTTCATAATAAATAAAATATCTCACACGGTTAAACGCAAAACAAATAAAACGCTTATTCAGTACGAGGATCCATTTCTACCGCAGCCGTTCCTGTACGCGCCATGGGGACAAAATCACCTTGTTCTTCATTTGGTATGGGAGTACTTACACCCATTCTAAACAATATAAATAAAGCCAGCAGTCCAAAAACGATAGCGAAATATATCATTAACCCCTGAGCCCCAATTATTTGCATAAATACACCAGCAATAATAGGACCAATCGCTGCGCCTACTCCATTCACTAACAATAGCCCTTGAGTAGCATCCATCACCTCAAAATGCTCTATGTGATCATTTGTATGGGCAACAGATAAAGAATAAACAGAAAAAGAGAAACCACCGTAAAATATTGCGCTCAACATAAGCATAAAATGTGATTGCTGTGAAAATATAAAAATACTTAATGCCGTCAGGGATGCAAAAACACAGACAACCATTAATACTTTACGACGATCAAACCGGTCAGACAGGCTACCAATAGGCAACTGTAATAAAGCACCACCAAATATAATCGCACTCATAAAAAAGGCAATATCTGCTTCAGAATATCCCATGTTATGCGCATACAATGCACCTAACCCCCAAAAGGCACCATTACCTAAACCAGTCACTAAAGCCCCTGCCACACCCAGAGGTGAAATTTTAATAAGACGCCGTAAGATTAATTTAGGTACGGCTACCTGGGCTGGTTGTGTTAAACGAGTAATAGAAATTGGCACCAGTGCAAGCATGAAAAATATTGCACATAAAGCATAAGTCGCAAGTGCACCTGCGCCATAGAACAAAATAAAATATTGCCCTACTCCTAGAGAAAAAAGTGTTACGGCAACATAGACTGAAAATATCTTACCTCTGTATTGGTTGGGTATTAATGTGTTTAGCCAGCTTTCTACGACCAGGTAGAGACCCACCATTGTAATCCCTGAAATGATACGCAGAAACCACCAGACCACAGGATCAACGATCAACCCATGGAGAATGACGGATACCGAACCGAAGGCAGCAAGTACAGCAAATGCTCGAATATGGCCTACCTGACTAATAAGTCGGGGACAAATATAGGAACCAATAACAAAACCGATGAAGAATGCTGACATTATTACGCCAATGACGGTATCTGATAAAGACTCTAATCCAGCATGAATACTAAGCGCGGTTCCTAAAAGGCCATTACCAATCAGTAATATCCCGATAGCAAGTAACAGTGATAATATTGAATTTATTTTAGATAACATTATTAGCTGATATTTTCTCTTTAATTAAGGCGCGTATAATAGCCTCATGATAAAGCGATAGATAATAAATTTTTTAATTAATAGAATTTAAATTGACACGCCCAATATGAATCGACAAATAACAAATGCTGGCAATCCGAGCAATTCGGCACCCACCATAACAAAAACCTGGACTCAATCTAAGTGTTTGTTTTTTACTGACTACTTAGCCTGGGTGCCTTGGAAAGCGTCTTGGAAAGCGTCCTATTGAGAAGCTTCTTGTGATTATAGGATTATAGGGGTCAGATTATAGGGGTCGGTGACAAACGATAACGCTAATGACTCTCAATTGTCACTGATCTTACCCCTTTAATTCTCCCTTTAATTCTGTGTTAGCTACCGATAAAATTTTCTTATTTGCCCCTATATGACTGAAGTCAATACTTGTCAACTGTACTTTGCTATCTATGAATTTATCATTATTATTAGTACTATACACTTAACAGATTCAGTTATGAGTGATGTTAATCAACGCATACGAATCATTGCCGAATCTGATTAATCTGGAGGCTCACAATGAATAATGTTAATGACATATTAAGAGTTAAAGGTCACGATGTCTGGTCTATATCACCCGATGCTTCGGTTTATGACGCCATACGCCTTATGGCCGACAAAAAAGTAGGTGCACTTGTCGTTATTGAAGGCTCAAAACCGGTGGGAATAGTTTCTGAAACAGACTATATGCGAAAGGTCATTCTTAAGGGACGAACGTCACAGGGCACGTCAGTTAAAGCGATTATGACGACACGGGTACTGTATGTTCAGCCTGAACAGAATATTGAGGAATGTATGGTTTTGATGACAGAAAAACGGACTCGTCACCTGCCCGTTATAGTTGAAGGAAAATTAATTGGTCTGATTTCAATAGGCGACGTTGTGAAATCAATAATAGACGAACAACGCTTCACGATTGAACAACTGGAAAACTATATAACAGGGTAGTTTTTCACCAATCCGGTCACCCACTATAACCAAAGGCCTGGAGTCAACCTAAGCATTGGTTTTTACTGACTAGTTAGCAAGGGCGTCTTGAAAAGTTTTTGGGACGCTTTTTATAAAATTAACCAGCCATTTAGCGACCCGCTTACCATCATGCTTTGTCTTTAGAGAGTCTTGCGCTTGTTTCACAATGTCTTCACCGATTAAATCTCGACGCTTATTGATCAGGTAACTCAAGTAATCTTCTGAAAATTCTGGATGTCCTTGAAAACAGAGAATATGATCACCTAGTTGAAAGCTCGAAATTTTACAAAAGTCATTACTGGCAATGAGTTCCGAACCCTGCGGCAATGACGTGACTTGATCTTGATGACTGAACAACAAAGAAAAAGACTTTTCATTTTTGTCCATCCACTGTTTTACTACTTTTATCTCACTGGTTTTATTTCCTACACCCCAGCCTTTATCGCTGCGTTTAGTTTCACCCCCCAGTGCATGTGCGATAACCTGGTGACCGAAACAGATTCCAATTAACTTTTTTTTCTGCTGGTGTAGGTAAACAACATATTCCCTGAGCTTTAGCAGCCACTCATTATTATCATATGCACTCAATTGACTACCGGTGATTAAATAGGCATCACATTCATCAATTGATGCAGGGTATTGCCCATCAATGACCTGGTAAACATTAAATTCAAGCCCAGCATCTACCGACAAAAATAATTGTTGAAACATGTCTGCATAGCTGCCGTATTTTTGCTTTATCTCAGGTCTAAGTTCATCCGTTTCAAGAATACCGATTCGCATTATGGCTGCCTGTTTAACTGGCGGTTTAACTGGCCGTTAACGGCTGATTCAAACATTTGTGCATATTGATGTTCGTCAAAGATAATGGGGTTAGTGCCCGCACACGAATCCTGCACAGCCAGTTTCCCAATTAAATCTTTTTTCTCAGTGGTAATATCAATGGCTGCTAAGTCATCAGGTATTTCTAATGTCTGTCTGAATTTTAAAATCCAGTTTATAAAACCATCAAAAGAAGCATCTTCTAGCGCTAGATAATGGGCTATATGTTTTATCTTTTCTTCTATTACCGGTCGATTTCTAACCAGTACATAAGGCAACAATATTGCATTTAATAAGCCATGGTGTTTATCAAATACTGCGCCGAGTGGATGGGCTAGCGCATGCACACCACCCAGTCCTTTTTGAAAGGCAGTTGCACCCATTGATGAAGCGACTAACATATGACTACGGGCAACTAGATTTTCTCCATTTTCAAATGCAGCCGGTAACCATTCTTTAATCAAACGCATACCTTCTAACGCAATACCATCTGCCATGGGGTGGTAGCTCGATGAACAATAGGCTTCTAAATTATGCACGAAGGCATCAATGCCGGTTGCTGCCGTAATATGAGCCGGAAGCCCCCGTGTTAAAACCGGGTCTTCAATCACAATGTCTGGCATCATTTGGGGATGAAAAATGATTTTCTTAATTGAAACAGATTCGTCAATAATAACGGAGGCGCGACCCACTTCAGAACCCGTAC
>Ga0316205_10002849_pt1 | contig 17167 bp, 16 predicted proteins | sample 3monthpyrite_MG_FD_204941 | JGI IMG/M metagenome (GOLD analysis project Ga0316205, IMG submission 204941) | Microbial mat bacterial communities from mineral coupon in-situ incubated in ocean water Damariscotta River, Maine, United States -... | ecosystem: Environmental > Aquatic > Marine >... | reverse complement strand
TCGAGGATGGTATGGCCGAAGACGATTGGGCCGGCTGGAAACTGCTGACCGACAAGATCGGCGACAAGGTGCAATTGGTGGGCGACGATCTGTTCGTGACCAATCCTGTCCGGCTTGCCGATGGCATTGCCCAGGGCGTGGCCAATTCCATGCTGGTCAAGGTCAACCAGATCGGCACCTTGTCCGAGACGTTGCGCGCCGTCGATATGGCGCACCGGGCGCGCTATACCAATGTGATGAGCCACCGTTCGGGCGAAACCGAGGACACCACCATCGCCGATCTGGCTGTGGCCACGAATTGCGGACAGATCAAGACCGGGTCGTTGTCACGCTCTGACCGGCTGGCCAAATACAACCAGTTGATCCGCATAGAGGAAATGCTGGGTGAAAGCGCCGAATATGCGGGCCGCTCGATACTGAAAAGCTGAGCGGACCGTCAGAATCTGTCGGGACGATACGGGGCCAGCCACGCCTGTTGGGGCTGGCCTTGTATTTCCAGGGCCAGCAACTTTCCAATGATCGGTGCCAGGGTCACACCGCTGTGCAAGGTGGCGACATAAAGCCCATCCGGGCCAAAGGCGCCCACGGCCGGCAGCCCATCTTGGGGCACCGGGCGCAGGGCCTGCGACACGCTTTCCATTTCAAGATCCAGCCCCGGAAACAACCCGTGCAGGGCCTCTAGCGTGCGCAATCCATGCGCTTCGGGCGATCCGCTGACATATTCTGTCGCATCGCCCTGATGGCCTGCCACCGTGGACGCAATGATCCGTCCCGCCCCGTCCTGCCGCACCTCGCCGAATGGCGGGACCAGCACATAGGGCGTGCAGGCGCGCACTGGGCGGGTGGCCAGTAACAGGCCTGGTCGGCGCAGCATTGGCAGCGAAAGCCCGGCCGTGGCCAGCAACGCTTCTGTGGCCGCGCCCGCGGCGACAACAATTGTGGCCGCTCGTATCGGGCCGTTCTGTGTTTCTACACCAACGACGCGCCCTGCCTTGTGCAACAGGCCGGTGACGGTGAGGCCGGACAAGACCCGCGCACCGGAGGCCGCCAGCCATGCAAGCGTCACCTGTCCCGCATCCACCGCGCCTTCATCTGGCAAGAACAACGCCTCGTCCGGTTTCGGGCCCAGATCCGGCACCATATCGGCAATTTGCGCGCGCCTCAGCTGTTTGACCGGGTAGTCTTGCGCGCTCAACTCCTGGGCCATCCGGCCTTGGGCTTCTTGCGGCATGTCCCAGACCAGGGCCCCTGAAAACTGCGCATGGGCACTGGGCATTTGCGCCAACAGATCTTGCCAAAGCCGCATCGACGCGGCGCGCAGGCGATGATGGTCCTGATCGTGATAGAACGAGGCATTGACCCAGCCAAAGGAACGCCCGGATGCACCTGCGCCAGGCAATGCGGCGTCAATCACCAGCACCTTGCGCCCGACACCGGCCAGATGCAGCGCTATGCTGGCGCCAATGATCCCGCCGCCAACTATGATCACATCTTGGTTCATGAACCTCCTCGGGTCGGTTCATAGTGCCAAATTGGGCCGCGCTGTCCACAGGCTTGTTATTGCTTTGTGGGGTTGGCCGCGCCGGGTGGGCTTGTCCTGCAAAGCCACCGCGCCTAATAAGCACGAAGTCGCGCTGCGCGATTGCACGCTCGTGCGCAACTGCCTTTAGAACCAAAGTGATCCAGATACCACATGCCCAGCAAAAAGGCCAAGAACCAAGGGATCGGCACAACCCTGCGCCATTGGCTCACCAATGCGGCGATCCGAGCCATGATCGGGACCATCAAATTGCTGCCCTATCGCTGGCGGGTTCCGACTTTGGGCTGGCTCATGCGCCGCGTCATCGCACCGATTGCCCAATACAGACGCCGCGCCTTGCAACAATTGGCCCATGTCTGGCCCAACCTGCCCCAGGCCGAACACCTGCGCATTGCAAATGGGGCGATGGACAATCTGGGGCGCACCTTTGCCGAAAACTATTCCGGGCGCGCCTTTCGCGCCAGACAAGCCGGATCAGCCTTGGGGGGGCCGGGCGCGCAAGTGGTGCTTGATGCGCTCAAAGCCGGGCGCCCGGTCTTGTTCGCCGCCGCCCATTACGGCAATTACGAGGCCCTGCGCGCGCGGCTCTTGCCCATGGGCATCACCATTGGCGCCATGTATCGCACAGCGTCAAATCCGTTCTTTGACCGCCATTATCTGTCCATGCTGCGCCAGATGGGCGGCCCGATCTATACCAGCGACACCCGCGGCACGGCCCAGTTTTCCCGTGATCTGAAGAACGGACAGGCCCAGGCGATCATGTTCGATCTGTATGTGGCCGGCGCGCCGCTCTTGCCGTTCCTGGGACAACCGGCGCCAACGTCAGTCGCCGCGGCCCGATTGGCCACAAAGGCCAACGCCCTGCTTGTGCCTTTTTATGCCACGCGGCGCCCTGATGGTCTGGACTTTGACGTGACGATCGAGGCCCCGGTACCGCATGGCGATCTGACCCAGATGACCCTGGCACTGAACCAGAGCCTCGAGGCCCAGCTGGCCCGCGACCCGACCCAATGGATATGGGCGCATCGCCGATGGAAACCGGCCCGCAAGCAGCGGCGCAAGAACCGTCAGAAAGTATGAATGGAAAGGCGGCTCTAGCGCTCCAGCCGGGCGGCGGCCAGAATTTCACCTGGCCCTTGTTCTTGCACAATCACGACGACCTGATCCTCGCCTGAAATCGGCGCGCGCAGGCTTAGCGGTTTGCGGCCGTCCCAGGTGCCGATCTGTTCCCAGGAATTGACGATGTTGGTATAGGTGATCACGCGGCCCGCATTTTCTCCGCGCCGGATGTTCACGTCCCGGCCGGGATGATAGCGCACCAATTGCACGATCATCTTGCGCGGCAGTCCCTGCTGCGGCTCGGCCGCAATGCTCAGCTTGCCGCCGCGCAACGACAGGCTTAGATGAACATCCGCACTCTGCGCCCTTTTTTCGGCAATCGCGTCGGCCAGTTGCATCGCCTTGTATCCCACCAAAGGCTCGGTTCCGCCCACGATCATCTGCGGCGTATAGATCGAGCGCGACCCGGCCACGCGGGCATAATCCTTTTGGCGTTTGGTGAATTTCGGACTGGCCATTTCATCTTTCCAGCCCAGGTAATCCCAGTAATCCACATGCAATGACAGCGCGATCAAATCCTCGCGGTCCTTCAACTCGGCCAGCAAGGCATCAGCCGGCGGACAGGAGGAACACCCCTGCGACGTATATAGTTCCACCACCACAGGGTGCACCCCATCGGCCAGAGAAACTGCGGGCATCAAAACCCAAAGCGCACCAAGCGCCGCCAGAATTTTCCGCATCACGTCACCAAATTGAGAAATCGTTGTCAGTTTAGTAACCCGCTTGGCCCTGAACTGCCAATCAACGAATTGCGAGCCGACGTTACAAGCCCGATTGGACAGGAATCCAACGGTTGAACCTTTTTGTGCACAATGGTATACAAAAACCGACGCGACCCACTTGATCCTGTCGAAATACGATGTATGAGCGGGACTGAACAACGACCACCCTCCAACGATAGACGAGGCGGATATGACAATCACCGTAGGCACCGACACTTCCAAGACACGCAAGACACTCAGCGCCGGCGGCGCGACATTTGCGTATTATTCCATCCCCGCCGCAACCAAGGCCGGATTGGGGGATTTCTCGAAACTGCCCGCCGCGCTGAAAGTGGTGCTGGAAAACATGCTGCGCTTTGAGGATGGCGGCCGCACCGTCTCGGTCGATGACATCAAGGCTTTTGCCGAATGGGGCGCCAAGGGCGGCAAGAACCCGCGTGAGATCGCCTATCGCCCTGCCCGCGTGTTGATGCAGGATTTCACCGGTGTTCCAGCGGTTGTTGATCTGGCGGCGATGCGTGACGGCATCAAGGCGCTTGGAGGCGATCCCGAAAAGATCAACCCACTGAACCCGGTTGATCTGGTCATCGACCACTCGGTCATGATTGACGAGTTTGGCAATCCGCGCGCCTTTCAGATGAATGTGGATCGCGAATATGAACGCAATATGGAACGCTACACCTTCCTGAAATGGGGCCAATCCGCGTTCAACAACTTCCGCGTTGTGCCACCGGGCACCGGTATCTGCCATCAGGTGAACCTGGAATATCTGTCGCAAACCGTGTGGACCGACCGCGACCAGAACGGGCAAGAGGTCGCCTATCCGGATACGCTGGTCGGCACCGACAGCCACACCACCATGGTCAACGGCGCCGCCGTTCTGGGTTGGGGCGTCGGCGGGATCGAAGCCGAAGCCGCGATGCTGGGCCAGCCGATTTCCATGTTGATCCCCGAAGTCGTGGGATTTGAGCTGACAGGCGCCATGGTCGAAGGCACCACCGGCACCGATCTGGTGTTGAAAGTCGTCGAAATGCTGCGCGAGCGCGGCGTGGTCGGCAAATTCGTGGAATTCTATGGCGCTGGCCTGGACAATCTGCCTTTGGCGGACCGCGCAACCATCGCCAATATGGCACCCGAATATGGCGCGACCTGTGGCTTTTTCCCGATCGACAATGAAACCCTGCGTTATCTGCGCAACACCGGCCGCGATGAGGCGCGCATCGCCCTTGTCGAAGCCTATGCCAAGGAAAACGGTTTCTGGCGCGGTGATGATTACGCGCCGATCTATACCGACACGCTGCATCTGGATATGGGCACCATCGTGCCCGCCATTTCCGGCCCAAAGCGTCCGCAGGATTACGTGGCACTGACCGATGCCAAAGCCGCCTTCAATCGCGAGATGGCAGAGACCTTCAAACGCCCAATGGGCAAGGAAGTGCCTGTCGAGGGCGAAGACTATACGATGGAAAGCGGCAAGGTCGTGATCGCCTCGATCACGTCCTGCACCAACACATCCAACCCATATGTGATGATCGGCGCGGGCCTTGTGGCGCGCAAAGCGGCCGCCTTGGGTCTGGACCGCAAACCATGGGTGAAAACCTCGCTCGCACCCGGTTCCCAGGTTGTGTCCGCCTATCTGGAGGCGGCAAATCTGCAAGAGGATCTGGACAAGATCGGTTTCAACCTTGTGGGTTACGGCTGCACCACCTGTATCGGCAATTCTGGCCCGATCCAGCCGGAATTGTCCAAAGCCATCGCCGACGGCGATTTGGTGGCGACATCGGTCCTGTCGGGCAACCGCAACTTTGAAGGCCGGATTTCACCGGATGTGCGCGCCAATTATCTGGCCTCGCCGCCCCTGGTGGTCGCCTATGCGCTGGCCGGCACCATGGACATCAACCTGGCCACCGACCCGATTGCCCAGACGCCGGACGGCAAGGATGTTTATCTGAAAGACATCTGGCCCACGACGGCCGAAGTGGCCGAACTGGTCGAACAGACCGTGACGCGCGAAGCTTTCCAGGAAAAATATGCCGAGGTCTTTACCGGCGACGAAAAATGGCAAGGCGTCGAAACCACGGACAGCCTGACCTACGACTGGCCGTCCACCTCTACCTATGTGCAAAACCCACCCTATTTCCAGGGCATGTCGCCAGAGGCTGGCACGATCAGCAACATCACCGGCGCCAAGGTGTTGGCTCTGCTGGGCGACATGATCACCACCGACCATATCAGCCCTGCCGGGTCGTTCGCGCAATCCTCGCCCGCCGGTCAATATCTGACCGAGCGCCAGGTTGCCCCACGCGAATTCAATTCCTACGGCTCGCGCCGCGGCAACCACCAGATCATGATGCGCGGCACATTTGCCAATATCCGCATCAAGAACGAAATGCTGGACGGCGTGGAAGGTGGCTATACCAAAGGCCCCGATGGCCAGCAAACATCCATTTATGACGCGGCCATGGCCCACCAGGAAGCCGGCACACCGCTGGTCATCTTTGGCGGAGAGCAATATGGCGCCGGCTCCAGCCGGGATTGGGCGGCCAAGGGCACGTCGCTTCTGGGCGTCAAGGCGGTGATTGCCGAGAGCTTTGAGCGTATTCACCGCTCCAATCTGGTTGGCATGGGCGTTATCCCCTTTGAATTCACCGGCGGCGACACCCGCAAGTCACTGGGGTTGACCGGCGACGAGACGGTGTCGATCACCGGGCTGGAAGGCGATCTGACACCGCTGTCAAATGTGCCGTGCACGATCACATATGCAGATGGCGCGACCAAGGAGATCCAGTTGAAATGCCGGATCGATACCGAGGTCGAGATCGAATATGTCGAAAACGGCGGCGTGCTGCATTATGTGCTGCGCAATCTGGCCAAAAGCTAAGACATAGGCACCCCTAAAGACCAACAAAAGCCCCGCCGACGCGGGGCTTTTTTGGCACCAAACGGAAAATTCGACTGAATGGACACAAGCTAGGAAATTTTACATTAGCATTTATAAACGTCAGCTTGAACAACAGTTGAAGCAAATGAAGTGTTGGAAGAAGAAACCACAAATGAATTGCCGCCCATTGCCGCAGCAGCATTTCGCACTTTGTTGAATGCGCTTGTCATGTCCATCGCCTCATCAATTCCCATGCTTTCGGAGCCATTGACCGGCCCCAAAAAGTCGCATGTATCTGCTTTGTTCAATGAAATTTGTCTAACACTTTGACCGGACGCGGTCAGTTCAGCAGCACATGCGGCCAAAAGGCTAACGGCCGAGATTGCCAATAGAATTCGCATTCTTTTTCCTTTTTTTAGATTGTGAAAAGACACTATCAAGGCAAAGTTGCAATTTGCAAACGCATATTCGTGTGGGACCTATCAAGCGGCAAGCAAGGGAATTATTTCAACGCCCGCGTTGGTCATGATTTGTTAAATCTTTTTGGGTTTGATGGCCTGATGATTGAAACATCTCCCCCACGGCGCAGGTTTCGTCTGCGCACCGCCACCCCGTTGCCCCTGTTAGAAATTCTGGGGCTTGGCGCAATCGTGTTATTGGCGGGCCTGATGTAGCGGCCTCAGCCGGCGCTTTGACCGGCAAAGGTATGGGCCGGCGTTTTGTACAGAGCCAGTTGCGGGGGTTAGCCGCCGCCCTCGGCAAGTGCGGCCTCGAAGGCAGGCATGAACCGTTGGTCGAAATCGCTGCCCACCAAGGGACCGGCGAATTTGAACATGACGTTGCCCCGGGCATCCAGAATGAATGTTTCCGGCAACGCGCCGACGCCCCAATCCGCGCCAGTCTTGCTTCGGGGGTCAAATGGAACGGCTGCAAAGGGGTTTCCGCTGGCACGAAGGTAGTCCACCGCTGGCGCTTGCCGGTCGGCGATGTTCACGCCAATGATGCGAACGCCCTGGTCGGCAAATCGCAGCAATTGTGGATGCTCGGCCCGGCAAGGCGGGCACCAGCTTGCCCAGAAATTCACCAAAGTCACCTGCCCTTCGGACACAGACCCGGCCTGTGGGTCCAGCCCGGGGTAGCCCGGCAGGCTTTCGGCTGTGATCGGCGGGGCCGGTCGCCCGATCATCGCAGAGGCGGGGTCGCCCGGCCAAAAGCGGTTGAAGCCCAGATACAGGCCAAAGGCCAGCAGCGCCAGAACAAGCGGCGCAAGAACCGCCCCACGCCAGCCCAACCTAATGCTCATCCGACTGCGCTTCCGCAGCCTCAAGGCGCCGGACGGCGGCGCGGGACGCCCGCCATGTCAGCCAGATCAGACCCGCCATCAGCACAAGGCTGAACCCATAGGCCGACAAAACCTCAAAGCCGTATTTTCCAAGATCAGGCATGGCGGCTGGCTCCTCTGGCCTCAAGTGCACCGGCCCGGCGCAGCCGGATTTCCGTGCGGGTGCGGATCAAGACCAACGCCAGAAAAAGCACCCCAAATCCGACCAATGACAAGACCAGCGGTTGCCAGAACACATCCGAGACATTCTCTTCCTTGTCCAGGCTGAGCGACGCACCTTGATGCAGCCCCTGGCCCCAAAAGTTGAACGCATAGCGGCTCAGAACGGCGAAAACCGAACCGACAATGCACAAGACGCTGGTCAGATCAGCCGCGGTATCGGCATCCTCGATCGCCGCCCACAACGCCATATAGCCCAGATAAAACAGAAACAGGATCATGAACGACGTCAAACGCGGATCCCAGGCCCAATAGGTGCCCCAGATCGGATTTCCCCAGACCGCACCGGTAAACAGGGCGATCAGCGTCATGACGATGCCAATCGGCGCCGCCGCCTTGGCCGCAAGCGCGCTGACATGGTGGCGACGGACCAGCCAGACAAGGCTGGTCACCAGCATCATGACCCAGATATTGATCGCCATCGTGGCCGAGGGCACATGCAGATAGATGATCTTGACCGACGCGCCCATACGATAATCCTCGGGCGTAAAGAAAAATCCCCACACCAGGCCGACCGAAATCAGAACCGCCGAAATCGCCGAAACGACCGGCACCACCGGTGCAGTCCAGTTCATGAATTTTCGCGGATTTGCATATTCCCAAAGCGACATGGCTTTTTATGTATCACCCTGACCAGAAGCGGCAAGTCACAAAGGGGTTTGGACAGATTTGCCGCACCGGTGACTACCGCAGATTGGCCCGCAGAACCATCGCGGTTGCAAAAGGCAAAAGCGCAACGGATGCAAGGCTGATCCCCGCCACCAGCAGCAGAGGCGTTGCCGGCGATTGATCTTCGGCCGCGCGGCGCACCGCGTCAGCGCCGAAAATCAGGCTTGGCACGTATAAAGGCAATACAATCAGCGACATCAGCAGCCCGCCGCGCCGCAATCCGACCGTAAGCGCGGCGCCAAAGGTGCCAATCACGCTCAAGGCCGGCGTGCCAACCAGCAACGACAGGACCAAAACCGCATAGGCACTCAATGGCAGGTTCAAAAACACGGCAAACAGCGGCGCGACCAGGCTGAGCGGCAAACCTGTGGTCAACCAATGCGCGCAGGCCTTGGCCAGAACCAATCCTTCAAGGGGCAACGGCGAGGTGGCCATCAGATCCAGGCTGCCATCTTCATGATCCAGGTGTAATATCCGGTCGAGCGACAACAGGCAGGCCAGCAAGGCCCCGATCCACAATACGCCCGGCGCAATCGGGGCCAGGCGGTCGCTTTGCGGCCCCACACCAAACGGCACCAGCATCACGACGATCAGGAAAAAGGCCAATGCCAGCCCAAATCCACCGCCGGCCCGCACGGCCAGTTTCAGATCACGTTGGATCAGTCGGATCACGCCCAATCTCCGTCAAACGAGGCGTCCGTGCTGCCCTGAGCCGCGATAAATGGTGTCAGATCAAGGTGCCGCGCCTGCAAACCCAGATCGACATGGGTCGAAATCAGCGCACTGCCGCCCTGCGCCAGATGCGCCTTTATCACCTCAACCAGCTGCGCGCGGGCATGCCCATCCAGCGATACGGTCGGTTCATCCATCAGCCAAATCGGGCGGCCAGTGACCAACAACCGCGCCAGACCCAGACGACGTTTTTGACCCGCAGACATCTGTCCCGCCGGACGCTCGAGCAAGGGCTCCAACGCAAAGGCACGCACGGCCTCGTCAATCCTGGCAACGCGGTAGACGCCCGCCCAGAATGTCAAGTTCTCGCGCACGCTCAACGTGGCCTTGATGCCGTCCGCATGGGCGCTATAGGCCATGCTTTCATCAGCCGCGACGACATGGCCGCACACCGGTGGCTGCAGCCCGGCAAGGGTGCGCAACAGCGTGGTCTTGCCCACGCCATTCGGGCCTCGCAGTTCCAACACCTCGCCCGGTGCCACATCAAAGCTGATGCCCTCCAGCAAGACCGTAGAGCCGCGCGCGCAGGTTAGATCCTGCACCTTCAAGGCGGGCGGGTGTGGCGCGGAACCGGTCTTGGGCATGTGCGGCCTTTTCCCTCAAACTGGCAAGGCGGCAAGGGCAACGCGGCGCCCTTCCGATGCCAGCACGTTATAGGAACGGCACGCAGATGGGCTGATCATCGGCTCTACGCCCATGCCGGCCCGCTCAACCGCATCTTTCAAAGCCGCTGGAATATGGGCAATCTCGGCCCCGGTGCCCAACAAGATGACATCGACCGCGCCGGCCAGGTTGACCAATGCCTGCACGTCTGACAGCCCCTGCCATTGCGAGGCACCATGAGGTCCCACAATCACCGCCCCCTCCAGGACTTGCCCTGCGAGCCGAAAGAATCCCGGCCCGTATCCATCGACAGGAATGACATTTTCATAGTGGATTTCAGTCAATTGCACGCGCGCGCACTCCCGTTCTTGCACCGCAGTTCGGCGGCGCCTTGCCCGGACCGATCAGGCGTCCGCATTACCAAACTGGTTGCCCTGATTGGCATCCGGCTTGGACCAATCCCGTTTTACGCCCAGCATCAGCAGAATGTTAGAGGCCACAAAAACCGACGAATAGGTGCCGATAATGACCCCGAGCGTCATGGCAAACACAAAGCCGCGGATCACATCACCGCCCAGAACCAACAAAGAGATCAGCGCGATCAACGTGGTGCCAGAGGTCATCACCGTGCGGCTAAGCGTTTCATTGATCGACATGTTCAACACATCCTGCAGACCGGTCTTGCGAAATTTCTGCAGATTTTCGCGAACACGGTCGAACACAACCACGGTATCGTTCAGCGAATACCCCACGATGGTCAGAAGCGCAGCAATGATCGCCAGATCGAAGGGTATCTGAAACACCGCAAAAATGCCGATCGTGATAACCACATCATGAACCAATGCCGCGACCGCGCCGACCGCAAACTGCCATTCGAACCGCAACCAGATGTAGAAAAGCACCGCGCCGATGGCCAGTATGACCGCGATGACCGCCGTCTGGATCAATTCGCCGGAAACTTTCGGGCCAACGCTTTCGACAGAGGGAAAGGTGATCTCAGGATCGATGGTTTGCAACGCGCCCTCGATCGCATTGACCGTCTCGACGGCCACGGCTTCATCGCCTTCTTGCGCCTCGATCCGCACCATCGCGACATTCTGATCCTCGGCGAATGTGGGGTCAAACACCTCTGAAATCGACACATCGCCCAAGCCAAGCGGCGAAATCGCGTCCCGATAGGCCTTTACGTCAACCGGCTGCGCACTTTCCGTGCGGATTGTCGTGCCGCCGCGAAAATCAATCCCATAGTTCAACCCGATCAGCAAAAACAGGACAATCGCCACGAGAACCGCCAACACCGAGGCGCTGAATGTCAGGCGCGACGTGCTGAAAAAATCGATCTTGGTCTCAGATGGAACCAGCTTCAATCGCATCACTTATACCTCGATCGTTTTTGGACGGCGGCGTTCAAACCAGATCACGATCAGAAGCCGTGTGACGAAATAGGCGGTGAACACCGAAGTGATGATGCCAAAGAACAACGTGACCGCAAACCCCTTGACCGGACCTGACCCCATGATGAACAAGATTGCCGCCGTCAGCGCCGTGGTGACATTGGCGTCCAGAATGGCCGACAATGCCTTTTCATAGCCCAGTTCAATCGCGCGTGCGGGGCCTTTGGCGGTTTTCAACTCCTCACGGATGCGTTCGAAAATCAGCACATTGGCGTCAACCGCCATACCGATTGTCAAAACGATACCCGCGATCCCGGGCAAGGTCAGCGTGGCGCCAATCATCGACAAAATGCCGAATATCATGCCCAGGTTCATGATCAATGCTACATTGGCAAGCAGGCCGAACCAGCCGTAACTGAGCGCCATGAACACCAGAACCGCCGCAAAAGCCACCATGCTGGCGATGCGGCCAGCGTCAATGCTGTCCTGGCCCAGTTCCGGCCCGATCGTGCGTTCTTCCAGGAAGGTCAACTCGGCCGGCAGCGCGCCCGCGCGCAGCAAGACGGCCAGGCGCGTGCTTTCCTCGATCCCGAAACTGCCGGTGATGATGCCCGATCCACCGGGTATGTGGCTTTGGATGCGCGGGGCAGAAATGACCTCTTCATCCAGAACGATGGCAAAAAGTGAACCGATGTTCTCAGCTGTATAATCGCCAAATTTCCGCGCGCCGGTCGGATTGAACCGGAACGACACCGCAGGCAGACCGTTCTGATCAAAATCGGGCTGAGCATCGACCAATTCATCGCCGGTGACGACTGGTGTGCCCTCAAGCACATAATAGACGCCTTCTTCATCCAGCGACGGATAAATCAGGTCGCGCCCGGTGGGCACCGTGCTGCTATCCGTCGTGCGGTTGATCACCGGGTGAAAGGTCAGGCGCGCAGTCGTGCCGATCAATTGCTTCAGTTCTTCAGCGCTGCCCAGACCGGGCACCTGGATCAATATGCGTGTCGAGCCTTGACGTTGGATGGTCGGTTCACGCGTGCCGGCCGCATCAACACGGCGGCGCACGATCTCAAGGCTTTGTTCAATCGTGCGGTCGTCGGTGGCCTGTTTTTCCGCCTCGCTGAGGGTGATCTTGATCACATCGCCGTCGCCGCTGGCAACAATATCCGTGCTGCCCACGCCGGTCAGAGACACAACCGGGCGCGCCAGACCGCGCACCAGTTCCAGCGCACGCGCCATGCCGTCGGGCTGCGATATGCGCAACCACAATTCGGCTTCGGGGCTGGCGATACGGCGAAAAGTGCCAATTATTTCCCGCTCGGGGCGCAAAATGTCCCGCACCTCGGGCCAATAACCATCCATGCGCTCGGCATAGACATCGGCCAGTTTGACCTCTGCCAGCAATTGCGCGCCGCCGCGCAGATCCAGCCCCAGGTTGACCAACCCCGAAGGCAGCCAGGATGGCCAGGCGTCGCGCGCGGCCACCAGTTCAGGCGTTTCTCCACTGACCTCGATCGCCTTGACGGCGTCGTTGCTGGTTTCCACCCGGGAGTAAAATCCGTTCGGGATCGCAAAGATCAACCCAAGCGCCACCAGCGCCCAGATCATCACCCGTTTCCACGCCTCGATCTGTAGCATGCGTTATTTGGCCTTCTTGGCTGTTATTCAGACGCGGGTTCGGTCTTGGACAAAACCTGGCTCAGCGTGGATTTGACAACGCGCACTTTGACGCCCTGGGCCAGTTCGACCTCGATCTCGGCGTCATCCTTGACCTTGACCACCTTGCCGATCAAACCGCCGGCCGTGACCACCTGGTCACCGCGACGCACCGCTTCGACCATGGCCTGATGCTCTTTCACCTTTTTCTGTTGGGGACGGATCAGCAGGAAATACATGATCGCGAAGATCAGAATGAGGGGAATGAATGAGCCGAAAGCCGCAGCGCCTCCTCCGGCCGCTTGCGCATAGGCAGGCGTTGCAAACATGGTCGATATCCTTTGTCAGTTCGGGCCACCCGCCCGCATTTCGCGCACCCTATATGTGGGCCAAAGTGATGGCAAGCAAGAGCGGGGCCGCATTGCGGTCAATTTGTCCATTGCGGCACCCACACCCAGGCCCAAGCCGGTGTTTTCTGCGATTGCGTTTTGGCCCCGCCCGCCCTATCACGCGGGCATCAGAATTCCTTGTTGAAAGACGAAAAAGATGCACGACATCCGCGCCATCCGCGAGAACCCTGATGCTTTTGAAGCTGCCATGGTGCGGCGGGGCCATGCGGGGGTGACTTCGGGCATCTTGAAGATCGACAGTGAGCGCCGCGCCGCCATTGCCGCCTCAGAGGCCGCTTTGGCCGAGCGCAATGCGGCCTCCAAGCAAGTGGGGGCTGCCAAGGCCAAGGGCGACGAAGCTGAATTTGAGCGTCTGCGCGCCCTGGTGGCCGACAAAAAGGCCGAAGTTTCGGCGTTGGAAGAAACCGCCAAGGGACACGACAAGGCGCTGTTCGACCTGCTGGCCGGTCTGCCAAACGTCATGTATGACGATGTGCCCGACGGCGCCGATGAAAACGACAATGTCGAAATTCATCGCCATGGCGCCATCCCCAATTTCGCCTTCACGCCGGTTGAACATTTTGACATTCCCGCGGCGCGCGGCCTGGATTTTGCCACCGCTGGCAAATTGTCAGGCTCGCGATTCGTGGTGTTGCGCGGGGCCATGGCTCGCCTGCACCGGGCGCTGGCGCAATTCATGCTGGACCTGCACACCAATGAACATGGGCTGACCGAAATGATCACCCCGGTTCTTGTGCGCGATGAGATCATGTTTGGCACCAATCAACTGCCGAAATTCGCCGAAGACAGCTATCAAACCACCAATGGGTGGTGGCTGATCCCGACCTCCGAGGTGACGCTAACCAACACCGTGGCCGGTGAGATCCTGGATGGCGCCGATCTGCCATTGCGCATGACCAGCCACACCCAATGTTTCCGCTCTGAGGCAGGCAGTGCGGGCAAGGACACCTCTGGCATGTTGCGCCAGCACCAGTTTGAGAAGGTCGAGATGGTGTCCATCACCCGGCCCGAAGACAGCGACGCCGAACATCTGCGCATGGTCAAATGCGCCCAAACCGTGCTGGAACGGCTGGGGCTGGCCTATCGCACCGTCAATCTGTGCAGCGGCGACATTGGTTTTGGCGCGCGCCGCACCCATGACATCGAGGTCTGGCTGCCCGGCCAGAACAAGTTCCGCGAAATCAGTTCGGTGTCTACCTGTGGCGATTTTCAGGCCCGCCGCATGAACGCCCGTTTCCGCCGCGAGGAAGGCGACAAACCCGAATTCGTGCACACGTTGAATGGCTCTGGCCTGGCCGTTGGGCGCTGCCTGATTGCCGTATTGGAAAATGGCCAGCAAAAAGATGGCTCGGTGATCTTGCCAGATGTGCTGCATGGCTATCTGGGCGGCAAGACCCGCGTGACGGCCGAGGGTGATCTGGCCTAGCCCGGCGGCAAGATGTCCAGTTCATTGGCGCGCCGCACCAAAGCCCCGCGATGCGGCTCCAGCGTCCTGGGGATGTAATTGCGCCCCATGAGCCGGATGCGCAACAAGACCGCTGGCGCCACATCTTCGGCCCCATGTGGCAAGCTGCGATGGGATTTCCATTTTCGTAACATCCGCTTGGCCCAGGACAGATCGTCGCCGCTGTCGGTAGGGCCACAGGCATCTTGCGCGTTCACCTCATAGGCAAGCAGCTTGTCATCGATATCCAGCCCCGCCAGCCTGGCGCCTTGGGCGACGAAATCCATGGCGATCCGCGCCAGTGAGCCATCGCGCCCGCCGCCGCCTACGCCGACATGATCACCCGCGAACCAGTGCTCCTGATAATGCGGCGGGTCGGCAGGAAAACGACCATTCAACTTGTCCAGATTGGTCCACAGCGTTGGCGGAAAGGTCTTGCGGGTCTCGTCAATTGACACGGCATGGCGCGCCGCGGCGACTGAGGAAGACAGCTCAAGATCATGAAAATCATACTTTTTGTTCAACGGTCGGGCCAACAAAGGAAGGGCCGAAGGCACCCCCAAAGCGCCAACCGTATCCCAGACGCCCAAATAGGCCAGACGCAAGATGGGCGTGCCGTCGGCGCGGGCTTGCTGATCCTTGCCGGATGTCGCCACAAGCGGCGACAGGCTGGCGCGGGCGCGTTGAATGTGCGGGCTGTCCGGGTGGTTGGCCTGACCGGGTTGCTTGTACAGGTTCAACGCCTCATCGATCCGATGCACCTGGTCCCTGGGCAAGATGCCCGCCTTGCGGATCAGACCTGCGAGCGAGCGCGCGGTATAGGCACCGCGTGAGAACCCGAACAGGAAAATCTGATCGCGCGGTTCATAGTTGAAAATGATTGCGCGATAGGCGTCCTTGATATTCTCCAGCAATCCCCAACCGAACACGCCGCCCAGACCGCGATCCAGCGATTTCGCAATCCTACCCGCGCCGCGCCCGGTGCCGACGCCCTCAATATACAAGACAACCTGCGCCCGCTGCCCCGGCTCGGGCTGGGTCGTGCGCACGGCCTGCGCCAGACGCACAACATTGGTCGGCTCCGGCGCGTCTGATTTGTTCCACGTCCCATCACAAAAAATGGCGATATTCTTCATCGACAAAATCTCCGGTCTAGTGGCCGGACCTTACCACAAAACCGCCCGACGTTGCGGGCTATTCGCCGTGCGGGCGTTTGCCCAGGTGCTTGCGCAACCGCGATGGCGTGGATTTCTTGCGGTTCTTGAAGGGATTTTGCTCTCCCTGGCCGCGAAAATGCAGCCGGATGGGCGTGCCGGGCATATCAAAATCCACCCGCAACCCATTGACAAGATAACGCTTATAGCTCTCGGCCAATTTGTCCGGATGGCTGCACATCACCACAAAGCCCGGCGGGCGGGTCTTGACCTGGGTCATATAGCGCAACTTGATGCGTTTGCCCTGCGGCGCGGGCGGTGGATGGGCTTCCAGCATGCCCGCCAGCCACATGTTCAACCGCGCGGTCGAGACCCGACGATTCCAGACATCATGCGCTTTCACGATCGCGCCATGCAGCCGGTCCAGCCCGCGCCCGGTTTTGGCTGAAACAGTCACCAATGGCGCGCCACGCAATTGCGGCAAAAGACGTTCAAACTCTTCTCGCAACTCTTTGATCTTGCTGTTTTTATCTTCTTCCAGATCCCATTTGTTGACCGCAATCACTACCGCGCGGCCTTCGCGCTCGGCCAGATCAGCAATCCGTAGATCCTGCTGTTCAAACGGGATATCCACATCCAGCAGCACCACGACTACCTCAGCAAACTTGACCGCCCGCAACCCGTCACTGACCGACAGTTTTTCCAGCTTTTCCTGCACCTTGGCTTTCTTGCGCATGCCTGCCGTGTCAAAGATGCGCATCTCGCGGCCACCCCATTGGGTCGTCACCGAAATGGCGTCGCGGGTGATCCCTGCTTCGGGCCCAGTCAGCAGTCGTTCTTCGCCCAGGATCTTGTTGATCAAGGTGGATTTGCCTGCATTCGGGCGCCCGACGACGGCAATCTGCAAGGGCCGCCCGCCGCCTGGCTCCGCGTTGACTTCATTGCCGTCTTCATCCAGTTCGATCTCGGTCTGCGGCAGATCCTGCGCCGCCTTGTCCGCCAACGCGTCGGCAATTGGCATCAACTGCGACAGAAGGTCGTTCAACCCCTCGCCATGCTCGGCAGACAACCGGATAGGCTCGCCCAGACCCAGAGAATAGGCTTCGATGACACCGCCGTCCGCGGCGGCCCCCTCGGCCTTGTTGGCCGCCAGCAGGACATGGGCGTTCTTGCGGCGCAAAATATCGGCAAACACCTCATCGGTGGGCGTGATCCCGGTGCGCGCATCGACCATGAACAGGCAAATGTCGGCCAATTCGACCGCGCGTTCGGTCAG